>Ga0326597_10014664_pt1 | contig 10274 bp, 12 predicted proteins | sample RVTome_12_FD_203789 | JGI IMG/M metagenome (GOLD analysis project Ga0326597, IMG submission 203789) | Soil microbial communities from uranium-contaminated site in the Upper Colorado River Basin, Wyoming, United States - RVT100D185 | ecosystem: Environmental > Terrestrial > Soil > Contaminated >...
GTTCTCGGCCGCCCAAGCGCGATAGCGAAGGCGGCCGTGGTCTGGCCACAAAACCTCGAAGGGCGGCAGCTTCCGACCATCGGCGTCATGCCTCCTACCTTCTACGTTATCAACTCGAAGATAGCCCGGCACTGCCAGGACAACAGCCGGCGGCGTCGCGAAGGCACGCTGCGCCGCTTTGTGCACTCGCCCATACATCTGTGTTGCAGCGGTGCGAGTCGGCAGCGCGAAATACAAGCCATCGACGAGTCCGGCCTCGAACAGGGTTACGAAGCGCGCCAGTACGGCTTCCGTCTTGCCGCTGCCCGTCTCGGCCTCAAGGATTGTGATCGAACCGTTCTCGTCGAGTGACAATCCCAGCATCGCGGCCTGCGCCGACCGCGCGACATAGCCCGGTGGGGCGATTCGGTCGAACGAATTACGCCCCGATGTATCCGCTCTTATTCCGACCGGGACGTCCAGGGCCATGGCAGCGATCGCTTCGATGGATCTCCCCCGAGCAAAGGACATACGGTCGCAGTCTTCTTTCTCGCCAAACGGAAAGAACCGCGTGTCCGAGCCCATCCAATCGGCTAGCATCACTAGACCCGCGAACGCGTGGGAAAAGGCGGGGGCGTCCGGAAGCGCGGAATCGTCCACTTCGAAAGCTCGCGGAAACCAAGTACGGCACTGCCTTAGGAGATCCTCGGCGCCGACGCACGGATTGAGACCGGCGCGAGGGGTCCACCAAGTCGCCTGCCATGTGCTGTCGCCAACGACGTCGGCGTTGTACGGCCGGCCGTGATGACACAAGGCCGATACCAGAAGGCTCGTCGTCGCGTCACCCCAGCCGGCGAGTTCGTCCAAGGACGAGAGGGGGCCCGGCCTGCGCAGGAACGCACCGAGAGCCTCGGTTACGTGACCGGCGGTCGTGTCTAAGAGCTCTGGTCGACCCTTCGCCTGAAACCCAATATTCAGCTTGCCGATGTCGTGCAGTGCGGCTAGGGCGCAGAGGCGAGCGCACGTTACTTCGGTGAGCTCCTGCCGGGCGAGCCGAGCCAGTCGCTCGCGCCAGATTGGCAGCGATAGCAACGCTTCGACGACTGCGGCCACATCCGCGCAGTGGTCGGCGAGCGGATGCCATTCCAATACAGGCCCACGATCGGCCTCGCGGCGGAGTTTTCCCCAGAAGCTAGTCGGGTGACCGAACACGTCCACCTCCCACCAAGCCGGCACAAATGGCGTGCCTTGCATGTCGAAGTGTGCCTCAAGACCGCCCTCGACTGGCCGTCGGCGGCAGCCGCCGCCCTGCCCCTGGCGCCACCGGCAGAAGTAGGTAACGGGTGGAACGACGAGGGGCGGCCTGGGAAGAAGCCCGTAGGGGAAACATAGGACGACCGGGTTGGAGCACCCGACCATGTCCGGCTAGTTGGCGTTCGCCGGCGCCGGCGCGATACGCAGCCTTGCCTCGCATAAACCCCAGGTGCTAGGCTTATGTGTTCTGGCTGGCGCCCGGCAGGGTGCCGGGCCGGTCCTCTCACGGGAGCATCCTGGAATGTTTGCGATTGTCGAAGCTGGCGGCCGGCAGGAAAAGGTCGCGCCGGGTAAAGTGGTCGTCATCGACCACCTCGAAACCGAGGCCGGATCGCCGGTGACGTTCGATAAGGTCCTCCTGGTCGAGACCGAGGACGGCACCTTCGTCGCGGGGTCCCCCTACCTGGAGGGGGCATCCGTCACGGGCACCGTCGAGGCCCAGACCAAGGGCAAAAAAATCATCGTCTTCAAAATGAAGCGCCGCAAGGGCTACAAGAAGACGCAGGGCCACCGGACGCTGCAGACGCGCGTCCGCGTGGAGAGCATCAATCTTTAGACTGGCTGTAACGACAGGCACGATCATGGCTACAAAAAAGGGACAGGGAAGTTCACGGAACGGGCGCGACAGCAATTCGCAGCGCCTTGGCGTCAAGCGCCATGACGGCAACCTCGTGCCCGGGGGCTCGATCCTCGTGCGGCAGCGCGGCCGCCGGTTCCGCCCGGGTCAGAACGTCGGGCGCGGCAAGGACGACACGTTGTTCGCGAAGGTCACCGGAACGGTCAAGTTCTCGGACCACGGCGCGCACGGCCGCGTGATCAGCATCCTGCCCGTCGACAAGCAGTAAGCCCCCGGGGATCCCCTCCCCCATGTTCGTCGACGAAGTCGAGATTCAGGTTCAGGCCGGCGGCGGCGGCAACGGGTGCATGAGCTTCCGCCGGGAGATGCGCGTCCCGCGGGGCGGACCGAACGGCGGCGACGGCGGCGACGGCGGCTCCATCTATCTGGTCGCCAGCCCCCACCACAACACGCTCGTCACCTATCGATTCCATCCCGAGTTCAAAGCCGAGCGTGGCGAACACGGCATGGGGTCCGATTGCACCGGCCACCGCGGCGCGGACATGGAACTGGCCGTGCCACCGGGCACGGTCGTGTACGAGAAGACGGCCGATGATCTCATTCCGCTGGCGGACCTGCGAAGCGTCGGAGATCGCGTGCTGGTGGCGAGGGGCGGCCACGGCGGACGCGGCAACGCCGCGTTTGCCACCTCGACGAACCGCGCGCCGCGCCGGACCGAACCCGGCCGTCCCGGCGAACAACGCGTGCTGCGGCTCCAGTTGAAGCTCCTGGCCGACGTGGGCCTGGTCGGATTCCCGAACGCCGGCAAGAGCACGCTGATCGCGCGCATCTCCGACGCCAGGCCGAAAATCGCTGACTATCCGTTCACGACGCTCTCGCCCAACCTCGGCGTGGTCAGGCTCAGCGACGACCGCAGCTTCGTGGTCGCCGACGTCCCGGGACTGATCGAAGGCGCGCATCTGGGGCACGGACTCGGCACGCGATTCCTGGCGCACCTCGAGCGCACGAAGGTGCTGGTGCACCTCATCGACGTGTCGTCGGGCAGCGGCCGCGATCCCGTCGAGGACTTCATCGTCATTCAGCGTGAACTCGCGTTGTTTGCGGGCGGGGCCGACGACAACGCCGTCGTGCTCGCCAACAAGCCGTGCATCGCGGCGGCGAACAAGATCGACGCGATCGACGAGCCCGATCGGCTCCGCAAGCTCACCCGGCACCTGAAGAAGCTGAAGATCCCCCTGTTTGCGATCTCGGCCGTGACCGGCGAAGGTGTGCCGCAACTGCTGGAAGCCATGTGGCAGCGCGTGGCCGCCGAGGCGGAGACCGTACGCGGATGAGGCTCGGCGTCCTCGGGGGGACGTTCGACCCGGTCCATCAGGGACATCTGGACGTCGCCCTGGCCGCGCGCGCCGCCCTCCAGCTCGACCGGGTGCTCTTTGTGCCCTCGCGGGTGCCGCCCCACCGCCACTTGCCGTACGCCTCGGCGTCGCATCGCTTCGCCATGGTCGCCCTGGCGCTGCAGGCACACCCGGCGTTCGCAGTGTCCGACATTGAAGTCGAAGCGATCGAGGACGGCCCTGGGTATACGGATGCGACGCTGGATCAACTGCAGCGCCGCGGCATCCGGATGCAGGACGTGTACTTCGTCACCGGCGCGGATGCGTTCGCCGACATCCGTTCGTGGCGGAACTTCCCCGCCGTGCTCGACCGCTGCCACTTCGTCGTCGTCTCGCGGCCCGGCTATCGGGCGGACGCGCTGCGGGGCGCGCTGCCGGAGCTGGCCGAGCGCATGGTGCCGGCGGCCGCCGAGGTCGGGGATCGATCCGCGATCATCCTCGTCGAGACCTCGACCGCCGCGGTGTCCGCCTCGGAGGTTCGCCGGAAGGCGAGGGCCGGCGAGTCGCTCGAGGCCCTGGTCCCGACCGCGGTGGCCGAGTACATTCAGAAGCACGATCTCTATTCCTCCGAGGAACCGAAGGGCATGGCATGACGAAGCGGGCACCCCGAGCCAGGAAACGCACTGCGCCGAAGAAGCTGTCGGCGGATCTCGCCGCGGTGATCGCGGCGGCGCTGGACAAGAAGGCCGAAGACGCCGTCGTGCTGGATCTGACGCGCGCGTCGGCGTTCACGGATTTCTTTGTCATTTGCACCGGCGGCAACCGGCGGCAAGTGCAGGCCATCGCGGATGCGGTGCAGGAGGCCCTCAGCAAGCGCGGAACCCGCCCGGCGCTGGTGGAAGGCTACGAACGGGGCGAATGGGTGCTCATCGACTACTTCGATTTCATCGTGCACGTGTTCCTGCCGGCCACGCGCGAGTTCTACGGCCTGGAACGGCTGTGGGGTGACGCGGAGCGCGTCGAGGTTCAGGTCTAACCGGCCAGGCGTCGCACGCCCACCCCTCTGGCCTCTCGTTTGCAAAGAACCGCCGGCGCATGCGCCGGATCGGTCGCCTCGCCAACCCCGTCATTCGTTTCCTGGTAGCGCCCGCGTGCGCCTCCTGCGGCGCGACCCTCGACCACCCGCTGTCGAGTCCCGTCTGCGCCCGGTGCTGGCACGCGATCCGTCCCCTCACCCCCCCGTGGTGCGACCGGTGCGGGGATGCCCTGGAGGCGGACATCTGGCCGGAATGCGCACGGTGCCGTGCGGATCCGCCGGCGTTCACGTGCGCGCGCAGCGCCGGCGCGTTCGACGGCCCGCTCCGCGAAATGATCCACGCGTTCAAGTTCGAAGGCCGGCGCCAGTTGGCCGGCACGCTGGGCGTGATGATGCGCCGCGCCGGCGCGGAGGTGCTCGAGGGCGCCGACGCCGCGGTGCCGGTGCCGCTGCACCCGTGGCGGTCGCTGCGCCGCGGGTTCAATCAGGCCGACGACCTGGCACGCCACGTCGGACTACCCGTCTGGCGTGCCCTCCGGCGCCGGGCGGTGCGCCCTCCGCAGGCCGGCTTGTCACGATCAGCGCGGCACGACAACCTGCGCGAAGCGTTTGCACTGAGCGCGCGCTTTGCGCTGGAGCAACGCGTGATCGCCCCGCGATTGCGCGGACGCACCGTGGTGCTGATCGATGACGTCCTGACGACCGGCGCGACGCTCGATGCCTGCGCCCGCGTCCTGCTGGACGCCGGCGCTACGACCGTGCGCGCGCTGACGGCGGCCCGAGCGCTGGCAGGACCGCCGCCTCGACAGCCTCGGCCACCGTCTCCTTCGCCGCCTCGGCATCGATGAGCACCCACCCCTGCGCCGCGGCCTGCCGCCGGTAGCTGTCCCGCACTCTCGCGAGCAGATCGAGATCGCGCTCGTATCGATCGCGGCCCGTCGCCTTGCGCCGCACCGCCGTTTCGGGCGCAATGTCGAGCAGCACGGTGACGTCGGCCTTCGGCAAGGGCCGCTGAATCTCGGTCAGCCACGCCGCATCGAGCCCCTGCGCCTCGCCATACGCCACCGTCGACGCGCAGTACCGATCGCAGATGACGACGTCGCCGCCGCCCAGCCAGAGATCGAGGCGCGGCTTGAACTCCAGGCGGTTGGCGACGTAGAGCAACTGCATGACGTCCGCCGTGTAGTTGCGCTGGCCGTCGAGCGCGTGCCGCAGTTCCTGCCCAATCGGGGTGTTGTACTCGGGGAACGACAGCGACCGGACGCGGTGTCCGTCCTGTTCGAGGCGCGCCCGCACGGTGCGCGTCTGGGTTTCCTTCCCGCTCTGATCCAGGCCTTCAAAGACAATCAGCATCATTCATCCCACTGCAAGATGTCGTCGACCGTCTGCCGGCGGCGGACGATCCGCGAGCGCCCATTCTCGACGAGCACTTCGGCCGCCATGGGCCGTCGATTGTAGTTCGAGGCCATGACGGCGCCGTACGCGCCCGTGTCGCGGACGGCGAGGAGATCGCCGACCTCGACGGGCGGGAGCAGGCGATCGCGCGCGATCGTGTCCGAGGTCTCGCAGACCGGCCCGACGACATCCGCGCGCACCGGCGGTCCCGGCCGCGGCGCCACGGCCTCCACCGCGTGCCAGGCGTCGTACAACGCGGGCCGCAGCAAATCGGTCATGCCGGCATCGACCACGACAAACAGCCCTTCGTCCGCGCGGGGCTTGAGGTCGACGACCTCGGCGACCAGCACGCCGGCCGGCCCGACAATCCAGCGGCCGGGCTCGATCACGACCGCGAGTCCCGACTCACTCGACGCGCGCCGGACCACCGCCGCGTAATCCTCCACGGCGACGGTCTCCTGGTCCGGCTCGTACGCGATGCCGAGTCCCCCGCCGAGATCCAGATGCTCGAGGCGAAGGCCGTCGCCCGCCAGATCGCGCGCCAGCGCGACCAGCGCGTCGGCCGCGCGCGCGAAGGGCTCCAGGCGCGTGATCTGCGATCCAATGTGCAGGTGCAGGCCGACGACGCGCATGCACGGCCGCCGGGCCACGTCGCGGAGCATGCGGGCCGCATCCGCGACGGACATCCCGAACTTCGTCGCGCGGTGCCCGGTCGAAATGTGCCGATGACTGCCGGCTTCGATGTCCGGATTCACCCGCACGGCCACGTTGGCCACGGTGCCGTGGGCGATCGCGATCCGCTCGATGCGGTCCACCTCGCCCGGGGACTCGGCGTTGATGGCCGCCACGCCGAGGCCGACGCCCCGCGCCAGCTCGGCCGGGGTCTTGCCGACGCCGGTCACGACGATCTCCGCGGGCGTGAATCCGGCGCGAAGGGCGAGTTCGAGCTCGCCGCCGGAATTGACGTCGGCGCGCGCGCCGAGCGCCCGCAGAAGCCGCACCACCGCCAGGGTCGCGTTGGCTTTGATCGCGTAGTGCAGCGCGTGCGGCGCGTCCCCGAGGCTGCGATCGAGCGTGCGGAACCGATCGCCGATCACGCCGCCTGAATACACGTGGACCGGCGTGCCGGCCGCCTTCGCGATGGCCGGCAGCGGCACCTCGTCACACTGGAGGACGCCACGTTCGCGGTGAAACCCGTGCATCGGACCGCTGATTGTACTCGCCCCCTGGGCGCGCGGCTCGGCGGGCCGGCGGGGCGTCCGGGCGCGAGGGCTTTTGCTATGATGCGAACGCTTCAGGCACTTCGCCGCATGTCCACCGAGCCATCCGCTCCGCCGCCGACACCCATGGACGCGCTCATCGAGCGCTGTCTCACCGGCGATCAGCAGGCGTGGGACCAGATCGTCCGCCAGCACTGGCGCAAGGTCTTCAATCTGGCCTACAAGTTCGTGGGCCGGCACGACGAAGCCGAGGACCTGACGCAGGACATCTTTCTCAAGATCTTCAAGGCCCTCCACACGTTCGACCGCCGGGCCAATTTTCAGACGTGGCTCATCAGCATCAGCCGCAACCTGTGCATCGACCACTACCGCAGCGTCCGCAAGGAGCGCGAGACGATGGCGCGCGACGTCGATGCTTCGCAGTTGACGCCCGCGTCCCGCGAGCGCAGCCCGTACGGGGAGCTGGAACAGATCGATCTCCGCCAGCGCATCCGGACGGCGCTGGCCGAGCTGGCGCCGGCGCTCCGCGAGGCCGTGGTGCTGCGGGATCTGCAGGAGTTCTCGTACCAGGAGATTGCGGCCCGCCTGCAGCTGCCCGAGGGCACGGTCAAATCGAGAATCAACCGCGGCCGCCTGGAGCTCGCCCGCCAGATGCGTCGCCTTCAATCACGCGCGCCGGCCGCACGGCCGGCGGCAACGGGAGGAACGGAATGAACGTCAGTACAACGCATGTCGGATCGGTGGTGGTGCTGCGGGTGCAGGATACACGGCTGACCTATCCCATCCTGGCCGATTTCGCGGCTGCCGCCTCCCAGCTGATCGCCGCCGGCGAGAAGAAGATCCTGATCGATCTCAGCCCGGTGGCGTACGTGGACAGCGCCACCATCGGCTGCCTGATGGACCTCTATCGGCAGGCCGGAGCCGGGGGCGGGTCGCTCAAACTGTCCGGCGTGCAGAAGCGGGTCGAGACCATGCTGACGATGACCGGCGCCCAGAACTTCCTCGAGGTCCACGCCGACGAGGCGTCGGCCCTCGCCAGCTTCGGAGATTAGCCATGCGCACCATCAAGACGACCGCGGGCACCCCCCTGGACCTCGACGGCGACGTGCTGGCGGTGATCGAAACCGTGTCGCGCGATCTGCTGCGCCGTCAGGCCCTCGAATACGGCTTCGAGGACGTGGACCGCGAGTTCGCCCACCTCGTGGCGCAGATGTCCGACGAGGAGTTGCGCGCGTACCTGAAGGAAAGCCTGTTCATGAGCTTCAACCGGTACGAGAACGAACACCTCTCGGCGCTCGTCAAGCGCGCGGATCGGGCGGAGGATACGGTGGAGGGCGATGGAGACGATCGAATCGGTTAGAAAGCGGCGTGCTGGCGCGCCGGGACGCGCGCGACCGACGGGAGGGCGTCCGCCGGGACGTGCGACGGCACGAGCTGCCAGGCATCGCGCTGGCGCAATATTTCGGCCGCAAAGGCGGTGTGCAGCGCGTGACCGCCGCGATGCACGACGAGGTGCCCCCGCAGCGGATGGCCGACCAGCGCCAAGTCGCCCACCACGTCCAGAATCTTGTGACGCACGAACTCGTCCTCGAAACGCAGCGGGTTCAGCACGCCGGTCTCGCCGAGCACGACGGCGTTCTCCAGTGACCCGCCGAGCGCCAGGCCCCGCTGGCGCAGCATCTCGACTTCCTTGAGGAATCCGAACGTCCGCGCCGGCGCGATCTCATCCACGAACACCCGCTCGTCCAGGTCCATCGTCTTCTGCTGGAGGCGGAGCACGGGATGGTCGAACGTGATCGTGTAGCTGACCTTGAAACGGTCGGCCGGATAGAACGCGATCCGCTTGTCGCCCTGTTGAAAATGAATCGGCCGCAGCACTTCGAGCGTTTCGCGCGGCGCGCCCTGCGTCTTCACGCCGGCGTCCTGAATCAGGTACACCCAGGGCGCCGAACTGCCGTCCATGATTGGCACTTCGGACTGGTTCAAATCGATCCGGACGTTGTCGATCCCCAGACCGCGCAGGGCCGAGAGCAGGTGCTCGACCGTCTCGACGGACGCCGCGCCGTTCACGAGCGTCGTCTGCAGTTGCTGCTGATCGCCCAGGTAGGAGATATGGGCCGGTATTTCAAGGCCCCCGAGGTCCACCCGCCGGAATCGAATGCCATGGCCCACCGGCGCCGGCGCGAGGGCGATCGTGACCTTGCGGCCCGAGTGAAGCCCGATGCCTGCGCAATGAACGGTTCGTCGAATCGTCTGCTGATAGACCATCACGTCCGCGACCACTTCTCTAGCAAGGAGGCTGCCATCGGCTCGATGTCCGAGGACTTGACCTCTAAGTCATTCATTTTACATACCTTATGGTCGATATGCATGCCTGCCGCGCTGCACGTCGCTCGGCAGACCGTGTCAAATCGACCACAGCGCCACCCCTCCCGGCGTGTCAGTCGGCCCACAGGCGTCATGAGCTTGCCACTCGCCCATCGGCCTGTATTCCGGCGCGTATTCCAAAGAGCGGCGCCAGGAACTCGGCGGTCGCGGAGCGGCCCGCGCGCGCGATGTCCTCAGGCGTGCCCTCCGCCACCAATTGCCCGCCGCCGGCGCCGCCTTCCGGCCCGAGGTCGATCACCCAATCGGCGCATCGAATGACGTCGAGGTTGTGTTCAATGACGACGATGGTGTTGCCCTGGTCGACGAGCTTGGCGAGCACGTCGAGGAGCCGCCGGACATCCTCGAAATGGAGGCCGGTGGTGGGCTCATCGAGGATGTACAGCGTGCGCCCGGTGCCGCGACGGGCCAGCTCGCGCGACAGCTTGACCCGCTGGGCTTCGCCGCCGGACAGCGTCGTCGCCGACTGGCCGAGCTTGATGTACCCGAGCCCGACCTCGCGCAGGGTCCGGAGTCGCAGCGCGATCGGCGGAAAATTCTCGACGAGCGCGAGGGCCTGCTCGACCGTCAGATCGAGCATCTCGGCGATCGACTTGCCGCGGTACTTGACGTCGAGCGTCTCGCGATTGTAGCGGCGGCCCTTGCACTCCTCGCAGGTGACGTAGACGTTGGGCAGGAAGTGCATCTCGATCGCGTTGACGCCGTCGCCCTGGCACGATTCGCAACGGCCGCCCTTCACGTTGAACGAAAACCGCCCGGCCTTGTAGCCGCGGGTGCGCGCTTCCGGCAGCATCGCGAACAGCTCGCGGATGAACGTGAACAGCCCGGTGTAGGTCGCCGGATTCGAGCGCGGCGTCCGGCCAATCGGCGACTGGTCGATCTGGATGACCTTGTCGACGAGGTCGATGCCTTCGATCGCGGCGTGCACGCCCGGCTCGTCGGTGGCGCGATAGAGGACTTTGGCCAGCGATCGGTACAGGATCTCATTGACGAGGGTGGACTTGCCCGAGCCGCTGACGCCCGTGACGGCGATG
>Ga0326597_10014665_pt1 | contig 10273 bp, 7 predicted proteins | sample RVTome_12_FD_203789 | JGI IMG/M metagenome (GOLD analysis project Ga0326597, IMG submission 203789) | Soil microbial communities from uranium-contaminated site in the Upper Colorado River Basin, Wyoming, United States - RVT100D185 | ecosystem: Environmental > Terrestrial > Soil > Contaminated >...
GAGTGAGCTGATAGAACTCCTGTGTAGGATAGGAGAAGCACTTGCCGAGGAAGAGGTAGAGCTGGCTCACCGATGGAAGGGAGTCGGCGGCTTCCATTTAAACATCCTCTGATGGACGTCTGAACTGCACCTTCACAGGCTGCACCTCTTCCGGCCTCGTGAATGGACGACCACGCACGTTCAACTGGAACCTGTCTTCGCTATCATAACCGATGAGGATCTCGCACAGCTCAGACCTCTCGCCTTTTCTCACCTTCTCCCTCTCTGCCAGCACAGTAGCCTGGGCCCTCTTCACATTCTCCACCCCTCCCAAAAGGCGCGCCAGATACTCTATCGGTATTCTCCTTTCATTGGTCACCTCGCCATTAGTTCCAAACTTGAAGGAGCCTATGGGCGGGACATAGTAGACATTGGGCTCGGTTCCATACTCAGGGTGTAATGGTAGGGCTACTTTCCAAACGTAGATCAATTTATAGATAGCACTCTCCTTATCATCCTTCCAGCCAATGAACCTCATTCTCCCGACGCACTGCCAGAAGCATGCGGGCGGCACACCCTTTTCAACCCTGGGATAGCAGAGGATGCACTTCTCAGACTTCCCTATCGTAGGGTTAAAGTAGACCTTCTTGTAAGGGCAGGCTGCGACGCAGTGGCGATAACCCCTGCATCTCTCCTGGTCAACCAAGACGATGCCATCCTCCTGTCTCTTGTAGATGGCCTTTCTGGGACACGCCTGAAGGCAGGCAGGATGTGTGCAGTGGTTGCATATCCTTGGAAGGGAAAAGACCCAGTGATTGGGGAACTCGCCAGCGCCTTGATCCTCCTCCCAGTTTGGACCCCATTTGGGTCTCACTTGCTTACCCTGGTAGTGGGGCTCTACGCGTGGTGCGCCTGGTGTCTCAAAGGTTGGCCCTGGCTCAAACACCGCCTCGTAATTATATTCCCACGGAATTCCATAATGATCTTCCAGGGTGGGCATCTTTCCGTTCTTTATGACAGGCCCCCGGCTTTTCACATTGCCGTCAGTCCGACCCTCCTCGAGGACCACCTTCTCAAAGCCGCCGCCTAGTATCTCTCCCGCTCCGTCCGCCGTTTGGTTCGTCCCAGACCCCCATCCCTTGGGGTAACCATTGCCCGGCATGGACTCCACGTTGTTCCAGTACATGTACTCCCGACCGCTCCGGTTGGTCCACAGAAGCTTACAGGCCACGGTGCAGGTGTGGCATTCAAGGCATTTGTTTAGGTCAAAGACCGCAACGAGTTGCCTTCCTTTAAACTCTGACATTTTCCCTTCCCCCCTTCTTAACCGGCAACCTTCTCTATATCGACTCCGGTCTCGTAATAGATCCGGTTGTTGGTGTGGTTTCCGGTGTAGACGATGTGCCCTCTAGTACCACCGGCCAGCTCCAGAGGGTTCAAGAACTCGCAGTTCAAGTTGTTGTAGTGGGTCCAATTTTTTGTCATGAAGTGGTCCCATCCATGCTCGTTAAAGACGATATAGGGCGGGAGTCCCGGCCATTCCTTTGCCCTGGCATACCACTCGCCCATGTGGTTGTAGACCCTCACCATGTCCATGTCTTTTATCCCTCTCTCCGCCATGACCTTTGGATTGAGGTATAAATAGACATCCCCCCTCTGGAGCCTCATGAGCCACCGGTTATTCCTGTAGGCTGAATGAATTCCCCATTTTGTATGGGGAAAGTTCATGACAAAGGGGTACGGGCTTCCATCGGGCTTCCTGGGCGATTGCGGCCCCCCTCTCCACTTGTCCGTATACTGGGGCTTTGGCGTCATCTGATCGAGCTTGATGTGGTACTCATGGTCCACGTAGAACTGGTATCTGCCGGTATTCGTCCCGCCCGGCTTCTTATTGACGACCTGCCATGTCATGGACCTGGCGGGAGCATCGTCCTCGTAGTTCCCGTATTTGCCGGGTCCTCTAAACTTTGCATAGCCGTCCTTTACAAACTTCTCATGCCCCTCCTTACCAATTCCTGTGGACTTCAGATTGTGCCACTCTACCGCCTTCTCATCGGTGTCCAGCTCGCCGTTCTGGACATACTCATCATAGATGGTGGAAAGGTCTATGGTCCGCTTGACCTGTTTCGTCCCGTTCCAATATTCAAATGGTATGCTCGTGATCCCCCTTGCTCTCGCCTTCTCCTGGATCGCCTTGCACAGCCCGGCATAGATCTGCCAGTCGCTCCTTCTCTCGAACATCGGCTTCACACCCTGTCCGAAGAGGGTGAGAAAGGGGTTGCTGGTCGTCTCCCGGATATCCCACCTCTCGTAGTCGGTGGCCGCCGAAAGAACATAGTCGCAGGACTGCATGGAGGAGGTCATCCGGATGTCCGTCCCGATCAGCAGCTCCACCTTTGGCAGGTAGCGCTCCCTGAACCACTGCTGGCCTACCTTGCTCCGGTAGTAGTTGCAGGAGTGCCAGAGGGTGATCTTCGGCGGCTTCATGCTGGGGAGATACTTCTTCTGGACGGCATCCTTCAGAAACGCCTCCATGTCATTCACATCGAACCCGGTCTGCTCTCTTAGCGGAGTGTTGGCGAAATATTTTTTGCTCCGCTCCAGGCCCTCGCCATAGATAGCCTCATAGGCGATGCCCACACTGTAGGGCTGCTTCCCGCCCTTTATCGGCTTCTCTATCCCGAATTCGGGGCGCGCGGGCTGGTCAGGGTAGTGTAAGCCGCCGGCCGCCCGCCCACCTTCGAGCCTCATCCCTTCATAGGTCTGGTGGTAGGCGCCGGGGCCTCCGAGCTGGCCCGTGAGGACCAGGATGAGGATCTTCAGCCTTTCGGACTGATAGCCGTCATAGTGCTTCTGGCAGTTGTAGCCGTTGGTGATGTGGAGGGACTTGGACTCATAGATCCAGTCCACCATCGTCCGTATCACGGACGGGTGGAGCCTTGTTGCCTCTCTCACCAGGTCGCTATCCAGGTTATACCTTGCCAGACCCTCCTTGGTCTTCTCAAAGACCGTCGTGCACTCGACTTCCTTGCCATCGGCAAGCCTCACCGTGAATTTCCCCTCCAGGGCAGGGTCAAGACCGAGCTTGGCGATGTCGAGGGTCTTCTTATCCTTAGGGCTGTCGAGGCAGCCCGGCGCCTCTATAGCCTGGTTACTCTTTGTGTCCCAGAAATAATACTGGAACTCCTTCCCGCCAGGCTTCATGTCCTTCTGGGTGAGGAACTTCTTGTTGTCGAGCCGCACGAGGAACGGCAGGTCGGACTGCTCCTTCAGAAACTCTGCGTCGTACTTTGTCTCCTTGATGATGGTGTTACAGACCGCCGCCGCCAGATAGGAGTCGCTCCCCATCCTGATGGGGACAAAGAGGTCTGCTGCCTGTGCGGAAGTGACATTGTGGGTAGGGTCAACATTAATAATTCTTGCGCCGTTGTATTTTGCTTCCTTGGCAAAATGGGCATCAGGCATCGCCATGGCGGTGAAATTCTGCGTCCAGCCTATGAGAAGGTCTGCCGTGAACCAGTCATCCCGGGTAGAGCCGACCCTTCCGATGAGGGCCGTATGACCGCCAGGATAGGCATCGCCTACCATGGCGGAGACCGGGACGAGCTGGCCGCCGAGGAGTCCTGTGAACCGTTCTGAGCCTCCCTTGGATAACTGAGAAAAGGGCCGGGAGGTGGTGATCATGGCCCCTGGGTCTTTTAATGTGATCTCAATGATCTTCTCGGCGATCTCATCAAATGCCTGTTCCCAGGTGAGCCTCTTCCACTTCCTCTCGCCCCTTTCACCGACTCTCTTTAGTGGATACTTTAAGAAATCGGGCTGTTTCATCCAGTCTGAATAGACGCAACCCTTCTGGCAACCCCTGGGTGAAAAGGATGGGATCTTGCCGCCGGGACCGTATCGTATGTATTCGCCCCGCGGCTTTCCCATGATCTCATAGGTGTATTTGCCCGGGGTATGCTTGGCATAAAGGGGGTAGGTTGCTGTCAGCTCCTCCCTCAACGGAATCCCATTCTTGGAGTAGAGCTTCCATGAACATTTACCGACACAGCCAACGCTGTGGGTCACATATTGGACCCTGTCCCAGGTCCACTCCTTTCGATAGAGGTCCTCCCACCCCCGGTATTCGTATTCCTGCAAAGGATCCTCTACCACTTGGATCTTGGAAAACGCGGCGCTCGGATCAGCCAGCAGGGCCAAGAGTCCGAGACCTGTGCTCTTCAAGAAGGTTCTCCTGGTGGGCTCCGTCGTAATTTTACTTTGCTCCATGACCTTGCTCTCCTTTATTGTGTGGGTCTCTCGATCTTTAGAAAAGCCCAGGTGGAGACAGATTTCTCGCCGTCGCGCTGGCTGATTGCTCCGTTCCATACAGCGAAGGCGACGGGCATGACCTTCCCTGGCACAAACTCGGCTGCCTCCGCTCCACTGGCCATGGGCCTTGAAAAGGTGACGCGCCACTTACCTTTGCTCCAGATCCCTTTCCCTTTCACCTCCAGGGAGAGCTGGGTGGTCAAGGTGCCGAAACCTGAGGCAGCCAGGTTGTCAACGAACCCTTGGCCGTCCCCCTTCCGGTCAGCCCTCCACTGCCAGATGCTCACCACCTGTCCGGCCTCTCCCATGGGAAACGAAGGGACGCCATCGGCCTTGGTCGGAAATTGGAGGGCGGCGGCGTCGCCAAACGCCTCAAGCCTTGGGATGTCGGCGCTCTTCGTATGATCTAGTTTCAAGGCCCGGGCCAAAACCAAGCCTGGCGGCTCAAGCTTTTCGACGTCCGCGTTTTTCGTGGGGTCCTCCCATTCAAGGAGAAACGCGATCTCCTTCCCATTGTGGAGGGATCTCAGCCTGACCCGGTCCACATAGCCCTCCTTCAACCAAAGCGGCCTGAGAAGGACGTCAATGGCAGGCGCCTTCTTCCAGACGGGGTTGGTCGGATCAGGGGCCGAGAGATCCGCTTTAATGAACTTTGAGACAATCGTCGCCTCTTCCTTCGCAGCGGGCCCGGCGGGCCGTTTAGATAGCGACAGAACGTAATAAGCCACGGCCCAGCGTTCGTCCTCAGCAAGGGAGTCAGCATAAGAGGGCATCGGCGTGCCTGCCATACCGGTCGTGAAAGTCCGATAGATATCCTGAACAGAAGAACCCGCTTTGAACCTTCCCCCCTTCGTGAAGTCGTAAGGGGTGATGGCATTTTCCCAGTCATCCTTCAACGTCTCTGCCGATGGTCCATCTCCCCGGCCCGTGGTTCCATGGCAGTCGGAGCAGCCTGCGTCCTGGTAGAGCTGCTTCCCTTTGGCCAAAAGCTGGGGTGTCCTTGGCGGAGGGGAAGCGATGCCAATAGGTTTGCGAGGCTGAGTCTTAAACCTTTCGTCAAAGGTCTTGATGTGCTCGACCAAGGCCCGGCGCTCTTTCTCGGGAATCGATCTCCATGAGGGCATGGAGGTCCCGGAGATGCCGTTGGTGATAGTCCTGAAAAGATCTTCATCGGTGGGCAGAGAGCCGCTGGGTGTGGATCGGATCTTGAACCTGCCTGCTGTCAGATCGCGCGGCTTAGGATAAAGGAAGGCTTGAGCTGGGCCGTCCCCCTTTCCCTCAACCCCGTGGCAGACGGCGCATCTCTGCTCGTAGACGCTCTTGCCTGAAGCGATGACATCGGTAGAGGCGAATTCTTCCCCAAGAAGAAAGAAGAAAAGCGGCGCGATCAGAAGAATGTTACTTGGTCTCATTTTCGTAGCCTCTTCTTAACGTTCGTATGCCGACTCTTTAATAACGATAAAATTATTCAATCATGGATGGAAGTTTCGGGCTAGAGGGAGAAATCCTATTTTTTGTCGGGGAAAATCCTGACAGGGGTGGCTCGAACGTGAGGGGATGCCAGACCTCCGACACAGATTTCTGGCCCGCATGGTCCTTGTTGCTTCCGTCCCAAACGGCGACGTTCGCCCATGTCTCAAGCCCGGGCCAGAACTGGGCATCATCCTCGTCGTCGGTCTTCAGGGGTCTCAGAAAGAGTGCCGTCCATCGGCCCTTCCCGTGTAAGCCTTTCCCCAAGACGTTCTGTCGATCCTGGGTAGTCAGGGTCCCCGGCCCCGCAGCATTAAGGTCTTCGATGGGAGATCTTCGGCGCTCCTCGTTCCAATCGGCCTTGAACTGCCAGATGTTGACGAGGGCACTTCTCTCGCCCATGTATCGGTGGCCCATGATAGGCTCGGGCGGATTTTTCGGATCGAGAGGGAACATCAAGGCTGCTGCATCTCTGAATGAATCAAGCCCATCCATGGTCGCATCCTTGGTGGGATCGATCCATTCGAGAAGGAAGGCAAGCTCCCTCCCGTTGTGGATCGCCCTGATGGTCACGGCCTTAATGGATCCTCCACCATAAGGGGGGTCGAGATCCTGGGCCTTAAGCGGTATCCGGGCAGGAGGAATCTTCCTCCACAGGTTCGCTGCCGGATTCAAAGGGATCTCCTGTCTCACGTAGCGAACGACGATTTTCGTCCCCCTTTGGGAGGCCGGCTCTGTTGGGGCGGCTACTGCAAGGGAGAGAAGGAAGAGAAAAGCGAGGAGCAACATTACTGAATAAGGTCGATCGCGATGGAGACAGGTGCTCCTTCCCCCACGATGACTTCGAACGTCCTGGTAAGCTGTTCCTTCGTGAGCTTTTCCCCCCAAACGCTCAGGAGGTATTTCCCGCTGGGGATGCCCCCGATCTCGAAGTTCCCATCTCTGTCCGTCAGGGCAAAGTAAGGAGTCTCTAGGACAACGATGTAGGCGAGCATCTCAGGATGGATGTTGCAGAGCTGTCGGTAGATGCCCGGCCTCTTGAAGGTGTAGCTTCTTCCCTTCTCTTCGACCCAGGTTCCGAGGTTGTACCTCTCGCCGTCAGGGGAGAAGATATTGTGTTTGAATGAGTCGCTGTTTTTGAATTCCACTGTGGTCCCCACGGCCACTGGCAGGAGCCGGGGGATGAAGGTTTTGTCCTTCTGATGCATGACCGGGCGTTCGGCGTGGAGTTCCGCCCTTTTGCCCGGGACGCCCTGGACGAACACGACCGCCTGATATTTCTCTATCCACTTCCCGTTCACCTTTCCGGTGATCTGACCGGCGTCTCCACCCTGGCTTGAGAGCAGGAGGAGAAACGCGGCACCTATGGTGGAGATAGTCTCTTTCATCCTCTAGCTCCTCTGACGCAGCAATCCCTTTTCGAGGGCGTAGCGCACTAGCTCGGCCCTCGTATTAAGGCTTAGTTTTTCCTTGATGCGCTCCCTATAGGTCTCGATAGTTTTAACGCTCATTGCGAGGAGCTTCGCCATCTCTTTGTAAGTGCGGCCCTCGGCGATGAGCCTGAGGACTTCCCGCTCCCGATCGCTCAATCCCTTCTCCATTCCCCCTTGCTCCACGTAGTCCTCAGCGACGATCTTGGCCATGGAGGGGTGGAGAAAGACATCGCCCCTATAAGCGGCTCGAATAGCATCGATCAGCTCCGTATCAGCCGCCCTCTTCACCACGTACCCTGAGGCTCCGGCCTTCAGGGCCGAATAGAGGTAGCGCCGATCCTCGTGCATAGTCAGGATGAGAACTTTTACATCGGGATGCATCTTCTTGAGCTTCTTTGCCACCTCCAGGCCGTCCATGCCCGGCAAGCTGATGTCCATGAGCACCACGTCCGGCTCAAGCCTTTTAACCCTCTCCACGGCTTCCAGCCCTTCCGCCGCCTCGCCCACGACCTCCATGTCGGGCTGGAGGTTCAAAAAGGTGCGCAGTCCTGCCCGCAAGATGCCGTGATCGTCAACGATTAACACTCTGATTTTCTTCATTGCTCCAAGGGGACCTCAACAAAGACCGTCGTTCCCTTGCCCAGCGTGGATTCGATCGTCAATTTACCTCCGACAAGGGCGGCCCTCTCCTCCATGCCGAAAAGCCCCAGTTTTTTGTCCTTCGCCGCATAGCCCATCACCTCCGCCACGTTGAACCCCTTACCGTCGTCTTCGACAATGGCTTGGCCCGACGGCCCTTCACGCCTTAAGATCACGCTCACATTTCTTGCCTCGGCGTGCTTGGCGACGTTCGTGAGGGCCTCCTGGACGAGCCGATAAAGGGCCGTCTCCGTTGCTGGAGGCAGACGCCTCCCCTCGAAGCCAAAGACCTGCAGGTCGATATGGAGGCCCACCTTTTGAGTATAATCTTCAACTAACCTTTGGATGGCCGCGACCATACCTAAATGATCTAACACGCTGGGGCGAAGCTGAAAGGCCAGGTCGTGCACATCGCGGAGGATCTCACCACCCAAAGCGCGGAGTTCGGCGGCCTTTTCTCTCAACTCTGGCAGGTTAGTCATCGATTCAAGCGCCTTCAGGCTTACTATAAGGGAAGTAAGGGACTGTCCAGTCTCATCGTGAAGCTCCCGGGCCACCCGCTTCCTCTCATCCTCCTGAGCGGTGATGACCTTTTCTAGTAAATGGAGTCGCATCTGCTCTTTAGCCTTTAATTCCTCCAGGAGCCGAGCGTTCTCAACCGCTACCCCTATCTGGTCACCAATGGCCACAAGCAGTCGCAGTTGCTCGGGTGTGAGCGAGAGCACGTTCGAGCTGAAGAGGTCCAGGACACCGACTACCCTGTTCTTGGATCTCAGCGGGACGGAGACCATGGACCTCAGACCCTCTCTTGCAACTAGAGACCTCCGTAGAAGGCGAGGATCGTCTGCAAGATCATCCTTGATGAGGACGGGCTGTTCAAGCTGCGCGACCAGGCCCGGAATGCCCTCCCCTACGGAGAAAGCTTGAATCGCCAGCGCAAACTGAGAGGAGATGCCTCGGTAGATGCGGGGAACGATACTCCCGGATTCGGCATCGAAGAGGAGGATCTCGCCGTGGCTTAAGCGCATGATCTCCAGCACTTTGTCTAGGGCATCCTCAAGAACCTTCTGAAGTTCGAGGGACTGGCTTATCGTGGCGGCGACGAGGTTGAGAGTTGCTAACTCCTCATTGCGCTGGGTGACATCTTTTCTGAAGGCTTCAAGGCTGTCGGCCATCGCATTGAAGCTAGCGGTCAGCTGGCCGATCTCATCCCCGAACCTTATGCGAGCCCTGGCTTTGAAATCCCCTCGGCCCAACCCTTCGGCTACGTTCTTGAGCTCTAGGAGGGGTTTCGTCAGAATGCGTGCAGGCAGATACGCAGCGGTCACGCCAACTAGGGAGACGGCCGCGATAAGGAGCAAGAGCTGTTTGGTGGTCTCAGACAGGATTCTCCCCAACCGCTCCTGCGACATCCCCACCCGAACCACTCCGGCTCGTCCCCCAAAGATGGGTACCGCCACATCACGGAGAAGGCCTTCTTCGCTTGCCAGTCTTTGGATCCGAAATCCTCCGAGGTATTCGTCGCCGGAGTTGGCGGGCTGGAGGTCAGGCGGAAGAAAGTGACCGAAGGTGTGGGCCAGAACGTTGCCCCTCCCGTCCAGGACAAAGATGTAGCGCACATCCTTGTTGCTCGTCAGGATATCAAGAACGAGATCCCTCAGCGAGATAAAGTCCTCAAGCAGAACGAGATCTGCGGCCCGCGCCGCCATGTCCCTCGCGATGGATACAGCCCGCTCGTCGAGCTCCCGGGTAAGCGTCGCTCGCGTGACCCGCTGGACTTGAATAACGGCGCCGACACCGAACAGGAGAAGCAGCCCGACCGCGATCCCCATGATCTTCACTCTGACGCTTATCCCGAGCGTCCAGGCGATGAGCCGTCTGAGGAGCTGCGTTACCTTCACTGGCGTCCTCTTCTGCCTGACCCGGCGTGACCGCCCATGGGCGCCACGAACCGGTCGATCCCGAGCTGGGTCAAGACGGCTCTCCCTGTTTTCTCCTCGTGGAGAGTGAAGAGTACCCTTCTGAGGCTCTCCCTCAACACGGGATCAAGGCCAGGGTGAACAGCGATGGGCGCATTCATGTAGGCGGCTGTCTCGCCGATGACCTTGGTCTTCGCAATCTGGCCTGGATCGGTTAGAGCCAGCCGGCCGTAGGCCAGCCCATCCACCAGTGCTCCATCCACCAGCCCCTCGGCGACGGCACGGATCGCCCGGTCGTGGCTTGTGATTGCCAGCTTCCGCTTAGAAAAGCCCTCAAGCCGTTGGCCTCCACGCCCTGCAAGGAAAGGCTCCGATGCACAGATGGGATCGGCAAATGCAACTGTCTTCCCCTTAAGCTCAGCCGGCGTGCTGATCTCGCTCTCTGCCGATACGATGACGTAAGAAGGGTGGCTCGTCTGCCCATCCATGACCGGGACAGCGACGGCAACCAAGCCGAAGTCT
>Ga0326597_10014666_pt1 | contig 10272 bp, 7 predicted proteins | sample RVTome_12_FD_203789 | JGI IMG/M metagenome (GOLD analysis project Ga0326597, IMG submission 203789) | Soil microbial communities from uranium-contaminated site in the Upper Colorado River Basin, Wyoming, United States - RVT100D185 | ecosystem: Environmental > Terrestrial > Soil > Contaminated >...
CATCATTGGCGCATGCCACGTGTTCCGGCCGAACACCCCAGTGCTAGCCCCGCGCCGGCTGCGGATGCGACGTCCTCACGAAGGCGAACACGGTTCCGCCTGGGGTAATCCGCGGTGTTGAGCCCAACTGCGGATGTCGCAAGGGCTTCCCAAAAGGTTTCCGACGCGGGTCTGGGCCCCTTCACAATATGCAAGTTTATCCCACTTCCTAAAGATAGAGTCAACTTGTCTTAATAACCTTGTTGCCCAAGGTGTGCCTTCCACCCCAAAAGATGCAACCGGTGTATGGGAGATGACAAGCGGTGAGCTGCACGCGTCTAATAGATACCAATAGGATCGCTTCTCATCGCCGGGGTCCTGGCCGGGAGTGTGGCGCTCCGCCTTAAACTCGACAGTGCCTCCTACTGGATATATGTGGAGGGAGGGAAGACATTTCAGCTTTCGACCGCAGGGCTACTTCCGCCTGGGTAAGACCCAAATCCAGCGGGTTCCTCTTGAGACGGTCTCCTAAGGTATTGAGTTCTTTAGGATAGTTTTCTCGCGGTCTTAGGGCTTTCAGCGTCACATGGCAAAAAGGCAACGCGGGGATGACGGAGTGACTCGTCTTCGAGGCTAGTAGCGGGACAGCCGAGACTCTGGTATGCTATATGAAAATAAAGCCGAGTCTGTGGGCACCTACCCCCAACGAGCAACCGCACGACGAGACAAAGGAGGAGAGGAGGGCCCTCAGAATCTGATCGCAGCTTCGCGATTGGAGGATGAGTATGCGCCGTGTTTTGGTTGTCGATGACGAAAAAGAAGTTCGCGAGGTCCTCAAGCGGTTCTTTGTGAGCAAGAACTACGACGTCGTCACTGCCGCTTCTGGCGAAGAGGGCTTAGAAGTGATTGAGCGGGAGCCGATAGACGCCGTGCTACTAGACATTTGGATGCCGGGAATGAACGGCCTTGAGACCCTCCGCAAGATCCACGCTCGCAAGCCGGAGTTACCCGTGGTTATGGTTACCGGCGAGCGTGACCGAGACGTAGCCAGGGCCGCCGTGGAAGAGGGAGCATTTGACTTCCTTCTGAAACCTCCCAACTTCGATTATCTGGCGCAAACACTGTTCGTGAAGTTGGAATTGCAACTCACCTAGTGGACACGCGAAACCTCGTGCGCTGCTACCAGGCGGCCATCGCGCCGAGCTGCGCCGTGCTCGCACGGCGCTCTCGTTTGGCACCGAACCAACGCCGCTCCGTCGACGGCACGGAGGGGATCCACGTGCCCGGGAGGCCGTTTCTGAAGCCCGTCTTCGACAAGCACCGCCAACCCGACGACGTGTCGCGCCGCTTCCTCGCGCGCCTCCTCGGCGGCAGCTTCGGAACCCCTTGAGACTCGGAAGCTTGCTCTCGCGGGAAGGTCGGCTCTCGCGGTAGTACAGCCGGGAGGACCATATGGACCGAGGAGCCGAACGTCGGCGAAAGCGCGGCGAGCAGGGAAACCTCCCAGCTTGGCATAAAAGTTGGGGGGGAACCCTCATGAGTTCCCTCGCGCGCGGCCCGATGCTTCAAGGGAGGTGAGCGAGACATGGAACGACCCACGCGGAACCAGACGCGCCCCGGCGCGGAGAAGAAACGCCACAGCACGGGCGAAGCGCGATTGGCGCTGCTCGCGTCCATTATCGACTCTTCCGACGACGCGATCGTCAGCAAGACCCTCCAGGGCGTCGTCACGAGCTGGAACCCCGGTGCCGAGACGATCTACGGCTACGAGGCCGACGAGATCATCGGCAAGCCCTTCTCGGTGCTCGTCCATAAGGATCGGCCCGATGAGATGGTCAGCATCCTTAAGGAGATCCGCGACGGCCACCGCGTCGAGCACTACGAGACCGTCCGGGTCAAGAAGGACGGGAGCACCATCCAGGTCTCCCTGACCTTCTCCCCCATCCATGACGCCAGCGGCAAGATCACCGGCGCGTCCTCGATTGCCCGCGACATCACCGAGCGCAAGCGCGCCGAGGAGCAGGCCCGCACCACCTCCCAGTACGCGCGGAGCCTCATTGAGGCGAGCCTCGACCCGTTGGTCACGATCAGCCCCGACGGCAAGATCACGGACGTCAACGAGGGCTCCATCAAGGTGACCGGTGTGCCGCGGGAGAAGCTCATCGGGACCGACTTCTCCGACTACTTCACCGAGCCCGAGAAGGCGCGCGAGGGATACCGTGAGGCGTTCTCGAAGGGCTCGGTCACGAACTATCCGCTCACGATTCGCCACAAGGGCGGGCGGCTCACGGACGTCCTCTACAACGCCACCGTGTACAAGGACGCGCAGGGGAAGGCGCTCGGCGTGTTCGCGGCGGCCCGCGACGTGACCGCCCAGAAGCAGGCCTCGCAGTACGCTCGCAGCCTCATCGAGGCCAGCTTGGACCCCCTGGTCACGATCAGCCCCGAGGGCAAGATCACCGACGTCAACGAGGGCTCCATCAAGGTGACCGGTGTGCCGCGGGAGAAGCTCATCGGGACCGACTTCTCCGACTACTTCACCGAGCCCAAGAAGGCGCGCGACGGCTATCAGCAGGTCTTCGCCAAGGGGTACGTCACCGACTACCCCCTGACCATCCGCCACAAGGACGGCCGCCTCACAGACGTTCTTTACAACGCGTCGGTCTACAAGGACGCGCGCGGCAACGTGCTGGGTGTGTTCGCCGCCGCCCGCGACGTGACCGAGCAGAAGCAGGCCTCGCAGTACGCCCGGAGCCTGATCGAGGCGAGCCTCGACCCTCTGGTGACGATCAGCCCTGAGGGCAAGATCACCGACGTCAACGATGGCTCCATCAAGGTAACCGGTGTGCCGCGGGAAACGCTCGTTGGGACCGACTTCTCCGACTACTTCACGGAGCCCGAGAGGGCGCGCCAGGGCTACCAGCAGGTCTTCGCCAAGGGCTTCGTGACCGACTACCCCCTGACCATTCGGGACAAGGACGGGCGCCTCACGGACGTTCTCTACAACGCGTCGGTCTACAAGGACACGCAGGGGAAGGTACTCGGCGTGTTCGCGGCCGCCCGGGACGTCACCGAATCCAAGCGCGTCATGCGCGAGTTCGCCGAGACGAAGAACCTGCTGGATAACATTCTGCAGAGTTCGATCAAGTACTCCATCATCGGAAAGGACCTCGACCACCACATCCTCTCGTGGAACGAGGGGGCGCAGCGGAACTACGGATATGCGGCCGCAGAGATCCTCGGCAAGAATTCCGATATCCTTCACACGCCGGAGGACGTGAAGTCCGGCGCCGTCACGAAGCTCCTGAAGAGCGCGTACGAAAAGGGGCTGGCCGAGGGCGAGTTCGAGCGCATCCGCAAGGACGGTGCTCGCTTTGCGGCGAGCGTCGTCGTCACCCGCCGCAACGACGCATCGGGCAACCCCATCGGCTACCTGCTCATGTCGAGCGACATCTCGGAGAAGAAGCAGGCCGAGGAGCAGCTGCGCTCCGCCTCCCAGTACGCGAGAAGCCTCATCGAGGCCAGCTTGGACCCCCTGGTCACCATCAGCCCCGAGGGCAAGATCACGGACGTCAACGAGGCCACCATCAAGGTGACGGGCGTGCTTCGGGAGGAGCTCATCGGGACCGACTTCTCGAACTATTTCACCGAGCCCGAGCGGGCGCGCGAAGGCTATCAGCAGGTCTTCGCCAAGGGCTCCGTCACCGACTACCCGCTGACGATCCGGCACAGAAACCGCCACCTGACCGAAGTCTTGTACAACGCCTCGGTCTACAAGGACGCCAGCGGCGGCGTGCTCGGCGTCTTCGCGGCAGCACGCGACGTGACCGCGCAGAAGAGGGCCGAGGCCGAGATCGCCGAGCAGCGGAGCAAGGAGCTTGAGAGGCTCGCGGAGCTCGAGCGCTTCCAGAAACTGACCGTCGGTCGCGAGCTCAAGATGATCGAGCTCAAGAAGGAGATCGATGAGCTGAAGAAGAGGCCGGGGAGGGAATGAGCGTGGTACACGCCGACAGCCACAGCCTGCTGAGCGACGGCCGGCCGGTCGACGCACGGAGCTACGCCAGCGCCATGCTCAACATTCTCGAGGACTCCGCCCAGGAGAAAGCGCGGCTGGCCGACACCCAGCGCGCCATCCTCAACATCCTGGATGACGCCGCGCGCGAAAAGACCCGTCTCGAGGCCACGCAGAAGGCGATCCTGAACATCCTCGATGACTCCGCCGAGGAAAAGGCACGCCTGGCGGACACCCAGCGCGCGGCCCTCAACATCCTCGAGGACTTCGACATCGAGAAGAAGAAGGTCGAGCAGGTCAACGTCGAGCTTCGCAACGAGATCACCGAGCGCGCGCGGGCAGAGGAGGCTCTCCGCCTTGCCAAGGCCGCGGCTGAGGGGGCGAGCAAGGAGCTCGAGGCCTTCAGCTACTCGGTCGCGCACGACCTGCGGGCTCCCCTGCGCAGCATCGATGGCTTCAGCCAGGCCCTCCTCGAGGACTGCTTCGATCGGCTCAACGCTGATGGCAAGAGGTACCTGAAGCACGTCCGTGAAGCGGCGCAGCAGATGGGCGAGCTCATCGACGATCTCCTGAACCTGTCCCGCGTGACCCGCGCCGAGCTCTGCCGCGAGCGCGTGGACGTGAGCGAGCTGGTGCGGTCGGTGCTCGAGAGGCTGCGGGAATCGCAGCCGGACCGTCAGGTCGAGCTGGTCGTCCAGGACGGCCTGGTGGCAAAGGCCGACCCGCGGCTCCTCGATGTGGCCCTCACGAACCTGCTAGGCAACGCCTGGAAGTTCACGGGCAAGCGCGAGGCCGCGCGGATCGAGTTTGCGGCCAAGGCCGGAGAGCACTTGCCGGTCTACTTCGTTCGCGACAACGGCACCGGCTTTGACGGCAAGTACGCGGACAAGCTCTTCGGCGTGTTTCAGCGCCTGCACGCCGCGCACGAGTTCGAGGGCACGGGCATCGGCCTGGCCACGGTGGAGCGGATCGTCCGCCGGCACGGCGGCCGGGTCTGGGCCGAGGCAGAGGTGGACCGAGGCGCGACGTTCTATTTCACCCTTGAGGAGGGGCACACAGATGAAGGACAAGGTCATCCTGCTGGTTGAGGACAGCCAGCCCGACGAGGAGCTGGCGCTCCGCGCGCTGCGCAAGAACAACATCAAGAACGAGGTGGTCGTCGCGCGCGACGGCGCCGAGGCGCTCGAGTACCTGTTCGCCACCGGAGTGCACGCCGGCCGGAACGCCGCCGAGCTTCCAACGGTCGTACTCCTCGACATCAAGCTCCCGAAGATCGATGGCCTGGAGGTGCTGCGTCGCATCCGCTCCGACGAGCGGACCAAGCTGCTCCCGGTGGTCATCCTGACCTCCTCGAAGGAGGACAAGGACCGGCTGGCGGGCTACACCTCCGGCGCCAACAGCTACGTGCGCAAGCCGATTGATTTCTCGGAGTTCGCCGAGGCGGTGCGGCAGCTCGGTCTCTACTGGCTCATCCTGAACGAAGGGCCGCCCCCCGCGGAGAGGTGAGCGTTGGCCAGCCCCCTGCGTGTCCTCTTCGTCGAGGACCGAGAGAAGGACGTCGAGCTGCTCGTGCTCGAGTTGCGGCGGGGTGGCTACGACTTGGTTCAGGAGCGCGTCGATACGCCCGAAGCCTTCGCCGGCGCGGCCTTCATCCAGAAGCCGTTCACGTACGACAGCGTGCTGCGCAAGGTGCGGGGAAGTGCTGGTCGCGCCGAGAGCGTAGCCGCTTCGGGCACGCGACAGACCTTGCGGATGCCCCCGGCGGCGCCGGTCTGTGGCGAGGTCCACGCTCCCGAGGCGCCGCGTCCTGGAGCGAGCCCGCCCGCCAAGGGGCTTGACCACGGTCTGCACGCGCCGGTAGTCTTCGAAACATCCCTCGCAAGACCTATGCGCCTCCGCGGAAGCGGTCCTCGGCGGCTCACCAGTTCCCTTTTTGGGCTGCTCGCACTGCTCGCCGTCCGCGGCGTGCGCGACCATCCGCTGACTGAGCGCAAGTCATCCGGCCTCGAAGGGGATGGCCAGTGAAAGCTCAGAACCCGATCGGGCTCAATCGCCTGATCCTCGTCATCGTGCTACCTCTGGTGGCATTCGTCCTGCAATCGATGTTCTGGGATGCCACCATCAAGCCGTTCGCATGGTTCCTTTTCTTTCCGGCGGTCTTCTTCAGTTCCTGGATCGGCGGCCTTTCCGGCGGGGTGATCGCCACCGTCATCTCCACGGCGCTCGCCTGGTGGTTCTTCGTTCCGCCGGAACGCTCATTCGCACTGGAGAATCCCTTTTACCTCGCCTCCATCGCCATGTTCATGGGCATGGGCTTCCTGTTCGGCTACACCCAGGAACGCATCAAGAGAGCGAACCGGAAGACCGCCGCGGCCCTGGCAGCCGCACGCGCTGCCAACGAGCAGTTGCAAGGCGCCAACGACAAGATTACGCAGCTCTACGAAAAGACGCTCGAGCTCGACCAGCTCAAGAACCAGCTTTTCGCCAATGTCAGCCACGAGCTGCGCACGCCGCTGGCCCTGATCCTCGGCCCGGTGGCCAAGCGTCTGGCGGCCGGCGATCTCAGCGACGAGCTACGGCGCGACCTGGAAGTGGTGGACCGCAATGCCCGGCTGCTCTACCGCCACGTCAGCGACCTGCTCGACGTGGCCAAGCTCGAGGCCGGGCGGATGCACACGCAATACGCTCGGGTCGATCTCGCCCATTTGGCGCGTTTCGTGGCCTCCCATTTCGAGGTGCTGGCCGTGGAAAAACGCATCCGCTACACGGTGGACACTCCCGATGTCCTGCTCGCCCAGGTCGATTCGGAAAAATGCCAGCGGATTCTACTCAACCTCCTGTCCAACGCCTTCAAGTTCACCTCTGCCGACGGTGTCGTCGCCCTGACACTGAGCTTGGCGGGCGCGCGCGCCGTCATGCGGGTACAGGACAACGGTCCGGGCGTGCCGGCGGCCATGCGCGAAGCCGTTTTCGAGCGCTTCCGGCAGGTGGAAGGCGGCGCCGAGCGGCGCTTCGGCGGCACCGGCTTGGGCCTGGCCATCGTCAAGGAATTTGTCGGATTGCAGAGCGGAAGCGTGGCGGTAGAGGAAGCGCCGGGGGGTGGGGCGGCGTTCACTGTCACGCTACCCCTGCTTGCAGCCGAAGGCACCGAAATCCTTGCCACGCCGGGCACCCTGGACGAAGCGATCGACCGCCAGGCCCTGGACGAGCTGCGCACACGGCACAGTGCAACCGCACCACCGCCCCCAGCGCTCGCGGCAGACGCCCCGCTCGTCCTGGTCGTGGAGGATAACCCCGACATGAATGCCTTTGTGGCCGAAGCCATGGGGCGGCACTACCGGGTCGTCACCGCCTTCGACGGGCAGGAAGGTCTGCGCAAGGCTCTCGAGATCCGTCCCGATCTCATCGTGAGCGACGTGATGATGCCCCGTATGAGCGGCGATCAGATGGTCGGCGCATTGCGTCGCCAGCGGCAAATGGACGACGTGCCCATCCTACTGCTCACGGCCAAGGCCGACGACGAGCTGCGGGTGAAGCTGCTGAAGGAAGGAGTCCAGGACTACATCTACAAGCCCTTCTCGGTTGAGGAACTGCTGGCACGGGTTGGCGGGCTTGTCTCGAGCCGGAAACGGAAGGAGGCTTCACTTCGGGAAGCTTATGGGCTCTTGCACGCCGTCACCGAGTCGATACCGGATGCGGTCTTCGTCAAGGACTCCACAGGACGGTATCTCATGATCAACAAAGCCGGCGCCCGGTTGCTCGGCCAACCGGCGGAACAGGTGCTCGGCAAGCGCGATACTGAGTTCTTGGCGCCCGAGGCGGCGAGAAAGGTGATGGAAGAAGACCGCGAAGTGATGGCCGGGGGTGAGAGTAGAACTCGTGAAGAAACAGAGCTGCTGGCAGGCATCGACCGCGCATTGCTTTCGACCAAGGTTCCCTTCTGCAATCCTCAGGGGGAGATCAAAGGCGTTCTCGGGATCAGGAGAGACATCACCGAGCGCAAGCGAGCGGAGGAGCGCCTGCGCCTGCAAGGGGCCGCCATGGAGTCCGCGGCCAACGGCATCGTCATCACCGACCGCGGCGGGACCATCCTCTGGGTCAATCCGGCCTTCACGTCCGTGAGCGGTTACGCGGCCGAGGAGGCGATCGGCCGGAACCCCCGTGTTCTCAAGTCCGGGAAACACGACCAGGCGTTTTACCAGAACCTGTGGGGGACGATCCTGGCCGGGCGGGTGTGGCGCGGCGAGATCGTCAATCGGCGCAAGGACGGCAGCCTCTGGACCGAGGAGATGACAATAACGCCCGTCCGCAACGGGCGCGGGGAAATCGCCAACTTCATCGCGATTAAGCAAGACATCACCGAGAGAAAGCTGGTGGAACAGGAACTCCGCCTCCTGCAGGCCATCACATTGGCCGTCAGCGGGGCCCCGGATCTGGATACAGCGGTGGGTCTTGTATTGGAGAAGGTGTGCGAGGCGACGGATTGGGATTGTGGTGAGGCGTGGGTCCCAAGCACAGATGGGTCATGTCTGAGTTTCTTGACAGCGTGGCACAAAGACATTGAAAGGCAAAGGGAGTTTGAGCACACCACCCGGGAGGTGACATTTACCATGGGTGTTGGCTTGCCCGGCCGCATTTGGAAGTCAAGAAAACCGGAGTGGCTCCGTGACGTTTCTGTCAACGGCCAGACCTTTCTTCGCGCGGAGGTTGCACTAGGAGCTGGTCTGAGGTCCGGCGTTGGCGTTCCGATTGTGGCTGAGAATGATTTTCTGGCAGTACTTGTTTTTCTTATGACACAAGAGAGGGAAGAGGATACGCGATTTCTCGGTCTGATTTCTTCGGTTGCAGCGCAGCTGGGCCTGGCTATTCGGCGCAAGCGAGCCGAGGAAGCACTGCGTGCAAGCGAACGCCAACTGTCTCTCGTCTACGACAACGTCGCAGATATCATCTTTTACCTGGGTGTGGAGCCGGCCGATCAATTCCGATTCCTTTCAGTCAATCCGACGTTCTTGAAAGCTACCGGTCTCTCTGAGAGTCAGATGGTGGGCAAGTTGGTCGGTGAGGTTATTCCGGAACCTTCTCTCACAATGGTCCTCGGCAAGTACAAAGAAGCCATCCGTGACAAGAAAATCGTACAATGGGAAGAGACGTCCGTTTATCCGGCAGGCACGAGACACGGTGAAGTTTCCATCACCCCAATTCTTGACAGTGAAGGTCACTGCACAAATCTCATTGGAGCTGTGCACGACATCACCGAACGCAAGCAGGCGGAGGAAGAGATCCGGCGGCTGAACGAGGAACTGGAGCGGCGCGTCGTCGAGCGCACCGCCCAGCTCGAAGCGGCCAACAAGGAGCTCGAGACCTTCAGCTACTCGGTGTCGCACGATCTGCGGGCTCCGCTACGCAGCATCGACGGCTTCAGCCAGGCCCTCCTCGATGACTGCGCCGATCGGCTCGACGCCTACGGCAAGAGGTACCTGAAGCACGTCCGCGAGTCGGCGCAGCACATGGGCGAGCTCATCGACGACCTCCTGAACCTGTCCCGCGTGACCCGCGCCAAGCTCCGCCGCGAGCGCGTGGACGTGAGCGAGCTGGTGCGGTCGGTGCTCGCGAGGCTGCGGGAATCGCAGCCGGACCGTCAGGTCGAGCTGGCCGTCCAGGACGGCCTGGTGGCACAGGCCGACCCGCGGCTCCTCGATGTGGCCCTCACGAACCTGCTGGGCAACGCCTGGAAGTTCACGGGCAAGCGCGAGGCCGCGCGGATCGAGTTCGCGGCCAAGGCCGAAGAACACTTGCCGGTCTACTTCGTTCGCGACAACGGCGCCGGCTTCGACGGCAAGTACGCGGACAAGCTCTTCGGCGTGTTTCAGCGCCTGCACGCCGCGCACGAGTTCGAGGGGACGGGCATTGGGCTGGCCACGGTGGAGCGGATCGTCCGCCGGCACGGCGGCCGGGTCTGGGCCGAGGCAGAGGTGGACCGAGGCGCGACGTTCTATTTCACCCTTGAGGAGGGGCACACAGATGAAGGACAAGGTCATCCTGCTGGTTGAGGACAGCCAGCCCGACGAGGAGCTGGCGCTCCGCGCGCTGCGCAAGAACAACATCAAGAACGAGGTGGTCGTCGCGCGCGACGGCGCCGAGGCGCTCGAGTACCTGTTCGCCACCGGAGTGCACGCCGGCCGGAACGCCGCCGAGCTTCCAACGGTCGTACTCCTCGACATCAAGCTCCCGAAGATCGATGGCCTGGAGGTGCTGCGTCGCATCCGCTCCGACGAGCGGAC
>Ga0326597_10014667_pt1 | contig 10272 bp, 9 predicted proteins | sample RVTome_12_FD_203789 | JGI IMG/M metagenome (GOLD analysis project Ga0326597, IMG submission 203789) | Soil microbial communities from uranium-contaminated site in the Upper Colorado River Basin, Wyoming, United States - RVT100D185 | ecosystem: Environmental > Terrestrial > Soil > Contaminated >...
GGGCCTTGCAGGAGTACGAGATACTTGGGATCAAGACGAACATACCCCTTCTCCTGTTTGTTCTGCAGCATGCGAAGTTCAAGGAAGGGACTTATGATACGCATTTCATCCCCTCACACTTTGCTCCTGAGTCACTCCCAGCTCCATCTGAGTACGAGGGTACGGGGGCTGCAATTATCTGTGCAATGTTGGAGGAGGAAGGCGCTTCCAAGGGGGCTGAAGCTGGTTCAGCTATGTGGTTAACGGGGCGGAATACAGAAAAAGATGGCTCTTCAAACCACAAGCGCGCAAACAGATGGAAGATGCAGCGGATAAAAGGCATGAGGATGTAGATGGGCACATACGCCGTAAAGGTCAACGGCAAGGAATATGCAGTCGGCGTTGCGCAGAATGGCGAAATTCGGGTGGACGGCAAGTCGGTTGGCGTTGATCTCTGCAGGATGGATTCAACTACATTCTCTGTTCTGCTGGACGGCAACTCCGTTCGGATTGTCGCCTCGAAACGTGGAGGGGTTTATCATGTACTCTTGAATTCGGAGGAGCACGAAATCCGGGTTGAGACGGATCGCCAGCGGCTGCTAAGAGAGTTTTCTGACACTGTTCCAGAAACAAGGGCGAGATCCGAGATTCGTGCACCAATGCCGGCTCTGATCGTTAAGATCGAGGTTGAGGTGGGGGAGGAGGTAAAGGAGGGACAAGGACTTCTGATCCTTGAAGCAATGAAGATGGAGAACGAAATCAAAGCTCACCAGTCTGGACGCGTAAAGCAAATACTCGTTTCGAATGGCAAACCTGTGGATAAGGGAGAGGTTCTTATTCGTTTAGAGTGAGGGATCTTAGTACCTATATACCAATGTAGCGTATCGCATGATTGAATCAGAACAACCAATGGAACTCACTGCGAAACCGAAACAAGATGAAGCCGTTGTGGAGCCTGGGGTCGATCTGGACTTGGCACTCCAGCACGGTCTCTCCGAGGAAGAGTATGGAAGGATACTGGCAATATTAGGACGAGTACCAACCTACACTGAGCTAGGTATCTACAGTGTTATGTGGAGCGAGCACTGCAGCTACAAGAATTCAATCGCTGTTCTGAAGACGCTCCCCCGCAGCGGAGGCCGATTGCTTGTAAGCGCCGGAGAGGAGAATGCAGGTCTAGTCGATATAGGTGATGGCTTGGCCGTCGCGTTTAAGATCGAAAGTCATAACCACCCCTCGGCTGTGGAGCCGTATCAGGGTGCAGCCACGGGAGTGGGTGGGATCATGAGGGACATTTTCACGATGGGCGCCAGACCGATAGCCGCGTTGAATTCTCTTCGCTTTGGTCCTCTTGAAGATGACCGCACGAAATATCTCTTTAAAGGAGTTGTGCGGGGCATCGGCGACTATGGAAATAGTTTTGGCGTCCCCACGGTGGCTGGGGAGGTATATTTCGATGCCTGCTACCAGGAAAATCCTCTTGTGAACGCAATGGCTGTTGGTGTGGTCAAACACGGACAATGGGCAAGCGCGGTGGCCAAGGGTGTAGGGAATCCGGTACTGATCGTCGGCTCAGCGACGGGGAGAGATGGTATCCATGGGGCCACATTCGCCTCTGAGGAGATATCTGAGCAATCTGAAGGTAAGAGGCCATCAGTTCAAGTGGGAGACCCGTTTACGGAGAAGTTGCTTCTCGAGGCAACGCTCGAGGCGATTCGTTCCGGCTACGTGGTTGGTATCCAGGACATGGGGGCTGCCGGGATTACGTGCTCGACCTCGGAAATGAGTGCCAGGGGGAAGACCGGAATGCGGATTGACCTAGACGCTGTTCCGGCAAGGGAAGCAGGTATGAGTTCATACGAGCTCATGCTATCGGAGTCACAGGAGAGAATGCTCGTTGTTGTTAAGAAGGACCATGAGCAGCAAGTTAAGGATATATTCGCGAAATGGGATCTCGAGGCTGCGAGGGTTGGGCAAGTCACCGAAGGCGGGCAGCTGGTGATCGCGCATAGGGGTCGCATTGTGGCTGATGTACCCGCCGAATCGTTAGTCCTTGGCGGCGGTGCTCCTGTGTACATTAGGGAGTCAAGGGAACCAACGTATGTCAAGGAGGCAAGGTCTTTCGACGAGAATTCACTACCGCATCCACAAGAATTGTCGGATGTGCTTATCTCTCTTCTAAGCTGGCCGACCATTGCGAGTAAGCGGTGGGTCTATGAACAGTATGATCAAATGGTCCGCACTAATAACGTAGTTTTAAGTCGGGCTGATGCAGCAGTTATTGCTTTGAAGGAAGGACTTAAAGCTCTTGCAGTGAAGACCGATGGCAATGGTCGTTACTCATACTTAAACCCCCGGCGAGGTGGAGTGATAGCTGTGGCTGAAGCCGCAAGGAACGTAGTCTGCACAGGAGCGACGCCGATTGCAGTGACGAATTGCCTAAACTTCGGGAACCCATACAAGCCGGAAGTGTATTGGCAGTTTACCGAGACTGTTGCGGGCATTAGTGAAGCTTGCAAAGCTTTGAACACTCCTGTTACAGGTGGCAATGTGAGTTTCTACAATGAAAGTCCAAGATGTTCTATCTACCCGACCCCAATCATTGGAATGCTGGGGTTGATTGAGGATGTTAGGAAGGTGGCCACTTCCTCGTTTAGGCACCCAGGAGATATGGTAATCCTGTTGGGCAGAACAAGGGGTCACGTTGGTGGAACGGAATACCTTGCACTGGTCCATGGTCTTGTTACCGGGGATGCTCCGCCAATTGACCTCGAGTACGAGGTGAAAGTCCAGAAAGCGTGTTTGGAAGTTATTACCACGGGCTTGGTTGAATCTGTACACGACTGCTCAGAAGGCGGTTTAGCGGTGGCAGCAGCTGAATGCTGCATCCTGGACAGCGGAAGCCCGATTGGTGCTCAACTGACTTTGACCGGAATCTGTCGCACAGATTTTGAGTTGTTCGGAGAGGACCAGTCAAGGATACTAATATCTGCTAACCATAGGAACGTCGAACGGATCCTCGGTATCGCCAAGGACCACGGCGTTGATGCTGCAGTGATTGGGCGTACTGGCGGGAACCGATTGCTGATAGGGGATAAGCTGAGCATTGGATGCAAGGAACTAGGCGATGCCTACTTTCGAGGAATAGAAAAGGCCCTTACATAACATTACATAACATGTATTATTTGGTTACCCAACCCTGCGCTCTCAAATCGACCAGGAATTCCTATCTGCTCTCTTTCTCTTTTCATTCAGTAACAACGCAAGTCCGCCAAACAACACCAGAGCCACACCGAGAATCTGGATTCGCTCAGCATAGCTCGGCAGCGTTAGAATCGGAACCGACTCAGCACCCCCCACAAGAGTCTTATCCTTCAGGGCGTCGCGTTGCGGAAAGCTGGCAGTTGTCCCAAGCAATGCAACCAGGCAAAGGGTTGTGACCATGCTCCCGACTGTCCTTCTCATTTTTCTACGCTGTCGTGTACGCCATTGTTATGGTCACCAGCAAATAAAGGATTAGCAGGATTCCGAATGTTGTAAACAGAGGACTTTGCTCCTCGCGGCTGGCTTTGCGGTCAAGAAACGGTATGCTCAGCCACACTATTGAAAGGACACCAACAAGCAGGTTTGTCAAGAGTTCCCCACTGATTCCGAAGATATTGGACGGTGCGAATTTCAGAGACTGGAACAACGGAAGGAAGTACCACTCCGGCTTGATCCCAACGGGAGCAGATGCTAAGGGGTCCGCCTTCTCCCCGAGCCCCCAAGGTAGCAAGATTGCTAATCCCAGAAGTGCGATTAACCCAATTGTCCACGAAATGACGTCGCGGTATAAGAAGTTCGGGAAGAATCGGATTGGTGGTTGCTTTACGACCGTGCCGATCGGAACACTTGAACCAAGAACCTGATTCACCAAAAGGTGAAAACTTACTGCCATTATGGTAATTAGTGGAAGAATAATAATGTGGATACTATACATGCGCGTTAAAGTTTCTGCCCCAATTTCATCTCCCCCTTTCAGCAACGATACGCCCCAATCGCCAATAATCGGAACCGTTTTGGGTATCTCCGTTCCTATGAGTGTTGCGAAATAGGCCATCGTATCCCATGGAAGCAGGTAGCCTGTGAACCCGAACCCGAGTATCAGGAACAGAAGCAATACTCCTGAAACCCACATCAGTTCTCGTGGCTTTCGGTAGCTCTTCATGAGAAATACGCTAAACATATGTATGAATAGCGCTCCTACCATCAGATTCGCGGCCCAGCTGTGCAGCGATCTTATCAACCAGCCAAATGGCACTTCATTGACGATCGTACGCACGCTTTCATATGCTTCATCGGGGGACGGCTTGTAGTATATGGAAAGAAGGAGCCCTGTGATAATCTGAATGACAAAGAAGAAGAGCGTGAGCCCGCCTAGGTAGTACCAGAAAGAGTGCTTATGTCTGGGAACGACTTTCTTTGAGAGGTAATCCACAACTTCTCTTACAGGCAACCTCTCATCCAACCACTTGTAGAGACCGGAGCCGGAGTCTGATTTCATGCAGGCGAGTCAAACCTTGGAAACGACGATGGAGGAATCCTGGAGGGTGACTCTCAGGGGTGGCAATGGCAATGGTGCAGGGCCGGCGATGTTATTCCCGTTGAGGTCAAATTCGCTTTGATGGCAATTACACTTGAACCGCGGAATCCCCTCCGTCGTATACTGGACAACGCATCCAAGATGGGTACATCGAGCAGAGAAAGCCTTGAACTGCCCCGTCTCGGTGTGTACCACGATAATCGGCTCTTTGTTGAATCGGTAGATCTTTGCGCTGTTAGAAGCAATCTCCGAAATGGAGCCGAGCCGCAGACTCTCCACAGCAGCAACGGCGTTCTTTCTGGGCGTGATGAACTTCATCACCACTGTGCCCAAAGGTACTGCGGTTACCAAGGCCCATATGCCAATCAATCTTGACAGGAAATCCCGTCGACCCTCGCGATGAGCGTTTTGCTCTTTCTGCTTCAACGTGTGCTCACTTGCCCACTATAACGTTCAGTGCTTTCTCCCTTATCTCCGTTTTGACTCTGTGAGAGTTTTCACCTATGATCTCACCGTCAGCATGGACAAAGAACGCCCCCTTGGAGGATATCAAGATCGTCCTTCCATTTGCATAGCTTACGCCCTTGGATCCCAAATGGTTAGCCCCCATGACCTTCGGCATAAGGTTCAGTATCTTGAGAATAGAGAGATTGTCAATGCGGCAAATATCGAGAAGCCCGTCATCAACGCGTGCGTGAGGTGTCAGGTAAAACCCCCCTCCTGCACACCGACCGTTGCCTATTGCGATCAGGAGGTTTCGGGATTCTGAACTTGCCCCATCTATTGAAACAGTAAACGTCGGTGCCTTGTACTTATTAATTGTTTGGAGCACTGCAAGAACATACAGTGCTGCTCCTCTCAAATGCTTGATTTTCCTCGTCTGATCAGCAACGAGTGCATCGAAACCGACTCCTACACCATTAACAAAGTACCTCTTGTGGGAGTTGCTTGCGACAGCGCTTGCGTCCGGTGACGCGGAGCATTCCACAAGACCAACATCGATGTTGCTTGTCTTCTCAGCAAGAAGAACCTTCAGCGCATCGCGCCAATTACCCGGGACGTCTATGGCTTTTCTAAAATCGTTACCTGAGCCAGCTGGTAGCACGCCCAAGATCCGGTTTGTTCCAACCAAACCGTTGGCAACCTCATTGACTGTTCCGTCTCCACCAACAGCAACAACAACCGCCGACTGAGCTGACCTCGCCAGATCCCTTGCATTCTCTGAGTGCGATGTTTCCACTATCTCGCCAGGCACTCCCCTTCTCTTTAACTCTGCCCGGAGTTCGGCCCCCACTTTCCTGCCAACACCTCTGCCTGCGACCGGATTCAATATAAACGTGAAATGGCTCAACTCACCTGCAGTCGGGTCCGGACATCCATGATTTCCGTGTAGTCAGCAATTCTCCCTGTAGAGTCGTCATATTTGAGAATACCCCCAAAGAGCAAGTGGGCGCTTCCCTCGAGAAAGACTTCGGCAAAGTCTCCTCCAGTTCTCTTGAATTTTACCAAGAGCACTTCCCCACTACGAACGCGAATCTGAATGGGAGAAGGGATACCCCATTCTGTTGAAGCTATCAGCGCGGCCGCTACTGCACCGGTTCCACAGGCCAACGTCTCCGCCTCAACTCCTCGCTCATATGTTCTTATCTCGAGCCGCCCGGGGTCAACTCGCTGGACGAAATCGACGTTGGTTCCAGCAGGAGCAAAGGCATTGTCGTTGCGCAGGATACGCCCGTGAGTTTCAACCGGTATCCCGGAAAGATCTGCTATGGGTAGTACCAAGTGTGGCGACCCTGTGTTTACGAAATAACCCGTGTAGACGTCCTGCTCAGCTTGCAGGCACTCTATCCGGCGGATGCCCCTCGGAGATTTCAGTTGAAGTGCAACAGTTTCGCCCTCGACCCTCGCAGCATATACATGATCCAACGCCTCAAAGGTCATTGTCTTACCGGCAACACCATGAACAAAAGCATAGCGAACAACGCACCGCCCACCGTTCCCACACATACCACCGTAACTTCCGTCCGCATTGTAATATCTCATGAAGAAATCGGCTTTGGAAGATGGCTCAAGCAGCAAAAGTCCATCAGCACCTACGCCAAATCGACGGGAGCAGAGAGCAATTGCAAGCTGGCTTGTATCCGCAGTGAGCGCCCCGTCCATGTTATTGATGAGAACGAAATCGTTGCCTGCACCAGAGACTTTTGTAAAACGAATCAAGTGATGCATTCTGTGAGCCTGCTCCGAAGCATTGGAAGGTAGATACTGACTTTCGGGCTAAGTTGCAAGAGTGCAAAACCAAAACGCCCTCACACAAACGGCGAGAGCGTTCTCAATGGTGGAGATGGCGGGAGTCGAACCCGCGTCCGAAGAGAAGACCACCAGGATCACTACATGCATAGTCTGTTTTTCATACCTCGCCCTGCCTCATCCAACAGACAGGACGATGACAGAGCAACCCGGAGTAGAATCTCACTGAACGTCCCCCGGGATAGCGTTCAGTTATCCTGCCTTGTTCGACGCCTTACCGGAACCCGACAGGCGAGGTCCCGGAAGACGGGCTACTTAGTTAATTAAGCAGCCAGTGCGTAGTTGTAGTCAGCACTTAGAGTTTTCCGCTTTATTATCGTGCAACTCGGAGAGCACGGCATGCGATCCTGACCATCTCCATCCCCGTCGAATCCAAGTCATCCCCGCAGGTCAAATCTAAGAAAGATACGCCTGATTTGCAACAGCAGGATTCTTGCTCCCTACCTTGTGGGATAGTTCTTTGTCAAGGCCCTTTTGAGATACTCGAACGCTTCCTTTGGTGAGTCAATAAACTTGAACAGCTTCAGGTCGTCCTGTGTAATGACTCCGTGCCGGATCAGTTCGTCAAAGTTCAAGATCTTTTTCCAGTAATCCGTCCCATAGATTACGACGGTCATCTTTTTCCTGATTTTATCGGTCTGAAGAAGTGTGAGGACTTCCATTAACTCGTCCATTGTTCCAAAGCCGCCCGGAAAAATGACAAGTGCCTTTGCCAGATAAATGAACCAGAACTTCCGTAGAAAGAAGTAATGGAATTCGAAGTTAAGCCCCGGAGTAATATATTGGTTCGGGAATTGTTCCGAAGGAATACTTATGTTCAAGCCAATGGACTTCCCCTTTGCAAGATAGGCTCCTTTATTTGCTGCCTCCATAATTCCGGGCCCACCGCCGGAACAAATCACAAAACGGTTGGGATTGGGGAGCTTCTTGGACCATTCCGTCAACAAGCGTGCGAGCTCTACAGTATCGTCATAATACCGTGACATCTCAACCTGAGTATGTGCGTCACGCAAAGTCACGAGAAGTTTCTTCGTTGGGCGTTTTGCCTTACTCAACTTCATCTGTATCGTCTTGAGATTTGATCGAGCTTGGGAGCCTGGCTTTACCCGCGCCGACCCAAAAAACACTATGGTGTCCTTGACTCCGTTATGACGAAATCGGCGCTGAGGTTCGAGGATTTCTGCCATTATCCTGACTAATCGCGCATCGGGACTATTCAGAAACTCCATATTCTTGTACGCTTTTACCGGCTTCAACAACTTGCTTCGCATAATGACAAGTATTGTGGTGAGTTAGCTACGTGGTTCTAACGTTTCGCTGATCGACGGTTTCTCTTACAAGTACTAGGTCACGGGATACGCCAAACCCGTTTTGCTCTGGCTCTACACCTTAATCGGAAACTGATGGAGCACTCCTCTTGCATCGTTTCCCTTTCCGGAAGAAATGGGTATCGAGACACCAAATGTGATAGCGTTTCGCCGTACAACGGCAAGACCGACGTATTTCCCGCGAATGGGCACCGGACTCACGCTCGTTACAATTCCGATTTCGACGCCATCTATCATCAATCTGGGAAAGTCATTATCATCTGGCTTTCGATCCAGCACGATTCCAACAAGCTCCTTCTGAACCTTCTGGTAGGTATTCAACCGTGCAATCACCTCCTGCCCGACATAGCAGCCTTTCGTGTAGCTGATCATGTGCTGGAGGCCAATCTCATATGGATTGAATGCTTCGGAGACTTCTCTTCCTGCCAGAGGAATCCCCCTTGAAATCCTGAATGTCTCATAAGCGGTGTTTTCCATCGTACGTATGCCATGACTCCTGGCTTCAAAGCTGATTCTTTCCCAGAGATCAGGCTTGTTGTCTCCAAGAATGATGATATCTACCATACTCGTCAAGAACTCATCCCTCCAACTCACCAGAACCTTCGTCTTTGCCAATTCTGCAAAAACCCATTCGTTCTTCTTGGCCTGAGTCATTAGCAGCTTCGACGCGGCAGCTACGGCCTGAGGTCCAAGGAGTGAATACATTGCTGTACTTGCGGTTACACCTTTGAGATTGATGTCCTCGGTAATTGTAAACTTCTCCACCCAACGCATCAGTGCGTCTTCTTGTTTTGGAGAAACAAGAAGCAGTAAGCAGTCCGGCATGACAAGGACTTGGACGAAATCAACAACCCTCCCCTTCTCTGTGGTAAGCACCGTCCCAATAACTCTGTTATCCGTTCCCTTGATCAGGTCATTCGTTGAGAGCCGGTGTAGCAGGTCAAGGCGGTCTGCTCCCGTGACCTCAACTCTTCCCACAGATGACCGATCTACAAGGGCAACGTCGTTTGTGGCGGCGTCAAATTCTTCCTCCACATGTGAATAGACTGATTTAGGCTTCACGACAATGTCCATTTAAACTGCACCCGGCGGGCACGTTCTTGAAGTTGATTCTCTCATGAGAAAATACAAATGCCTAGAGGCAGACCCCTAGGCACTAATCCTGCAAGTGCACCCACCAGGACTCGAACCTGGAACCCACTGATTAAGAGTCAGTTGCTCTACCAATTGAGCCATGGGTGCGGCACTTGGTCTACTGCATCATCATTGCCCTTGCTGCGGAGGTGGAAGCTGTGGGGCGGTAGGCTGGCTGCTTGCTCCCCTCTGGAGAATGCTCTCCACTCCCTCAGATCCAGTCCGTGGAAGGAAAAAGAGGTTGACAACAATGCTCAACACGATAAAGAGTGTTGCCAATACTTGAGTGGCACGTATAAGAAAATCTGCTGTACGGCGCACACCAAACACCATACCGACGGAGCCCCCCCCAAAGGTACCGGCGAGACCTCCTCCCTTGCTGGACTGCATCAGGATGACCACTATCAAGAGGATGCTGATGACCACCTCCAGGGCTATCAAGAAACTGAACATGAAGATACCTCGTTAAGGTCGTGTGAATAAGACGACTAATAATACGGATTTCTCAAAGATAAATCAAGCAAGCGACCAAGCAGCCTCGTCATATCTCGTATCCCCATTGCCGGAGTTTCTCTGTGGAGAGAGTGCTTTGTGGAGAAGCAGAACCATCCGTTAAAAGCCGTTCTATGTACTTTCCTACAAGATCAAATTCGATGTTTACTTCTGATGCCTCACGCAATTCGGACAATGTTGTCCTGGCCAGAGTGTGGAGGATCAGCGAAACAACAACTCGATTGCCCTGAACAGAGGCAACAGTGAGGCTTACTCCGTCAATAGTAATGGAACCGACCGGGATCACGTACTTGCAGAATTGATTCGGAATCTCGACACTGACCAACCAACTGCTATCCTGTTTGACAATCGACGTTACACTCCCCTTCCCATCGACATGGCCCTGAACCAGATGGCCTCCAAGACGATCGCTCAAACGAACAGGGA
>Ga0326597_10014668_pt1 | contig 10271 bp, 6 predicted proteins | sample RVTome_12_FD_203789 | JGI IMG/M metagenome (GOLD analysis project Ga0326597, IMG submission 203789) | Soil microbial communities from uranium-contaminated site in the Upper Colorado River Basin, Wyoming, United States - RVT100D185 | ecosystem: Environmental > Terrestrial > Soil > Contaminated >...
GCTGAAGAAAGAGAAGGAATGAAGAGCGCACAATGGCCAAATCTTCAATGGTCCTCTTGCTCTCCTCGCAGTTATTGTGGCGCTGGGGATACTCGGCGACCGGCGCCCGTCACGGGGCGCCACTTCAAGGACGAACGTAGCCGTTCTTGATCGCGTGTAAGATGTGCCGATGATCGGTCCCGTAACGAGTGTGCCGGTGGTACGCGTGCGTGCGGGTCACTTGATGACCGAGAACGACCGCGTTGCCTCCGAAGAGCCACTCGAGCTCCGCATCCACGGGCGGCCGTTCGCCGTCATCATGCGGACACCAGGTGCGGACCGGGAACTCGCTGCAGGCTTCCTCCTCGCTGAACGCGTGCTTCGGTCCGCTGACGATCTGGGCACCATCGAACGCTGCCTCGACTCGTCCTCGAATCATGCGGCCAACGTCATCAACGTGACGATGGCTGGAGGCTTGGACGAGCGCGTCGAAGCCGCGCTCACCAGCCAGCGTCGCGTCACGACCACCGCGTCTTGCGGGATGTGCGGCCGGCTGACGATTGACTCCCTCAGGACCGACGCGACGCCCCTGCCGAGCGACACGCGGGTCAGCCCGTCGGTCATTGCAGGTTTGCCCACGCAGCTCAATCGCGAACAGGCGATCTTCGCGAAAACGGGCGGGCTCCACGCGGCCGGGCTCTTCACGCTAGACGGCCGACTCGACGCGATGGCGGAAGACGTCGGCCGACACAACGCTGTCGACAAGGTCGTCGGTCGAAAGCTGATGGTTGATACGTTGCCGCTACCGGCCAGCGTCCTCTTCGTCAGCGGTCGCACATCATTCGAAATCGTACAGAAAGCGCTCTTTGCCGGCATCCCCATTGTCGCTGCCGTGTCCGCACCCTCGAGCCTTGCGATCAATCTCGCGCTCGAAATGCGTATCACGCTGATTGGGTTTGTCAGGGACAACGGCTTCAACATCTACTCGCATCCGGAACGGATTGTCTAGCTGCTAGACACATGGAGACCTTCGGGTTCGGCCGGCAGAAGCCTCACCACTACCTCGAGATGGCAGTAATCGCCTGGCAGAACCGCGACCAGGGAAGTTTCTCGTCGAACGTCAACGTGGAGCCGAAGCAAGGAGGGGGAAAGCGCTAAGCTAGCCGCGCTGGGAGAGTACGGGCGGTGGCGCCGAAGCTCATACATCCCGGCGGCTACGTCGGTATCGGCCCCCGCTTTCGCTGAGCTTTCGCAAGCTGCTCGAGTAGCGGCTCGGTGTCGTCCAGGGATATGCAAGCGTCTGTAATACTCTGCCCGTAGACGGCCGGCTGCCCGGGCACGTAGTTCTGGCGTCCCTCCACCAGGTGGCTCTCCAGCATGACACCAAAGATTTGCCAGGATCCCGATCCGACCTGTTCTGAGATGGACGCCGCCACCTGAGCCTGCCGACGATGGTCTTTGTGACTGTTGCCGTGAGCGCAGTCGACCATCACGCTCTCCCGAAGCCTCTTGGCCTCGAGCCGAACACATACCCGCCGGACGTGCTCGCTGCCGTAGTTCGGTCCGGTCTGTGTGCCGCCTCGAAGAATCACGTGGCAGCTGTCGTTACCCGAGGTCTGGAAGATCGCCGACACCCCCTGCTTGGTCACCGATGGAAACCAATGCGCCGATCGGGCCGCCAGCACGGCATCAACCGCCGTCTGGGTATTTCCATCCGTGCTGTTCTTGAAGCCTATTGGCATCGACAGACCAGATGCCAGTTCGCGATGAACCTGGCTCTCGGTTGTACGGGCCCCAATAGCCCCCCACGAGGCGAGGTCCGCGACATGCTGGGGAATCTGGGTGTCGAGAAACTCCGAAGCCGTCGGCAGGCCGATGTCGTTGACGTCGAGTAGGAGCTTGCGCGCGAGCCTCAGGCCCTTCGTGATGTGATAACTCTCGTCGAGATCTGGGTCGTTGATGAGGCCCTTCCACCCGACCGAAGTGCGTGGCTTTTCAAAATACGTGCGCATGATCACGATGAGGCTGTCGGCGTATCGTGAGGCCATCGGCGCGAGGCGTTCCGCGTACTCGAATGCCGCCGTCGTGTCGTGAATCGAACAGGGGCCAACGATGACGACCAGGCGCGGATCGCGGCCCTTGAGCGCGTTGTCGACCGCCGTCCTGGTGTCCGAGACGATGTTTGACGCTCGCTCGGTGATCGGAAGCTCTTCTAGAAGAATCGCGGGAGGTATGAGCGGCCTCACCTGGGTGATGCGAAGGTCATCTGTCTTTTTGATCATGGCTCGAACATATCAGTATACGACGCCACCAGCGGACGATAGCAGCCGGCCCCGCCGGATATCGGGCAGCCGCGGGAGGCCAAGGTCCGACGTCTCGACTAAACTCAACAAATCAAAGTGTTTGGGACTGGGCACGCGATCTGATTGACGGGTGGCCCCAGGAGGACGATATCCAGGGCGGGGTCTGGTCGGTGACGATCGTCAGTCTGGTCAGCCGTTTCCGATACGGCGATACTGAGTGGCCATACGCATCATGTCTCGCACAGTCGCACTGTTCGCTGTCGTCTGGCTGATCTGTCCGGGGGCCGCCGCCCAAACTGTTGGCGTCTTGAGAGGCCGGGTCACCGATCAGACAGGCGGAGCCCTGCCTGGGGTCATTATCAGCCTGCGGAGCGAAACGTCAGAGCTCGGCGGCACAACCGACGAGTCGGGGACGTACGTGTTTACCGACGTCTCGGCGGGCCCGGTCGAAGCGACGTTCACCTTGATCAATTTCGCCGTGGTCCGCCGTGAGATGACCGTTCTGCAAGGACAGACAACCACGGCGGACATCGTGATGGCCCTTTCGCTGACGGCCGACGTGGTGGTCACCGGGACGCGAACGTTCAGGAACATTGCCGATCTGGAGGACCCGACACAGAACCTCGTGGGCATCGCGAGCGCCGCCAGCCAGGGCGCCATTACGGCGGCGCAGCTCGAGGCGCGCCCGATCATGCGTCCTGCCGAGGTTCTCGAGAGCGTGCCGGGACTCATCGCCAGCCAGCACAGCGGCGAGGGAAAGGCAAACCAGTACTACCTACGCGGGTTCAACCTCGACCACGGCTCGGACTTTGCCACGACGCTGGCCGGCGTCCCAATCAACATGCCCTCCTCCGCACACTTCCACGGGTACTCGGACACGAACCTGTTGATTCCCGAGCTCGTCAGCGGCGTCCAGTACAAGAAGGGTCCGTACTCGGCAGAGGACGGCGACTTCGCCGCCGCTGGTGCAGCCAACATCAACTACGTCAACCGCGTCGAGGAACCGTTCGTCAGCGGCGGTATCGGCGGTCAGGGCTGGGGCCGAATCCTCGCCGCGGCGTCGCCGCAGGTGGGATCGGGGCACCTGCTCGGGGCACTCGAGCTGGGGCGCAACGATGGTCCTTGGGACTACGCTGACGAGCTGGGTAAGGTCAACGCGATGCTCCGCTTCAGCCGCGGCAACTCGAGAAACGGTTTCTCCGTGACAGGCATCGGCTACAGGGCCAACTGGAACTCGACAGATCAGATCCCGACCCGCGCCGTAGACACTGGACTGATTTCCCGCTTCGGGAGCATCGACCCGTCAGACGGCGGAAGAACCCATCGGTACAGCCTGACGGCCGACGCGCAACGGTCATCCTCGCAAACCTCGACGAGGACGACCGCGTTCGTCATGCGCTACGGCCTGAACCTGATCTCGAACTTCACCTACGTCCTCGATGATCCCGAGAACGGGGATCAGTTCGAGCAGGCCGATCGACGCTGGACAACTGGCGCCCGTGTCACACACCGGCGGCTCTCCGAATTCCTCGGGCGCCCGGCCGAACACACTGTCGGCGGACACGTTCGGCACGACGCGGTCGACCAGATCAGTCTCTTCAGGACCATCGAACGGCAGCGCACTTCGGCGATCAGGGACGACACGCTTCACCAGACCTCGTTCGCCGTCTTCGGACAGAGCGAGATCGAGTGGAGCCGGACGTTTCGCACGACGCTGGGACTGAGGGCAGACGGGTACAGGTTCGACGTCCACTCGAGCAATCCCCTCAACTCGGGTGACGACGTGGACGGCATCGTGAGCCCAAAGTTCACCGCGGTGCTGGGACCGTGGCAAGACACGGAATATTACGTCAACGCCGGGTTCGGGTTTCACAGCAACGATGCCCGTGGCGCGACCATTACCGTCGACCCGATCACCGGGGAACCCGCTGAGGCCGTGACACCGTTGGTCAGAGCCAAGGGCGCCGAGCTCGGCGTGCGGACAGTTCGCATTCGTGGTCTCCAGTCAACGTTTGCGCTCTGGTACCTTGGCTTCGATTCGGAGCTGCTGTTCATCGGTGACGCCGGCATCACGGAAGCCAGCCGTCCAAGCCGACGCATGGGGGTTGAGTGGGCGAACTACGCGCGCCTCAATCCGTGGCTCACGGCAGAGATCGATATCTCGTTCTCGCGCGCACGGTTCACAGACGACAACCCGACTGGTAACTTCATCCCCGGATCGCTCGACCGGGTTATCTCCGGCGGCCTAACCCTGGGCCCTACCGACGAGTGTTCGGCAGCGCACTCCTGCGCCATTTCGGACCGAGGCCCCTGGTCGAGGACGCCAGTGTGTCGTCCGAATCGACAACCATCTGGAACGGTGAGATTGGCTATCGTTTCTCGGCCCGCGCACAGCTCACGCTGGAGGTCTTCAACCTCTTCGACTCCAACGTGTCAGACATCGACTACTTCTACACGTCACGTCTGCCAGACGAAGCGCCAGCGGGCATCGAAGACGTGCATTTTCACCCGTCTCTGCCCCGAAGCGCGCGGGTTGCATTGCGCGTGAGGTTCTGAGTCGGTACTCCTCTGGGTTCAAACAGGGCGCGCTCGCGAAAAATCGAGCACGGAGAAGTTCCTCGGGCGACGTGAATCTGCGGGTCAAGCCACGGTGGCGACTTATGCTCCGGGAAGAGCCGCCGCCAGAGCCCGCAAGCCCTCCTGGAACAGGAGCAGGATGCGTCCGCTCGTGCGGAATTCTTCGAGAATCGCGGCGCGTCGACTGCGGCTCAGGTCGTCGATCACGAAGGCAAGGGTCGTCGCCATGACCGTACCTTCCTCTGTATTCGTCTCCTCGAAGCGTTTCTGAAAACTTCGCATCGTGGACTCGAACGAAGGCTCATGCCACTTGGAGACCGACGCCTTCAAACGGAGAAATTCGTCAAGAACCGTGGCATAGGCGAGACTCGCCGGGCGATGCCAGAAGGAGACGTCGGTGCCAAACTCCTCGACGTGCCTCGGCAGATACAGATTCGCACGCGCGGGAACCTGCCTGACCAGCGCTGGATTGAATCGCTTCACCTCGTCGGGGGATAGACCGGTCAGTCGAGAGATCTCGGTGAGGGGAATCGCCCGGGGCGTGCGCATGGCAAAGACCTGCGTCTGTGGGGTCTCGGCGGTCAGCCTCGTGACGTTAATGGTGTTCCCGAACACCATCTCGGCATACAGGAACGAGCGAGGGCCGTAGGTCCGGAATAGCTCTTTGTAGCGGCGAATGGAAATGTCTCGCAGATCGTGGGCGAACTGCGCCCCCATCAGATACTGCTCGCGCGCATCGGCTCCACCCAGTCGCTCGCCGTTGATCACGGTTCGCCCCACATTGACGCCGCCCGAATGATGTTCCGACAGGGCCGGGATGAAGCTGCCGTACATGGTCGCGAGTATCGTGAGGTACGCGGCACAGTACGGCGCCTGGGTCGTCTGGTTGTACGCCTCGATGACGTACGGCGACAGGCGTTTCAGGCGCTCCCAGTTCCGGGGGAGCCATTGACAGAATCCCAGGGCGCGGGCTCGTGAGCGGGCCCTGCCATTCAAACCAGACTCGAGGATGGCCTGCGCCAACCCGATCTCCCCCGGCACACCGAAGCGCTCGTAGATGGCACCCCACTGGCCAAGGAAGCTTCCGTACCGCTCGGCGTTTGGCAACAAGAACAACCCGCGCGTCGGGTTGTGCACAATGGGACCTACGGATGGCTCCAGCAGGCTCACGACCTGCTCCCGGCGCCGGTTCAGGCGGGATGGCAGACGCTGACCGGCGAGCGTCGCGGCCAGCTCCGGATCCTCCCAAACGCCCTCGCGTGCCCAGTCTCCTCGAGCCGGAAACGTGGCGAGCAGGCGTCCGTCCTCAGCGCTACCGAAAATGATGCGGCCATCCGGAATGGTAAAGATGTGGCGCCAGAAAGCGTAGGCAGGTCGAAAAGTTTGTACCGCGGCCAGGTCGGCCTGCCAACGAGACAGGGTATGTTCCCGAACTGACTCCTGGGGCGCCGAGGCGATGGCGGGCGCAGCCACTGCCGACTGTGCCCTCACGTCGCGGCTGATCAACCGGGAACCAGTTCCCGGAACCAGCGCGACAAGAACCACGAAAAAGGCGAATCGGCCCCAGAGACTCGTGTCGCGTCTCCGAAGTTCGTTGGCATTCGGTGCCACAACGAATTTCAGAGCCCCGATACTCGCGGATCGCATGACTGACGTTGATTATGGCGCCGGAAGCTCGTCCGTCAAGGGGGCAACGGGAGGCACCCAATCGATTTTGCGAAAAATTGCGCACGGATCGGAACTCTCATGACGTTCGGCGGCCCAGGATCCGAAGAAGAGGAACAAAGACGATGCCTCTGCCACCAGAGCGAAGCACGAGGCGGGCCTGACCCAATACCTTGGTATCTTCGCTGTGACGCTGGCGCCGTCCGACGACGGCTCTTGGTTTTCCCGACCGTCACCTCAACCACTGACGGTCGGGCGCAGACGCGGGAGCTACGAGCGCCAGCAACACCCACGCGGTATCCGCAGGCACTTGCTGGCGGGCGAGCACCGCCCCACCTACAATTAGGTCACAGCACCTATCGCAGGGATGTGTTTGGTCAAACAACATAATCCACGTTGCTCAAATCGGCACACGAACTGGCCGTGAAGTGCTGGCGGGGTTCAGGTACTACCATTAACTAGGTTGTTCGACCAACTAATATCGCCTCCTCTTTTTGCCGCAAAACCGTGCACCGCAAGGGCCTTCTTTTCGTACTCGAGGAAAATCCAGGCTATACTGACGGTGTTTGTGCGCTGCACCTTGGATTCCCGCTGGAAGCCTGAAGTGACGGCCGAGTAACTCGGTCGGTCGGTTAGAGTTCCCACCGCTAGGTCCCACCGCTCAAATTTCAGACGCCATTCCGGCGCGACGTCCGTTCGTTTATCGTTGGCCTGCTGCGCGGTTAGGGAAACGCTCCAGGCAATTTAGGAGCATTCTTAATGCCGTTCTCGACCCTTGGGCTCTCGCCCACTCTCTGTACTCCGCTGGCGGGCCTCGGCTATGCGCAGCCCACCCCCATTCAGACTGAAGCGATTCCTATTGTCCTCCGCGGCAGCGACCTGTTGGCCCGTGCACAGACAGGCACCGGCAAGACGGCCGCGTTCGGCCTGCCGATGATCGATCGGCTCCTCGTGCGCGGCCAGCGTCCGGCCAGGGCGCGGAAGCCTCGCGGCCTCGTTCTTGTGCCGACGCGCGAGCTCGCGCTCCAGGTGCACAAGGCGCTCACGACCTACGGCGCGCCCGTCAAGCTCAGGGCCACCGCCATCTTCGGCGGCGTACCGGTGCGGGCGCAGGTGCAGGCGCTGCAGCGGGGCACGGACATTATCGTGGCGACGCCGGGGCGGCTCATCGACCACATGCAGCAACGCACCGTCGATCTCTCGGCCGTCGAGATCCTCACACTCGACGAGGCCGATCGTATGCTCGACATGGGCTTTCTCCCGCAGCTGCGTCGAGTGCTCGGCACGCTTCCGCGCGACCGGCAGACGCTGCTGCTCTCGGCCACTCTGTCGAAAGAGGTGGTGCGCCTCTCCACCGACTTCACACGCGATCCCGTTCGCGTGGATGTCTCGGAAGAGCAGGTCGTGGCTCCCACGGTGACGCATCGCGTGCACCCCGTGTCGGACGGACGCAAGGGCGATCTGCTCCGGCACGTCCTCATGCAGCCGCCGGTGGGGCAGGCGCTTGTCTTCTGCAAGACCAAGCGCGGATCGAATCGGGTGGGCCAGGCACTCGAACGGGCCGGCGTGCGAGCAGCGGTCATTCACGGCAACAAGAGCCAGGGCGCGCGCAACCGGGCGCTCGGCGACTTCAAGGCCGGCCGGGTGACCGTGCTCGTGGCCACCGACCTTGCGGCGCGCGGACTCGACATCGTGCAGCTGCCGCTCGTCGTCAACTATGACCTGCCGCTCGTGGCCGAGGACTACATCCACCGCGTGGGACGAACCGGCCGGGCCGGGCTCGCCGGACGCGCGGTCTCTCTCGTGTCGTCGGCCGACCGGAACCTGCTGCACGATATTCAGCGGCTTCTCCCGTCGCTGATCGAGCAGGTCGTCGTCAACGGCTTCGAGGTGACTCAGACCGGGCGACCCCCGGCCGTGGAGCCGTCGCGCCGTCGTCAACCAGGCCGGCAGGGCCACGGTTTCAAACCGGGTGCACATCGCAGTTCGCGCCCGGCGTTCGGCGGAGCGGGCCGCAGGCCGGCAAGGCCTGGACGCCCGGTCTCGCGCCCGTAGTCCCCTCTCCGGTTCCGCTAGAAGCTGAAGCGCAGGCCGAACTGCATCTCTCGAGGGGTGCCGGCCCTGAAGATGCGGCCGAAGTTCGGGGTTCCAAAGATTCGGCTCGGCAGACCGAAGTGGGCCCCGTTGAGCAAGTTGAAGATCTCCCACCGAAACTCGAACTGCCGGCCGCTCAGGGTGGCCCATGTCTTGGCCACCGACATATCCACGTTGGCATACCCCGGCCCGGTCACGCTGTTGCGGGGCGCGCTGCCGAACGTGTAGGGCGCTGTGAGAGCGAATGCGCTCGTATCGAACCACCGCTCCGGCGTCCGTTCGCTTCCCGGGAGGTTCGGGTCGCGCAGCTGATCCGGCCGCTGCGCAGGCCCGGCGCCGACATTGGCCTGATCGACACCCAGGTTCACGGTGAACGGCGACCCGGAGAGCAGGCTCACGATCGTGTTCAACCGCCAACCCGCGAGGATGGCCTCCTGCAGGCCACCGGCTCCCTCGAAGAACGGCAACTGGTACGTCGCGCTTGCGGCGACCTGGTGCCTGTGGTCGAAGCTCGAGTGCGCCCACTCGCCGTCGAAGATGTCCCGTACGTTCTGGGGGCGGTTGAATTCGGCCTCCGTCGGCCCCGGACTCGAGGCATCGTCTTTCGAGGTCGCCAGGGTGTAGCTGACGGTGAACGCGTAGTTGTCCCTGAGCCGCCGCTGCGTCTTGAGCGTCAGGCCGTGATAGATGGATTTGCCGTCGAATCGGATGGCGTTGATGCTGCTCAGGCCCGGAATCGGCCGCCGCGCCTCGATCGATCCCGGTCCGGGCTCCGGTACGTTGTGGACCGTCGCATTGTCGGCCGCGACGGTCCAGGAGCCCATGTACGAGACCTCGACCATGGTGGCCGGAAACAACTCGTACTGCAGGCCGCCGCTCCACGTCTGCGTGTACTCGACGCTGTAGTCGTAGTTCATCATGTTGGCACCCACTGTGCCGGTGGCGTCGCTGGTGAGCATGTCGCGCGTCGTGAGAGTCGGGACCGAGACGTCGGTGGGTATATCGACCTGCTTGGTGAAGAAGAACGGCAGGTTTCGCGCAAAGGCGGTCTGGACGCTGTACGCCCACTGGTTGAGAAAGATCCCGTAGCCTCCGCGAATGACCGCGCGCGAATCATCCAGCGAGAGCGCGAACCCGACCCTGGGCGCCAACCGGATCGCGCTCGGATCGAGCAAGCCACGGCCCCAGCCGGCGTCGCTGGAGGTCACGTACGGGATGGGAACGAGCGGCAGCAGCGCCTGCGCATCGGGGTTGATGTTGCCCTGATCGTCGCTGGCAATGACGAACCGGCCGCCGGGCGCCGATAGATCGATGGATGATAGTCGGTTGTTCACGTCCGTCATGTGCTGGTTGTACTCGTAGCGCAGGCCGACGTTGAGCGTCAGATTGTTGCGCATCCGCCAGTCGTCTTGCGCGTAGAAATGAAGCCAGTTCGTGCGCCCGTCTTCATCGCCACGGCCGATACCGGACGTCGCGGATGTCGGATACCCGAGCAAAAAATCGGCCAGCGCGTTGCCAGAGAACTGCCCTGTGTACGTGAAGGCGCCCCGTGCGTTGTCGGGCTGTTCCGGCCTGAGCTGCAGCTGGTACCAGTAACCGCCAAACTTCCAGCGATGGGAGCCGCGATCAATCGTGAAGTTGTCGTAGAGCTCG
>Ga0326597_10014669_pt1 | contig 10270 bp, 6 predicted proteins | sample RVTome_12_FD_203789 | JGI IMG/M metagenome (GOLD analysis project Ga0326597, IMG submission 203789) | Soil microbial communities from uranium-contaminated site in the Upper Colorado River Basin, Wyoming, United States - RVT100D185 | ecosystem: Environmental > Terrestrial > Soil > Contaminated >...
TCTTCCGCACCGGGGCCGACGCGCTCTCCGTCCATCGGATCCGGCGGGTCCACCGGACCGACCGCGGGGGCTACATCGACTACCGCCTGGAGTACCTCACCGGAGAAGCGGTGGAGACGTTCTCGTTCAAGTATGTTCCGCCGCCGCGCGAGCTGATCCGCCTCGATCACCAGTTGTTCGTGTGGCGGAAACAGCGACCGCAATGACGAAGCGCTGGCGGCGGCCTACTCTCCCACCCCCGTCTCGAGGGCAGTACCCTCGGCCTACCCGCCACCTCTGCCGAGCGTCCACCGCCCACCGACGCGCCTCGCTCGGACGCCCACCGACAGCGAAAACGCCTCGAACTGCTCGGAGCGAGCGGCGGACTTTGAATAACGGAATCGCTCCACCCGATATCCGAGCGTGAAGGCCAGCGGAAATCGGCTGGGGGCGACGGAGAGACCCACGTTGCTCCGCAGGGCGACAGTTGGCGCCTCCTGGCCGTCGACCCTGACGACCGGCAGCCAGGTGAGGCTGACGACGGCGCGCACCGCTGGCGTGCCCAGGTCGCGAGACCCCGCGGCGCCGATGCCCACGATATCCCACCGCTGGTAGCCCGCCGCCGAGCTGAACGCCCTTGCGGTGTATTGTAGCTCGAAGTGGAGCCAGGGACGGAACTCGTATTGGCCGTCGAGCGAAAGCTCCCCTACGTCGCGCTTCGGTGCCGTTCCCACCTGTGAGGGTGTCAACTGACCCCGCATCCCGCCTCCGGACAGGGTGAAGCGGCCAACATGGAAATCGAGCGCTAGACCGCCCCACACACCATCCACTCGGTCCAGCACGCCTCCCACACGCACGCTGCTCTTTGGGACGGCGATCACGGCTCGGCCCGAAACCGACTGGCCGGCCAGGTCGACGGTAAGTACAAGCAGGCTGGCAAGCGTGGGGGCAAGTCTGCCCAAGCCTGACAGTACGGTCATGGCTCTCTCGTCGCGCGAATCCGCAATGGCGCAAGCCGCAGCTTCGTCGCATTCTCGGCTGCGGTAATGCGGTTGTGCGCTTCCCGCTGAGCGCGCAGCGATTCGTTATGACTGATGTTCTCCGGAATCGGCACGCTGGGGCGCTTGAAGGCAAAGTTCGCGAGGGCGACCGACCCTCCGACCATCCAGGCCGCCGACGGGATCGAGCGGCCGCTGACGCTGCCGTCGTTCACCGTCGCCGAGACGAGAATGACGAGCGCGCCGAGCCCAATTCCCTCCCCCATAGTCCGGAGTGACGGCCCGCGCTTCCTCGTTTCGGGCCGGTTCGCGGGGCTCGCAATAGAAGGCTCGTGGGGGGTTGTGTCGACGGGTAGCCGTTCGATCATCAGTTGTAACAGGTCGCTCGCGCCGCGCCCAGCGGCGACGACCTCGCCCTCGATCACGTACAGGCCCGGCGCCAGCACGCCACCGTTGGGCGCCGTAAGTGCGATCCTCGCGATCGCCACACTGTCGACCGACAGGGCCGTCAGCAGCGAGTCGCGGCGCCGCGGGTTCGTGAGCCGCATCAGGATCCGGACCTCACCAGGCTGACCGACCGCGATCTGGACGGGCAAGGTGTCTCGGAAGGGGGTGAGCACGGTGTCACGTGGAGCCCGGATGGCGATCACCGGCGTCTGTCGGCGCACCTTGGTGTAGGCCGCCTGCAGCTCGGGGTTGAACTGGTCGGCCGGCGGCGTATGGAACGGGTCGACCTGGACGAGTTCCCGGAGGGAACCGCGTGCGGAGTCCTTAGCGCCCAGGGACCAGGTCGCTTCGGCCAGGCGCGCGAGGGCACGGGCTCGCACCGCAGCCGGGAACGAGGGTTGCCGCGGGCTGAGTAAGTCCCGCAGCATCTGCACTCCGCGCTCAGTTTCTCCCGCGTGGAGCGTGGTGAACGCGCTGTCGATTTGGGGCTCGCCGACGGTGTCCCGCGTCGTGACCCATGAGAGTCGGACCTGCTGCCGCTCTGCGACAACGATCGTCGTATCGGTAACAGGTTGGCCGTGTCTCTCGAGACGGAGCGCGTGGCTTCCGGGGACGACACGGTGCGCCGCGACGCTTGTATAGCCGATGCGTTGGCCGTCGATCGAGAGCGTCCCCCACGGGCGCGCCGCGACGTACAGCAGGCCCGCCGTCTCGGGTAGCAAGGACACAAGCACGACCGTCGTGACGCCCGGCAGGACCTCCGCCGTCAGGCGCGTCGGCAGGTACCCCGGGGCGGATACGACCACATCATAGCTGCCCGGCGGGAGAACCCGCGACTCGCCGCCTCTTAAGAACTGATCGGCGCCGATCCGAGCGGTGATAGGGATGTTAGCGGATGCCAGGCGGATGGTGCCGGGAGCGCGAGCGTTGAACGTGGTCGGCCACTGAAAAGCCGTCTGGGCGACGAATCGGTCCTGCGGGGTCGAGTCCACGAAAGCCCGAGCCGCCCGCGCAGCGCGCACGACCGGCGGCGGCATCACTTCCTCGTCCACCGCGAATTCCGGCGCCAGCCGCGTCGCCCACCGCAGCCACGTCGCTGCCAGCGAGTCTTCCCGCAACACCAGCAGCACATCCGCCAACCGCTCGACGCCGTGCAACCAGAGATCATCCGTTGACCCAGCCCTGGGGTCGAGGCCCATGCCGAGCAGTGGGACAGCGCCCGGATAGTCCGCCAGGAGATAGCGCTCCGTCCCCGCCTCCAAGGCGCGGCGTCCGGTCTGCGCCAGGGCCGGCTGGGCAGTGAGAGCGACCAGGATCAATGGCGCTAGGGTTCTCACGGCCCAACGCGACGCATTCCGATCTCGAACACGTTCGTGCCGGACCGGAGCGTGAGGGTGGTGTCGAGCGGGACGAATCCCGGGCGTTCGAACCGCAGCGTGTGCGTGCCGGGGGGCAGCTCCTCGCGGTGGACGGGCCGCTCGCCCCGCGGGTCGCCGTCTACGTAGATGCGCGCCCAGCCGCTGCTGACCCGGATGATGAGCATGGCCGTTGGCGCTCGAGTGGACGCTGGCGGGGGCGGCCGCCCCGCGGAGGCTTGCTGCGCCGCGCTGTCCAGGGCTCGTCCCGAGGGGACGGGAGTACGCTCGAGAGTGTTGTCGGCCGTGGGGGGGTGCACCGGCTGGGCCTGCTGGGCTTCACGGCGCACGATGCCCAGCCCGCCGTACAGCAGCGCGGCACCCGCCGCCAGCCCTGCGCCCCACAGGATCATGGCGCGCTGGCGCGGCGCAATTCGTCTGGAGGGACCATCCGCTGGCACTCGCCCCGCGAGCGCGTTCACGAAGTCGGTCACGGTCGCAAATCGATCTTCCGCTTGTTTCGCCAATGCGCGTTCGATCGCCGCGTACGCATGTGGTGGAAGATCGGGCCGCAGTTCCGCCAGCGGTGGCGGCGGCTCGGACAGGTGCTTGTTCAGGAGCTCGTAGGCGGTAGACGCGTCGAACGGGACGCGGCGGCCGAGGCACTGATACGCGACGACGCCGAGGGAGTACTGGTCGGCGGCGCCGGAGACCTCGGCGCCGAGGTATTGCTCGGGGGACATGTAGTAGGGCGTGCCGAGCAGGTGTCCCGACGCGCTGAAGGACCCTTCCTGGATTTCCTTCGCGATCCCGAAGTCCGTGACCGTGACCCGGCCGCGCTCGTCGAGCATGATGTTACCGGGCTTGATGTCGCGGTGGATGACGCCGTGCTGGTGGGCGTAGTCGAGCGCGTCGGCGACCTGGTCGAGCAACGCGATGGTCTCCGCAAGGTCGAGGCGCTCTCTTTCCTTGAGAATGGCGTCTAGGCTTTGGCCCTCGAGCAGCTTCATGGAGTACCACAGCAGCTCGCCGCCCGTGCTGACGCGGTGAATCGGGATGATGTTCGGGTGGTCGAGGGCGGCCGCGGTGCGGGCTTCGCGCCGGAACCGCTCGATGGCACCCTGACCGAAAGTGAGTGCGGGGGGCAACACTTTGATGGCGACGCGACGGCGCAGCTGGATCTCGGTGGCTACGTACACGACGCCCATCCCGCCCCGCGCCAGCTCGCGGTCGATCTCGTAGTCACCCGCGGTCTGCTCGCGGAGCAGGCGCGTGAGCTTCGCGACCCCGGCGTCATCCAGCGGCGCCGCGGGAGTCGACGACGGCTCGCGCGCGTCGGCGCCACAGTTGGTGCAGAACACGCTGCCGTCGGGCAGGGGGCTCGCGCAATGAGCGCAACGCATCGCGGGATACGATACGGCGCGCCTCGTGGTCCGGCCAGCAGTCGATGTCTGCCGCGCATGTTCGCCCTGGAGTTACCGTTCCCAGACCTCGTCGCGCCCCGGTGACCACTCGCGCTCCTACGGGCGGCGCCGCCAGGTTGGGCCCGATACCGATTCCGGCAGGGCCGCATCGCCGCCGGTGTCTAATTGTTGCAACCCGGTCCCGTCTCGGTTGATCACGAACAGATGTCCCCTATTGGACCCCAAATCCATTCGCCCCTCAAAGACCAGGCGCGAACCGTCCGGCGACCACGCAGGCGTCATGGCGAAGGCGCCGTTGCCCTGCGTCAGGTTCGTGGCGCCGGAGCCATCCGGATTAAGTAGCCAGATGTCCCTCTGGCCAGGTTCATCTGAACGGCCGAAGGCTAGTTGCGAGCCGTCGGGGGACCAGGCCGGAGAGCTGCCGCCTGCAGTATTGCGAAGACTGTGGGCACCGCTGCCGTCTGCATTCATGACGTAGATGTAATTAGAATCGGACAATTCCAGTACGTCGAAGGCGAGCTGTGTGCCGTCTGGCGACCAGGTGGGGTTGCCCACGGGGCGCACAGGGCTAAAGCTAAAGAGCGGTCTGAGATTGGAGCCGTCAGCATTCACGACATAGATGGTGTCCCTGTCCGAGGGCGAAAAGGCAAGCCTCGTTCCATCTGGTGACCAGGCGGGGCGGTCGTAGTCGCACCTGTCCGATATCTGTTGCATGTCGGAGCCGTCGGCGCGCGCGACGTACAAACCGCATCTCTGGGAGGACCACAACAAGCCGTTGAACGCGAGCCTTGCGCCGTCCGGCGACCAAGCCGGGCCCCAAAAGTCATACAGCGTCTTGTAATTGTCATTGAGGTCATGGGCCCAGATCAGCACCGTCCGGGCGCCCCCAACCGCGCAGAGCGCCTGGATCCCCCAGTTTGACCGGTACGCTATCTCCGCCTCTCCCGCGGGCGCGCCCGTGACGGTCACAGTGGCGGTGTCGGGCCGGCCGCGCCCGATGGCCGTGTATGGCGCGGCGATGATGAACGTCTCGCCAGCGCCCCGCGCAGTCACGAGGGTCGAGCCCCCTTCAGGGGCCTCGCTTCCAGGCAGCGACGCCACACATCCGGACCCACTGTGCCAAATAGACGCGGCAAGCCCCAATGGATTTGCCTGGGTGTGGCCGATGGGATAGCCGTTCTTGTCGAGACCCAGGGCGCTGAGACGCACCGTGTCGCCCTCGCCCACCAGCGTCACCCCGTGCGTGGACAGCTGCACGGCCGCGACCTGCTGATCCACCACGATCGTCGCGAATGCGGACTGACCTGCCGCAGACGCTGTGACCAGCACGACGCCGTTCTTCGCCCCCCGCACCAGCCCGGCCGCGTCCACCGTGGCGATCGCGGTATCGCTCGTGGCCCACACCACGCTCGGCCTCGGGATCTCGATGCCCGCACTGTCAAGAGCCAGGGGGATGACGCGCGCCGTATCGGCGATCGCCGTCAACGTGTCGAAGCCTGGCGAGACGGCGAGCACCCGCACTACCTGGGCTACGACAAGGGTCGCCGTGTCGGCTGCGGCGCCGACGCGGGCGACGATCCGGCTCGTGCCGGCTCCCGTAGCCGTGGCGCGTCCGGTAGAGTCCACTCGGGCGACGGTCGAGTCGGTGCTGGTCCAGTGCGGCCTGGCGGTGAAGAGGACGTTGTTGCTCGAGTCGAATGCCACGGCGAAGAGCTGGATCGAGCGCCCGACGGTGCGCAGGGTATCGAGCTCGGGCAGGACCGTGACCGCCGCGGCCAGCTGCGTCACGGTCACGTCAGAAGTATCCGCCACGCCGTCCGCTTCAGCGGTGATCGTGGTCGCGCCCTCGTCTACCGCCGTGACGAACCCGGTGTCGTTCACCACGGCCACGGTCGGGTCTGCGCTGGACCAGGTGAACGAGACATTGGGGACTACGGCGTTGTTCGCGTCCAACGCGATGGCGCTCAGCCGTGTCCTTACTCCGAGACGGGTGAACGCCAGCGCGGGCGAGTCCACCGCGACCCCGGATATGACGACCTGAACAGGGAGCACGGTGTCCGGCGTACCGGTCGCCCCGAGGTACGTGACGCGCACGGCGGCCGTCCCACGCATTACGCCGAGCAGCCCGTGTTCCGTAGAGTCCACGCGCACGATGCCGGCGTCGAGCGTCTCGAGCTTATAGCGCGGGTTCCTGAGCACCTGACCGTTCGCCGAGATCGTGATCAACGGTTCAACGACGCCTGCGAGGGGCACACGGTGAGGCGTCACAGAGTCGAGCGTGAACTGGATACGCTCAGCATCCGATGGCTCTCCCGGCAGCACACACGCCGCGACGTACACGGTGGCCAGGACGCCAAAGAAGACTGCGAGAGTCGCAAATCGCCTCATGCTGATGCCCCCCTCCAATAGTGGCGAGCCGGACCGCGACCGTAAGTGGCGGTCGATGCGAGCCAAGAGTAGGAGGAGGCGCCCATGCGGCGACCAATTCTGAGGGCCGAGGCCACAAGTCATTGTGCCACAACTCGATTGGCTAGGTCGTATCAACCCCGGTGGCGCTCGCTCGTCGCCGCAGTACTTCCAACAGGCCGAGTCGCTCGGCGTCCGCCCCCGCCCCCGCAGCCCGTTCGGCGGTGCGGATCGCGCTGGACGCGGTCCGCTGCGCCCCGAGCGCCAACGCCCGCTCGGCCACCCGCACGGCCGCCTCGAACGCTTCGGGCGCTCGCTCGACGGCGAGCAGCCGGGCGCGGAGCAGCTGCGAGTCGATGTCTTCGCGGGAAGCGAGTGCCGCGACATAGCGCTCGCGCAGCCGGCGCCGGCCCCCTGCTTGTATGCATTCACTCTCGATCACCGACGGGAGCAGCCGGCCGTTGAACCGGTAGCGCCCGTCAACAAACACCACGAACCGCTCGCGCTCGAGTCGGTCGAGAGCGGTATCCACCCGGGTGGCGGGCAGGCTCGACACCTCGGTGAGCAGAATCGGATCCAGCACATCACCGGCGATGCTCGCCGCCCGCAGCACCGCCGTGCTGTCCTCGTCGAGGCGAGCCACCCGGGCCGCGACGGCGCTCCGGACCACTTCGGATACGGTGATCGGCAGCGACGAATCGAGCGTACCGCCGGCGGGGGGCCACTCCACAAGACCCTGGCGCAGCGCCACGGTCTGGCCGAGATCGTGGAGCAGGGTCACGGCGAGGAACGGATTGCCGCCTGACTCCTGCGCCACGCGGCGCGCGAGACGCTCCCGCTCCTCCTTCCCCGTGCACCACGGTGCCATGGTCTCCGTCAGGACCGCGATGTCGTCCAGTGTGAGTGGCTCGAGTCGCACCTGTGCGCCCGGGACCTCGCGACCCACGCGCCCGACGAGCGCCCGCAGCTCGGTGGAGAGATCCGCGCCCTGCTCGAGGGTGAGCACGAGGGTCAGTCCGCCCGGCCGCTCGCGAGACCACACAGCCCGCAGCGCCGCGAGCGTCGATCCATCCGCCCATTGCGCGTCGTCGATCAGCACGGCCACCGAATGCTCTTCGGCGACGGCGCCGAGGCATGACGCCAAGGCATCGGACACCTGGGCCACATCGTGCGTCTCGAGTGGCGTGACCCGCTCGGCGAGCTCCGGCACCAGCCCCGCGAGGACCCGCAGCCCGACGTGATCGGTGGCCGTGAGGCCCGGGGCCGTTTGCAACCCGCCGCGCATCAGGGCGCGCAGCGTGCTCCACGGCGCGTCGTGGTCGCTCTCCAGGAGCCGGGCGGTGGCGACCGTCGCCCCCACGAGCGCCAGCCGCTCGGCACACGCGTCGAGCAGCCGCGTGCGGCCGGAACCCGGATCACCGCTGATCACCAGACATGCGGGCCCTTCGCCGAGCGGTCGGTCCAGTGTCGCGAACACGCGGGCGTGCTCGTCCCGCCGGCCGATGAGCGGCGGCTCGAGAGCGGGATGGCGGCCGCGCAGTCGCTGCCACTGCCCCGCTCTGATCCGTTCTGCCAGCGCGGTCAGCGACTCACTCGGTCGTTCGCCCAGCTCGCGCTCCAGGTGCGCGGCGAAGTCATGATGGAGCGCCAGCGCCCCGGCCGCGTCGCCTTCGAGTGCCGCGCTGCGCATGCCGAGCGAGACGGCCGGCTCGCTGTACGGGTGGAGCGTCAGGGCGCGGCGGGAGAGGGCCCGAGCCTCGACGTAGCGGTTCACGGCGAGCTGCTCTTCGGCCCGCGCGAGCAGCAGTTGGGTCGCCGCCTCGCGGATCCGGGTGCGCTGGGTTTCCAGCCACGCGTCGAACGCCGGGGCGTCGTCGATGTGAAACCCCTCGAGGAAGTCACCGCGGAAGAGTTCGAGGGCCCCGAGCTGCCCTGCCCCGCACAGTGACTCGAACTGGAGCACGTCGACCTCCAACCCCTCGGCGTTCAGCTGGAGCGCATCGCCGTGCGTGAGGAGGCGCTCGGCGCCGAGGGAGGCGCGCAGCAGGCGCACCGCCTCGTTGAGCGAGCGCCGCGCCTTGTCTTCGGGACTTTCAGCCCAGAGCAACCCGATCAGGTGACTGCGCGAGCGGGTGCCGTCCGGTGACAGCGCGAGATAGGTGAGCAGCGCGAGGTGCTTGCGCCACAGCACGTCCGGGGGCGCCTCGCGCCCGTCCACCCGGACCGACGGAGGGCCCAGGGAGTGGAGGGCGAGGGACGGGAAGGGATTGGGCATGCGTAGATTCAAGATGGAGCGCCGGCGCCTAGACGCCAGGACGCCGAGTTCCAACGCTGGCGGGTTGGGGGTGCACCGCGGCGGAGCATCCGCGGCGCACGTCCCTGCCCTCTCTGATCAAAACTGCGATTCAACGCCGCCAGTTCAGACCATGCACCTTCGCGGCGACACAGCGCCCCTGTGCCTGGCCCTCCAGGTTTGCCGATCGAAAATGGATCCCAGCATAGATGCGCGAGACGCCTGCTTCTTCAGCGGCGGCGTAGATGCGGTCGAACGGCCGCGGCGCGAATCCGTCTCCGTCGTGCGTGTGATCCACGAATGCGACGTGATTGCCGAACAGATACTCGAGCGATGTTGCCGCAGCCGCCGACTGCCCCGAGTGAGCCGACGTGTATTCGGGGAACGGAGGGGTCGGCAGGACCGTTGTCCAGCTCGCATCGATGACGTTGTTGATGTAGGTGACCGGACGAATCAGGTTGTAGTGATACTTGGCCCACCACACGGCGGTGACTGCATCGGCGTTCGCGATGCCCACTCGGGCGTACGTTTCGGCGGCGACCGCCAGGTTTGCCCCCTGCTGAAGCAGGACCTGATTCACGATCGCCAGCGAATGGCCCGGGCCGGAGATCGTACCGGGGCCGTCCGCCCAGAAGTGGGCGATCGTGCGCTGGTCCGGCGTCAGGGTGTTGACCGACTCGTATACCTCGTTCGCCTCCTCGTAGAATTCCGAGGCCGGGTCTTCCGAGTATTCCGGCGGGCCGCCCGGATCGCACTCTGCCCCGCTGGACAACGCGAAGGTCTGAACCGTCGTCCCCCAGTACGGCTGGAGCGCCGCCTGGCCGGGAGCGGTGGGTACCCACTGCCCGGGTCCCTGAGGCGGAGTGTACGGCGGGAAGTTCGTCCTGTAGCCTTCGTGGCCACCGTCATCCATCGATGCCGCGAACACGGCCGCGCCGACCTCGCGACCAAACTTCTGTGCCTGTTTCGCGAGACCCTGGGGACCTCCAGCTTGGTCCGCAGCAAGAGTCGCCTCGAGCGCGTCGATGTCTGCGATGTTCTCGGCCGCTCGGTTCGTGGTACCGCCCCACAGGCCGCGCATCACCTCAGCCAGTGCAGCATTGGCGACCAGTGGCCAGTGGTATGGCGCGCCAGTGGGAGCGGGCAGCTCACCGATCCCGTTCAGTTAGCTCGCGATCGATCGGTGGCCCGGCATCCCGCTGACCAGTGCCTCGTAGAGTGTCAGGCCCATGTAGGCATACGGTGATGTCCTAGATTCTCTGTAAAAGTGAAAGCGGCGTGATACCTTCTCGGGGTCTTCGCAAACCTCGAGGCCCGGAATGGGCAGAAGGGAGTCACGCCGCCATGCCGAAGATAGCGCCGAGCGCA
>Ga0326597_10014670_pt1 | contig 10270 bp, 10 predicted proteins | sample RVTome_12_FD_203789 | JGI IMG/M metagenome (GOLD analysis project Ga0326597, IMG submission 203789) | Soil microbial communities from uranium-contaminated site in the Upper Colorado River Basin, Wyoming, United States - RVT100D185 | ecosystem: Environmental > Terrestrial > Soil > Contaminated >...
GCATCGCCGGGTAAGAGGGGCGGGGGGTTGTGGCAGGGCCCCGAGCGATGCCCAGAGCGGCGCGGGTCCCCGCCGCCCGGACCGGCTCAACCCACCTCCCGCACCCCAGTAGCGGTCGAGGGCTGGTGGTGGTGGGACCCGCAAAGCGTCGTTGCATCGCCGGGTAAAAGGGGCGGGGGGTTGTGGAAGGGCCCCGAGCGATGCCCAGAGCGGCGCGGGTCCCCCACCCACCAGCCCCAACGCACCACTACCCCCCCTGCGCCATGCCGTCCAGGAACTCCTGGTTGTCCTCCGTCTTCACCATGCGCTTGAGCAGGAACTCGATCGCCTCCGCCGGCGGCATGTCCGCCAGGAAGTTGCGGAGCAGATATACGCGGTTGAGCTCCGTGCCGCTCAGCAGCAGCTCCTCCTTCCGGGTGCTCGACTTGTTCAGGTCGATGGCGGGAAAGATGCGTCGATCGGAGATCTCGCGATCGAGCACCAGCTCCATGTTCCCGGTCCCCTTGAACTCCTCGAAGATCACCTCGTCCATGCGGCTGCCCGTCTCGATCAGGGCCGTGGCGATGATCGTGAGAGATCCGCCGCGCTCTATGTTGCGGGCAGCGCCGAAGAAGCGCTTCGGCTTCTGGAGCGCGTTCGCGTCAACGCCGCCGGAGAGGATCTTGCCCGAATGGGGGATCGTCGTGTTGTAGGCCCGCGCTAGCCGGGTGACGGAATCCAGGAGGATGACCACGTCCTTTCCGTGCTCCACGAGTCGCTTCGCCCGCTCAAGGACCATCTCGGCCACCTGGACGTGACGATCGGCGGGCTCGTCGAAGGTGGAGGAGATCACTTCGGCATCGACGTGGTGCCGCATGTCGGTCACCTCTTCGGGGCGCTCGTCGATGAGCAGCACGATGAGATGCACGTCGGGGGCGTTGCTCGCGATTGAGTTCGCCATCTGCTGGAGGATGGTCGTCTTGCCGGCCTTGGGCGGAGAGACGATCAGGCCCCGCTGCCCCTTCCCGATGGGGGCGATGAGGTCGACGACCCTCATGGCCATGCTTCCCTCGGGACCCGTCACCTCCAGATCCAGTCGCTCGTGCGGATACTGCGGCCGAAGCTCTTCGAAGTTGGGGCGTTTCGACGACGATTCGGGGTCGATGCCGTTGATCGATTCGACCTTGAGCAGCGCGAGATACCGCTCGCCGTCCTTGGGGGGTCTCACCTGGCCGATGACCGCATCGCCGGTCCTCAGATCGAACCTCTTGATCTGTGACGGGCTCACGTAAATGTCGTCGGGCCCGGCGAGATAGTTCCAATCCGGGGACCGGAGGAATCCGTATCCTTCGGGCAGCACTTCGAGCACGCCCTCTCCCCGCAGCACGGTGTCCGCCGCGAGCAGGCCCTGCTCGATCTTGAAGATTAGATCCTGCTTGCGGAGACCCTTGTGGTTGTCGATGTTCAGATCGTCCCCGAGCTCATGTAACTCCCTGAGGGTCTTGCGCTTGAGTTCTGCGATGTCCACGGGAGGGCTCCGCTGGTGAGACCCTGGGGGCAGCGTTGGGAACGGCTGCTTGCCGGAGGGTGGATGCGCGGTGGTGGGTGCGGCCGTAGCGGCCGAGAGGCCCGCGAGCGGTGAAGGGAGGGAAGGCTCGCTGGACTGAATACGGCGGAACATCAGGAATGACGCGATACTAATGGGCACCCGAAAGGCGGTCAAGCCTGATCCCGGCATGTGGCTTCCGCTGCTGGATTCCTACACGCTCACGGCGCTGCCGCACGACACCGTCCTGGAGGGAACCCTCCGTCCGGATCTCGACGCCGCTTCTCCCGAAGTCCTCGCGGCCCTGGAAGCGTGGCCCGCGCCAGCCTATCTGGACCACCAGGATGGCATGACCGACGTGGTGCTCGTCTACTCGACGCGTGACGAGCCGTTCGCGATGCCATGGCTCCACCTCTCGCTGCTCGCGGCGACGCTCGTCACCACGCTGGCCGCGGGAGCCCTCATGGGCGGCCGGGATCCCTTCCGCACCCAGATGCTCGAGATCGGAGGCCTCGCCCTACCGTATCCGTCGGCCATCCGGTGGAGGGTCCTGCTCGAGGGCGTGCCGTTCGCGCTCCCGTTCCTCGGGGTCCTGCTGGCGCACGAGATGGGCCACTACATGGCGGCTCGCGTGCACCGGGTCCGGGCCTCGCTCCCGTATCTCATACCGTTTCCGCCGTACTTCTCCATCATCGGTACGGTGGGCGCATTCATCCGGCTCAAGGGTCCGACCGTGCGGCGGTCGGCGCTGTTCGACGTGGGTGCCTCGGGTCCGTTCGCGAGCTTCGTCATCTCGGTGCCGTTGCTCGCGATCGGGTTGTCCCTGTCGCAGACCGTCCCGGGAGATGCGACCGTGGGCACCCCGTTCCTGATCCGGTTCGCGGGGCAACCCGTATGGCTCGGGAACGGAGCCGTCACACACGTCCTGGCCTCCGTCTTCGCGCCGGGGAATCCGGGAGACGCGCCGCTCCTGCTCCACCCGCTCGCGCTGGTGGGTTGGCTCGGGCTCTTCGTCACCGCGTTGAACCTGCTCCCTCTCGGCCAGCTCGACGGCGGGCACGTGCTCTACGCCATGCATCCGGGGCGCTCCATCCGAGCGGCCCGATGGTTCATGGTGGCACTGATTCCCCTGGGCTTCGTCTGGTGGGGCTGGTGGGTGTGGGCAGCGCTGATCGCCGTGCTGCACGGCGGGCGCGTCGCGCACCCGCCGGTCATTCAGCACGCCCCCCGGATCGGACGGGCGCGGTCGCTTCTCGGATTGCTCTTGATCTTGATCTTTTTTCTGACGTTCGTGCCCGTCCCTCTCAGGGTGTGAGCCCGAAGAGCGCACGGCGGGGCGGCGCGCCGGAAACGTTGAGAATTCTGGATAATCAAATGAGCGGCCATGCAATCATCTTGACATTCCACGCTGGCGATGGAAACATACGTTTGCTAGATTTTTTCCGAATTTCCGGTCTCGCGGAGGAGTCGGGTGGCACGACACAATCGAGAGGGCTCGGGCGCCGATCAACGCGGCTTCGAGTACGATGTGAGCTACCAGCCCGACTGGCTCCGCATGGTGAAGGTCACGCGGCAGCTCGAGAGCGGCAGGCAGTCGACGAAGACGCTCTTCAGGAATCCGGAAGCGCCCGACGCGGAGCCCGGGGATCGCGTCCGCACGAGGATCACGTCGGCGGACCAGGCGCTGGATTTCGAGATGGCGCTGATGGACCCGCGGTCCGCGGTCCGGAGGGTGCGCATCGCTTACGAGCTCCCCGGAGACGACGGGCGCATGGAGGAAGTCGAGTTCACCTTCGAGAGGGCGCCGACGTCCGACTGAGGGCCGCCCCGGCGGGGAGCGACGGGCCGGGTTCCGGTGCGGGAGCGACGGTGCCCCTCTGTGCGCGATCCGAGTCGGAGGTATAATCGAGCATGGACTTGATCTCGAGCCCGGTAAGGGCGCTGGGCCGCGGCGCCATGTCCAGCGTGTCCGCCCTCGGGCGCGCAGGGTACCTCGGTGGCGATGCCCTGCAAGCGCTGCGGAAGGTGGGCATGTGGGCCCCTCACCTCCTGGGGCAGATGTCGCGCATCGGCGTGGATTCGGTTCCGATCGCGCTTTTCATCGCGATGTTCACCGGCATCGTGCTCGCGCTCCAGGCGTCATACACGTTCACCGGTGCCGTCCCGCTCTACTTCGTGGGCACGCTGGTGGGCAAGACGATGGTCCTCGAGCTCGGTCCGGTCCTAACCGGACTCGCCCTTTCCGGCCGTGTGGGCGCGAACATCGCGGCGGAACTCGGAACCATGCGGGTCACCGAGCAGATCGACGCCCTCGAGACGCTCGCGTACGACCCCGTTGCGTACCTCGTGGTCCCCAAGGTTCTTGCCGGGATCCTCATGTTCCCGGTCATCGTGATCCTGTCGAACGGAATCGGGATCATCGCGGGTTGGGCGACCTCCATGGCGTTGCTCGACATGTCCTCCCAGGAGTTCGTGAAGGGGCTCCGGCTATTCTTCCTGCCGTTCGACGTGTGGTACTCGATCATCAAGTCGGCGAGCTTCGGGCTCACCGTGACGGCTGTCGGGTGCGCGTTCGGGTTCCATACGCGAGGAGGCGCCGAGGGCGTGGGACGGGCGGCGACGGGAGCCGTCGTGGCCGCGAGCATGATCATCCTGGTGCTCGATGCGTTCTGGGCCGCGGTGCTACTGTGAGCATCGAGATGGTGGGCGTTCACAAGGCCTTCGATGCGAACGAGGTCCTCCGGGGCTTCTCCATCTCCATCCCGGAAGGGCAGACCACATCGATCATCGGTGGGTCGGGATCCGGCAAGTCGGTGGCCCTGAAGCATATCGTCGGCTTGCTGCGCCCCGACGAAGGAGAGGTGTGGGTCGATGGAGAGAACGTGGGGCGTCTGGATCAGGAATCCCTTTATGTTCTTCGGCGCAAGGTGGGCTACGTGTTCCAGTTCTCGGCCCTCTTCGATTCGATGACGGTGGAGGAGAATGTGGGCATGGGGCTCCAGCGGATGCGCGAGTTCTCGGCCGCCGAGATCCACGACCGGGCGGAAGAGTGCCTGCGGATGGTCGACCTCGTGGGGTACGGCAGCCGCTTTCCGTCGGAGCTTTCCGGGGGGCAGCGTAAGCGGGCCGGGCTCGCGCGGGCGATCGCGACGCAACCGAAGTACATCCTTTACGACGAGCCCACGACGGGGTTGGATCCCGTGACCACTTCGGTCATCGACGAGCTCATCATCCGGATGTCCGAGGAGCTCGAGGTCACCGGCGTGGTGATTACCCACGATATGAAGAGTGCCTTCCGTGTCTCGGATCGGATCGCGATGCTGTACGAGGGGCGCATCCGCTTCGAAGGCACCCCGGAGGAGGTCCGCGACGCCGATGATCTAGTGGTCAAGGGGTTCATTGAAGGGAGGCCCGAGTTGATGGAGTCCGTGCCATGAGTCGGAGTAAGGAGTTGCTCGTCGGTCTCGTGATCCTCGGCGCGATCGTCGTCGGGGTGGGAGGCACGCTCTGGCTGCAGGGGGCCAACATCGGGCAAGCCAGGATTCCGGTGGACGTGAGGCTCGAGAGCGTGGGGCAGCTCGCCGAGGGCAACGTGGTCACGTACCGGGGGGTGCCCATTGGGCGCGTGTCGCTCATTCAGGTCGAGGCGGGCGGCGCCGCCGTGCGTGTCCGGCTGCTGCTCAACCAGGAGGTCACGCTTCCCCGGGACGCGGGGGTGGTGCTCGGGCCGGAATCGCTCTTCGGGGCGTGGCAGGCCGAGATCGTCAGCCGGGCCTCGTATCCCCGGTTCCCGTTCTTGGATACGGAGGGGCTCGAAGACGGGCAGTTGAGGGACAGTCGGGCGCTCGGCGAGCCCGAGGTGATCCCAGTCCTGGGCGGGTACGCGCTACCCGAGCTGTCCCGGCTCACCGCGTCGGCCGAGGAGATCTCCGGGAATCTGGCCGAGCTGACAGAGCGTCTCGAGGTCGCCTTCAACCAGGAGACCGCAGACAACCTGTCCCGGGCGATCGGCAACATCGAAGCGATCACTCAGGAGGTGCGCACCCTCGTGAATCAGCAGGCGGTCGTCGCCACCGCCCTGACGGCGAATGCGGACAGCGCGCTCGGGGAGATTCAGACGGCCGCCGTCGCCGCCCGCACCTCGTTTGAGCGGATCGACGGCGTGCTCGCCAACCAGCAGATCGATTCGATCGTGACCAACTTCGCCCTGGCCTCGAGCGACCTGCGGCGGGTCATGGCTGAGCTGACGGATTCGACGGGTGGGATCGACGGCACGCTGGAGCGCGCGGATTCGGCGTTCGCGCGGATCGACCGCATGACCGCGCGGATCGAGCAGGGTGAAGGCTCTCTGGGCCGCCTCATCGGGGACACGACGTTCGCGGTCCGCGCCACGAACGTTCTCGCGCAGCTCGACCTCCTGCTGCAGGATTTCCGAGAAAATCCGGGCAGGTACGTACGCCTTTCCATCTTCTGAGGGGGTCGGCATGAGGACGGGCGGCGGCGAAGAGGTTTCCTGGCGATGGGTGGAGATGGCGGCGGTGGTGCTCGTGCTCGGGTTCTTCCTCTACGCGACCCGGGCCATCCTCAACCCGGTCCTTCTCTTCCTGTTGTTCTGGGCCGTCCTGGTGCCGTACCGCGGCAAGGAGGGACATGGCGCGCTGCTGGGCGTCGCCGCGCTCCTCACGCTGATCTGGCTGCTGTCGACCACCGGCACATTGCTGGCCCCGTTCGTGCTGGCGGCGGTGCTCGCGTACGTGCTCGACCCCCTCGTCGATTGGATGCAGACCCGGCGCGTCCCCCGCTTCGCAGCCGTCCTGCTTCTCACGCTTCCCGCGCTGGGCATGCTGGCCCTGGTCGTCCTAGTGGCGGTCCCCGCCGCGGCGCGCCAGCTCGGAGCGATTCTGGCGGACCTCCCGGTGTTCCTGGAGCGGGTGGCGAGCTGGATCGAATCGCCCCCCGCGGGTCTGCTTGCCCTCGACCTGCCGCTCGTGGACGAGGACGCGCTCCTCGCCCGCCTCCGCGCGGTCGATGCCGAAGCGGTCGTCGGATTCCTGGAAGCGCGTCAGTCGGAGCTCGGCAGATGGGTCTGGGATGGGGTGCTCGGGCTCGGCCGCGGCATCGGGTCCGTCTTCACGGTGCTGAGCTACGTGGCGCTCGCGCCCGTGCTCGTGTTCTACCTGCTGCGCGATTGGGACGGGATCACGAAGGGGCTGGGTGAGCTCGTTCCCGCCGACCGGCGGGAAAGCGTGGTTTCGCTGGCGCGGGAGGCCGACCAACTCATCGCGAGGTACCTGCGAGGTCAGCTCACCGTGGCGGTCGTCATTGGGCTCATTACGGGAGTCGGGCTCTGGATCGTCGGATTCCCGTACGCGGCGACGCTCGGCTTCATCGTCGCGGTGTTCTCTGTCGTGCCCTACCTGGGGCTGATCCTCAGCCTGATCCCCGCCATCATCATCGCTCTGGTCAGTGGCTCCGTAGGGATCTCCCTGCTCAAGGTGGCCGGCGTGTACGGAGCGGCCCAGCTTCTCGAGGCGTCGGTGGTCTCGCCGCGGATCGTCGGCGAATCAGTCGGCTTGCACCCGGTCTGGGTCGTGCTCGCGCTCGCGCTCGGCGGATACTTCTTCGGGTTCGTGGGCCTGCTCATCGGCGTGCCGTTGGCCGCGATCGGCAAGCTCCTGATCGTGCGTGGCTTCGCCCGCTATCGGGCCTCGGAGCTCTACCGTGGAACGGGCGGCACGGGGGACTCCGTTCCCGTTTGATCGGTCCGGAGGCGGCGTTACACTTGTGACGCTCCACATACCTTCCGATCCGTAATCACCGCGCGCCCGGATTCCGTTCGGGACGCGCGCTCCATCGAAGTCCATGGCTGACGAGATTCGCGACATCACGATCATCGGCGGAGGGCCGACCGGGCTCTTCGCGGCATTCTATGCCGGTATGAGGGGCTCGTCGTGCAGGATCGTCGACTCGCTCCCCGAGCTCGGCGGGCAGCTGATGGCGCTCTACCCCGAGAAGTACATCTTCGACGTGGGAGGCTATCCGAAGGTCCTCGCGAAGGATCTCGCGAAGAGCCTGGTGAAGCAGGCCATGCAGTTCGGGCCCGAGGTCGTGCTCGACCAGCAGGTCCGCACCCTCGAGTGGGTCGAGGACCACTTCGTCTTGACGTGCTCCGGCGGTGACTTCCGCAGCCGCTCCATCGTGATCGCGGGCGGCAAAGGCGCGTTCGAGCCGATGAAGCTCGCTTGCCCGGGCTACGACGACTTCATGTACCAGGGCGTGGAGTTCGCCGTGAGGGATCCCGAGTCGTTCCGAGGCAAGCGCGTCGTCGTGGTCGGCGGCGGGGATTCCGCGTTGGACTTCGCGCTCATGCTCAAGGACACCGCGGCTTCCATGACGCTCGTCCACCGGAGGGACGCCTGGCGCGCCCACGCCGCCACCGTCGACCGGATAGAAGCGGCCGCCGCCGCGGGCGAGATCGATCTCCGCACGTTCCACGAGGTGCGGACCATCGTCGGGGGCGAGTGTATACAGCAGGTCGTGATCTTCGACAACCGGACCGACGAGGACACGGAGGTCGCCTGCGATGTCGTCATCTCGTGCCTGGGCTTCAAGCCCGACCTCGGCCCCATCAAGAACTGGGGCCTCGAAGTCGACAAGAACCGCATCCTCGTGGACCGGCTCATGGGCACCAACGTTCCTGGCATATATGCTGCGGGCGATATCGTCGATTACGAAGGGAAACTCGATCTCATCGCCACGGGTTTTGCAGAGGCAGCGGTCGCGGTCAACAACGCGGTCCATTTCGTCGATCCCTCGGCGCGGGTGAACCCGGGGCATTCGACCAACATGAAGGTTTTCAAGGAGTAGGCACGATGGCGCAAGCAGGACCGAACGAGCGCGAGACGGTCGTCATCATCGGATCGGGGCCGGCGGCCTGGACGGCGGCGATCTACGCCGCGCGCGCCCAGATGGAGCCGTTCGTCTTCGAGGGGGCGGGCAGCCGGACCATGATCCCTGGCGGGCAGCTCATGTTCACCACCGAGGTCGAGAACTACCCGGGCTTCAAGGACGGCGTGACCGGCCAGGAGCTGATGGCCGAGATGCGTGCGCAGGCGCTCCGGTTCGGCACGCGTTCGGTGTGGGAGGACGTGACTTCGGTCGATTTTTCCGGTCATCCCTTCAAGCTGGATTCGAGCGGTGGAGAGGTGGTCATGGCGGACACGGTGATCGTCGCCACGGGCGCGAACGCGAAGTGGATCGGGCTCGCCAACGAAGAGCGCCTGGCTCAGTCGGGCGGCGGCGTGAGCGCCTGCGCCGTGTGCGATGGGGCGCTGCCGCACTTCCGGGACAAGGTGCTGGCCGTCGTGGGTGGCGGGGACTCCGCCATGGAGGACGCCCTCTACCTGGCCAAGTTCGCGCGGGAGGTCGTCATCGTGCACCGCCGCGACGAGTTCCGGGCATCGCGCATCATGGCGGACCGGGCGCTCGCCCACGACAAGATCCGTGTCGAGTGGAACAGGCTGGTGACCGAGGTCGAGGGAGACGAGTCGATCTCGGGCCTTCGCCTGAAGGATACCCTCACGGGCGAGGAGAGCCGCCTGGAAGTCGGCGGGCTCTTCGTGGCCATCGGGCACACCCCGAACTCGGGCTTCCTCGACGGGGCGGTCGAGCTGAAGGAGAACGGCTACATCGAGACGCCCATACCGTGGCGCACCCAGACTTCCGTGCCGGGCGTCTTCGCGGCCGGGGACGTGATGGACGACTTCTACCGGCAGGCGATCACGGCCGCGGGAACCGGCTGCATGGCCGCGCTCGAGGCCGAGCGCTGGCTGGCGCATGGCGGCGCCGAGACGGTTGAGTTGAAGATGGCCGAGGAGCCCGCGGTCTGACGCGAAGGCGCATTACCCCTCGGGGGTCGTGACCCTCCCGACCGATCTGCCTCCGTCGATCGTCAGCACCTGCCCCGTCACGAAGCCCGCTCCGACCAGATAGAGCACGGCGTCCACCACGTCGGATGGGGTGCCGGTCCGCTGGAGGGGGGCGGCCGCGGCCAGCGCGGCCCAGTGCGCTTCGGAGCCGTTCTCGGGCTGGAGCACGGCTCCGGGCGCGACGGCGTTGACCCGAACGTCGGGGGCGAGCGCCCTCGCCTGCACACGGGTGAGGTGCGCGAGCGCCGCCTTCGACACGGAATGGTCGGGGTGCTCCACCCAGGGTTCGAACGCGGACAGATCCACGATGTTCACTACGGACCCGCGAGCCGACCGCAAGAGTCCGGCGGCGGCGCGCACCACCAGGTGCGGCGCCCGCACGTTCACCGCCATCACCGCGTCCCAGGCGGCGGCGTCGACGGACTCCAGGGGACGGGACTCGAACGAGGACGCCGAGTTCACCACAACGTCCAGACGTCCGTACGTGTCGGCGGCCGCGCGCACGACCGCGGCGCAGCCACGGGGCTCGGCGAGGTCCGCCCAGACGAGCGCGCAGTGCCGGCCGAGGGCGCGCACGCGCGCTTCGAGCTCCCGAGCTTCCCGCTCCGACGAGCGATAGGCGACGACCAGGTCGTACCCTGCTCTGGCCAGGCCTTCCGAGATCGCGGCGCCTACCCGCACCGCGCCTCCTGTGACGAGCGCGACGCGTTGCGGTCGGGGTCCGGTCATGGCGACACTCCATGTTGAGTCGGCGTCCGTAAGGCGGGCGCCCCTGCAACACGGAACGAGAGAGGGATCATGCCCGACCTGAATGGTA
>Ga0326597_10014671_pt1 | contig 10269 bp, 11 predicted proteins | sample RVTome_12_FD_203789 | JGI IMG/M metagenome (GOLD analysis project Ga0326597, IMG submission 203789) | Soil microbial communities from uranium-contaminated site in the Upper Colorado River Basin, Wyoming, United States - RVT100D185 | ecosystem: Environmental > Terrestrial > Soil > Contaminated >...
CCCACAGCACGGTGGCGAGCTGGATCGGATGGTTGATGTAGGGCGAGGCCCGCTTGTCCTTGCGGCGCTGGTCGCGGTGCTTGCGCGCGGCGAATTCAAGGGCCTTCAGGATCAGCCCGACGCCGCCGGCGTCGGGAGTGACGAGTGGCATGCCGCGGCTATTCTCGCCTCATCCGGTCAGTCGGCCTTGGCGCCGCTCTTCTTCACCACGTCCGCCCACTTCGCCATGTCCGCAAGCAGGAACTTGCGGAAAGTCTCCGGGTCGCTCCCCACTGGCGTGCCGCCGAGGCCGACGATGCGCTTGTTGATGGCGGGCTCGTTCAGCACCTTGATCAGCTCGGCGTGGATGCGCGTCACCAGCGCCTTCGGCATCTTCGGCGGCCCCGACACCCCGTACCAGCCGACCACCTCGAAATCGGGCAGGCCGGATTCCTTCACGGTCGGGATGTCCTCGTAGCCGGGGATGCGCTTGGCCGTGGTCACCGCGAGCGCGCGAATCTTGCCCGCGCGCGCCTGGGGCAGCGCGCCCAGCAGGCCCGCGAAATTGAACTGGTACTCCCCGCTCATCAGGGCGATCAGCGCCGGGCCGGTGCCCTTGTACGGGATGTGCGTCGCCTTGACGCCCGCTTGGAGCTTGACGAGCTCGGCGGCGAGATGGCCGCCGCTGCCGTGGCCGGCAGAGCCGTAGTTGAGCGCGCCCTTGTAGTTGCGCGTCCACTCGAGGAACTCCTTGAAGTTCTTCGGCGGCGAGCCGGGGTTGATGATCAGCACCAGCCCCGCCTCGGTCAACTGCGTGATCGACGTGAAGTCGTTGACCGGGTGATACGAGAGCTTGAGCAGCGCCGCGTTCACGGTGTGCTGGTGGTACGGGATGAACAGCGTGTAGCCGTCCGGTGCCGCGGCCCTGACGATCTCGGCGGCCAGCACGCCCGAGGAGCTGCCGCGGTTGTCGACGATGACCTGCGTGCCGAGCGTCTCCGTCAGCCGCGCGGCGAAGATGCGCGCGAGGCCGTCGGTGGTGCCGCCCGGCGCCGCGGGCGTGACGAAGCGGATCGGCCGCGCCGGCCAGTCCGCGGCCGTTGCCGCGGCTGCGGCGAAAGCGAAGCAGAAGGCCAGGACGGAATTCAGACGCAGGCGATTCACGCGCATGACGGGATCTCCTCGAAATCTTGTTGGTTGATGACCCTTCATTACTGCCGACAAGCGGCTCCCGGCGCAAGTTCCGCGCCGCAGGGCGCGGATTCCAATCCCGGTGACTCCCGGATCGCGGATCCGGGATCACGACTCACGCATTCACTCGCGCGGGCGGTCGCACGCATCGAGGTCGCGCTGGCAGGCCTGCTGGCAGCTCTGGGCGGCTGCCGTCTCGGTCGTCGTGCGCCGGCAATACCTCATGCAGGAAGTGAACGCGTCCTTGCAGCCGGGCCCCTCGTCGACTTCGCTGATGGCCTTGTAGAGGTAATAGCCCGCGGCGGCGGCAATCGCCAGGATGACCAGCATGCCGAAAAAGCTCAAGCCCCGCTGCGAATGTCTCATGATAAGGACAAACACAAAACCTGAAGATCGCGAATGAACCGCGCCAAGGGTGGTATCCAAAAAACGCATCTGGTCATATTACCGCCGTGCTCAAAAACATTTCGTCAGCATCCGTATTGTGAAAGCGTGTCCTGAAGCTCACTTGGCGTTGTCTTCGCGTCCCTATTCTTGGTAACTTGGTTTTCGAATATTCATTCCTTTGCGGCCTTCGCGGTAAGGCTATTCTGTTCCTTCGCGTCCCTGGCGGCCTTCGCGGTGGAGCTTTTCTTTTCCTTGGCGACCTTCGCGTCCTTGGCGGTGAGGCTTTGCGTCCAACAATTCGGCAATCTGATACTATTTTCACCGGGTTTACACAGGCGCATCCATGTCGTCCGCTCCCCATCGACTGTCCGCCGCGGAAGCCGCGCGCCGCATCGCGCGCGGCGAACTGACCAGCGAGGCGCTGATCGCGTCCTGTCTCGAGCGCATCGCGGCGCGCGAGCCGGACGTGCGGGCATGGGCCTGGCTCGACGCCGACCTCGCCTTGCGGCAGGCACGGGCCCTCGATCGCGAGCCGCCGCGCCGCCCGCTGCACGGCGTGCCGGTCGGCATCAAGGACATTTTCGACACGGCCGACATGCCGACCGAGTACGGATCGCCGATCTACCGCGGTCACCAGCCGAAGTGGGATGCGGCGTGCGTCGCGCTGCTGCGCCGCGCCGGCTGCGTGATCCTCGGCAAGACGGTAACCACCGAATTCGCCCACCTCCATCCGGGGAAAACGCGCAATCCGCACAACCCGGCGCATACGCCGGGCGGCTCCTCCAGCGGATCGGCCGCCGCCGTGGCAGATTACATGGTGCCGCTTGCCCTCGGGACGCAGACCGGCGGCTCCATCATCCGTCCCGCGGCTTTTTGCGGAGCGGTGGGCTGCAAGCCCAGCTTCAACACCATCAATCGCGCCGGGCTCAAATTCGCGGCGGAATCGCTGGACACGATCGGCGTCATTGCGCGCAGCGCGGAGGATGCCGCGCTCGGCCTGCACGTGCTGTCGGGACGCGCCCTCCCCGACTTCAAGCAGGCAGACGGGCGGGCGCCGCGCGTCGGCCTGTGCCGGACGCCGCGCTGGCGGGACGCGGACGCCGCGACCCATGCAGCGATCGAGCGCGCGGCGGCACAGCTCGCCAGGGCGGGCGCCCGGGTCACCGATTTCGAGCTTCCCGAGGGCGGCGCGGCGTTGTTCGAAGAGCACGGCAAGATCATGAATTACGAGACGGCGCGGGCGCTCGCCTGGGAATACCTGAACCATCCGGACCAAATCAGCGCCAAGCTGCGGCCCCGGATCGAGGAAGGCTGGCAGCTGTCGCGCGACGCGTACGATGCGGCGCGCGCGCTGGGGCGCGACTGCAGGCGCCGGTTGGCGGACCGGATGAAGGAATACGATTTCCTGATCACGCCGAGCGCGCCCGGCGAAGCGCCGGCGACGCTCGAGACGACGGGCAGCTCGGTCTTCAACCGCGTGTGGACGCTGCTGGGCGTGCCGTGTGTGACGTTGCCCTTCGGCAGCGGCCCGCACGGGGTGCCGCTCGGCGTGCAGCTCGTGGGTCCAATCGACGGGGACAGCGGGCTGCTCGCGTGGGCGCACTGGGCCGAGAGCGCGCTCGCATCCGTGTGATTTCCGCGCGCATGGAAACGGGGCGTCGTGACATGGCGAAGCGTGATTGACTAGCCTCGCATCATCACGTCACGCAGTATCAAATTCCCAAGTAGCTCGACTTGACGCTCTCGTTGGCCCAGAGCTCCTTAGGAGTGGCGGAGTAGACCACCCGCCCCTTGCTCATCACGTGCACGTAGTCAACCAGCTTGAGGGCAAGGGCGGCGTTCTGCTCGACGAGCAGGATGGAAAGCCCCTCGTCCTTCAGCTTCCCGATGGCTTCCCACACCCCCTGGATGATAATCGGGGCAAGCCCCTCTGACGGCTCGTCCATGATCAGGCAGTCCGGGTTGGTCATGAGCCCGCGGCCGATGGCGAGCATTTGCTGCTCGCCCCCCGAGAGCGTCTTCGCGCGCTGAGCGCGCCGTTCCTTGAGGCGCGGAAAGAGCGCGTAAACGCGCTCCGCGTTCCAGCCGCGGCGGCTGATCCCGCGCTCCGCCACCTTCAGGTTTTCTTCCACGCTGAGTGACGGAAACACGCGGCGGCCCTGGGGCACCAGCCCCATCCCGCTGCGAACGGTCTCGAACGAGGAAACCTGGGTGATATCGAGGCCCCTGAAGAGGATTCTTCCCCGGCGCGGCGGATTGAAACCCACGACCGAATTGACGAGCGTCGTCTTGCCCACGCCGTTGCGCCCGAGGAGCCCCAGGATCTGCCCCTCCTCGACCTTCAGCGACAACCCCTGGAGCACGTAGGCGTCGCCGTAATAAGTGTGGATGTCCTGTACTTCCAGTATGGACATCGCTCAGCCCGTCCCGAGGTAGATTTCCCGCACCTTCTCGCTCGCGCGGATGCGCTCCGTCGCCCCCTCCTCCACCACCTGGCCGAAATGCAGGACCGTGATGTGATCCGCGAAGTCGAACACCACGTCCATATCGTGCTCGATCAGGAGGATCGCCAGCTGCGGATCGAGCCGCTTGAGAAATTCCGTCATCTCCTGGGATTCGCCCGACGCCAGCCCGGCCGCTGGCTCATCCAGCAACAGGATCTTCGGGTCGCTGGCGAGGCCGAGCACGACTTCGACCTGGCGCCGCTCGCCGTGGGAGAGGCTGCGGACTTCGACCTCCCGGCGGTCCCAGTAGCCGGCTTCTTCCAGGAGACGGCGGGCCTTCTCGTAGACGTCGCGGTAGGAGGAAAGCGGCCGCCACATCACGAACTTCGTCCGGCGCAGGCCCTTGACGGCGAGCAGCACGTTATCCAGCACCGTCAGATTCGGAAACAGGCTCGTGATCTGGAAGGTCCGCGCCATTCCCAGCGCCGTGCGCCGGTGGCTCGGCCAGCCCGTGATGTCCCTGCCAAACAGCAGGACCTGTCCCGAGGTCGCGGGCAGGACACCGGTGACGACGTTGAACAGCGTCGTCTTTCCCGCCCCGTTCGGGCCGATGATGGCCTTGCGGTCCCCCGGAAAGATCTTGAGGTGGATGTCCTGGATTGCATGGAGGCCGCCGAAACTCTTGGACAGCCCTCTCAGCTCGAGGACGGGTCCATTCTTCATGGGCGTCCGACCCTCACCCCCGCCCCTCTCCCGAGTGGAGAGGGGAGCTTCGAAATTTCCTTCTCGTGCTCGTCACTCGCAGTACTTGCACGGCGGATAGTCACGGCTGTAGACGGGCTGCTTCAAGAACTCCTCTTTCTTGTACTTATAGAACTGGCCGACGTTGGGATAGGTCTTGATCACGCTGTTCCAGAGCTCATCCTTGTCGTAGCCGTGTTCCTTCTTCCTTCTCACCATCCGGATGTACACGTTGTGCACCGGGTTCCGCATCTCGTCGAGGCGGACCGGACCGCGCGGCGTCTCGAGCTGGATGCTCGACAGCAGCTTGACGAACTGTTCCTGGCCGGGCCATTTGCCTTTCGTCTTCTTCATCACCTCATGGATCATCTGGGCGGTCGAGTAGTTGGATTCCGAGTAGTACGAGGGCACCTTGCCGTACTTCTCGCGGTACTTCTTCACGAAGGCCGCGTTTTTCGGGGTGTCGAGCGCAGCGCTGTACTGAAGAGCCGATATGTGGCCGATGACCTCGTCGCCCATCGAGGGCAGCACGAACTCGTCGTAGCTCGTGCCGCCGCCCAGGACCGGCTTCCGGATGCCAGCGGACGTCAGCTGTTTGGGAAACTGGAGCGACATCGGCCCGACCATGACCGTGAAGATCGCGTCTGCATCCTTCTTGAGTGTCGGGATGTACGGCCCGAAGTCGATCGTCCCCAGGGGCGGCCAGATCTTCTGGATGATCCTGCCGCCGCAATCCTCGAAGGCCTTCTGGAAGCCGCCCACGATCTCGTGCCCGAAGGCGTAGTCGGCGGCGATCGTCGCGATGCGCTTATAGCCCTGCTGGCACGCCCACTCCCCGAACGGGTGGCTGGGCTGGGAGCTCGACCAGCCGGTGCGCACCATGAGGGGATACTTGGCGGCATCCCGCTGCGTCAGGTCGTCCGCGGCCGGGATCGACGCGACATAGACCGTCTTCAGCCGCGTGCTGACCGGCGCGATCGCGTAGCCGGTCGAGGCGAGTAGCCCGCCGATGAACATGTGGACCTTGTCCTGGCGGATGAGCTTTTCCACCTTGCGCACGGCGACTGGCGGCTTCGCCTCTTCGTCCTCTACGATGAACTTCACCTTGGCGCCAGCGAAGTCGCCTCCCACCTCGTCCAGGTACATCTGGAATCCGTTGACCATGTCCCTCCCGACCTGGGAAAACGGACCCGTTGTGGGAGCCACGAAGCCGATGCGCAACTCCTGCGCCGCAACGACCGGCGAGGGACTCATGAATGTTGCGAGCGCGAGGACTCCCGCGATCAACCCCCACGTCCTGCTTCCTCCGACTTGGTTCAACATGGCGATCCCTCCCTTAGTGAACTTGCACATCAGTCATCCCCGCGCAGGCGGGGATCCAGTAACGATTTGCCTAGCCTAGATTCCCGCCTTCGCGGGAATGACGATACGCGACTCTAGTAGAGCATCCTTAGCGAGACGCAGATTGCAACGGTTTGGGCTCCCCGGCGCCCGCCGTCCGTGCGCGCCAGAGCCGGACCCGCTCCGGTATGCTCATCAGGCCGCCCGGCAAATACAGTATCGTCAGCACGTACACGCTGCCGAGCACGTACTGCCACCACGGGACGAGCGTGCTCAGGTATTCCCTCAAAAAGACCACGATTCCGGCGCCGATCGCCCCTCCCACCAAGGTCCCCGGCCCCCCCAGCACCACCATCAGCAGTGCGTCCACCGAGGTGGCGAGGACCACGTCTTCGGGACTGACCAGGCCGTGCGCGTGCGCCCATAGTACCCCGGCAAGCCCGCCGAAACCACCGGCGATGATGAACGCGATGTACTTGTGCAGCCAGGTGTTGTATCCCAGGATGCGCATCCGCAGCTCGTTCTCCCGGATCCCGACGAGACTGCGGCCAAAGGGTGATTTGACCAGGACATACAGCAGCGCCAGGGAAACGACAAAGAAGCTGAACACAAGGTAGAAGAACGTGATGTCGTCGGCAAGCTCGATGCCGAACGCGGGCCGGGGCGGGAGCACGATGCCGTTGTCCCCGCCGGTGACGGAGTTCCACCGGTAGGCGAGCCCCCAGACGCACATTCCGAGTGCGAGGGTGATCATCAGGAAATAGACGCCGCCCGCGTGCACGGAAAACAGGCCGAACAGCGCCGCCGTCGCCGCGCCGACCAGAGCGCCCATCACCACCACCGGCCAGAAAGTCCAGTCGAGACCGAACTGGAAGCGCGTGGCAAGGATCGCCGTCAAATAGGCGCCCATGCCCAGGTAGGCTGCCTGGCCGAGCGAGGGCAATCCTGCGAAACCCAGCAGGATGTCCAGGCTCATGGCGAGGATGGCGAATATCAGCGCGTGCGTGACGAGAACGATGATGTACGAGCCGGAGTACGGCGTGACCAGCAGAACCGCCAACAACGCCGCAATGAGGATCAGCAGTTTGCGCCGAGGAGCCTGTCCGTATTTCATCGGACACGCTCCTTACGCAAAACCGCCGGCATGAATGCGCCAGTACGGGGCTGTAGAGTCATAACGTCGATCGCTATCCCGATCTTTGGCTACACCGCACAAGCATCATCTTGTTCAGCTTCATCCTAAATCCTCCGGCGGTTTTGCGGTTAGCAGCCTGTTGGAGGACCAACCCCAGCAGGCTGCTCCTCATTCCCGTCCGAATAGGCCCGTCGGCTTCAACGCGAGTATCAGGACCATCGGCGCATACAGCGTGAAATAGGCGATTTCCGGGAACAGCGCCTTGCCGAAATTGTCCGCCAGCCCGACCAGCAGGCTGCCCACTGCGGCCCCGGCCAAGCTCCCCATTCCCCCGATGATGACGACGGCAAACGCGATCGGCAGGATCGCGAAATCCAGTCCCGGATAGACGCCGAGGAAGGCCCCCCCGATCACACCGCCCAGTCCGGCGAGGAAGGCGCCAAGGGCGAAGATGAACATGGAGACGCGGGAAGTGTCGATCCCCACGCCGCGCGCCATCTCCGAATCATCCACCGTCGCGCGCACCATGGCTCCCATGCGCGTCTTTTCCATCGTGAGCCACAGGACGAGGCCCATCAGGAGCGCCATGCCGATCATGAAAATCCGGTACATCGGGAAATAAAACCCGCCGACGACAATGCTCTCCTTCAGCATCGCGGGCGGGACGATGTCCAGGTTGTCTCCGCCCCAGATATCCAGGGCCGCCTGCTGGAACAGGTAGGCAAAACCCACGCTGAGGAGAACTTGCCGCAGCGGGTCGAAGCCAAGCGGTCTCAGGAAGACCCGCTCCATCACCAACCCCACAACGGCAACGACCAGGGCGGCCACCGGCAGTGCGAGCAGCCACGAACCCGTGGTCCAGATCACCGTAAGGGCGACGTAGCCCCCGAGCAGAAAGAAGGAGCCGTGCGCGAGATTGACGATACGCATGACTCCGAAGATGAGGGAGAGGCCGCTGGCGAGCAGGAACAGCAGGGCGCCGTAGGACAGGCCGTTGAACGCCTGAATGACCCAGAAGTTGATATCCATTTCTCCCCTCGCCTCCCAATCCCCCCTGCCCCCCCTTTGTCAAAGGGGATGCGCCAATCCCCCCTACCCCCCTTTGTCAAAGGGGGGTGCGCGAAGCGCGGGGGGATTTCGTCACCGCGTCACGGCTTCACTCTATCATTGCGGTTCGATCTTCGCGATGCGCGTGATCTCCGCGTAGCGCTTGAAATCCGCGCGGAAAAGCTTGCCCCACTCCGCTGGAGAGTGGCCTTGGGGCTCGTAGCCGCCATTGAGGAAGTGATCGCGCACGTGGGGCACCTTTAACGACTTGCTGATCGCCTCCTGCACCTTCCTTACGATCGCAGGCGGAGTCTTCGCCGGCGCGAACACCCCGTGCCAGCCGGCGTCGGCGACGAAGCCGGGCAACGCTGCTTCCGCTACGGTCGGCACATCGGGCAACGACGCGAGGCGCTTGGCACCGGTAAAGCCCAGCCCCTTCAGCCGGCCCGCCTTGATGTGCGGGATGCCAACCGCCGGCGCCGGGAAATGCAATTGAACCTCGCCCCCGATGACTGCGGTCACCGCGGGTCCACCGCCCTTGTACGGAACGTGCAGTAACTCAATGCCGGCCTTTGTGGCAAAGAGCTCACCCGTCAGGTGCTGCCCGTTGGCCACTCCCGCGGAGCTGTAGCGGATCTTCCCCGGCTGCTGCTTCGCTAGCGCGATCAGCTCCTTCACCGTGTTCGCCGGAAACTTGAGGTTGGCCACCATCAGGTAACCCGTGCCGAGCGCGACGTCCGTGACCGGAGCGAAGTCCTTCACGACATCGTAGGGCAACTTCTTGCGTATGTGCGGGTTTACTGCAAAGGAAAAAGAGGTGTTGAGCATGGTGTACCCATCGGGCGTTGCGTTCGCCACGATGTCCGCCGCGATTACGCCGTTCGCCCCGCCGCGGTTGTCGATCACGATCGTCTGCCCCAGCTCCTTCTCGACCTGCAGATAGAGAACGCGCGCGAACACGTCCACATTGCCGCCGGGCGGGAACGGAATGATCATTCGGATCGGCCTGGTAGGATAGTTCTGCGCATGCGGCATGCCAGAGGCGGCCAACGCAGCCAGTGCGACTACTGCAACCACAAGGTAACGGGGCATCATGTTGTCTCCTCGATCTGTTCTGAATCAAAACACCGAACTACAGCCGCCGATGCACGCCGATAGACGCCGATAAAGCGATAATTGACAGGATTTACAAGATTAACAGGATGGAAACGAAAACCTTCGACAACGGATCTTGTGAATCCTCTTAGTCCCGTCTATGTCGATCTTGATCTTATCAGCGTTCATCTGCGTTCATCTGCGGCTAATGAAGTTTTCTGCATTTTGAGACACGCTCTTGTCACTCAGGTTCGACGCCGGCGAGCTTCACCAGCTCGGCGAAGCGCTTGATGTTCGATGCGAACAGCTTCCGGAAAGCCTCCGGCGTGCTGCCGACCGGCTCCAGGCCGATCGCCACGATGCGCTCCTGCGTTTGCGGGCTCTTGACCGCCTTTTGCACTTCAGCCGCAAGCTTCGCAAGCACCGCAGGCGGCGTCTTCGCCGGCGCGAGCATGCCGTGCCAGCTCGGCGGCATTTCCGTGCCGGTGAGTCCCGATTCGATCTGAGTTCCGGCCCGGAGGTTGAACAGAGCGCTCACGAGATGGATGGTATTGCCGACGCCAGGCGAGCCGTACGCGAGCTTGGCCCCCGGCCTGCCGGCAAGTGCGATCAGTTCCTTGACCGTGCGCGCGGGCAGCGACGGGTTGACGACGATGATGTGGGCCTCGCCCTCCGCGAGCTGTGACACCGGCAGGAAGTCCCGCACCGTGTCGTACGGCAGCTTCTTATAAATACTGGGATTCACCACGAACGAGCTCGAGGTCACGAGCACCGTGTGGCCGTCGGGCGGCGTGCCGGAGCGAGGAGCAGGGGCCCCTTTTTTGGGGATGCGACCGCAAAGGCACGCGTGAAGACCGCGGTTCATACCGGCACGCTACAGCCCGCTCCCGGGTCGCATCCACGCGCCAA
>Ga0326597_10014672_pt1 | contig 10268 bp, 12 predicted proteins | sample RVTome_12_FD_203789 | JGI IMG/M metagenome (GOLD analysis project Ga0326597, IMG submission 203789) | Soil microbial communities from uranium-contaminated site in the Upper Colorado River Basin, Wyoming, United States - RVT100D185 | ecosystem: Environmental > Terrestrial > Soil > Contaminated >...
CTATGGCGCGAGAGCGGAGCCGGAGCCGGCGCAGGAGGTTGTCATCGGCAACCGTTACTCGATCTACGGAATTTATCCGCGCGCGGGGCTGCGTGAAGGTTTCGAGCGATTGCAGGAATTCCTCGCGCAACTGGCCAGAGCCGGTGGCAGGATCGTCACCGGCACCGACGCCGCCGCCGTGGTGCCTGGCATCAGTTTGCATCGCGAGATGGAGTTCCTCGTTGGCGCCGGGCTCACGCCGATGCAGGCGATTCAGTCGGCGACGAAAGTGGGGGCGCAATACCTTGGCCAGGAGAACGAGCTGGGAACGATAGAAGAGGGCAAGCTGGCGGACTTGATCATCTTGAGCGGCGACCCGTTAAAGGACATCAAACAAAGCCGGACGGTCGAGGTTGTGATCAAGGATGGCGAGGTGATCGACAGCGCGTTTCACTCAAGCTTCACCAATCCCATTCCGCGCCCCACCGGGATCGAATTCTACGGCTATCCTATCCCCAGGTTGGAGAAGATCTCGCGCCAGGTGGCGGTCGAGAACGAGGCGGATATCGAATTAAGTATCCAGGGAAAAGATTTCTTCCCCGGCTCGGTGGTTTACTTCGGCGCCAGCCCCGTGCCGACGAAATTTCTCAACCAGCAGGAGCTGAACGCCGTCATCCCGCGCCACCTGCTAAGAGTGGGCACGATGCCGCTCACGGTCGTCAATCCCCGGCCCCACGAGTATCCCAATCTGGGAGCGACCTCCAACGGCCTGCCTTTTATGGTAAGATTCGCAGAACCAACCAAAATCAGTCGCTGACGGGAGACAACGCGAGCGAAGGCAAGGAAACGCCGATGAAAAAAATAGCAGTGCCGTTGACCTTGTGCCTGGGAATTTTTCTTTGCTTATTTCATTCCGCCGATGCGCAGAACATCAAGATCGCCTCCGGTTATGCTTCGTTGAGCTCAGCGCAACTGCCGCTCTGGATGGCAAAAGAAAAAGCGCTCTTCGCGCGCAACGGCTTGGACGTGCAGGCGGTTTTCCTGACCGGGATGACGCCGATCATGGCGCTCATCGCCGGCGACACGCCGATCACGCAGATCGCCGGCATCGTCAACAGCGCCATCGGCGGATCGGACGCGGTGATGATTGCCGGCGGCACAGTGACCCTGGATTGGTGGCTCATGAGCCGCCCCGAAATCAAAACCGCCGCCCAGCTCAAGGGCGGCTCGGTCGCCGTCAGCACCTTCGGAACTGCCAGCGATTTCATCGCGCGCTTCGCCCTGCAGAAAATCGGCCTGGTTCCCGACAAAGATGTCGCGATGGTTCAACTCGGCGATCCGCTCATGCGCCAGGCGGCGCTGGAGGGCAATCGAGTTCAGGCCACGGTGCATGTGGCGCCGAGCACCTTCGCGGCGCAGAAAAAAGGATTCAACGTGCTGGCCGACGTGGCCGCTCTGGGCTTGCCCTACCAGCACACCGGCCTGGCGACGACGCGAAAGTACATCAGAGAGCGTCCCGATGTCGTGCGAGCCTTTCTCAAGTCTTACGTCGAAGCGGTCTATCAATTAAAAAGCGATCGCAAAGGCGGCATCGCGGTGCTGGCGAAATATATGGGCGGGATCAAAGATCGAGAAATCTTGGAGAAAACCTACGACCGTTCGGTGGCGGACAATATCCTGCCGCGCAAACAGTATCCGTCGCTAGCGGGAATTAAGATGATCCTGGATTCGCTGGCGCCGAAGGATGCCAGAGCAGCAAAAGCGAAACCCGAGGAGTTTGCCGACATGCGCTTCGTCAAGGAATTGGACGAGAGTGGCTTCATCGACCGGCTCTATGCCGGGAAAGCAGCCGAGCGATAAAGCACGGCAAAAATGATTTGCGCGCAACAGCTCGCGGCTTAACAAAGCACAACGAAAAAGGAGGAATAGACGATGTATGGATGGAAAGGTGTTGTCGGTTTGGTCAAACCCACTTTTCGCCCGGGATCTTTGGACCGGTTCATCCGGCTGATGCCGGATGGTGTTTGCGTCGTGCCGCGCTACGTCGGTGTCAGCGCCGGCACCGAGCGGGAGTTCCAAGAGGCGCTGGCGATTGCCGAAGAGCGCGTGGCCGAGCTGGCTAAGCTGAAAGTCGATTTGATTCTAATCCAGGGCGTGCCTCCGGTCATGCTCAAGGGATTTAAGTTCGACGCCGAGCTGAAAGACGCGCTGGAAAAGAAATACGGCGTCGCCGTGCTCACCGCCACGCGCACTCAGGTCGACGCCCTCAAGGCGCTTAAGGTTCACCGCATCGTCGGCGTGACTTATTTTAAGGATGATTTGAATCCGCAGTTCGCCAAATTCTTCGAACAGGGCGGCTTCGAAGTGGCAGTGATGAAGGGCTGCATCGATACGCCGTTTTCCGACTTGGGAAAAATTCCCGCGGAAGAGATTTACGCGAAGGCGAAGAAGATTTTCATCGAGGCGGGCGGCGGCGATTGTCTCTATCTTTTGGGCGCGGGTTGGGATTGTCTTCCCGCCATCGAGCCGCTCGAGCGCGATCTGGGCACCACCGTGCTGAGCAACGTCCCTGCCGATGTCTGGGCGGCGCAGAAGCACCTCAACATCCGCGCCCCCGTCAAGGGCTTCGGCCGCTTGCTCGAAGAGATGCCGTAGCGGCGTAAGGTCTCGCCTGCGGCGCTGCGAGTTTTGCAATTGATCGCACGCGGCGCGAATCGCGACGCTGGTCGGCGCCCTGATTTCTTTTTTAGCGCTTCTGGGTGTTCTGTGAAGAAGTCTTCACCACAGAGACGCTCGCCCTGTGGAATTGCAGCCCGGTATTCCACAGGGCAAGAGTTCGCATGGTTCGACAGGCTCACCATGAGGGGAATTCTTCAGAGCCGCGCATCCTGAGCTTAGTCGAAGGACGCGCCCTCAGCGCCTCCGCGGTTAGTCTCATGGAAGCCTGAAGTCGGCTTTTATTTGGGATCGGACTTGACCCCGTCATGGCGCCTGAGATAAACGAAAGGTCATCGTGCATGAGGTTCGGGGAGGGACGGAAAAACCCGGTTCTGCCGACGGCTAATCCCACAGGGAGTCAATGATGAAATTCAAAAGGTGGTTAAAGGCAACTTGGCTATTGGCCTTCGGCTCCCTCTTTTTTCAGGGCGATGTCAATGGCCAAACGTCGCTTGAGCGCATTAACGCTATCTATGCTTCGATCGCGGGAGACCATGCCGCTCGCTACGTGGCCCAAGAGATGGGGCTATTTCGCAAGCATGGCCTCGATGTCAATCTCAGCTATACGGCCGGCGCCGCGCAGGTCATCCAAACCATGATGGCGGGCGAAAATCAGATCGCGACGGCAGGCGGCAGCGGCGTCGTCGATGCGAATTTCGGCGGCGCGGACCTGGTGGCGGTGGCGGGAATGGTCAATATGCCGGCCTTCTACATTGTGGTCCAGCCCGAGATCAAGTCGATTCAAGATCTGCGCGGAAAACCGGTGGGCATCACCCGCTTCGGCTCGTCCACCGATTTCACGATGCGCTATATTCTACGCAAGGCGGGTCTGGAACCCGATAAAGACGTTCCCCTGCTGCAACTCGGTGGCCAGCCGGAGCTCGCCGCCGGGATCGAAACGCGGCGGATCTTTGCCGCCCCGATGACGCCCCCCCGGCGCTGCAAAAGACGCTGAAGGCGGGGGCCAGAGTTGAAATTCCACCCAAAACCATCGGTTTAAGCTTTCCTCATGTCGGCATCGTCGTGCGCAAAACCTACCTCACCGCGCGCCGCCAGACGGTCAAAAATTTTATCGCCGGCTACGCCGAGGGCGTGGCCACGCTCCACAAAGATAAGGAAGGAAGCAAAAAAGCGATCGCCAAGTTTCTCCACTCCGACGACCCGGAAATTCTCGAAGCCAGTTGGCAGTTCGGCATCGACGTCATCGAGCGCATTCCCAACTTGGACCGAGAGATGTTCAAACTTGTCTTGGAAGATCGGGTGCGAACCCGCCCCGAAGCCGCCAAGGCCAAACCCGAGCAGTTCTACGACGACAGTCTGGTGCGCGAACTGGAACGGGAAGGTTTTTTCAAGAAACTGTTCCCGCGCTGATTTTGTACATTGCTTACCGAATCTGCTTCACCACTCAAGCCCGGCACTCTTAGCCGCAGGTTCTGCCTCAACCCCGCCGGTACGACGATAAGGCGCGCATACCGAATTGCGAGTTGAAGGTTTTGCCGGGAGCCGGCCACGCCTGTCAGATAGAGCAGCCTTGGTTTTTCGATCGCTTCATGATCGAATTTCTTACCGAGCACGGCCTGTTCGCGGCAGCACCAAGCCCGGCTAAGGCGGTTGTCAGATGCGAGCAATCAAGTTCCATGATGATGGCGCGGATAAAAGGTGTTTAGACTTAACCGACGAGCCGCAGGTACGTTTTGACTAATCCGATTGTGCGGTCGGGGCGAATGATCGACGGATTGTCTCGATATCCAGGCAGGACGCCGAATATCCGACCCATGCGTTCTTCAGTGGCGCTGCCAAACCGGCTTTGATACAATAACGTCATTATGAGTAAAGCTACAGAAACAGCCGCAAAGATGATTGGGTCTCTTCCAGAAGCCGTTCAAGAGCGAGTTGTCGAAGAACTAAGAGCTTTGGTGGAGGACGCTCGAGATGAGGCGAAGTGGGATGAATTGATCGAGAGAAAAAAAGCCGGTTTGATCGCCGCGGCCCGTAAGGCGCGAAAGGATATCGCCGCGGGCAAGGCGACCGATATGGATTTCGACAAGCTGTGAAATCCAAAACGCTGCCGAGCTTTTGGGACGCCTACCAATCCCTACCCAACCCAGCCAAGGCGGCCGCCAGAAAAACCTACCAACTCTGGCGCGATGCGCCGTTTCACCCATCGCTGCATTTTAAGTGTGTTGATCAAGCAGAACGTGTCTGGTCGGTCCGTCTCACACGAATTACCGGGCGTTGGGTATTCTAGACGGCGACACAGTCACCTGGTTTTGGGTCGGCAGTCACAAGGACTACGAGCGCCAGTTTTAGCTTTGAAGCGATCTGTTGGAATAAGGACTGATAAAAGTGTTTTGTTTGACGCCGAATCTCATTTATCGATGGAGCAACGAATCAGTCTAGTCACGCTCGGGGTCGCCGATCTGCCGCGCGCCGTGGCTTTCTACGAGCGCGTCCTCGGTTGGAAAGCGGAGTCAAGCCCGCCGGGTGTGGTCTTTTTCGATCTGAACGGAGTCGTGTTCGCCCTTTGGCCGCATGACGAGCTGGCAAAGGACATGGGGTTGACGCCCGATCGTGTCCCGGCCTACCGGGGTTACGCCCTCGCTCACAATGTTCGAAGCGAAGCGGAAGTCGACGCAATTTTTGCTCGACTGAAAAACCACGGCGCAACCGTCGTAAAGGAACCGCAAAAAGCCTTCTGGGGCGGATATTCCGGATATTTCTCCGACCCGGACGGGCATACCTGGGAGATCGCCTACAACCCGTTCTGGACCATCCAAAAGGACGGACGCGTGTCGATGAAGAAGGACTGACGAAATCCGCACGGTTCGCTGCTTGTGGTTCAGGATTGTCAATATTGTTGTGTCTGACCTTGCACCGCTGACTGCGGTCTTGTTTTGACACATTATACATAAATAAGTATATTGATATAATGCCGGATCAACCCAGGCCGGTCGTATGGATCGGATCATCGAGAAGGGACATCAAGACCTTTCCGAAACAGGTTCGCTCCGATATCGGACAGGCTCTTTATACGGCGCAAATGGGTGAAACTGATCCTGCGGCGAAACCCCTTAAGGGCTTCGGGGGAGCAAGGGTGATGGAGATCATTGACCGTTACGATACGAACACCTATCGCGCCGTTTATACCGTGCAATTTGCCGACGTGATTTACGTGCTGCACGCTTTTCAGAAGAAGTCCAAAAGCGGTATTGCCACACCACCAAGAGACATCGATCTCATCCGCCGCAGGCTTGCGGAAGCTCAGCGGCTCAACCGGCAAAGGAGCAATTGACAATGGCGATCAAGAAAAGAAAACGCATGACCTTCGAAAAAAGCAGCGGCAACGTGTTTGCCGACATTGGGTTCGCGAACCCGGAACGCGAGCAGCTCAAGGCTCATCTTACGCTGCAAATCTACCGCATCATCAAGGATCGCGACCTCACGCAGACCGAGGCGGGGGCACTACTTGGCATCAAGCAACCCCATGTCTCGGCCTTAATGCGCAACCGCGCCGGCAACTTTTCAGTCGAAAGGCTAATGGATTTTCTAATTGCGCTTGGGCAGGACGTTGAGATTACCGTTCGACCGACTCGCAAAGAACACGGTCAGGTATCGATTGTACTTGCGTGAATGCGGCGGATTGTCCGGCTGGTGTGCGACCCCATTACCGCCCGCTGGGGCGGATACTCCGGATATTTTTCCGACCCGGACGGCCAAACCTGGGAGATCGCCTACAACCCCTTTGGGACCATCCAAAAGGACGGGCGCGTGTCGATGAAGAAGGACTGAGGAAATCCGCACTGTCTGCTGCTTGCGTTTCAGGAAAGATTGTCAAGATCGCTGTGTCTAACCCCGCGGACTGCGGAGTCAACCCCAAGGATCGTAACAATTCCCCGGGCTTTATTCAGTCAGAATTGAATTTCAATGCCGGCTAGAGAACACTACGTACAAAGAGCTTACTTGGAGGGTTTCGTCGACCCATCGAGCGTAAAGAAGGGTCGTGATAGTTACGTTTGGGTTGTCGACTTAAAAGAAAAAACGGTTAAAGCCCGGGCTCCTAAAAACATTGCGGCTCTCCCGGGTTATTATGACATTCGTGATGAGCGCTATAAGGGACCCCCGTTAGAGCAATTTTATGCTGAGATTGAATCTCGAACAATCCCGGTTATAAGAAGACTCCGCACGGAAAAGCTTAGGATTACAATTAACGAGCGCCACGATCTGGCAACTTATATTGGGCTGCAGTTTTCGAGGGTTCCCCGTTTTCGGGAGGCTGCATGGAATGCCACCCAAAAGAACTTTGATAAAAGCCTGAGACGACTGGTCACGGACGATCGTACGCTGAAGCAAAAATTAGACAGATACATCGCTCTCAACCCGAAGTCCGCTATTAGCCTCACCCCGGAGTCGGTGAAAACAGCGATACAAGAAAGGCGGTTTAAAATTGTACGTTCCCGCAATTCACAAGATCACTTCGCGGCGCTTGGTCTATGGGCAGGTTTTGAAGTGGCGCCACTTGTTTTTTCAATGAAATGGACGCTTGTTCACAACGAAACCGAATCTAAATTTTTTACCTCGGATAATCCTGTGAGTTTACTCACTCCGGATGCTAAACCACCAAAGACGTGGAGGGAGTGGAAGGCAAACGTTGAGATCGCGTTTCCCGTATCGCCTTCCCGGCTTCTTAGTGTTCATTCACGCTCAAAATCTTTGTCCGACATCACGCTAACTCATCGTGATGTCATTGAATTCATAAACCAGTGTCTCATACCTACGCCAGACCGCTATGTTTTTTGTTCGAGCGGTGACCAGGCTCACTGGGCTTTGTGTAGACGTAGAGACGATTGATACGTAAACACAGGACTTGAAGGCGGCATGGAAAGAGATCTACTTCTTAAAATACAGAAGATTTTAAATCGGGGCACTGAGGTTTCCGAAGACGAGGTAAGATCGTTGATGATTCTCGTTCGGAAGCGGCTTGAATTTGAAGCTGACGCAACCAGGAGCCAGTACTTAACTCTGAATTTATTCTGTAATTGGGCTGCACATACTAAAATTACTCAGTCCATAACCGGCTTGAGGGTTTTGGCCCGAATCAATGACGCATTAGTAAAAAGTAAGAATTCCCCTGGCGCAGAAGTTCAAGCGGACGTATCTCGTGCGATCGGCTTTGATGTTCTACGCTCGGAGTTTGGATTATTCCTGCATACATTCGGCATCAAGCATAAATTGTCTGACAAAAGAATCTGGGCGGTTTTCTTAGCCCATCTAATTGAAATCATCCAAGACGTGCCTTTAGCCTTTCCACCCGTGAGTAAACTCCAAAAGGGGGCAGAACAATTTACGATGGAATAGTTCAAAACCCGATTGAACCAGGGGCTGGAGTTGTTTCGATGAAATTATCTAGGGTAGATTATGACGGGCTAGGCATTACCGGTTTAGGACAAATGATCTGTCTATCGTTAAAAACAGAGAATAAAATCACGATAAACATTCCGTTGGAGATTATACTATGACCCGCCGGTTGGCTCGCGTTTTTTCACAAGCGTCTGATTATCTGGACGGTCTCGTAATTTAAGGATGGTTAGCTGACCTTTTCCTGCGTCCAGATAAACAATTTCCCAGCCCTGAATGTCGACGACGCGAGGAACGTCGCGGTCAAAGCACCACTTGGCTTTGTATCCCTCCGCCTCAAGTTGTCGTATTAAGCCTATATCCCGTGGATAATTAATATCCACCCATTTCTCCAACACCAGAGCTCTTTTTGAGGCATCGGCAAGTCTGCTTGAAGAAGAGTCCGCACGATTTGTTGTAGCCGACGAAGCTGGTGCAGCGTTCATTGCTCGAAGAAGTTCAACTGCCAAGTCTTCTATTCCCATATGTGTGGAACCTGCCACCTTGTCGGCGAGTGGCAGTGAATAACTAGCGACATCATCATGTGTAACGCCGTGCCAAATTGGAAGGATAACTTTACGGCCGCCGATTTCTTTCTGCACAAGACCATCTAGCTCTCGTTCGGGCCAACCTTTGCCGAAAAAAGATCGGCTCAAGACAACAATTCCAAAGCGCGAATTAACTAAGCCTTCGTCAATTTTTCGCCGGAGGCTATCTCCGATTGTTAGGACCATTCGATCGTACCATACACGCAAGCCGCGAGCGGTTAGAGCCCCTACAAGTGGCTCAACCACGGTTGTTTTGTCCTCGCTGGCGTGACAAATAAAAGCGTCCCACTCCTTACCGCGATGCATAGCTTGATCTTCACTCTGTGGGTTGGTGAGTGAATCACGAGTGAGGGATTCCAACCGCTCCCAGCCTTTATGGGTAACGATCACCGTGTCCTCGTTCACCAATTCAACATAATCCGCGGCTATCAAAGCGTTGCGGTGAAAACTGGTCTCCTGAGGATTTATTGCGTGGATCAACGGATAATCCCATTCAGGACTAAATTGCGCTGCGGCACCTGGGTGAGAGCTTCGAGCTCCGAAGATAACCAACAATTTGTCGACTCTTTCGTTAGGCCGAACGGTACCTATGCGCCCGGCAAGAGAGCCCAAATTCAAGGTGTCAAGTATTTCAGGTTGTTGATTGCTTTCGGTGCACTGTCGAGTGTAAGCGGACAGCTGCGGCTTGAGTTCCGTAGGGATCTTTCCTATCGCGTACAGTGTACCTGTGATAGAAAAAGAGCCACAGCGACGACAGTCAACGTCAAAAGCATCCCGATCTATATGCGGCGAAACTTTCGCGGACTCAGCAGCGCATAACGGACATGGCTTGACTTCGATTCTGCCCATGATGTTAGCATAGCAAATACCACAGTGTTACACACGGGCCGGACCACGCTATGTGTGAGTACTTTTAGAATTTGTCGCCCGAGAAACACTGATTCCCGACCTTAGCGTATCACCTTCGGCGCCAAAATTATCCGCATAAGCTTGTCGGTGTTCCGGCAGTATGTACGTTCGCACACTGCGCGACCTACGCTCACTCACTCTTGGGCACACGTTTCACCTTTAAAAAGGCGCCGCTAATCGGCTGTAGCCACCCCCATTCCGTTCACTTAATCCGTCCGATCAATACATTGCGCTGGTCCGACTGGGTTCTTCCTTAAAGGTGCCACCGGCTTGCCCGTGGGGCTGCATTTTGTTGGGTCGACGTTCGGGTGAGCGGGGCGGCGTCGGCCGCTTACATGCGCCTGCGGCGGTTGTAGCGACACGAATCCACAAACGCGGTGACGATGAATCCTGCTCCGACCAGGCCCGTGACGACCTCGGAAATAGGCACGATCGCGCTCATGAACATCATCACCGCCAGCGCGATGATCGCGTAGAATGCTCCGTGTTCGAGGTAGCGGTATGAAGCGAGCGTCTCGCGCTCCACCAGCATGATCGTCAGGCTGCGGACGAACATGGCGCCCACGCCGAGGCCGATGGCAATGATTAAAAGGTTGGTAAGTTCTGACTGGTCCGAAGCCATTCCGCACATGCGCTGCTAACCGATAGTGGAATCTGAGAGAGGCTGGGTGAGCAGATGTTCTGCTATGGTGTGGCCGGGTGGACGGTAAATGCAGGCGA
>Ga0326597_10014673_pt1 | contig 10268 bp, 8 predicted proteins | sample RVTome_12_FD_203789 | JGI IMG/M metagenome (GOLD analysis project Ga0326597, IMG submission 203789) | Soil microbial communities from uranium-contaminated site in the Upper Colorado River Basin, Wyoming, United States - RVT100D185 | ecosystem: Environmental > Terrestrial > Soil > Contaminated >...
CGGGTTCGACCAAGCCGAAAGTAACGGCCCAGGTCGCACAAGAAAAACAGGACGCTCATCGGTGTTAACGATCAACCAAGCTCACTGGGTTCCGAGATTATTCCGACAGCCTGTTGAAGGGAGGGGGGTAACATGACTGGCCAAGCAACGGAACAACCAAACAACGGTACAACCAAGCAACGGAACGACCAAACAACGGAGCGACGTAGGGGAAAAACCTCCCCCCCTTGCAGGGGGGGGGGATTGAGGGAGGGGGGGGTAAAAAACAGGCGCTTCGCCCTCCCGACGGGCAACCCATCCATTTGGCGTAGACAGGGCACTACGCACTTATGCGGAATCGTCTCATCCGACGGAATCTCGGCGGTAGCGTTTACTCGCCGAGCGGATTGGCGGTGGGGGCGGCCAGGTGTACGGGGTATTGAGCCGGATGGGTGAAGGAAAGATGTTGATCGGCAACGAGGCCGTGATGCGTTTCTTCGGTACCGTCGGGCCACACGACCCACAAGGTGTCGACGCGTACCGCATCGCCCAATCCGAAATGCGCGGTTTGCTCATCCTGAGAGAGGTAGGACGAACTGGCGCCGATCTCGAGCATTTGACAAGCGCCATGGGCCGTCACGTACACGCGGGCGCCCAGTGCCGACGTGTTGCCGCCCGTCTGATTCAACCGGACACGTAGCCAGTGGTTCGGCGTTTCCGAGATGTTCCGTAGTAGGCGAGCCGGCCCACCGTGCTCGACGACGACCAGGTCCATACGCCCGTCACCGTCGAAGTCGAGATGTGCGCCGCCTCGGCGAACTGCCGGCGTTGCGAGCGTCGGTGCGGCATGCGTCGCCACGTCGACAAACCCCCGATCTCCGCGATTCCAGAACAGGAACGATGGCTGGGTCTCAAGCGACGAATGATCATAGGAACGCTCGATGGTGCTGCCGTTGACGAGCCACAGGTCGCGCCGTCCGTCGTTATCGAAATCCGTGAAGCCGGTCGCCCATCCAACCATATCAAGGGAGATTTGTCCGAGTCCTACGCTGTCAGCGTCGTCCATGAAGAACAAACGACCGTCTCTGCTCGGCCTGAGCAGCGCGTCGAGAATCATGTTGCGATACAACGCGTTCTCCTGCGCGATCCAATGCGTGATGACAAGGTCTTGATCAAGGTCGGCGTCGAAGTCCCCGACCGCGATGCCCATCGCCCCGCGATAGTCGGCCGCCAACGAGGAGGCGCCTGCGTCCTCGAATCTCGCTTCGCCGTGGGCACCGCGGTTGAGAAACACTCCGTTGGCCGAGACATCGTTGGCTATATAAAGATCCACCCAACCATCGTTGTTCAAGTCGACCCAACTCGCGGAAAGACTTCGTCCCGTGGGATTGGAAACGCCGACGTCAGCGGCGATGTGTTCAAATGTCCCGTCGCCATTGTTGCGAAATAGGGCGTTGGGCTGCGGCGCGTAGGACGACGGATTCAGCGTGTACGGTTGCTCCGTCGCGTATTGCCTCTCGACGACGCCGCGATCGTCCGGGCGAAAGACGAAGTCGACGTAGTTCGCAACATACAGATCCAGATCACCGTCCCGATCGAAATCGGCCCACGAGCAGCCGCTACTAAATCGGGTATCCTGAACCCCGCGGATTTCGGTGACATCCATGAACGTACCGTCACCCTGGTTTTCGTACAGCACGTTGGGACCATATCCCGTGACGTAGAGATCGAGATCACCGTCGTTGTCGAAGTCGCCCCAGGCGGCGCCCATTCCATAGCCAACCCAGCCCACGCCCGCCTCGGCTGTAACATCCTCGAACCGTTCACCCTTGACGTTTCGGTACAAGCGCGATTGGCCAGCGACTTGATCCAACGGCGCTTGGGGAATCGCGTTTCCTGCAAAGTTCACGAAATACAAGTCTGTAAACCCGTCGCCGTCGTAGTCGCCGCACGCCACACCCGAGCCCATGTCCTCCGGCAAAAGCGAGGCCCGCTGGTACGGAAAGTGATGAAAGGCAACACCGAGCGACGCGTTCACGTCTTTGAATTGCAATGGAACGTCTTCGGCGGAGACGCGCGTCTTCAGCACGCTGGTAAGCCCAGCGACATTCGCGCCGGCGGCCGGAACCGCCTCGCCGGTGCGCCGGCCGGTTGCGGCGATCACCCCTCCCACGGCCACCGTGAAGGCGAGGGTGAGCAGACCCCACCGGACCAACAGCCGTTTTCGCTTATCCTTACGGCTTGGCATGCGCATTAAAAGACTCCTGCTCCCGGCCAGGACGCCGGACACGAATGACCGCCTCCGCGCCGGCGATGGCCGTGACCTCGCTCCGCACGTTCCTTTCAGCCCCAAACAGGCGATCGAGAAACGGCGCGCTAAATTTGCAATACATGACGGTCGCGGTGACTTTCAATTCATCGCCGGCTACCGTGTCGGGCACTGCAAACTCCTTCACGGCTGTTCCGGACAGTACCGCCTTCTTCGACGGATCCGCCGGCATGGCCGGACACTCAAACGTAAAATCGGTCGTGTCTGCAAAACCCGGGAAGAGCGTTCGCTTGAAACGCGCGCCGACGAGATGCCACAATTCATGCCGCCCGATCAGTTCCCCGAGCTTGTCGATTAGTTCCGCCTTGAAGACGATCTTTGGATTGACCAGATAGCCCCGATCATCCGGCCTTGCGGACGCAAACACGACTTTCCCCGCATCATCGATCACGGAAACCTCGACCCAGCCTTCGATCATATCCATCGGACCGGTCGGGAAGTCGTGCCCCGCCTTGTTGTTGGTTACGACCGTCTGAATCTTGACCAACTCGCCCGGCTGCACCTCTTGCGGGGCCGTGAGATCGACGCGCACGACCGGACCGGCGGTCCAGCGGTCCTTGATTTCGGGAACCTCGTATTCCCCGCGCAGCCACTTGTCGGTCAGCGCGCAGTGCTCTTCCGCCCCCGGCAGCTTGTGGACCCGCGGGACAAACTGGTTAGCGGCGAGAAAACGATGGCTCCGATGCTTGCCGTCGTTCACCTCGCGGTTTGGATCATCGACGTCGCCGGCCGACGGATCCCGAGAGTTCTCCATCAACGGCATATGGCACTCACGGCAGGAGAGCGTCTTCACCGGGTCCCCTTCCGTGTGCCATCGGCTCTTCCTCCAACTGTCGTATTGGTTCTGTCCCTGCACCCACCCAAAGTCGTTGAGCTGTTCGTCGACGAATTGCTTGTGGCACGCTCCGCATGCTTCGGCCGTCTTGTATAAGCGCCGCGAATAGGACTGGATGTGGTGTTGCGGATACGCCCGAATCAGGAAATCACTTACAGTTTTCGCCAATGCTCCGTCATGCAGCTCATAGAGGTAACGCAGCGCCGGCTTGATGGTATAATCCGCGTTTCCGCGAACGTCCGTCTGTACCGTGCTGTGACACGTGAGACACGAAACGCCTTCGTCCGCCCCTGCCGCGCTGAGCGTTTCATTCCCGACATTCTTCGCTCCGCTGAAGAGTGAAATCGGGTCGTGACAGCCGGCGCAATACCGCGTCGCCTCCGGGATCAGCTCCGAGGCCATGTTGACTTGGACCGCCTGGAATACGAAGTCCATCGACGCATACCGATGCGCGCTCGGCTCCCATTCCTTCGTGATCTCCACGTGACATCCGCTCGTCCCGCATCCTGCCGAACCGGCCAGCGTTCGCGGATCGATCGCGCCCTGCTTGGCAAACTCCCTCCGTGCCTCGGCCACGGCCGAGGCAACGGCTTGCCGCTGCCGCTCTTCAAGCTCCATGTCGCCGCACAATCGCTCCGCCACGGTGACGATCCCGACGTGTTCGTTCGGGTCGATCATCAGGTTGTCCAGGAAGTATCGCCCCTGCGAAGTGTCAAGTATCGAGACCACGCGGTTTTTCAATCGGGACTCGACGTCGCCCATGTCCTTGCGCGCAAGGCTTGGGGCAAAGGGCCGGTCCTCGCCGTACCGGAAGCTGTAATCCGCGGGGAACGATTCATTCGGCCTGACCTCCATGTAACACAACGCCAGCGCGACGCACACCGCTGTCGGAACGCCGCACCACAGCAGGCTATGAGCCGCGCAACGGCCGTACGCCGTACGCATGCGCGCTCGAACTTCCGCGTTGTTGCTCCTGCGCAACAGTAGCGTCATCAAATGCGCACCCAATGCGGTTATAAACACAAACCCGACGATGATATGAACCACGTCCCACGTGTAGCTGATGCGTACGTCAAACAACGCTTGCCACGTCAGAATGACGCCGCTGACGAACAACACGAGGAAGCACGCCGCCGAGATGTAACCCAACAACTGAAAATGATTGAACTTGCCGCGAAAGCGAAGCCACCAGTGCCGCCCGAGGTACCAGCCCGTGGGCACCACCATCAGCACCCCGATGGCCGTATGCCATAAGACACCGAACTGGTTCAGCACAGAGAAGGGCGCCAAGTAGATGACCAGCCCGCTCAGTGTCTCGTACAAAAGCAAGCCGATGGTTAGTCCGGTGAGCCAATGCTTCCATTCAGCGGCCGCATCAACCCGACCGGCCGCCTGATCGGGTCTCGCAGGTTGCACCACTTTTAGTTCAATACCGTTGGCTTGACCTGTGTTTCGTTGATTCGCCATCACGCCCCACCTCCAAAAAATGTTGCTATTCGACTTCGTTTGTGCGGCCCTTAGGTTCGCCTCTTCCCATTCGACAGACCCCACCCAAAACGTCCGCCCGATTGGGGACGCTCGCTGGCTTATCCCATATTTCTATCATAATGTAGTCTTATTAGCAACCCGCGACGGGCTGTTCTGGTGGCCCATAATCCGCGGCGCGCTTTGACACGGCTTTACAAGATAAAGTGAGACGCTATCGGACGGATCAGGGCGCCCGGAGCCCGACGGTTACCGGTTTATTCTCTGAACGAATGCCGATCAATCCGAGGGCCACTTCACTTCCAGCGCATCCGCTATCTGCTCGAGCTCCTCGCGATTCCGGCCACCAAACCTCCGGCAGCCCACGGTGCAAAACTGCTCACGCAGTGTACTTTGATCTTCATCCGACATCACGCGATCGCCCATGGCAAAAAGGATGTTGTCTTCTTTGTAGATATGGTTCGTCAGCAGGTCAATATACTGATCGGCCGCTTCCGCGAAGCGCGCCGGAGCGCCGGGCGAACCACATTTGTTCGCCTCAATGGCGTCGCCCATTTCCGCCGTAAACCCGCGCGCCAATCGGTGCTCTTCTAACATGCAGCCGATGGGACCGCCTTCTCGTGGTATCCCCCTTTCCTCCAACGTAGGGAATAGGAGCTCCTCTTCTTTGGCGTGGTGGCAGGCGTCCGCAAACGACCGAAAGAACTCAACGCATTGGGCGAGCGACTCACGCTCGAAACCCTCACCTGCATTGAAGCGATTCATCAGCCGACGCAAGACTCTAAGCATGCGAAGGATCACCTGATGCTCAGCTTTGAGCACCGCCGAGGGATCTTGCGCTTCGAGATTGGTCATTAGTTGGTCTCCAAATAAGGCCCGATTGATCTCTCCGGTTGACCTAGCAAACCGCGTACCAAGGGCAATTCAATCGCGTTTTCCGGCCACTGAGGGGGCATAACCACAATCACCTGCTCTTCCGGCTTGGACTCGACGGCCACGCGAGCGAGGCTGGCTACCGACACATGAAGCAGCGGATGAACAAGCTGATCTGCAAGCTCGCGCAGCGGTTCCAACACAAAACGGCGCTGATGCAGTCTCGGATGGGGGAGGATTAGACGATCGCTCTGCGAAACGACGTCATCGCAAAGCAAGAGGTCAAGATCGATACAGCGCGGGCCCCAAGGTGCCTGGCGCCGTCGACCGAGATCATCTTCGATGGAGAAAAGCACGTCGAGCAAATCGACGGGTGTCAACGGAGTGGTTATTCGCACAACCGAGTTGAAATACGCGTTTTGCCCCGCCGGACCACCAATCGGACTCGTTTCATAAAGCGATGCCACATCATGGTCGCAATCGATTGAAACCTGGGGGTGTTGGGAAAGCGCCTTGAGCGCGGCGCGTAAATGGACCAATCGATCACCTAGATTCGAACCGAGACTTATATAAGCTGTAGCCAAAACCGATCCATCCCAACAAGCAGGTGGGCCGTGCACGCCGTACCGAGCTATCACCACTTCAGAAGCGCGATGCGCGCTACCGCCTCCCGTATTCGATCATTGGGAACGGTCAGCGAGAATCGAACAAACCCCTCCCCGGTCGGACCAAACCCGGCGCCGGGAATCACCACGACGTCGGCCTCATCCAGGATGCGAGAAGCGACCCTCATGGAGTCCGCCACCGGACACTTCGCCCAAAGGTAAAAAGTGGCGTCCGGCGGGGTCACGGGCCATCCCGCCTCCCGCAAACCGCCGACCAACATCTCCCGCCGCAGGCGATACACATCGATCAGCCCACGGATCTCCGATCGGTCAATGCCGTCCAGCGCAGCGATGCCCGCATGCTGAACCGCCTGAAACGCCCCGGAGTCGAGATTGTTCTTGACTTTTGATAGTGCCGCAAGAACGTCACGATGACCGATGACAAACGCCATCCGCCAGCCGGTCATGTTAAACGTCTTGGAGAGCGAGTGGAACTCGACGGCCAGATCCTTCGCCCTCGCTACCTGCATAATGCTTGGTGGCTTCTCACCGAAATACAATTCGCTGTAAGCCGTGTCGTGGGCAATCAATATTTCATATTTGCGTGCAAACGCTACCACCTCCTCGAAAAACGCTAACGACGCAACCGCAGACGTCGGGTTGTTCGGATAGTTGATCCACAGGACCTTGGCACGCCGCCGCACCTCCTCGGGAATCTCGTCAAGTCGAGGCAACCAGCCGTACTCCTCGTGGAGTGGCATGGTGTGGCATTGACCTCCGGCAAATATCGTCCCCGATGCATAAACCGGATAGCCCGGCTCGGGCACCAGCACGGTATCGCCCGGATTCACCAGCGCAATGGCCATGTGACCGATGCCCTCTTTCGAACCCAACAAGGCGAGCACTTCATCGACGGGGCTCACCTCCACGCCGTATCGCTTGGCCATGAACCGCCCCACCGCCTCACGAAACTCCATAATGCCCAGACCGTGGGCGTAGGGATGATTCGCCGGGTCACGAATGGCCTCGGCCATGCGATCGATGATAAAGTCCGGTGTCGGCATATCCGGATCACCCACGCCAAAATCGATGATGTCGCGCCCGGCGGAGATGGCCGCTCGCTTCTTTCGGTCGATCTCGGCAAAGAGATACGCTGGCAATTGCGTCAGCCGCTCCGCCGGTGCAATGTTCACGTTAGGCATTCCTCTCAACACGGGTGTTCTAGCTCATCCGACATCCCTGCCGGCCAGTGCTCCGTCGCACGTCAAGGGGTAGTTTATCCGAACCGCGCCCTTCAGGAAGCGGCTCTCCTGCGTCTCCATAACCCTCGTCCCAGTACTCCCTCACGGTCGCGGTTCGATCCAGCGCGAAGGCCGGAGCTACTCAACGATCACTTGGCAATCGGGCAGCGCCTTGAGGAACAACCGGCCATACGGCTTGGTGCGAACGCGGGGGTCGAGAATGACCACGATGCCCTGATCCGTGCGGGTGCGAATGAGCCGGCCAATGCCTTGACGAAACTTCAGGATGGCTTCGGGAATCTGGAAATCCATGAATGGGTTGCCACCCTCCTTGCGGATCGTCTCGATGCGTGCTTCAATGATCGGATCGTTGGGCACGGCGAACGGCAGCTTGACGATGATCACGTTGCTCAGTGACTCGCCGGGCACATCCACCCCGGTCCAAAACGTATCGGTCCCAAACAAGACGCTGCGCGGGATCGACCGGAACTTCTCGAGCATCAACGATCGCGGCATGCCCGAACCCTGCACCAAAAGCGGCATCTGCTCGTCGGCGAAAAAATCCGCGAGCGCTTCGGCGCACTGGTTCAACATGCCGTAACTGGTGAACAGGACAAACGCCCGGCCGGAGGTCCGAAGCGTGTACTTCTTGATCGCTTCGCAGGAGGCGGGAACATAAGCGGCCGCGTTAGACGGATCAGGCATGCCACCCTCGATATAGGCGGTAAGCTGTTTACGATAATCAAACGGTGAACCCAGCGCTACGCCCCCTGTATCGCCGACACCCAGCCGCCCCCGCAAGTAGGCGAACGCATCATCAGCCGAAGTCGTCATCGTTGCTGACGTGATTACAGCACTTTTTACACGGTCGAACAACTGCGCCTTCAGTTCCTTGGCCACATCGATCGGTCTGGCGCACAGCGTCACGCGCTCGCGCGGCATGTGACGCACATCCAGCCAATGCACCCAGTCCTCTTCATGCTGCGTGTGCCAGTGATTGATCGAGTTACTGAAGGCGGTGCAGCGCTGCGACAAACCCTCCAACTCCGAGCGATCCTCTTCGTTATCCAGATCGTGAGTGATCGAACGAAGACGAGAACCCAGTTCGCTGAGTGCCGCTGATGCGTCCTGCTCGACCGGGGGCGGCTCGCGCAATCGCCCGTTCCAAAGGCCTTGGCTCGTATGCCATTCGCTCAACTCGCCAAAATAATGATCAACAACGCGCCGCGTTTCTCCGACCGTCCGAATGCATTCCTGCCCCATACTCAGATTCAACACGCCGCGCCCGTTGCGTTCGTTGTACAGACGATTGAGCAAGTACCGTACCTGGTTGCCTGTCAATCCCAGGCCCAGATGTTCACTAGCCACGCGCTCAACGGTGTGCCCCTCGTCGAGCACGACGTAATCATAATCGGGTAGGACCGACCCGCCTTGGGAACGTAGGGCTATATCCGAAAAGAGCAGCGCATGGTTGACGATCAACAGTTGAGCATTCGCCCCACGACGTCGAGCTCGTTGGTAGAAACAGCGATTATAGTGCTCGCACTTTCGACCCAGACAATCATCGCCGTCACTGCGTGCGGAATCCCATACCTGACTACTGGGCTGTTGCGGCATGTCGGAAAGAGATCCGTCGGTGGTTTTGTAGGCCCAATCTTCGATCTGCCAAAGCTCGGCCATCTCTTTCTTCGAGCCGAAAATCTGCTTCTGTCGCGCACTGGCACGGGCAAGCCTCCGCAAACCCAGATAGTTCGATCGTCCCTTCACCAACACCGCCGAAAACTCATCGGGGAATACCGATCGCAAGAAAGGGATATCCTTTTCGACAAGCTGCTCTTGCAGCGCGATGGTGTGCGTGCTGACCACCACCCGTCCACCGAATTGCGTCACACGTTCAATCGCGGGGATGAGGTAGGCGAAACTCTTTCCCACACCGGTTCCGGCTTCGACAAGAAGGTGTTTTTCTTCCTCGAACGCCTCGGCGACGATACGGGCCATCTCGAGTTGCTGCGGGCGCACCTCAAACGCAGTGAGTCGCTTCGCGACACGTCCCCCCTCGGCCAACATGTGCGTCTTGGTCGTCAAAGATCAAATCCGTAGCACAGCCGACGTCTCAGCCGGTTGGTGCCTGGTGTGTAGCGTCCGCCCCCAAGTGGCGGACGTAAAATCTCCGGGATGTCTTGAATGCCTACGTCCGCCGCAGGGGGCGGGCGCTACTTGGCCAACGCCGTCCGGCGTCTTGAGACTCCGCTAAGCAAATACCCCTGTCGCCCGTCCCCCCTTATACTACATCGTCAAAGCCTTACCAACTTCCTCGCTTCTTGCTCGCCCGCCAGGAAGCGCTCGGTGTATTTTTGATCAACTTCCTGACAGACTCGGGTGGTTAACTCGATGACACGCTCGTAGTCCGGATCACCCCCACTAAACATCTGAAACTCGCCCGCGAGAATGATTAAACGAAGCAAATGTCGGAGCACCAACCCCTCATTTTTGACCAGGTTTCGCATCCGAACAAACTTATGAAAATCGCAATCCAGCTCGAAGAGTTCACCGGCCATCCATTTCGGTTGCACGAGAACACCCTCCGGCGTTTCCAGCTTTGCATCGAAAAGTAACTTGAGCATTTCCGGCACGCTCAGCGCCCGCTTGATGTCAGATTCTTGTGCCATGTAGTCTTCATATTCGCTCTCTTGCACGGCCGTCACGCCGCCTTCAGGCCGTTTCGTTACCAGCCCCATCTGAATCAGTATCGGTTCCAACTCCTGCGTTTGCAACGGACCCGGCTGCCGCTCTGAAAGTCTAACGGATCGCTCGATGGCCGGGGGCATTTGCAATACCGACTCCAGCACTTGCAATTTTTCCTCAAAATCACCTCGGGGAAGACGCCGGCAAGCAAACGCGCCGTACATGGCATCCACGCT
>Ga0326597_10014674_pt1 | contig 10268 bp, 10 predicted proteins | sample RVTome_12_FD_203789 | JGI IMG/M metagenome (GOLD analysis project Ga0326597, IMG submission 203789) | Soil microbial communities from uranium-contaminated site in the Upper Colorado River Basin, Wyoming, United States - RVT100D185 | ecosystem: Environmental > Terrestrial > Soil > Contaminated >...
AACGCAAGGGGCCTCATGCCGACGAGCTGACCCCACAGATCCACCACGGGCGCACGTCCGTATGCCCGGCTCATCCAGACGAGTCCGACGACTGACGCGAGGGCGAATACGGCGCGATAGCGCCCCTCGCCCAGGCGCGCCACGACGGCATCACGCAGTCGCGTGCCGGAAACGCCGAAGTGGATCAGGAGGAAGAAGGCGCTCGCGGCGATGAGCGAGGACATGGCGCTGGCTCCCGTTGCGGTGCTGCGTGCACTGTACCAGTCGCGATGCGACGTATCGCGGCCGCAGCCAGAAGTCTCTGAGACTACCGGTCGGGGTGACAGGATTTGGAGCTGCGACTCCTGCTTTCCGAAGGTGTTTGCAGCGCACCTGGAATACGCAACGGGGCGAGCGTGGTGCCCGCCCCGTTGGCAAAGCTGATGATATGGCGTGCCGCTAGGTCGCCGGCGTGTCCATCTTCATGTCGGCCGGCATCAGGAGTGGGGCGCCCGCCTTGAGTACCAGCGAGCCGAGTATGACCGACTCGGTATCGCCCGCACCACGCGCGGTGTGCACCACGTCGGACTCGTAGAAAATCGCGTCACCCGCTTTAAGTACGACGTCCGTGCCGGGCTCGGTCAGGTCTTCGACCGGTCCCGCAGCGCCTGCGCCGGCGCCGCGAACAACGTGGGCTGTGCCTGCCTTGAGCGTCCATCCAAAGGAGCCGGAGACAACGCCCAGCACCGTCGTCCCTGGGTGACTATGAGGGAATATCTCGGCCCCTGGTTGGAAGACGAAACGGGCGACGTAGACGGTCTGGCCCGGCGCGAGGGTGGACGGGGCAGCGGCAAGGACCTCGGCGGTCACACCGGGGGCAAGTACATTGACTGAAATCGGCCCAGCCGCAGGGGCAGCCTCTTGGGCAAGGGCCGCCGGGCCCGCCGCGACGATCACGAACCCGGCAATGAGCAGCGCGACGACGGGTATAAGGCTAAGAGTGAAACGGCGCATGCGTGGTTCTCCTTTCTTTCGCATTTCAGGACCGATCCGGCGCCGCACGGCGTCGGAGTAGACGTGAAGCATAGCGCGATTGAACGAATTGGTCGGGGTGACAGGATTTGAACCTGCGACTCCTACGTCCCGAACGTAGTGCTCTACCAGGCTGAGCTACACCCCGAATTGGCGGGACAGCGAAGCATTCATGCGTTGCGGGACACCGCGAACCGCGCCAGCGCCCCGAGCGCATCGCGATAGGCCGATGCGGGAATCCCGGCCAGCGCCTCGAGGGCCCGATCGGCCTCGTTTTCAGCGAGTCGGGCAGTGTAATCAAGGCCCCCGGTGCTTTCAATGACGGCGCGAATCGGCGCCTGGTCCTCGGTGCCGCCTTGCTCGACCGCCGCGCGGATCATCTCGACCGCAGCGGCATCGCCATGGCGCAGCGCATGAATCAGGGGCAGTGTCGGCTTGCCCTCTGCCAAGTCGTCGCCGACATTCTTGCCAAGTTCGGCCTCATCGCCGCAATAGTCGAGCGCGTCGTCAATCAGCTGGAACGCAATGCCCAGATGCTTGCCGTAACGCGCCAGCGCGGCCTCGGTGGACGCTGGCGCTCGCGCCACGATCGCCGCGACCTGCGCGCCCGCTTCGAATAATCGGGCGGTCTTGCGGTAGATCACGTCCATGTACCGGATTTCGCTGGTGTCCGGGTTGCCGGAGTTCATCAATTGCAGCACTTCACCGGCCGCAATCGTGTTGGTCGCATCGGCCATCACGCGGATCACGGCGGGGGACTCGAGCGCCGCCATCATCTGGAAGGCACGCGAATACAGGAAGTCACCAACCAGCACGGAGGCAGGATTGCCAAACAGCTCGTTCGCCGTATCGCGGCCGCGGCGTTTGGCGGATTCGTCGACGACGTCATCGTGCAGGAGCGTCGCCGTATGGATGAACTCGATCAATGCAGCCGCTTTCGTCACTTGCGCCGGATCGGCGGCGCCAGCGGCACGCGCGGCGAGCACGACCATGAGCGGGCGCAGGCGTTTGCCGCCGCTGCCAACGATGTAATCCCCGACCTGACTGACGAGCGCCACGTCGCTCGTCAGCTGGCGGCGGATCTCGTCATCGACCGCGACGAGGTCGCCGCCGACCAGGGCTCGTATGTCATTGAGTTGCATGGCATCCCGCTGCCCGGAGAGGGCACGCGCATCCTAGCGGCAAATGCGGCGGCGGGAAATGCGCGCCGCGCCCTGCGGGTTTGACCGCGACGCCCCCGCTCACTACAATTACCGGCTCTTTTTGGAGTCCAGACAATCATGTACGCCGTCATTGCCACCGGGGGTAAGCAGTACCGGGTGAGTGCCGGCGCCATCGTGCGCATCGAGAAGCTCGACGCCGATGCGGGCGCCACGGTCGAGTTCAACCAGGTCCTGCTGGTCGGCGAAGGCGCGGATGTCGCGATCGGCACGCCTTATGTCACCGGTGCGCGGGTCACGGCGACCGTGCAGGCCCACGGCAAGGCCGACAAAGTCGGAATCACCAAGTTCCGGCGCCGCAAGCATTACCTGCGCCAGAAGGGCCACCGCCAGCCGTATACCGAGGTCAAGGTAACCGACATAACGGCGGCGTGACCACCAGGATCCGGAGACAGAAATGGCACACAAGAAAGCAGGCGGCAGTACCAAGAACGGCCGCGAGTCCCAGTCGAAGCGACTGGGCGTCAAGAAGTTCGGGGGCGAACAGGTGCTGGCCGGCAACATCCTGGTGCGCCAGCGCGGTACGCCCTACCGAGCCGGCACCAATGTCGGCGTCGGCACTGACCACACGCTGTTCGCAAAGGTCAACGGGCGCGTGCAGTTCCACAAGAAGGGCACCCTGCAGCGCACCTTCGTCAGCGTGCTGCCGGAGTAAGCCAAGAAAGGGGACGCTACCCTTTTCGAATATTTGGCCCGAAAAGGATTGCGTCCCCTTTAGACCCCGGCCCGGCCGGGGTTTTTTCATTAGGGCGGCAGGGATCATGAAATTCGTCGACGAAGCGATCGTCAAGGTGTTGGCCGGCCATGGCGGCCGCGGCGCGGTCAGCTTTCGTCGCGAGAAGTTCGTGCCCTTCGGCGGTCCCGACGGCGGGGACGGCGGCTTGGGCGGGAGCGTCTGGCTGCGGGCCCAGGAGGGCATCAATACGCTGGCCGACTACCGCATCCGGCGCACGTTCAGGGCGCAGAACGGCCAGCCCGGCGGTGGACAGGACTGCACCGGCAAGGGCGGCGATGACCTGTATATCCCGATGCCCGTCGGTACGGTGGTCATTGACGACGAAACCAGCGAAACGCTCGGAGATCTTTCCGCCGCCGGCCAGACCCTGTTGGCCGCCAAGGGTGGCAAAGGCGGCTGGGGAAACCAGCGCTTCAAGAGTTCGGTCAACCGCACACCGCGACAGAACTCTCCGGGCCTGCCGGGTGAGGCGCGGACACTGCGCATCGAGCTGCGCCTGCTGGCGGATGTCGGACTGCTCGGCCTGCCGAATGCCGGCAAATCGACGCTTATCCGTGCCGTTTCTGCCGCCCGGCCGAGGGTTGCCGACTATCCATTCACGACGCTCTATCCGCAGCTCGGCGTGGTCGCTGTCGGGCCGCTTCGGAGTTTCGTGATGGCCGATATCCCGGGGCTCATAGAAGGCGCGGCGGAGGGCGCTGGGCTCGGCATCCGTTTCCTGAAGCACCTGCAGCGCACGCGGCTCCTGCTGCACCTGGTCGACATCGCACCGCTGGACCCGCATATGGATCCGGTCGAGGGCGCTCGCGCAATCACGCGGGAACTGAAGAAGTTCAGTCCGGAACTCGCGAAGAAAGAGCGCTGGCTCGTCCTCAACAAGATCGACCTGCTGGCGCCCGACGAATGCGAGCGGCGCTGCCGCGAGATCGTCCGCCGGCTACGATTCAAGGGCCCGGTGTTCCGGATCTCGGGCGCGACCGGTGAAGGTACGCAGCGCCTGTGTCAGGAAATCATGAACCAGCTGGAGGCAAAAAAGGGGACGCAACCCTTTTCCGCGGTCTGAAGGATAAAGGGTTGCGTCCCCTTTACTCTTTACTATACTTGCCGGCCAGCGCCTTCGCTTGTCTGGCCAGACGGCTCTTGTGACGGGCAGCCTTGTTGCGGTGGACCAGGCCCTTGCGCGCCATCGCGTCGATGATCGGGGTCGCGCTCTTGAGTGCTGCGGTCGCTTCCGCCTTGTTCCCGCTCTGGATCGCAACGACGACCTTGCGGACCGCACTCCTGACCTTCGAGCGCTGCGCGACATTGTGGGCGCGGCGTGCAGTCGCCTGGTGGGCGCGCTTTTCCGCTGACTTGGTGTTGGCCATGAGGGCGCGCATTCTGCGGATGCAGGGGCGGGTTGTCAACGCGGTATAGTGCCCGCCGCATGAGCCGCGGTTTCCTGCGCAGCACCACCGTCGTCGCGTCCATGACGCTGCTTTCCCGGATATCGGGACTGGCGCGCGACATGGTCTACTCGCAGGCCTTTGGCGCGGGCACCTTGATGGACGCCTTCCTGGTGGCGTTCAAGATCCCAAATTTCCTGCGCCGGTTGACCGCCGAGGGCGCTTTCTCACAGGCCTTCGTGCCGGTCATCACCGAGTACCGGGTGCGCCGGGAGCACGCCGAGGTTCGCGGCCTCGTTGCCGGCGTGGCCGGCACGTTTGGCATGGCGCTGTTCGTCATCACGGTGATCGGCGTCATCGCGGCGCCGGTGCTCGTGTTCATCTTCGCGCCGGGGTTCCAGGCCGATGGAGGGCGTTTCGACCTCACGGTAGAAATGCTGCGTTTCACATTCCCGTACCTGTTCTTCGTTTCACTGGTCGCGCTCTGCAGTGGCGTGCTGAACAGCTATGGACGCTTCGGGCTGCCGGCCTTCACGCCGGTGTTGCTCAATGCAGTGATGATCATTTTCGCCGCCGTCATCGCGCCGCACTTCGATGCGCCGGGACTTATGCTCGCGATCGGCGTATTCGTGGCAGGCCTCGTGCAATTGCTCGCGCAGCTGCCGGCGATGCACAAGCTCGGCCTGCTGCCGAAGCCGCGCTGGGACTGGCCCCACGAGGGCGTGCGCCGCATCGCCCGGCTGATGCTGCCAGGCATATTCGGTTCCTCGGTCGCGCAGATCTCGCTCCTGCTCGACACGCTGATCGCGTCCTTCCTGATGACCGGCAGCATCGCTTGGATGTATTACGCCGACCGCCTGGTCGAATTTCCGATGGGCGTGTTCTCGATCGCGCTCGCAACCGTGATTTTGCCTGGACTCTCATCCCATCACGCCAACGAATCGCCGGAGCGCTTCGCGGCGACACTCGACTGGGCGCTGTGTCTGACAATTGTCATCGTGGCACCGGCGGCGGTCGGGCTGCTGATGCTATCCGGGCCCTTGACCGCGACGATCTTTGGTTATGGCGAGTTCGATGCGCGCGACGTCCTGATGTCGAGTTATGCATTGATGGCCTATTCGCTGGGACTGCTGGGCTTTTCGATGGTCAAGGTGCTGGCGCCAGGGTATTTCGCCCGCCAGGACACCAGGACGCCCGTCAGGGTCGGCATCATCGCGCTGTCCTCCAACATGCTCTTCAATCTGGCCGTCGTCGTCCCGGCACATCTGAACGGATTTCCGGTGCCGCATGCTTTGCTTGCCCTTTCCACGGGGCTCTCGGCGCTTCTCAATGCAACGCTCCTGTATCGCGGCCTGCGCCGCCAGGGTGTCTATGCGCCTTCGCGGAACTTGCGGCGCCTGCTGCCGCAGGTGGCCTTCGCAACTGCCGCGATGGCGGGATTCCTCTGGTGGATATCCGGCGACTGGTCCGCATGGACCGCGTGGGGCGCATCGGCGCGCGCTGCGCAACTTGCGCTCTGTATCGGCGGAGGCGCTGGCGCCTATTTCCTCGCCCTGTGGCTCGCAGGCGCGCGCCCGCGCGACCTGAAGTCACTATAATTGCGATGCTGATCGCCCGCGGTCTTGAACCCAGTCGAGCCGCAAGTTGCGGCTGTGTCGTGACGATCGGCAATTTCGACGGATTGCACCTCGGTCACCAGGCCATTCTCGCCGTGCAGGCCAGGCGCTGCAGCGAGGAACGCTTGGCGGCCGTAGTCCTGACCTTCGAGCCACATCCACGCGAATATTTCGCTCCGCATGCGGCGCCGGCGCGGCTGATGCGGCTGCGGGACAAGGCCGAGGCGTTCCGGGTGCGGGGCATTCACGAGCTACGCGTGTTGCGCTTCGACGCCATGCTGAGCGGATGGGACGGGGCGACATTCATCGAGCGGGTCTTGAACCGTGCCGTGGGAGCCAGGCGGGTTGTGGTCGGCGAGGGATTCCGCTACGGGCGCGGCCGCCGCAGCGATATAGCAGAGCTTCGTGCCGTTGGCGCGCGCCTCGGACTGCAAGTGGACGAAGTGCCGCCCTGCGAGATCGACGGCCGGCGCGTCAGTTCGACACGAGTGCGCGAGGCGCTCGCGGCCGGGAACCTGCATGAGGCACGGACGCTGCTCGGCCGCGACTTCCGCATTTGCGGGCGCGTCGTCGCCGGCGACAGGCTCGGCAGGCGGCTCGGCTTTCCAACCGCTAATATCCGCCTGCATCGGCGGATATCGCCGGTGGCCGGCATCTTCGCGGTGCGGGTGAGCGGGGCGGGTCACGAAAGGCGGCCTGGCGTGGCTTCGGTAGGCACGCGGCCAACCGTGGGTGGTGCCGAATGGTTGCTGGAGGTACATCTGTTCGATTTCGACGATGAACTCTATAGGAAGCAGCTCGCGGTGGATTTCATCGCCAGGCTGCGCGATGAGCTGCATTACCCGGACCTGGCTACGATGACTGCGCAGATGCATGTGGACGCGCGCCGGGCACGCGAGTTACTCGACGCAAAGGCATGAAAGTGGACTACAAGGCGACGATCAACCTGCCGAGCACCGCCTTTCCGATGAAGGCGGATCTCGCGCGTCGCGAGCCGGAAATGGTGGAGGCCTGGCAGCGTACCGACATCTACGGAAAGTTGCGCCGGAAGGCCGCGGGGCGCCCGACATTCGTGCTGCTGGACGGCCCGCCCTATGCGAACGGCGTGATTCACATCGGCCATGCGGTCAACAAGATCCTGAAGGACATCATCGTCAAGTCGCATTCCCTCGATGGCTATGACTCGCCCTACGTGCCTGGTTGGGATTGCCACGGTCTGCCGATCGAGCAGCAGGTCGAGAAGAAACACGGGCGCGTGGGCCAGAAGCTCGACGCCAACGCCTTCCGCAAGGCCTGCCGGGAATTCGCGGCGAGCCAGGTCGATGCGCAACGTGTGGACTTCCAGCGCCTGGGCGTCATCGGTGACTGGAACAACCCCTATCTGACGATGGCCGCGCCCTACGAGGCCGAGCAACTGCGCGCCTTCGCCGCGATCATCCGCCGTGGCCACCTGGTGCGCGGCTTCAAGCCTGTGCACTGGTGCCTGGATTGCCGCTCTTCGCTGGCAGAGGCCGAGGTCGAGTATGACGAGCGCACGTCGCCCTCGGTGGACGTGCGCTTCAGGATCGTGGATCCGCTGGACGCCGCCCGCCGCTTCAAGCTGACGAGCGCCGATCTCGTCGATTCATCGGTTGCGATCTGGACAACGACGCCGTGGACGCTACCGGCCAACCAGGCGGTCTGCCTGCACCCGGCGCTCGATTACGTGCTGGTCGAGTTCGAAAGACCGGCAGGGAACGAGCGTTTGGTCGTCGCTGCGGGACTCGCCGCGGCCGTCGCGGCACGCATCGGGGCAACCGCGCATCGGGTGCTGGCGACCGCACCGGGCACGGCGCTCGAAGGAATGCGGCTCGAGCACCCGTTCTACGAACGCGAAGTGCCCGTAATCCTCGGTGGGCACGTGACGCTCGAGACGGGCACCGGGGCCGTGCACACCGCTCCGGGACACGGCGCCGAGGACTACGAGATGGGCCGTCAGTACGGATTGCCGATCGACAACCCGGTCGGACCCGACGGTCGCTTTGTCGCGGGCACAGCGCTGTTCGAAGGGCAGTCAGTCTTCGACGCGAACGCCGCAATCATCGACACGCTGCATAGTGCAGGCCGCCTGATCCACCACGAGCCCTACCAACACAGCTACCCGCATTGCTGGCGGCACAAGACACCGGTGATTTTCCGCGCGACACCGCAGTGGTTCCTGAGCATGGCGAAGCAGGGCCTGCGTCGCGATGCGCTTGCCGAGATCCGCAAGGTGCGTTGGGTGCCTGACTGGGGCGAGCAGCGCATCACCAGCATGATCGAGACTCGCCCGGACTGGTGCATTTCCCGCCAGCGCGCCTGGGGCGTGCCGCTTGCGATGTTCGTGCACAAGGAGACGGGCGATCCGCATCCGCAGACGCCGGAGCTGCTGGAGCGCGTCGCAACACTCGTCGCGGAGGGCGGCATCGAGGCCTGGTTCGGGCTGAATCCCCGCCAGTTGCTGGGCGACGAATCGCTGATATACGAGAAATGCGATGACGTCATGGACGTCTGGCTCGATTCCGGCGTCGTGCATCACTGCCTGCCCGCGCTGCGTCCCGAGGCCATTCCGTTTCCGGTGGATGTCTATCTGGAAGGCTCGGACCAGCATCGCGGCTGGTTTCACAGTTCGCTGCTGGCCTCGGTCGCGGGCAAGGGCGTCGCGCCCTATCGGCAGGTCATCACGCATGGCTTCACCGTGGATGACAAGGGCCGCAAGATGTCGAAGTCGCTCGGCAACGTGGTTGCGCCACAGAAGGTCATGCACACGCTGGGCGCCGACGTGCTGCGCCTGTGGGTCGCGGCGACCGACTACAGCGCGGAAATGAGCGTCTCCGACGAGATTCTGAAACGTATGTCGGACAGTTACCGGCGCATGCGCAACACGGTGCGCTTCCTGCTCGGCAATCTCGCCGGCTTTGACCCGGCGAGCGATGCGCTGCCGGTCGGGCAGATGCTCGATCTCGACCGCTGGACACTCGCACGCGCGGGCAGACTCCAGCAGGAAGTCATCAAGGCCTACCGCGACTACGACTTCCACCTGATCTACCAGAAGGTGCACGGATTCTGTGTCGTGGAGCTCGGCTCGTTCTGGCTCGACATCCTGAAAGACCGGCTGTACACGATGCCGGCAGCGAGCGCGGCGCGCCGCTCCGCGCAAACGGCCATGTACCACATCGCTGAGGCAATGGTGCGCTGGCTCGCCCCGATACTGTCCTTCACGGCCGAGGAGATTTGGAAGTACCTGCCGGGCGAGCGCGAGGAATCAGTGCTGCTCGCGACCTGGTGGTCATTGCCGGAAATCCCGCAGACTTCGCATATCGACTGGGATGCGGTGATCGCACTCAAGACCGACGTCGCGCGTGAGCTCGAGCGCTTGCGCGCTGCCGGTGAACTGGGCGCACCGTTGGAGGCGAAGGTGGACGTCTACCTCGACGAGGCGCAGCATCGCCGCATGGCAGCGATTGGCGACGAACTGCGCTTCGTGCTGATCACTTCGGCGGCGCGATTGCGGCAGGCGACCGAGCGGCCTCTGCATGCCGAGCCGGCGAGCACCGTCGCGAAGGACGGCGCCTGGATCCAGGTCGGCGTGCAGGATGCCCCCAAGTGCGCGCGCTGCTGGCACCGGCGGCCCGATGTCGGCGCGGATCCCCGGCACCCGGAAATCTGCGCGCGCTGTATCAGCAACCTGGAAGGCCCCGGTGAGACGAGGCGCTACGCATGAACGACGATACGTTCCGGAAGCAGACCGCGCTCGTGTGGCTGTGGCTCTCGGCGCTCGTCGTTGCTCTCGACCAGCTTTGCAAGTGGTTCATCACGAACCGGTTCGAACTGTTCGAGGTGTACCAGCTCGGGCCGTTGCTGGAACTGACCCGGCTGCACAATACCGGTGCCGCCTTCAGCCTGCTGGCCCAGGCCGGCGGCTGGCAACGCTGGTTCTTCGTCGGGCTTGCCGGCGCGATCGGCATTGCGATTGTCTGGTGGCTGCGTAGCCTGCCGGCGCGCGGCTACGCCTGGCTGACGGTCGGTCTCGCGCTGATCCTCGGCGGCGCCATCGGCAACGGGATCGACCGGATTGGACACGGGCACGTGATCGATTTCCTGCATTTCCACTGGCAACAGTGGTATTACCCGGCCTTCAATGTCGCCGACATCGCGATTACGACCGGCGCGATCATGCTGGTGATCGACGCACTGATGCAGACGCGGCGCACGAAAGTGGCTGCCAGATGAAAGTGTTGCTGGCGAATCCGCGCGGATTCTGCGCGGGCGTGGATCGCGC
>Ga0326597_10014675_pt1 | contig 10268 bp, 12 predicted proteins | sample RVTome_12_FD_203789 | JGI IMG/M metagenome (GOLD analysis project Ga0326597, IMG submission 203789) | Soil microbial communities from uranium-contaminated site in the Upper Colorado River Basin, Wyoming, United States - RVT100D185 | ecosystem: Environmental > Terrestrial > Soil > Contaminated >...
CAGCCGGCCAGCCGCCCGGAGGTGATGGGGGCTCATCTGACCGTCCGGTCAGTGATTCCACACGAGCCGCAGGTGAGACTCCAGGTCCGTTGACCACAGAAAGCGTCCCCGGAGACAGCTTTCCAGTCGCCCCACCCTCAAGCGGCCTGCCAACTCTGGGCCCCGGAGACGACATTCGACCGGCAATAGGCGCAGATGTCACGGCATTCCCGTTCCAGTCCTTCGCCAACGCTCTCTCCAGGCGGGGTCTGAATACAGAAGGCGTCCTCGGCTCAACCCTGTCATCCCAGTTCACCCCGCTGGACCTGGCGCGCGACATAGGGGAGTTCACAGGGAGCGTCGCGAGCACCGGTGATGAGCCGGGCAGTCTCGAAAACTTCTTCGGCTCTAACCTTGGCGGCAGTGCGAGCGGGCTGGCGCGGCAGGTGTTTGGAGACCTGAGGTCCGGAGCGGCTGCGCCCGGGCTCGACCCTGAACAGAACCTCCGGCTGAACGCGCTGCGGGAACCGGACCTCGCCACGCCGGGCGGAGTGACGGCGGCAAACGAGGTGTTCGACCTTGCACGCGCTGCCGCACGAAACCGGTTCGGATCATCGGCAGACCTGCTGGGGTCGAACGCGCAGTTGCAGCGGCAATTCGCACGGCGGCTCGCACAGGGCCAGCAGCCGGACTTCCTCCAATTCGCAGCACAGGCATTTGGACTCTAAGACATGCCAGCAGGAGTACCTCTCCCAGGGAGGACATACGACGAATTCGGGACCCCTGTCCCCGGAATGGGCACCAACAGCCTGTTCAAGGCAAGCGGCACCGTCTTTGGAGGAGGTGTCCCGGAGAATTTCCTCGACCAGTCCCCGGCAAGCTCACCGCAGCCTCCCAGCGGTCCCTCGTCCAGCCCGTTCACGCCGGTGCAGCTTGAGACGACCGATGAAGGAAGAAGGGCGCTATTTGGCGCGCTCAGGCCCGGTTTCCTGCAAACCGGTCAGCAAAAAGACATCTTTCGTAGCATGTTCGACCGGATATTCGACGATTACCAGACACAGGTCGGGCAGGCCGCCCTCACGGGAGGCGCGCCGTCGACCTTCACAGACTTCCTCAAGGGACGCGACCTCGGACGGCAGACACGGCGGGAAGGCATAGGCCGCAACACGTCACCGCTCGTTTCAGCGGCGAACTTCCTGTTCAACAGGTGATTTTATGGTGCTTCCAGGCTTCGACACAGGGCGACCCGGCGAGGACTTTATCCAGTTCGCCGAACGTCTCGCGCAAAGGGTATCTGGCGGGCAGGGCAGGCTCAACTCAGGCGACCCGGAGGCAATCCCGAAACTGTTCTCACACGTTGACCAGAAGGCAACGGAGTTCGAGCAGGCCACCGGCACACCGAAGCAGTCAACATTCCAGCAGATGGTCTCTACACTGGGCGCCTCGACCGGCAGCGGACAGCCTCCCGCGCCGCCGTCCCAACCTGTTCCACAAAACCTTCCGGCAGCGGACCAGGAGAATATCAGGCTGTTGCAGAAGGCAGCGGAGTTAGGCGTAAAGACCTTCCCCGGCTTTGCAAGCGCACGCAATGTGGAAGAGGCAAACCAGGCTATCCGCGACGCCATCGCAAAACAACAGGGGCTCCTGGAGTTCCCAGAAGCGTTGGCGGCACGGGATGCGCGAACAGGCTCTCCGGGGGCTACCGCCCTTACCGGTCTACAGATAGCCGGAATTGCCGCTGACCCGCTGGGCATGGCGGCGGCAGAAGGCGGCGCAGAGCTGGGCCGCCACTTTGGCGGCACACCCGGCGCGATAGCCGGTGGGCTTCTCGGTGGCCTTGCAGCGCCGCTCCCGAGATTGCGTCCGTCCGCCGGACGCTCATTCAACCCGGCAGGCACAAGCATCAACCCTCAATTCGATATCCCGCCACTCGTCCCGCCAGCAATAGCCGGGCTCAGGGCTGCTCGCGGCGCAGCGAAAGAGGTAGCCGGTGGAGCCTCGCAGGTCCTCAGGGAGATTCCAACAGCGGCGCGGCGGGCGATTGACGATGTTTCGCCGGTCGGAACGGCTCGTGCTGCGGGGCCGGAGGATGTGCCGGTGCCGCGCGGTCCTGAAGATGCGCTGGAGGCAGAGGTCGCGGCGGTCCGCAGGCAGAGACAGCACGAAGAACTGGCGGGCAGACTCGACCAGTTTGACGATGGGCAGTTGCAAGAGATTCTGAGAAGGCCGCGCCTTTCAGAAACACAGAGGACTGCCATTGTTGAAGAAATATCCCGGCGCGACCTCCTGGATGAACTGCCTGTCATAGACCTGGTTTCTCAACAGATCGACGAATTGAATGTTCGCATTGAGGCTGAACAGGGCAGGGTTGTGCGCCCCCGCTGGGCTGTTGGGATAACCAACCAGGAGCTCCGTGCGGTAGCGCGACAGGAGAATGCAGACCCGTCTGCTATTGACTGGTCTGACGCGCTGGACCCGAAGGTGATACAGGAGGCCCGTGGGCGGTTGTTCAGGAACCAGAATGAGCCCGGTGTCACGCAGCTCATCGCCCAACGGCGAGATTTGAGGCAACAGCTCAGGGAAGAGAACGCGCGCGTCAAAAATTCGGTCGCATTGCCAACTGCGGCTGCGGTCAGGCGGAGTATAGGCCCCGTTAGCGATGAAGGCGTGAAGGTCACGCAGGCACGCATTTCGCAGTTAAGGGGTGCTGCATACGCTGAATCGTCAGAGGCCCGGGGCAAGCTCAAGGTCTTAATCGAGCTATTTGCAAAGCCAAAAGCGCACCGGGCGGCACAGGAGAACATGAAGGTCTTTAAGGAGCGGCTTGGGCGGGGTGTCCGCAACGCGCAGGGCGCAGAGGCGCGTGGTGATTTCCAGGGCGCGGCCAGGATTCAGCAGTCGGCACAACGCGGCAAGCGCATAACTGAACAGACTCCTTTTGGTGCGATAGCCAGGCGGGCCGACCCGGAGGACCAGTTCTCAGATGTGGTCCAGTTCGCAAGCCCTGAAGATGTGCTGATCACCACCGGCGATATCCAGCTGCTGCACAGACAGGCGCGGAGCCACTTCTTCTTGCAGGGAAAGCCCCAGTCAGCGAACAACGCGCAGTTTGCGTTGAACAAGCTGTTGCTTGGAGAGAGGTTGCAGCCCGCAGAGATAAGCCTGCTGGAAGAAGCGCTCGGCCTCGGCGGAGCACTCCGTGGGCGAAGCAGGGAGGGTGTCAACGCTTTCATTAACCTGCTCACAGTACCGAAGACTCTGCGGTCCGCAATCGACAAGTCCGCGCTTCTCAGGCAGGCCGGGTTTTATGTCATCAACGCCAAGACTCTCTCACCGTCCATCAGCGGCGCGGCGCGCAGGAAGACCATACGCGACTCCATAGGAGTGATGTTCCGCGCCTACAAGGGCAAGGACAGGGTAGCCCGCGAGGTGTGGGACGATATCTCACGGCGGGACCCATCACTGTGGGAGGCGGTTCAGCAGAGGCCGGGCGGAAGGCGGCTGCATCTCTACCAGCCGGATGAGCTGGCGCTCTCCCAGCGTGATGAGGCGTTCATGTCCACCATCTTCTCACGGCTTGCCGGGCTTAATATCAGGGAAGGCAACGTCCCTCTCAGGATTGCGAAGCTGCCCCTGAAACTGATCGGTGAGGGAGTTGAACGGTCTGAGGTGGCCTTTACGGGGCTGTTGAACCGGGTCCGCTACGACGCGGTCGAACAACTGGTCAGGGATGCCGAACGGGCTGGCTTAGACGTCTTCTCAGAGCCGGGAGTAAATGGCTTCCGTTCTGTTGTTGCCAAAGAGCTCATGGACGACATTGTCAACTGGACGAACATCACAACCGGGCGCGGCAGCCTGGGCGGGACAGTGGCCGGGCAGCGCATATCGGCAGAAGGACTGGGGACGGTCTTAAACGGGCTCTTCTGGGCGCCAAGACTTGCCACTGCCCGGGTTGAGACGCTCGTGCGCGGCTCGTCACGGGTGGTGCGTGAGGGAGCACGGATAGCCCGCACCGGTGATGTGGCAGGGCGGTCTCTTCTCACTCCCGGGCAGTTCGCAGTCCGTAAGACGGCAGAGGAGTTCGTCGGGTTCCTATCGGCAGGCATGACGATACTCGGTCTCGGCGTGTTGGCGAGAGAGGCGGGAGTGCCGGGCTTCGACGCCTTCGAGGCGGAGCTTGACCCGCGCTCGTCCGACTTCGGCAAGTCCAGGCTCGGGGACACCCGGTTCGACTTCTGGGGCGGGCACCAGCAGTACATCAGGAGCCTTGCACAGATCATCACCGGCCAGAGAAAGGCCACCACTACCGGGAACATAGGGGATGCAGACCTTGCCGAGGTGACTTTCAGGCTCGCCCGCTCAAAGCTGTCGCCGGGCATCCCGGCAATCGCGGTAAGCGAGCTTTCCCGTGAGACCTTCCTCGGGGAAAACCTCTCTGCGCCATCCAGCGCGTTCGGCACAGACCGGGTTGATGATGACGGCCTGCTGGGCTTTATGCAGCAGTTCCGCGACGCTGCAATACCCGGCGGAGGCGGCGGCTCTGTCAGGACTCGTGACATTCTCCAGCAGATGGTCCCCCTTACGATAATCGAATACATCGACCTGATGCGCGACCGGGGATTGATCGAAGGCGGGATCATGGGGGTGGCCCCGTACTTCGGGGCAGGGACACAGACATTCGGCGAGCCGGCGGCAACTGACCCGCCGGATGATGATGCTGCTGTGCCGGTATCCCCCACCGGCTCCAGGCTTACACCTGTCGCCCCGTAAAAACGGAATGATGTAAGATAACGGGCATCAGGGTACAAAAGTACCTTGACGGGAGTCTTTTTATATGACGGTACAGGCAACTCCAGGAACAGAGGTAGAGGCAACTCCACCTTCCGCTGAAACTTCGTCTCTTGAACAGGACTACGGCGACGGCCCTCTTATCCCGGCTGAAACGCCGGGTCCCGGGGACTCACTGGGAACTCAAGGTGAGAGTGGACCGGTCGTAGAGCAAGGGCAGGAGCAGCAGGAAGAGGGGGCGGCTAAGCCCGGGGACGAAGGGGCGGCCAAAGACGATGGGGACACCGGGGCTCCCGGACCTGAGGAGCAAAAGCCTCCTGCGACCACTCTCACGAGAGAGGAGCACGAGACAGAGCTTGCGAAGGTACGCTCGGGCATGGACAGGCGCGCGTCCGAACTTGAAAAGCGCCTTACCAGTGCCGAGGAACAGCTCAAGCAGCGAGAGCAGCAATACCAGCAGGCGCTGGGCAGCCAGGAGTTGCAGGCGAAGGTGATCGCTTATCGCGACACCATCCGCGACAACTTCATTGCACGGGGTCACTCGGAAGAGGATGCGGACAGCCTCGCCAACGAGCAGGCCCGCATTGCGCAGAAGGCCTACCAGATCGAACAGGAGCGCCAGCAGGTCATTGCTGAGAACGCGCAACTGCGCCAGCAGGGCAGGCACTACGCGTCCCGGCAGACTGCGATTGAGCTTGCTGCTGAACATGGTGTCCCGGACGACCACATGCCATTGCTCCTGAGCGCAGGCGGTTTCACTGAGGCTGAACAACTTCAGAACATGACCTCTCTTGCACAGGCGCTCGGCTCTCTGACCAAAACTAACCAGGAACTTCAGGCAGCACGGCTGACCGAAGTTCCAGCAGGCGGCGATGAGAACAAGGTAGATTCTGGCGGCGGGGCCTCAGGCGGCCTTACAGACGACCAGAAGATGGCCGATCCCAACACGCCCCTTGCTGAAATCGAGGAGATTCTTGAGCGGCGCGGGGACCACCCGTTCCGTTAGGTCTCCCCTGAGGAGAAAATACTATGGCTGTAGGTAACACGATTACCCAGTCTCTTGCTGACTCGCTGCCATCGGTCAGGCAGTCGGCGCGTGTAACGCGAGAGTATGGGCGCGTGATGGCCGGTGTAGCCGACCGCGTGACGCTCGGAGAAGGCATGGGGCTGTCGTGGAATGAGATCACGCTCGCACAGTTGACCGCGTCAGCGATCCAGGAGACGACTGTTGAGGATAACCCTCAGCAGATCGACGACTCGATCTTCACGCTGACGCCGACCATGCTCAGTGTGCAGACGATCATCACTGAGCGCACCGCCAAGCGCATCAGTAAGAATGTCTGGGCGCGTACGGGAGGTCTTGCCCAGAATGCCATCGAGCGCAAGAACGACAGGGACGGCATTGCTGTCATGGACGGCTTCTCTACGTCCAACCCGGGGGCGGGCTCCACCCTCACATCGGGGCACATCGCGGCGGCGGCGGCGAACATCCGGTCGAACACCACAGAGCCGTGGGACGGGCCTATTGCAGCGGTGCTGCACGGGTTCCAGCGTCATGACCTGTACACCGAACTGGTGGCCGGGGTGGGGACGTACCCGATCCCGAGCGGGCCTACATCCCGTGTCTTCAGCGGGCAGTTCAACCTGCCAATCGCCGAAGCCGTCATCATGCGTGATGACTTAATCCCCATCGACGGAGGCGACGACGCGAAGGGCGGCGTGTTTGCATCAGGGAAGAACGGCGCGCTCGTGCTGTGCCAGGGGCGCTCTGCCTGGACCAACGTCCGGGAGAGGCCTGAGATTGGCGGTGGAGCGACAGAGATGTTCCACCGTGATGAGAAGGCATGGGGAGAGCGGAGTAGCGGAAACTGGGGTCACGAGATGTTCAGCGACGCTATGGCGCCAACGTCATAGGTTTTTTGACCGGAAAGCGTAACTGATTTGTGACGAATTTCGAAACGTCTTAAACAGGAGCCGGGAAAGCGTATCCGGCTAAGGAGACTGAAATGGCTGGCTCAGGATTTGGACGAGTTGTAGCGTGGAACGACTTCACGGCGTTTCCACCGGGCACCGCTGCGGTCAACGTGCCTCTGGCAGGTAGCGTTAGCCTCGGTGGAGGCTGGGGGTTGCACGGCGTCAACGAAGGAACTCTCGTAGCAACCGTTGACGAGCCGGGCGGCGTGATCGCCGTCACGACCGACACCGCGGACGACGACAACAACTTCATCTCGTCAGGGTTATTCAGCCCTGCGACGGGGACCGCGGTCTGTGAGTTCCGGTTCAAGATCACCGACAGTGTTGCGTCAACGCGCGCCGCGGCATGGTGCGGCTTTACCGAGACCCTCGCCTACGACACCCCTGTGATGCCGTTCGAGACCAACGCGACAACCACGACCTATCGCGGGTCGGGCGGGATGGTTGGCTTCGGGTTCGACTCGGATGCGACCTCCATTCGCTGGCGCTTCGGCGCAGGGGACGGTGGCGCGGCCATCGCCACGAAGGACGAGAACGGAGTGGCAGGCACCGCTATCGGCATCGACGCAGAGGCGACGATCACGGCAGACAGGTACTGGCTGTTCCGGGTTGAGTTGTACCCGAACGGCCTTGCTGCCGGGTCCATCCTCGATGCCGCCAGCGGCTCAAAACCGGACTGGAGGCTCGTCGGTGAGACCACCGCTGCTCTCACCGCGACAGACAACTTTCACGCCACGCTCGGCATTGAAAACCGTTCCGGTGCTAATGAGGTGCTGGAAGTGGACTACGCATATGCGCAGGGCTACCGTGATTGGTCGGCTGACTAAGTGAGTTGAGTGGGGGGCGGGACGGGCGCCGCCCCTCGCAGCACAATGGGGGAGCCTACGTGCGGATATGGAAGACGGACAAAACCTCGCTTGCGGTGGGCACTTCGATCTACGCGCAGGGCGACGCGCTCGGCACGAAGCAGTCGGTTGCAGTGCCTCACAACGGCATCATACGCGGTATCGTGATTACCGACGTGGACGATGAGGCATCGGTCACAGTCAATGTTTGGATGTTCGAGTCAGAGCCTGCGGGAATTGCGGCCAACGCAGCCTTCGCCCTGGCGGACGCCGACCTGGAGAAGGTGTTTGCGGTCCACCTCGTGGACTCGGACTTCGACGGCATCAACGGAATTGCGAAGTTCGAGCAGACGGCGGTCCCGTACCACCAGACGGACGGTGCTCTCTACTTCCAGTGCGAGCTGGAAGACTCCGCGACGCCCACGTTCGCGGCGACTACAGACGTGAAAATCCAGTTCTTTATCGAGTGGTAAGCCATGCCCAACCTCATTGTTGAATACCTGCTGCCAGCAGGCGAGACCGAAGCCGAGTCGCAGGAAAATGTGCGTGAGGCAATCGCCCAGAAGACACAGGGCGTTGCTGCAAGCTTTTCCCGCGACCCGGCGTGGAAGGTCGTAGACCGCTCGGGAGCGCGGTGGCTGGTTGCACGGCTCCCGTACACGTTCGTTTCACCTGGTCAGGTTGTTGCGATTGAGCCGGTGATTATCAGGCACGATACTGTGGAGGAAGCTCCGCAGGAGCCTCCCAAGAAGAGGGGGCTCCTGCGCAGCAGGAAGCGGTCCTCGTAAAAGCTCAAGGCTCTTAGTTCAGGTGCAGGCCTTTCTGCACTGGGAGAAGAATAAATGGCTGTATCAGCTACGCATAACGGTTGGCGCTTCGACCCGTCCAACAGCCGGTTGGACTTCTACTACCGCGGCACCCGTGCCGGGCATATCGACGCCGCGGGAGTGGAGGCGACCGGCACACTCACGGTGACCGGCGCAGCAACGCTGTCATCGACACTCACCATTGGCGCATGTGCTCCTACGTACACGTTCCCGGCAGATGACGGTTCCTGCGGGCAGCAGTTGACCACCAACGGCTCTCTTGCCCTCTCGTGGGCCGCCGCATCGCTCGGAGCCTACAAGACCGGCCTGGGCGTCCTCTGCTCGAACGAGTCCCTTGAGACGCTCAAATCGACCCCGGTCCGGCGGTTCGTCTATGACAGGAGCAAGATTCCGCCCCAGACATGGGCACCGTCTTACGAGATGACGGGCTTCTTCGCAGAAGAGGCCCCGTGGGCCATGCAGGGCAAGAAACGCGAGGTGTTCAGCCCGATGAATGCCATCGGTGTCCTGGCCAGCGCAATCAAGGCCCTGGCGGAGAAGGTCGAGCGGCTTGAAGCACGCACGGCATAGACAGACCTTCATTCAGGTGCGGCCCGGTCCGCATGGAGGAAAATAGATGCGAAACATTGCAGTTGACACGGCCCTGAACGCGTATGCCACCGCTCTCGGGCATATTGTCCAGTTAGAGCAAGGGCTCGCGGAGGCGGTACAGACGATGCAGGGGCTAAAGGACGGCTCGATCAGCATTGAGCGTCTCGTGGCCACTGATGACGGCTGGGAGCTGATGCCAGATGCTCCCGCCGGGTAGTGTAGAGGTCTACCAGTTCTCCTACAGCCGCAGCATCGGCAAGATGCGGTTTCGCCTCGGTAACGACGAATGGCTGACAAGCCGTGAGGTTGGCCGGTGGGAGATGCTGGGCGCAAACAAGAGAACGGGCAGCCTTGCGATCAAATGCAAGCTGGTCTTGAAGGGCGAGACTGCCTACCTGTTTTCACCGGAGGAAGCGGATGGCCGATGACCACGCGGAGTGCAGGACTGTCTCAGGCACGCCGTTCCCGCAGGGCAGGGAGACACACTGGCGGCTCTGCTACGACCGGGACCGCGGCACACGCGGACTGCCGTGCTGGCGCGTGCGTGACGAACGCACAGGTGAGCTCTGGCTTGCCGGTGACTACCGGGGAATGATGAATATCACGCGGTTTGACAGGGGATCGCATGTATACCATGACGGCACGGTGAGGGTGGACGGGTCACTGGTGGCGCACTTTGAGTAACGGGATACAGGCAGTCGTGTTCGACATAAGCCCCGACGAATACGCGCTGGGGCTGGTCGAGGCCGACAGGACGCCTCCCGGCAAGGGGGACAGGCGGTTCCAGTCGATTACGGTCGTCCGTAACGGCAAGCCTGCTGGCTGGGTGTACGACCTCGGCCCGTCGGAGTGGTTTCATGCCCATGCCTTCTCCATACCGTCAGGAGAAGTCTTTGCAGATGGACGGATAGAGGCGTGGCACACTGTGGGCGAGTTGCGGGACATTGCGGACCAACTCCGGGATTCTACGAAAGACGACCCGTTCCCGGACACGCCGGTAGGAGACTGGGAGCAGGGTTACCATGATGAGGCAGACCTGAGAAAACGAATTGCTGAGAAGGTCAGCATCTTCGGCAGGTCCTTTTCGAAGATGAGGTACTGATATGACGACAAAGAACATTGAAGAGTTGATGATCGACGCCGAGGCCGCGATTGAGCCGGGTAGCGATGAGACGGATATTGACATGGGCCACGGTGACCTCCGCGGGACGCTCTCAATCGAGAGCGCCGGATGGGTCAAGGTCTGGGACATGCGCACCGGGGA
>Ga0326597_10014676_pt1 | contig 10267 bp, 1 predicted proteins | sample RVTome_12_FD_203789 | JGI IMG/M metagenome (GOLD analysis project Ga0326597, IMG submission 203789) | Soil microbial communities from uranium-contaminated site in the Upper Colorado River Basin, Wyoming, United States - RVT100D185 | ecosystem: Environmental > Terrestrial > Soil > Contaminated >...
TCCGATCGAGCCCCCGCCGGTTCCTCCGCAGGTGGGGGTGGTAGTGCTCAAGGCGTCGGACGAGAAGGAGATCGGTGGGATCACGCTGTCGGGAGCGCCGCTCATCATCGGCTTCCGCAACAACAAGCCGGACACCCTTTTCCAGATCTTCGGGGCCCAGGTCCAAGGTCAGGAGCTCGTGGTGGCGGGTCCCCTGTCCGCGGACCCGAACGGGTTCTTCTACAAGCTCAACGAGCCTTACACCCCGCAGACACCGGGCGCCTACACCGTGACCACGACGGCGGTGCCCGGGCTCGGGCCACCGGTCGAGGTGAGTGCTGTCTTCCGGGTGATCGCGGCGGGAGGTGGGATCGACAACGACCCCACGAGCGGGCCCAAGGTGATCACCGACCGGACGCTGCCCAAGCCCAACAGGAACGGCGTTCCGATCACGGTGTTCCCGGAGGTGGCCTTCACGGAACCGGTCCGGAAGGTTCCAGGCAACGTCAAGCTCGTTGACACGAAGGGTGTCGAGGTCGCGGTCCGCCTGAGCGGGGTGGGGGTGGCCGGCCAGGTGATCGACGACGTGTCGAGCGAGAGCACGGTCGTGACTTCTCTGACCATCCAGCCCATCACGGGCCTCAAGTATTCGACCACCTACCGTCTGGTTCTGACGAACGGGATCGAAGACTTGGACGAAGACGAGCTGGGAAATCCGGCTCCCAAGACGCTCGAGCCCTACGAGACGTCGTTCACGACGTTTGGCCCGGCGGGGGTGGGGGGGAGCGACGAGCAGGGTGGATCGACAGGCATCGTGGTGCTGGGGGACCGGGCTTACCTGACCGAGACCTCGAACTCTTTGGGCAGCGGGAACGTGATCGCTTACGCGATCGACGATCCCGTGAAACCGGTCCTGGTGGGGTATGGACCCTACTTCGCGCCCCGGCCCTACGCCATTGCGGGAGAGCAGGGAGACGGTGGAGAGCGTCTGGTGGCGGTGGCCACGGGTTCCACCACGCGGCTGAAGCCGGCGAGTGTCCTCCTCTTCGACGCCACGAAGGACGAGGACATCCGGTGGATCGGAGCGGCCTCCCTGACCAGCTCGGGGGGTGAGGGCTTCGTGGCTCGTCTCGCCATGAAGGGTGGCCAGGTCTTCGCCGCGACCATGCGCAAGGGCGTTCAGGTGGTGGACGTGGGCGAGGCGAGAGCGGCCTTGAAGGATGGCGACGATCCCGCGACGCTCTTCGACGCTCGCGTCGCCATCAACACCGAAGGCCGGGGCTTCGGGCAATCCGCGGTGGTGCAGACGATCCCCTTCCCGCAGAGGCCGGGGGGACAAGGACATTACGTTCTCATCGACATCGACGTGGCGGACATCCAGGGCCAGCGGGTGGCGATGGTCCTGGGGGAGCCGGGTCTGGTGCTGGTGAACACGAGCCAGGGGAACGTGGCCTATCCCGCTTCCTTCCCGGGAAGGATCAGCACGGACGACGGCAAGGTGCAGCTCCTGGGGGGTGCGGAAGGGGCCTTGGGCGTGCTCGACAGCCGAGACGTGGCGGTCATTGCGGGCACCGCGAGTGTCGAAGGTGCGGGGAACCGGACCGTCCTCATGGTCATCGACGTGTCCACCCCGAGCTCACCGCGGGTGATGGGGTACCTGGACCTGACTGACGAGGTCACGGGGGTCACCGACGTCCTGCTTCGCGACGGTCTGGCCCTGGTGGCCAGCCAGGATTCGGTCCTCTTCGTGAGCCTGACGAGTCCCTCCCAGCCGCGAGTGGTAGGCAAGCTGGAGGGGACGGTCGGAGGGCGGATCGCCTTGAGCGCGGATGGGCTGCTCTTCTCTTCGGCCTACCTTCCCCTCGGTGGCACCAGTCCCCTCGGTGGGGTCCGCACGGCGGCCCTCGAGACGCTTGCTCTCGGGCAGATCACCGGGCAGAACCCGTTTGGGGTGAACAACGAGGGTCGATCCAAGGTCGAAGTGGGCGCGCGTTTCTTCATGACCTCGGCCGGATTCGAGGTGAAGACGGCCGAGGTCGAGCTTCTGAGAGAAAGTCAGCCGATCGAATCCTTGGCCGTGATCCGGGCCGGGAAGGACTGGCAGGTGAAGCTGGCCAAGGGCAAGGTCTTCAACCCGGACCTCCAGTACGAGCTTCGTTTCGTGGCGAACCGTGGTCTCAAGGACGAGAAGAAATCCCGGCCCCGCCAGCTCCGTCCCGCCCTTCTGGAATTTGCGGGCACGGAGGAAGTGGCGGACAACGACGGCTTGGACCTGGTGAAGCTCTTCAACCCGACGCCGAGGGTGAGCCTGCGCCCGATCGCGAACCCAGGTCCAGGGCGGCGCGTCGCCGTGACGGTGGTCGGGGAGGTGGAGAGCGCGCTCGGGCCCATCACGCACGTGGCGATCGACGGTCGAGCGGTGCTGGTTCAGCAGACGAACTCGGGCGACACCGGTCCCTTCGAGGGCACGTTCCAGACCCAGGTGGAGATCGGGCCCCAGACGACGCTCATCCTGGTGCACGCGATGAACGCGCTGGGGAATCTCGCCACCGCCCAGGCCACGGTGGTTCCCGTCAAGGACGAAGTGGGGCTGATCACGGGACGTTCGGCGAGTATCGGCTCCGAGATCTCGCCCCAGGCGTTGTCGCCCGAGGACTACGACTTCCGGATCGAGCTCAAGGACAGGGGCCAGTCCGGGGAGACCGTCAAGCTCGGGATCGATACCGGGGTCGAGCAGAAGCCGATCGTCCTGGTGAGGAGCGGCAACGTTTTCAGGAGCGATCCGCTTTGGCTGGTCCCCGAGAACCTGGAGTTCCCGACGGGAACGCCCAGCGCCTTCAAGGACCGGGTGATCAAAGGTGCGCTGGGCCGGAAGCCACGGCTCGTTTACGCCGAGAACGTCAAGGAAGACGCGGCGGTCGTGGGCGCCCTCATCTCGGACGCGACCAGCCGTAGGCCCATCGATGCGGTCAACCCTTCGGACGCGACGGTGGTGAAGCAGGCTCTGGCCCTGGTGGTGGGGATGAGCGGCACCGCAGGCTCGGACACCACCGTGGACCTCGTGAGCCTGGACGAGGACCTGGGGTCCGCCACCTCCACGTCCTTCGCCCCCTTCGGCCAACAGGTGACGCTGAAGCGTGAGTCCGACGATCCGACTACCGCCGGCTTCAACCTCTATGTCTCGACCGAGCCCATCCTGCCCGTGTACCCGAGCGAGACCGTGGACCGGCCCGGGTATACGACCCACGGCGTGGTCGCAGGCGCCTTCCTGCGCCTGCAAGGGCCGATGGGACAGAGTGTCGAGCCCGTAGGAGTGCCCGCGGAGAAGGCGCAGTGGCTGGTAGAGGAGGTTCGACCGGTGTTCGAGGCGCCGGATACGACCCGGCCGCGCTACTTCGACGTCTACCTCTCAGCCAAGGTGCAGGGAGCGCAGGGGCCGGTTCCTGCCCTACCCCTGGGGGCTGCCTTCGACCTCGCGGCGGAGCGTCTAGGGGAGACCTCTGGGCTCACGCCGGTCGTGCGGACGGGGGAGGTTTTCGTCGAAGCGCCATTCCCCGCCCGAACGGAGTCTGACGGCAAGGTCTATCTGAGGATCCGCATGCCGGCGGTATCTGCGACGGCTCTCTCTCCCGAGCAGCAGCTCAAGGGGCTGGCTCTCAACGCCCTCGATACCGCGGGGGGCACCGTGATCGGTCTTCTTCGGACCCTGGCCTCCGGCGGTCCTGGGGCCCAGCTCATCCGGGATGCGCTCGTCAAACAGGGCCTCGAGCCGCTGCTGACGACCATTGTCCAGGGTCGAACGGTCGCCGGAATCCCCCAGGGGATGGAGGTCCTCGCCGGAAGGATCATCGAACAGGTGCTGGAAGAGATCGTAAAGAAGCACCCGACCCTGGCGATCCTGACCGAGACTATCCGACAAGCCTACGCGGACAGCGGCATCGTCCTCACGGAGGAGAACGCCCAAGCTCTGGCGAGCGCTCTCGCCATGGGCGCGGTGGTCGGCCAGCCGCTCGGTTTCCTCCACGCCGTGGGCGACGACCTGAACGTGATCGCGAATGCGGAGGGGCTCTTCTACTTGCTCCTTTATGCCATCAAGGCGGGGATTCTCTACGAGCGCGTGCGGTGGCAGCTCATCAGCGGGACCATCCGCTTCATCGTGGACGGCGATTTCCGGCAAGAGATCACGGACCGTCTGACGGCCCTCAGCGGTCTCCTGCAGGCCGTGATCCCGATTGTTTGCAAGCCTTCGGTGATCGCGGAGCTGAACGTCTTCGTGCTGAAGGGACTCTATGGCACCTACGACGCGTCGCTGGGTCCCTACGTCGCGAAGATCCCGTTCCTGACCACCGAGGATGAGAGGCGGGTCTTCCTGGCCGGCTTCATCGTCGGGCACATCTCCGGCTATCTGTTGGAGGTGCTGGGAACCCTCGTCCTCGGCGCTTTCGCGGCCGGAGTGGGCGCCGTCGTGGTGGGTGCGATAAAGCTGCAAAGAGTCGCGATGCTCGCCAAGGCGGTCCAGTTCCTGGGCAAGCTCAAGGTGCTTCCGTACCGTCTGGCGGGCCGAATGCAGAAGGTCGGCAAGCTGATCCTCGATGTGTTCCTGTTCCTGTCCAACCTGAACGAGGCACGCTTCGTGAAGGTCCTGGAAGGCGCAGCCACGGACACGGTCAAGGCCGAGAAGGTCCTCCTCCTGCTGGACCGGCTGGCGGATCTCGAGAAGATCGAAGACGGGCAGCGGACGGTGAGGCACATCGAGGCCGTGGCCGAGGGTCTCTCGGAGACCGAGGAGACCCTGGAAACGGCCGTCACCATGGGACGACTCGCAGAAGAAACCATGGAGACGCCCGAGGGGACGAAGCCCATCCTGTTCGGCATCGATTGTGTGGTCGAGGCCGCGGCCGCCGCGACGGCTGCCGCGACCGCCGCTGCTGCGGTCGGCGCCACGCCGTGCCGGGGTCGGATCAAGAAGGCGATCCGGGGCCTGGACAACTTGATCGCGAAGACCAAGAGCAGCGATCCGACGTTCAAACTCCGGGAGCGGGTGATCCAGGCCCTGAAGAGCGGCGACGCGTCCAGGGCTGCCCTGGACAAGCTGGAAGGGGCGGATCGCTTCCCTCACATCGGAGACGCCCTCGAAGCCTTCGTCCGGGCCCTCGATGGGCCAGGCTGGGACGCCGCGACCTTCTCCCAGCTCGAGAAGCTCATGGACCGCTGGGCCACCGCCCTACCCCCGCCGCAGGCAAACGAAGCCGTGCTGGACATCGTCACCATGCTCGCCAAGTACGGCCGGCAGGCCGAGGATGCGGGCCAGGACGCCGCTCAGACCACGGCCAGGATCGTCAAGCAACTCGGCGGCGTGCGCGATGGCTCCGCGGACGTAATCAGGCAGCTCCTCTCTCTCGAGAAGAGTTACGCCGTCAGTGGAGAGTTCCCCGGGATCTCCAGGGTGGATCTGGCATGGCTTGCGAGGGCCATGGAAGCGGGCAAGTTCGGCACTGCCCCAGATTTCTTCGAGGCACTCGTCCGATTCACTCGAATCAACAGCACTGAGGATGAGGTGGTTGGCGGTGCTTCGACCCTTCTGCGGCACCTTCAGTTCTGGCGTCGGAACGGATCTGATCCCAGCACCTACGTAATCAACGGCGTGAAGTCAGTTCTCGGAAACGAGAAAGTTAGGGAACTCTTCGTCTCTAGGGGAGCAGTCGCGGTGTCGAGTGACGTGGCGGTCTTCGATCCGGTCCTGCTCAAGGAGAGGTTCATAGATACTCTTGCGGCCGTGACGCGCGACGTCGAGCTCACGGTGTGGAAGCTCGTAGACGGTCAGCCGACGAGGGTAACGCTTGTGCTGCCATCGGGCAGTCAGGTGCCCGTCGAGACGAAGGTGTACAAGCTTACGAGTTGGGGCTTCGAGAGCAGCGTCGCCACGGCAGCAGACGAAGTACTGGTGGGCGCTCGCGCAGTCGACTCCAGTGGTCTTGAATCATCCCTGCTTGCCACCACCACCGACCTGGAGGCCGATCCCGGCACTCTTCAAGCTGTCCTGACCGGGATCGAACAGCGCCTGCCGGACCAGTTCAAGGGTCGTTTCGGGCTCTTGATCCTGTCTGAAACCGAGGAGGAACTCAGGTCTGTCGCCTACGGTATCATCCGAGCGCTGGAGGAGTGACTCTTCATGAGTGACTGGAAGGCCGCCAGCCTGGAGTGGGCGCGGAAGGCCCAGCAGGAGTTCCAAGGAGAGAAGTCACTCCGGAGGGAGGTGGAGAGAGGTGAACGTGACGAGGCAAGGGAGGGGTTGCGTCTCACAAAGATGTTCATCCTCGCGCAATCCCTTGGCAACCTTTATCGAAGTCTAGCTAGGCATGAAGAAAGCAAGAAGTGGTACGACGAGACCCTCGACATCCTCTCCGCGCGAGGGCAACGGCCCTCAGTGGCCAGCGCCTTTACGCTTTGGAAAGCCGGCCGCTGGGCTGATTGCGTGCTCGAGTGCGAAGCGCTCCTGGAAAGAGCAAGAGGCGCAGCTCCGGAATCGGGTGAGGTGCCGTTCCGCGTGCAGCGAGATCGAACCCTTGGCCTCCTGCTGAGCGGTCGCTACGCCGAGGCGGCTGACGCCGCGCGAAGAATCAGACTGCTCAAGGGATATGAAAGCGGGTCATTCTCCTTGGTAGAACAGATGGCCGACTCCCTGGTCGCGCACGATGTCGGTGCGTGGAAAGAGGCAGTTCGGGAGCTCAGCAAGAGGGTGGGGCGCTGGCCATCGTTCGAGTCAGACGATGAGCTAGATCTCTTTCGCTGGGCGCTGCAGAAGTCAGTTGAGGCCTTTGGGGAGCTGCCAACAGGTCTGGAGGGGGCACAAAGGTAGCGCAGGAGCTGACCATCCGGAGTCCCGTCAGTCACGTAATGGTGCATCGTCGGAGCCCGGCGAGGCGGGCGAATGGCAGGGATGTTCGCGGAGGTCCTTTTCGTGGGGCCTGAGGTGTCCTGCGAGGGGAATCTCGCCTCCGCTCGGAGGCGTCAATGGAACGGGGCCAAGGCGCCATTGGATTTCGTCCTGAAGAACCTCGAGGCAGGCTGTCCGCGCTCACGCTCTTTGGCAGTGAGCTGCTCACATTCGGCAGCAGCGTAGGCGCCCTGCGAGGGTAGCCGTCAGGCCGACAGCCCACCTCAGCAGCCCCCCGGTAGCAAGCGTGGAGAGTCCGGAGCGAGCGGAGGGCTCTCCATGCTTGGCGCGATTGGACCACCTGAAGTAGAGAGAGCCTCTCGAAGACGCTCTCGCCGCACCGCGTCTTGGGGGACCGTGCGGCGAGGGCCAGAAGAGGCTCGCCCATGTCCATATCATGCGAGGAGCGCCGAGGGAAGCGGAAAGAACGTCCCGAGCCTTGCCGGGTGTGCGGAGCAGCGGCTTGGTGGAACGGAAGCCGCGTGGTGTCGGCGGTTGTCTGCGGCTTGGCCAGCGCCGTGGAGTACGCCACCGGGCAAGTGCGGCGACGTGCGTGCTGCTCGGGCCGCGGCTGCCCAGCGCCGAGCTGGACCGTGTATCCGCGCGGGACCTACCCGCACCGGACCTTCCAGCTCGACGTCGTCAGCGCCGCCATCGCTCAGGTAGCGGCGGGCGAGAGCGCACGGCAGGCCGCCGAGCGGCACCAGTGCTCACGACGCTCGGTGGGCCGGTGGCGACGCTGGTGCGCACAGCTCGTCGCACCAGAGGAACTCACCACCTCCGTGATGCGCCTCGATCAGGATGGTCTGCCTCCACCGGTGCGAGGTGTTACGGAAGCGATGGAGCAAGCCGGCTGGGCGCTGCGGCTGTGGGAGCGACTGGCCGATGTACTCGCCCACCGTGGGGTGGCTTTGAGCGACGGACGCTCGGCCTACCTGCCGCTGGGTGGCACCACTCCCCTCGGTGGGGTCCGCACGGCGGTGCTGGGAGAGGCGACGGTGATCACGAAGGTGACTCCGTCCGAGATCCTCGTGTCTGCCGCGGATGAAGTGTTCAGGGATGTGGAGCTGACCTACCGGACGCTGCCGCCCGCACCGCAGACGGGGGAGGTTGCGATCGATGTGATGGGCGGCGGTCAGGTGGCGACCCTGCCAGCGCCCATTGACGATCAGGGCAACGGGACCACGAAGTGGCCCAAGGGCACGATCGTCGACGTCACCAAGGGCTACGAGGCGCGACTCCGTGCCCTCATCGATGGACGGGAGATGCGGAGCCTCCCACGCCGGCTCCGTTTCGACAAGGCGCCGCTCGCGATCAAGAGTCGCGACCGAGCCTTGCAGATCCAGTTCGCGCTACCCGATCAGGGCCTCTTCAACTTCCGCGACAAAGAGTACTCGGTGAGAGTGTACTTGGCAGCCCAGGGCCAGGACTTCCCCTCCAGCCCCTCCTTCAGCATCTGGTCGCAAGAGATCCGGAACGCCTATGAGAACGTCGAGAAGTGGTGGGAGGGAGCGACGGGCGCACCTTCATGGGTGACACGCAAGATCGACCTCAAAGAGCTTCCGCCGGGAACGGACACCAGAATTCGGCGCCAGGGCTTCGAGATCGGCACCGTGCTGGCCGGCTATCCCAAGGTCAGAGTCGTGGTGGTGAGCGACGAGACGGGGGAGGAGCTGCGCCGTGAAGAAGGCCAGATCACGGCCGATGGAGACTGGTCGGAAGTGATCGGCCAGGTCAACGACCGGGTGCGCGCGGCGGACGGTGATTTCGTTCCCCTTATTCCGATTCTGCCACCCCCGGGCGTGTACCAGCCCACGAACCAGTTCACGCGTCTGGCCGGCCTGAGCTTCCGAGCCTTGTACCCGCTGCTGCTGGGCGGGCTCTCGGTCGAGATGGTCAAGGGTGCTCTGGACGGGTTCCGGGACGGTTGGGAGGGCGACAAGGCGGCGGTGGTGGCGCTGGCGGAGGCAGCGGTCAGCCCGATTAAGACTGCGACCGCCATCTGGGAGTTCGGACGCAACGTGATCCAGAAGCTGGGTGAGCTCGAGCTCACGGATCTGCTCGTGATCGCGATCCAGGCCCTGGATTCCTCCAGCTCCAAGCCGACACTGGAGGACATCGTCGACCTGATCGAGAAGGGGCGCTACTATGCCGGCTACATCGCGGGGTTCCTAGTCGAACAACTCGTGGTGGCCATCATTCTCGCCAAGGCAACCGCCCTGGTGGGGGCGGCGGTTCAGAAGGCGGCCCTTCTCCTCAAGGGTGTAGGGTGGATCGGGAGCCTGACGATAAGGGTGGTGGCTGTCATCAAGAGTCTCGTGTTCTGGCTGAACAAGCTGAGCAAGCTGGGCATCGTGAGGGACGCACGTGCGGTTCTCTTGTTCCTTTGGGAGCAGCGGGTCCTGCTCGAGCAGCTTTGGCAGCGTTATCCCCAGGCGGGAAAGATCGTCGAAGCGCTGGCCCAGGCCGCTCGGACCAGCGCGCAGGCGGCCAAGACGGCCCTCAAGTGGCTCACCATCGTGGACCGCATGACCGACGAGGCCGCGATTCGCTTCGTCACTTTCTTCGAGAGGAAGACCGCCGAGGTCGGCGAGCGCTGGCTCGCGAAGTGGATCGCGCTCCGGAACGGGCCGCGGGCGGTCAAGGGCGGTTTCGAAGCGTACCAACGGACGGGCGACGCGGCGGAAGGCGTTCATGACGCTCTGGTCGTCGCTGCCGACTTGAATCCGCCCGACGTGCCCACGACGAGCTACCCGCGGGACTACAGCGACAAGTACAAGGCCGCTCCGGGCGGGAACCGTGTCGAGAGCTCCCTTGAGAGACTGCGGAAGGATGCGAACGACACACGCTTCGACGACGAGGCAGTCGGCGAGACCGTCAAGTTCCACTCGCGCGGAGATGTTCCTCCTATGTCAGACGACGCGGTCGAGGGTACCGCGCGGCTCGCGAACATCCCATGCCTCCGGGTCGCCTCGCTTGCGATCCTTGCCGCCATCATCGTGCCATCGGGGTGCGGAAAGATCATTCCCGACGTCATTGCCAACAGCTACCCCGACCTGCTGCCGCGCTTCGAGAAGGCCATGGAGAACCTGAAGCAAGCGAACGACGTGGCGGGAGACGAAGCCTTCGCCCGGCTCTTCTGGGCGTCGCACAACTCGGATCCAGAGGTCGCGCAGGCCGTGCTCCGAGCGGCGAGCTTCCCCGGCGCCTCTCCGCAGGCTGTAGCCGAATACATGAAGGCCGTGGACCACATGCGAGACGGGAGCAATGCCGTTATCAGCGGGCTGCTCGATCAGGCCGAGAGCGTGCTCGGCTCCAGCGTGAACATGAAGCGTGTCGGGAACCTGGGCG
>Ga0326597_10014677_pt1 | contig 10266 bp, 12 predicted proteins | sample RVTome_12_FD_203789 | JGI IMG/M metagenome (GOLD analysis project Ga0326597, IMG submission 203789) | Soil microbial communities from uranium-contaminated site in the Upper Colorado River Basin, Wyoming, United States - RVT100D185 | ecosystem: Environmental > Terrestrial > Soil > Contaminated >...
CGGCCCAGACGAACGCTCCGCCGAACCGCCGTCTCGCCTTTCCAGCCATCTCTCCGACCCAACGGCTAACCGGCGGTTCAGCGGAAACAAAATTATTTCGAAGTAATTCTCGGACAGGCTCCTAGAGCATTTCTCGAGAAGGTGTAGACCATCAAAGAACGGTCGTCAGAAGCCCCGGAGGGGCGGTAGATTCTAGCCCACGGCGCAAGCCGTGGGTAAGAAACGCAACCAGCAGACTAGCCCCGGAAGGGGCGAAAGACAGCTTCAGGGAATTTCCTGTCGCCCCTCCGGGGCTCCTGTCGCGGTATACAGGAACTAGAGAAATGCTCTAACGGTCTGGCTCCAATAGTGTGGCCGTTTGAATAACGTGCCCCGGACCTGGGGCGCTGCCAGAGAAAGCGCGGAAAGGATTGCGGCCACCGGGGGAAACACTTGGCTGACTCGGCCCAGCATAAGACAATTTCCTGAATTTGCGGAGCCTTTTCCGGCGGCAACGTGGAAATATGCGATCAACCCGATCAATCAGCCGTGATTTTGTTGGCGATGACCGGTGGCTTGCGAAGCAAGCTCACGCAGCCGAGGCAATTGTCAAGAATGGATACTCAGGTTTGGAATTTCGAGGCGTATGATCCCTAACCGCCGAATGTCCGAGTGCCACCTGCCGTTGTTTTCTTTTTCCGACCGCACAGGCTATTGTGTTGCACGAGCGATTCATTGATGGATCTTCGCAAAAGTTCTGCTTTGTCTTCGTCTGTCATCTGATGCACGGGAAACTGCGCCTCGATCTCTTGCCGAACGTCCACCTACAGCAACATTACCTCGGAGTCGAGAGATTCGATCATGCCAGGAGGAAAGCTCTGCAGGACCAAAAGCAGAGCGGACGGCAGGCCTATTCAACAGTTTTTGCTTACTCCCGACCCAAGGAAGCGAGAGCTTTTTGGTAAAACTGCTCATCAATGTACTTGGCTGGCGCGGGCAACGGGGGCTTCATGAAACCAATAAATTCGCGGATTTGAAGGATCTGCTTTATTCCCTCCTGATCAATACGGCCGGCGGGAACCAAGCCGAACTCGGGACTGAGGGCCAGTTGATATATCTGTCTCGCCCGGTCGGGGGAAGTCTGGCCTGCTGAGGCCAGGATCGCGATCGCCTCTTCCTTGTTTTGCGGATCTTGGATCCAGTTTATAGAACGGACCAGGGCCCGGGTGTAGCGAACCAGCAGTTCTTCGTTTCGGTCGGCCCAGTCCCGCCGAGCCGCTGCAATCTCGGTAGCAAAGTCCGAAATATAGTCTTGCGTCTGGGCCAGCTTTCGGAATCCTCTGCGATTTAATTCGTCATCCAAAGTTGCAAACCCCCCGGCCGTCTCCCCCCGCATCATGGATTCTGCTCTTAATGCCCCGTTGCCGATCGCTTTCAGAGTGTAGTCTTGATTCAATGTCAGGCCGTTTTTTTTGAGCAAGTACATTAAAACGGGAGCGTAGCCAGTATCCAACCCATCCACGGCCAGAACTTTTCCTCGGAGATCGGAAAAACTAGACACCTCCGGAGCCACAATCAGGTCTCGTCTAACGCCCCGGCTGCCGCTGATGAATATGATGAAATCGTTGGGTTGCGGATCGGCCCCCTGACCTTCGGCCCAGGCGATGATGGTGTCGGCGTTGGTGTGGATGAGGTCGTACCGTCCCCGTATGAAGTCCCGCATTAGTTCCACAGAGCCATCCACCACCCCGAATTCCACTCTGATCCTTTCGCGTTCGAGAAAACCCTTGGCGTGCGCTATTCGATTCACAGGGCTTTGATCCCAGTTGAAGGTTCCAACCCTAAGCACATCTTCGGCCAGAGCATTCGCAGAGAACGCCACCATCAATAACCAAGCGCTCAACGATAGTAATGTCCTCATGAGGCCTCCCTAGCGATCTTTCCGTATCGTCAATGAATTGTTTCACAGGATCAAGCGTCCGTCCAGCATTCACGTTCCTCCTCCCCGCCGGGCTGGATTGGCCGGTGCGCTTTTGAGGGGAGCGGGCGGGCCGGAGGTAAAAGCGGCCCGATCGACAGCCTTGCCATTCATCCAAACCGAGTCGATCTTCCGCGAGTTCGTGATGTCCGAAAGCGGGTCTGCATCCAGCACTAGGAAATCGGCGACTTTGCCCGGCGAAAGCGTTCCGTAGTCATGGTCCAAGCCCAAAAATTTCGCGCCATTGATCGTTGCCGCTTGAATGGCCTGCATGGGAGTGAGGCCCGCTTGCACCAGAAGCTCCATCTCGCGGTGTTCCCAAAGTCCCGGGAATCGCCGTACCAACCCCGAGTCGGTGCCCAGGGCGATCGGTATTCCTGCCGCTGCAATTTTGACTGTGTTCCTGACCGCTGTCGCGTAGTACCGGTGCCATGTATCCATTTGGGGGTCTCGGGCTAGTGTGCCTTGGTACTCCTGGCTACCTAATATTTCCAGCACACTGGCAGGGAATAGGAGCGCCAATCCGGGGTCATCGAGGAACGGGGCGCCGTCGGCATAGGCAAGATTGACATCATGGGCGGAAAGCGTGGGCACCACCAGTACTCCCTTTTCTTTCGCCAGCGTCAGAAATTCTTCGTCGACTTCCTTGTCCAGAATGCTGTGAGCGAGAAAAGTTACCCCTCGGCGGATCAAGTCTTTAACTTCCTCCAAGTTGTACGCGTGGACAGCCACATGCACGCCTGCCTTTCGCGCTTCCTCAATAATAGGGCCGTAGATCTCCGGAGGCAGCTTGGGCGCTTGTCCTTCCCTATCGTCAACCCAAATTTTGATCACTTGGGGATGCTTACCCAATTCCTTTCGCGCCAGCGCGTGGGCCTCTTCCGGCGTGGTCGGACGGTGCACGTACGGGTTGTTGGGCCAGCCGCCTTTTGCGCCGAAGCCGAGACCTGCTGTGTAGACGCGTGCTCCGCTGGTTCTGCCGGCCTGTTGAGCGGCCAAGAAATCCGCGATGGATTCGAGGTCGTGCCCGAGCGAAAGCACGTGAGTGACCCCATAATACAGATAGACATTGGCGTCGCGCTGGACACGTTCGAGGGTGAAGTTTTCCGTAAGAGAGTCCATCCCTTCCGTCCTACCCACGTGGCCGTGAAGGTTTATCATTCCGGGCATAATGGTCTTGCCGGTCGCGTTCACCGTCCGCGCGTTCGCCGGAGGCTGGAAAGTCCCCCGCCTTGCAAGACTGCGGATGGTCTCCCCTTCGATGACGAGGATGGCGTCTTCGATTGGTGTATCGGCAACACCATCAATGATGGTTGCTCCCTCGATGACCGTGATCTCGGAAGCGGGTGACTCCTGTCGCGATGACTGGCAAGCCACTAGCATGAGAAAAAGGGCTGGCAACATCGGGAGATGCCAAATCCATGGTTTCATTGGGCCTCCTTGGCTGATTGTTCGTTACGAGACTGATTGCACGGATGCTTGGCGACGGGCTGGTTGCGGTTTCCTCGCCCGCCGTTAGGGAGTTTCTGCATCGGTCTACTGTACCGCAAGATTTAAAGGTGCGGCACTTACGCCACGGCGGAAGCCGTGCCCTGCCGGATTTTCCATACCAACTTTGAAAATGCTCTACAGGCCCTTTTCAATGAGTTGGTTGTAAAAGAGTCTAAGAAAGTTCTTCAGCCGGTCGGGTGATTGGTAAGGGGAGAACCCTTGCGGGACTTCAAATTCCTCCTGAATCTGTTCCAAGCTCTTTCCCGCCTGAATCATCTTGGCTACTTCCCCCCGCATGACCACGAAATAGTTCTTCTGCTCTTTGAGGTCCTCAACTCCTCTGCCGAGGTGGACGGGGCCGTGCCCTGGGACGTAGGTATCGACGGGCAGGTTGCGTTGCATGATTCGATCCAGGACCTCAATCCAGCTCTGCACCTGAGAGAAATAGACCCCCGCCATTTCACCCTGACCCGGGTGGATTTCCGTGTTGAGAAGATCGCCCATAAGCATCACACGGCGTTGGGGGACATAAACAGTCAAATCCCCACTGCTATGACCGTATCCCTCCGCCGTGACCTGGAACGTCAAACCGCCCAAGTAAATCGTCAGGCTGCCGTCAAAACCGACCGTGGGCAGGATGAGCTCTTTTCCTATGTGAGCAGCGTAGCGGGGGTCGTTCGAGGCTTTGCGCTCCGCAAACTCCTTGGCTCCGTACAGGTACAGGTCCCGCACCTGATTCTTGGTGGCGATGTAAACGGGCTTGTCTTCGCGAAAATGCCATCCTCCAGTGGCATGATCTCCCGCGGAATGAGAGGAAAGCAGATAGACAACCTTTTTATCCGTCAGTTTGCGAATTGCGGCCAAGGTCTGGTCAGCGGTCGCGATATGCGTATCAAAGACCAAAACCCCTTCTTCGGTAACAACGAAGGTGGAGTTGCTGGAGCCTTCCGAATTGACCATCGTGTAAACATCTTCCGCCACCTTCACGCTTTCCATCCTGGCCTGAGCATGCGCCCAGACCGGCCAAAAATTCAGCCATAGAGCGATCCCCGCCAGGGGGAGCATGGATCTCAATAAAACGGCAGCCATCAGATTTTTCCTCGCTGGTAGAAGTAATATTCGTTCCGAGAGATAATTCATCCGACATTTCCCTCTTGGCATTTCGGACGGCCGAAGTATACGTGACGCTCCTTCGATTGTGAACGGGTTTTTCGGGCTTCATACAACTGGCCCCCCGGGGTCTCCGATTGCAGGCTTCTCTGGGAGGGACGCTGCATCTCGGGCGCACCAACGCCATCTTCCTGGGGGGGGAAGGCTTTGATGAACGCCTATCTGTTCTTTTCGTAGAGGCCCTCGTCCAGAGCGACCAGGAAGGGAATCTTGTTGATGGAGACGTCTGACAAACGGACAATAATAAGGACTTTTGTTGCCCCCAGAAAGGCTTCTTTCCGCCAGCACCCCCAAGTTGACCCAATCACAACACCAGCTGCACTGGCCTACATCGGCTCTCTCTCTTTTTGTTTTGTCAGACCCGGCTCGCTTCTCCCATGCAATTCTCCCCCCTGCTCTTACTGGTAGCAAGAATGTCAGTCACCCTCTGGGCATGCACTGCTCAAAACATCTCCGGAAAAGAATAGGTAAGCACAGCGTTGAGCCATGTATCCTCCACGATAAGTTCTTTGTGCTTGGGATTTAACGCAACACCGCGCAATCTCTTGAGCGTGCTCTTGGGTCCTCCAATCTTCCATCGGGGAGCAACATCGCCGTTGTCCCGCACGCTCCAGATACCGACGAAGTTCTGTTCCGGCTCATCCGCCGAATGGGTCAGTACGATCCAGCCTCCCGCCGGGTATGTCTGGACCATGTTGATGTGGGAGAAAGTACCGCCCTGGATGTTGGTAATCCCGGTGTTCGGCCCCGCGATCACCGCCCTGGGCTTGGCGTTTCCATTATCGGTGCGGTTAAAGATAACCAATCCTGCCTTGCGTCCCGGTTCCCCATCCGTCTTGGGAAGCTCGTTGACGCTTACCACCAGCAAGTTATGGACCGGATCTACAGCCAAGGCGCGGGCCATCTTGAGCAGCGTATCCGGCCCTCGGATGATCCGCAGGGGAGCCACATCCCCATTGGCAGTCCGGGAAAAGACGAGAATGGCCCCGTCCTCGGAAGCGAAGATTTCATCGTGGACCGGGTCCACCTCGGCGCGCTCGGTCTGCAACAACTGCGTCTTGGGACCTTGGATGATCCGGACAGGAGGTTCATCCCCACTGGCCCCGCCCCGGAAAGTTAGCAGCGCCTGGGCATACGCATTGCCTACCAGGATTTCATCATGGACCGCATCGTAGCGGATATCATGTGTGGTCCGGCCCAGTCTCGTAGCCTGGCCTTCGATCACTCTTTGGGGAGGTTCTCCTCCATTCGCCAGCCTGGCGAAAGTCGCAATCTGCGGGTGAGCCACTCAGTTCGGCACCAGGATCTCATCTCGCTTCGTGTCGTAGCTCACCCCGCCTGGTTTCACGAGCATCGGGCCGGAGCTACCGAGTGGCCCGCTGCGAATGATCCGCAGCGGGGCGGTGTCGCCGGAAGCGATCCGCGGGTAGACCGTAATGGAGTGGTTGCCCATATTGGAGACGACCAGTTCCTGGTTCTTGGTATCCACGAAAACCCCCGTAGGATTCTTCACCCCGGTCTGGGGTCCCTTGAGAACGCGAATCGGCGCCACGTTTCCGTTGTCTCCGGCTCGAAAAACCAGGATGGAATCCCCGACGTCGTTGGCCACAAACAGTTCTCCGCGCTCTCCGTCCAGGGAAATGTGGCCCGGCCAGTTTAGCTGGGTCTTAGGGCCCTGCAGGACTCGCAGAGGCGGCGTGTTTCCATCGGCCTGGAGCGGGTATACGTTAATGGAAGGCTGGAAATATTTGCCGGAGCCAGATTCCATATATTTCCAAATCGTTTGGACGTTCCAGATGGTCCAGACCGGGTTTCCGTTTCCTTGGTCAAAGCGATCCATCAGGCTGAAAAGTTTTCCTTCCGGGTCTTTGGGGGAACTGACTGCCCCGTAGTTGCTGACAAAAAGTAATTTGTTCTTCTTGTCCACGACTACTCCGTGAGGGTCTGCCAGCCGGGTGCGATGTCCCTCCAGGATGCGGAGCGGAGCCTGTTGGCCCTGCGCTTGCTTCTTGAAAACCAGCACCGTCGCGGGGTGCTGGACTGTCACGAACATCTCCTGCCTGTCGTCGTCGACCGCGATTCCGAAGCTGCCGACCGGAATGCGCAAGGTTCGTTTCGCCGGTTCGTTTCCCTGGGAATCGTGGCTGAACACAGAGAGGGTCTGCCCGATGTCGTTCGTGAGGGAGTAGACATCGCCGTTTTGCGGATCAACATATATCCCGCAGGGATACTGCACGACGGAATCTTCCGGGTGGTCCGATGTTCCGCCAATGATCCGCTTCGGTTCCGTCATGGCCGCCGAGGGCGGCGTATTGGCCAGCCGGTCATAAACCATAAGACGCAGGATGTTTTCATCGGAGGCGATGATTTCATTCCGCTCCATATCCACCGCCACGGCGGAGTAAAGAGCGTAGGGATCACGGATGACGCGCAGGGGGCCAGGATCAACCTTGGTGGGCGCTGATCTGCCGTCGTTTCCCGCCGGGGGAACCGAACCTGAGTTGGCCTGCCGCTGCTGCCATAGCGCCGCTGCCAAGTTGCTGCTGGAGCTGGCAGGCGCCCATTGGCACATCTGCCCACCTTCTTCTGGCAATGCCTGGATGGATACTAGGCTGAGGGATTTGGTGGGCCTTCCCTCTGGTGCCTGCCCTCCCCCCGCGAAAACCACCCAAGCCCCCATACCAATTAGCAAAGCCATGGAAACGATTGCGCTCATTTTCTTGTGCCGATTCAATCTCCACAACATCGAAACCTCCCCCTTCGTGAGATCCTATCCTGCTGTTTGCCGCAGAGCCGAACCCTCTTTTCTCGAACGGCCCGTCAGCAGCGTGTGCTAGAAAATCTCCGGAAAATAGTATGTCAGAATAGCGTTCAGACGCATGTCCGCGACAATGAGCTCTTTGTGCTTCGGCTCCAGAGCCACGCCGCGCGGATTCTTCAACGTGCTTTTCGGACCGCCAATCTTCCATCGCGGCGGAACATCTCCGTCATCGCTGATGCTCCAAACACCGACAAAAGAACCAACCGGTTCTTCGAGATCCGCAAACTGGTCCCCGACCCGCGCCAGGCAGTCTGGAACTTTCTGCCCTCCGGGATGCACAACCTTGACCCCAAGACTGGCAAGCAACGCCGCCAAACCTACTACGCCAATTCGTGCCCCACGCCGGATTCCTCGATCCATAGCAACCTCCCGCATTCAAAAAGTCGCGCTTTCTTCTCCGCTGCCGCGCACTTTCTTCTGCTGGAGTCCGCTCCTTGGCCGCCCTAAAGACGCGGCAGCGCAAACGTAACCTAAAATTCAAGATTGGGCCGGAATTCTCGTCTTGCGTTCTCGGACAAGGTTAGTATGCACCTCGCTGTCATTCTTGCGGGGGGATATTTCATCTTGCACGCCGCGAGTCCTCCACCAACGCCCGGGCTCGTTCCGGCGCGCAAAACCAACGCACCCCTAAAGAGCTTTTGAATCCTCTGGGTCAGTTTCCCTGGATGAATTACAACCCCATCAGGATAAGTCTTGAAGATTCCAGCTGGGCTCAAAATCAGGAAGGTGCATTTGAGCGGCACGCACTGCCGAGGGCCGTGGCGCAAGTGCAGCTGCTGGAAGGAAAGAAAACCCCTTCTTTGCTCCCTTCGTCCCAAAAGGGGCCCGCAACAGCCTCTAGGGATTTGCCAGTTCGGGACCCCGCACGACAGTCACCTTTCGAAGAGGGACGCGGACCACGGCGGGATGTCTAACTCTTCTGCCTCGCGTCAAGGCCGGCGAAGAAAACCAAAAATCCACCAGCGCCCCCCATCCCGAGCGTCTGAGAACTCTGATCGATGTTTCCGCGCTTTCAGATGTGACAGGAGTGAAATTGTCCGTCAGGCTGACCGCTTCCAGCCCGGCCGCATAGCCATCGTTCTCTAAAACCCGCTTTAACTGTTCTTCGAACTCCACTGGCTCGCTCCAGTCGGCCCGGTACGATATGACCCCGTCCTTTCCAATCAAATAAACGGAATTCGGGCGGTCGCCATAATCTATATGCATGCTTCCTTCCACGTCATCAATCAAAATCGTACGGCCGACATTTTCGAACTGCTGGAGATCCTTGGCGTGCGCGAGCTTGCCTGACAGGCTCTTGTGGGCCGAATAGTTTTCCCCGGGGTGAGCCTCCCGCACATACAAAATATAAAAATCAGCCTTCCCCTCATATGTTTTCGCTAAGGATTCCATCACGGGAATCTCTCGGATGAAAGGCGGTCAGGTTATGCTTCCGAATTCAATAACAATCGGCCTCTCGCTCCACAGGTCCGAGAGCCTCATTGCATTCCCTTCCAAAGTGTAGACCGTTTTATCTAACGCAACACCCCCTGCGTCCACACGTTGTTCCGACCCGTCCTCATACGCTGCGGCGAAGCTAAAGCGGGGATAATTGTATTCCGGACCGGGTCCATAGCGAATGAGCAAACTGGAAGCAAGCCATACCGCCGAAGACGCCGCCAAGGCCAGCGCGGTAGTCCCGAACCATTTTACGGCCCACCGGTCCCAAAACTTTGTTTCTCCGCTGGTGCGCGACCGGCTGAGGAAGCAATACCACGCCGCCACTGCAGGGAGCAGGAGGAAAAATACAGGATACGCATCGTTGAAAAGAAGGGGATCGCTCTGCGTGAATGACAATCCCAAGAGCAGCGTCATTGCAATCACCGCTCCCAACGGAAACGCTAAGTATGGATTCTGGGTGATCCGTCTCATTGTGGTCCTCAAGCCGAAGGCGCTGCTCGCCCGATTTTTCGCGGGCCCGCCTGGGGGTGATTTCGACATGTTGATATTTGACGCCTTGCGTCCCGGCTTGTCAAGCCAATCGTTCGTGAGGCGCCTTATCCCAAGGGGCACGCTCGCGATCCCGCCAGCTTGATATTTTCGACTTGTTAACCGGAATTTACTTTTTGGCGTTCCGGCAGTCGAAAATATACACCCATGGGGATCCAACCGAACAAGATTTTTTCTCCGAGAACGTCATCGCCCCCAAACCGCCCTTCCCGAAGTCCTTGCGACCCGTTGCCACCCGGCCACTGCCTCGTCTTGAAGCGATTTCTCGGACACCTCGCCGTCCATTGCCTCCTTGTTGATGAATTCTGCTTCCTGCCGGGAGATTTCTGCTACCCCGCAGGCAGCTGCAGCGCCTCGGTCCGCCGCACCATGCTTCCAAACAGCCGTTTGGTTAGATGGCTCTCTGCAAGCAACAGCCAATAGTAGCGGGCCTGTTTTACCAGCCTCCCGCCAGTCTTCACCAGCAACTCCTTGCATTCGGAGCCGCTGCATGAATACACTCAGTTCAGTGTCCAATCAATCCGGCGCTATTCAGCTCGCAAAACGGCCAAGGCAGCCAGGGTTGCGATAATGGCCCACCGCATATTTCGCCCCCAACAAACAACCCCAACAAACAACTTGACAGGAGAGGACGATTGGAGTAAAAGCACTACAGGTCTGTCAGACTGATTGGGGGAAATAGCAATGGGGAACATCGGTTTGGGCGCCAAATCGTTTCGAAAAGAGAAGAGCGATTCCAAGTTTCATTTTTTGATATCCGGCTACCTATTCCGGGCGTGTTACACTTCAAGTTTTGGGATCACTTCGTCTCGAGTCCTCCAGCGCCTTACTCATTTTT
>Ga0326597_10014678_pt1 | contig 10265 bp, 9 predicted proteins | sample RVTome_12_FD_203789 | JGI IMG/M metagenome (GOLD analysis project Ga0326597, IMG submission 203789) | Soil microbial communities from uranium-contaminated site in the Upper Colorado River Basin, Wyoming, United States - RVT100D185 | ecosystem: Environmental > Terrestrial > Soil > Contaminated >...
GCGCTTGGGCGGCGAGGATGAGCGCGATGAGCAATTCCAGCGAATTGGTGAAGTCGAGATCGAGCTTGGCGTCGGGATGAGCTTTCTCGAGCCGAGGGATGATTTTCTTGATATTGGCTTTTGGCCCGTTGGCGCTGGTTTTTTGCTTGCGGAGGCTCATTTTAGTTTCAGTGAAAAATATGGTACCAAAAAGGGACTCATAAAGGGAGGAATTTCAAGATGGAAGCCAATGCCACGATGACCGCGAAACAGAAAATTCGCCAGCTCAACACGCAAAAAGCCGAAATTAACACTACTTCGCCCGACCGCGAAAAAGTTAGAAGGGTTCAACGGAAAATTAAACTGCTCAAGCGCCAGACCCGCGACATCGCTGCTGTGAAGAAATTAGCCGCCGCGAAAGCCGCAGCCGAGGTCGTAGCCAAAGAGGCGGCCGAGAAGGCCGCAGCGGCAACAGCCGCCGCCGCAGCCAAGGCCGCTGAAGCCGCGAAGGTGGCCGAAGCAGCCAAGGCAGCAAAAGCAGCCGAAGCTGCCGAAGCAGCCGAAGCAGCCGAAGCTGCGAAAGCAGCCGAAGCAGCAAAAGTAGCCGAAGCAGCGAAGGCGGTCGACGCTGCCAAAGCTGCTGAAGCAGCCGAAGCTGTGAAAGTGGCCGAGGCTGCCAAAGCCACCGACGAGACCGCGTAAGCGCATTGTGTCATGAAAACGCCGCCTCCTCTGCGCGGCCGCGGCTCAGTGAGCAATCCGAAAAATCGCTTCGAGTCGATCGAACGGGTGCCCGAGCCGCCAGAGGATAGCGACGAGATCTCTTCCCCCCAAACGCAGTTTTTCCCCGACAGTTCCAAATCGATCATCGCGTACAACGAAAGCCCTGACGTCGGCTTCGATGCCAGCGTCAATCCTTACCGCGGCTGCGAACATGGTTGCGTGTATTGCTACGCTCGGCCGACGCACGAGTATCTGGGCTTTTCCGCCGGATTGGATTTCGAGACTAAGATCATGGTCAAGGATGACGCGCCGGAACTTTTGCGCAAGGAATTGTCGAGTCCCAAGTGGAAACCGCAGCTGGTTTCGCTCAGCGGCAATACCGACTGCTACCAGCCGGTGGAAAAACACAAACAGTTGACGCGGCGCTGCCTGGAAATATTTCTCGAATTTCGCAATCCGGTGGTGATCGTCACCAAGAATCATCTAGTGACGCGCGACATCGATGTTCTTGCAGAATTGGCAAGGTTCGATTGCATCGGCGTGACACTTTCTCTGACGACGTTGGATCACCAGCTGGCTTCTTTGATGGAGCCGCGCGCGTCGCGGCCGGCGCGGCGCTTGGAGGCGATTGGCAAGCTCGCCGATGCCGGCGTACCAGTCGGCTATCTGCAAGCGCCGATGATTCCCGGATTGACGGATTCCGAGGCGCCGGCGATTGCCATGGCCGCGGCCAAAGCCGGCGCGACGTTCGCCGGATATGTGGCACTGCGGTTGCCATTTGCGGTGAAAGAATTGTTCGAGCATTGGCTCGACCGGCACTATCCCGCGAAGACGGGGAAAATTCTCCACCGCTTGCGCGAAATCCGCGGCGGCAAGCTCAACGATCCAAACTTCTCGTCGCGCATGCGCGGCGTGGGGATATACGCTGAGCAGATGGCCAAGCTCTTTGCACTGGCGCGCAAGAAGTCGGGGATTACCGAGCGCTGGCCAAAGCTGACGACCGAACACTTTCTCCGGCCGGGAAAGGATCAGTTAAGATTGTTCTGATTCGGAAAATTTGCGGGCGGAATTTACCCTCAGTCGCAGTAATATTCGACTTGGTAGCCGTTAGGGTCGGAGATGTAAAAGGCGTTCTTGCCGCGCCGGCCGTCGATGGCGATGCCGCTGTCTTTGAACTTTTTTTCCATGCGCTTGAGCGCCGCGGCGGTGACTTTGAAGCCGAGATGCTCCAATCCTTGATTGCCGTCGGGGCGTCGGGAATCTTTGACGAAATTCAACAGATCGCCGCTGCCGGGGGTGGTGAGAAAAATCATTTTGGGCGGATGGCGAAAGGCGACTTTGAGTCCCAAGACGCTGACATAGAAGTCTTCGGTCTGCTTGAGGTCGCGCACTTTAAGGGCGATGTGGCTTAAGCCTTTTCTTGCCATGGCTGCGGTCCTCCGTCATCGTGGCTCGTGCTCATTGGATGGGCTTTTATACCCCATCGCTTCTCGCGGGTTCAACTGGCAGCGCTTTTACATGCGCGACGTTCCTTGCTAGGTTGCAACTCTCGTTTCCGGGTGGCTCTGTTTTGAAATATCACACATCATCTTCGCCGGCGCGGACCCAAGCCAAATTGTTCTACGGCTGGTACGTTGTCGCCGTCGGATTTCTTTCTTATCTCGCCTGTGCTTTTCACATGTCGAGCACCCTAAGCGTGTTTCTCAAGCCGATGAGCGAGGACTTGGGGGTATCACGCGGGGTATTTTCATTGTTGCGTTCTGGCGAGATCCTCATCGCCGGCGCGATGGCGCCGTGGGTCGGGCCCATGGTCGATCGTTACGGCGGGCGCTGGCTGATGGCCGGCGGTGCGCTTTCGGCGGTAATCGGGTTTCTCTGGATGAGCCAGGTGGGTGCCTTCTGGCAGTTCCTGATTCTGCGTTGGACCTTTGTCGCCATCGGCGGCGTCTTCATGTGTCAAATGGTTGTGAGCGTGACCCTGTCGCGCTGGTTTGTCCGCAAGCGCGGCCGGGCCATCGCCATCGCGAGTTTAGGCCAAGGGGTGTCGAAAGTTTGCATTCCGGTTGTCACCGCGAGCCTTTTTGCTTGGGTCGGTTGGCGCCTGACCTGGTCGATCTTCGGCGTCGTGACCTTGATCTTGGTGGTTTTCCCGGCGCTGATCTTCATGCGCCGCAGCCCGGAAGACATGGGGCTTAGACCCGACGGCAGCGACGACGAATCGCATTCCGCGGTTGCAACAAGAATGCGCGATCCTAAACCGTCGAGGGATCACACGCCCGCCGACGAGGTGGTCTGGACTTGGCGGCAGGTTATTCGCACACGAATATTTTGGGTGATCTGTATTATCTACGGCATGGTCAATGTGGGCATCGCTGGATTGAATCTCCATGTCTTCGCCTACGTGACGGATTCCGGTTACTCCACCATCGTCGCCGCTACCGTGCTCAGTATCATCGCCTCGACGCAGTTGGCTTCGACCTTGATTTGGGGCTTTGTCAGCGAGCGCATGCCGATCCGCTTCGCCACCCTGGCGATGTTTCTCATGCAGTCGGCGGGTTTAGCGTTGGTATTGATGAGCAGTCATATGTTGCCGCTCTATGCCGGCTTTTTCTTTTACGGCATCGGCCTGGGCGGCAGTTGGGTGTTGCAGGAAATCATTTGGGCGAGCTGCTTTGGCCGCATCTCGCTCGGCGTAGTTCGCGGCCTGGGCCTTTTCGTCACCTACTCGTTCGCCGCTGCGGGCGCGCCATTTTTCGGCTTCGTGCATGATCTCACTGGTAACTATCAGTTGTCATTCATCGCGTTTGTGATCGCGCTGATACTCTCGGCATTTTTGGGGTTGACCGTGCGCCCGCCGAGCCAGAAGTCGGCGCCATCGGTTGACCTGGGTTAAAGACTGAGCATAATAACAAAAGTATTCTCGACAGCCCGCCCAACATGGATTTAGCGCCGCAAACTTTGCTCCAGTTTCACTCGGAAACCAAGCGTGACGGTGCGCTTCAATTCACAGTGATCGGCCGGCTCGACTCGACCACGACCGGAAGAATTTGGCGCCAAGCGATGGAGGCGATCGGGCGCACCAAAGCTCTGCAAGTGATCGTCGATGCGTCGGGGATCGAATACTGCGACGGATCCGGCATCGCTTGGCTGGTGCATTTGCAGCAGCTTCAGGCGGCCCGCGGGGCGCAACTGGAAATCCGCGGACTCCACGCGCAGTTTCACGAGCTGCTCAGCGACGCCGTGACCGGCGAACCGCTATTTTCCACGGCGCCAGTTGCTGTGCGCAGAAGTTTCACCGAGCAAATCGGCAAGGCGGTCTGCGAGATTTTTCAAGACATCGGCAGGGTGATCAGTTTCGTCGGTGAACTGTTCCTGGCCATGGTATACGCCGCGCGCCACCCGCGCCGGGTACGCTGGCGCGATACGCTTAAAATCGCCGAGGCGCTCGGTGTCGATGCGCTGCCGATTGTTGTGCTGATCGGATTTCTGATGGGCTTGATCATGGCCTTTCAAGCCGCGGTGCCGTTGGGCCAGTTCGGCGCGCAGATCTTTGTCGCCAATTTGATCGGCCTGGCGATCCTGCGGGAGCTCGGACCGCTGATGACCGCCATTGTCTTGGCCGGCCGCTCGGGCTCGGCCTTCGCCGCTGAGTTGGGGACGATGAAAGTGCGCGAAGAAATTGACGCGCTCAAGACGATGGGATTGGAACCGGTGCGCTTTCTCGTCGTGCCGCGGGTGATCGCGGCGGTGGTGATGACGCCGCTCTTGACGGTGTTCGCGGATTTGGTTGGCTTGATGGGCGGGTCGGTGGTCTTGCTTTCGCTCGGTTTCCCTTTGATCACCTTTTTCCACCAGCTCCAGTCGGCGGTTTCCTATGGTTCCCCGGTGGGCGGCTTGGTGAAGTCGTTTTTCTTCGGTATCCTGGTGGCCGCCATCGGTTGCTTGCGCGGGTTGCAGACCGAAAGTGGCGCCAGCGCGGTGGGCGAATCGACTACCAGCGCGGTGGTGAGCGCGATTGTTTTGATCGTGGTGACCGACGGAATTTTTTCCGTAATCTACTATTATCTCTGGGTGTGAACGGGCAGCAAGATGGCCGACGAAAGCATCATTCACGTCGAAGATTTCACCGCGGCTTACGACGGCACGGTGATTTTGAGCCAGGTCAATTTTGACGTCTATGCCGGAGAAGTCTTCGTCATTCTCGGCGGCTCGGGTTGCGGCAAGAGTACACTGCTGAAACATATGATCGGGTTATACAAACCGACCCAGGGAAGAATTCTCATCGACGGCGCCGACGTAGTGGCAGCGGACCGCCAGGAGCGCATGGATATTCTGCGCAAGTTCGGCGTGATGTATCAAAGCGGCGCTTTGTTCGGCTCCATGACCCTACTCGACAATGTGCGCCTTCCTTTGGAAGAGTTTACCGACCTGCCGCCCGAGGCGATTCGGTTGATCGCGCTGATGAAACTGAAACAGGTCGGCTTGGCTGGCTTTGACAATCATTTGCCGTCGGCGTTGAGCGGCGGCATGCAAAAACGCGCCGCCATCGCCCGCGCGATGGCGCTCGATCCACGGGTTTTGTTTCTCGACGAACCTTCGGCGGGACTCGATCCGATTACTTCCGCCGAGCTAGACGAGCTCATCGTCAGCCTTGCGCGTAACTTAAAAATGACCTTCGTCATCGTTTCCCACGAGTTGGCCAGCATCTTTGCGATTGCGGACCGGGTGATTATGTTGGATAAAAAAGTCAAAGGGATCGTGGCCACAGGCAAGCCCCAGGAGTTGCGCGAGCAGAGCGACAATCCTTGGGTTCGGCAGTTTTTCTCGCGCCAAGCTTCCCTGGACGGCTAATCGGAAATCTCTATGCGCGCATGTGAGCCATGAGCAAACTCAGTTATTTCAAAGTCGGCCTGTTCGTCATCGCCGCATCGGTGATCGCCATCATCGGCGTGCTCGTGCTCGGCGTCGGTTCAGTGTTCCAGAAAAACACTTTGATCGAAACCTACATTGACGAATCGGTTCAGGGGTTGGATGTCGGTTCGGCGGTTAAATTCCGCGGCGTGCCGATCGGCAAGGTTGAAAAAATCTCGCTGACCAGCGCGGAATACGCCACGCGCAAGCGCTACGTGTTGGTGCGCGTCGGCATTGTGCCGACGATGCTCGAGTCTCCCTTGGCGGACTCCAATCATGCCGGTTTTAAGCTGGAAATCGAGCGTGGGCTGCGGCTGCGTTTAGCTGCTCAAGGCCTGACCGGGGTTGCCTATATCGAAGCCGATTATGCTGACCCGCAGCGCAATCCGCCGTTGGAGATCGACTGGCAACCAAGTTATCCCTATGTGCCTTCGACCCGCAGCCGCATTACCCAGCTGAGCGAGTCGGTGGAAAAAATTCTCCGCAGCGTCGAGAACGTCGATATTGGCCGGCTGGTTGACGGCATGGAAAAGTCGCTGGGCATTATCACCAAAGTGGTCGAGGGCGTAAAATTCGACAAGTTGAGCGGCGAGGCGATGGCCCTGCTGTCCGAAGTCCGAGATACCAATCGGCAACTAAAAAGTCTCGTCGTCAGCGACGAAATCAAAGGCGCGATCGGCGACGCAGCCGCGGCGGCAAAAGGCGCGCGTGTGATTATCGACAGCGCGGAAAAGCCGATGCAGCAACTGCTCGCCGATTTGCCGCAGGCGTCGGACAGCGTCATGCGCTTGATCAAGCGGCTCGATACCGTGTCCGGCGATTTACCTGAGACCAGCGCGCAACTGCGCCAAACCTTGCGCCGGCTCAACCGCCTACTCGCCAGTCAACAGCAGGACATTCAAGCGGCCGTGGAAAATATCCGGTCAATCACAGAGAACGTCAAGGACCTCACCGAGGATGCCAAACAATTCCCCTCACAAGCGATCTTTGGCGCGCCGCCGCCGCCGTCGGGAGCCGTCAGCAAATGAGTCGAAAATTTAACCGCAAAGGGCGCAAAGAGCGCAAAAAAAGAACTCGGAATATTTCCCGCAAAGGCGCAAAGACGCAAAGGTGAGAAAAACAAAAATCCGAACTTAGCGTCTTTGCGCCTTTGCGGGAGGCATTTCCGAATCCGAGAGGCCTTGACTCGTGGTGAACAAAACAAACTGAATGTGGCACATGATCCATACAAAACCTGAATAACCGCAAATGAAAACTTCTTTTATTTCATCGGTGCTCTGCGCGGCGCTGGGTTTCATCGCCGGCTGCGTCAACGTGGAGAAGAGCTACCCGGATAAGCGCTACTTCGTTCTGGAAGTAAAGCGAAGTGACGGAACCGCCAATTCCAAAGCGGGCGGCGTGCTGTTGGTGTCGAGCTTGCGCGTCTCGCCGCGCTATGAAGGGCGGAGTTTCGTCTATCGGCGCAGCGACGCGAATTTCGAGTCGGATTTCTACAATCAGTTTCTGGTATCTCCCGGGGCGCTGCTGACCGAGGAAGTTCGCCGCACCGTAAGCCAAGCCCAAGTGGCGCAGTATGTCGTCAGCACGGCGAGCCAGTTGGAGCCGACCCATGTGATAGAAGGAACCGTCGATGCGCTCTATGGTGACTTTCGCGACATGAACGCGCCGAAGGCAGTGCTGGAGATGGAATTCTTTGTCAGCAAGGAATCACCGACGAAAGCCGAGATCGTCATGAGAAAGCGCTACGTGAAATCCATCGCCGTCAACGGACGCGCACCCGAAACCCTGGTCAAGGGTTGGAACGACGCGCTCAATGAAATCCTCGCTGCTTTGATTGCCGATCTGAAAGCGGTGCAGCTTTAGTGGGCGGTGAAAGAAGGTTTCACCACTAAGCTCACGACAGCCGCGAATAGCTAAGAGATTCGAAGTCGGCAAATCAGCGGCGACGAATGCAAGAAAGAATCAGCTGCGTAAGCGCAACCCCCGTTGGTTACTTTCAAAATCGTTAGAAATGCCGACTGCGTCGACCGAGCGATCGCGTCAAGGTCGATTACCCCTCGATTCGGCGCCGCGGCGATGGCGGCCGGTAAGACTACATACACTAATTCGCTGTTGCTTGACAACATTTTCGTTCCTTGAAAGGATCGCAAAATTATTGCGACTCAATAACTAGACATGAACCCGCTAGCGACAACAAAGCTTTCCGAGAACCCACGAGTCGATCCGATCACCTTGGAGGTGATCCGCCATGGCATCATTTCGATCTGCGATCAGATCGACGCCAACATGACGCGGACGGCGTTTAGCCCGTATATTTACGAGTATAAAGATTACGCCGTCGGCTTCGTCGGCGCGAGCGGCGAGTTGCTGGCGCAGTCCACGGGGGGCATGCCGGTGTTTGTCGCGGATTCCGTGGGTGCGGCGGTGAAAGACGGCGTGGCGATCTATGGCCGCGAGAATTTGCACAAAGGCGATGTCATCGTCTGCAATCACGCTGCGGTACAAGGTCAGCATTTAAACAACACCGTCATGTACACGCCGGTGCTGGCGGGACTGGCGGGCGATGAGCTGATTGGCTTTTTTGCGGTCAACTGCCACTGGATCGACATCGGTGGCTCGGCGATCGGGTCTGTTTCCTATTCTTCCACCGATATTTTCATGGAAGGCTTGCAGCTGCGCTCGATCAAGCTTTGGTCCAAGGGTGAGCCCATCGAAGAGGTTTACCGGATCATCGAGAACAACAGCCGCTTTCCGCTCGAATTACTCGGCGACATCGAAGCGCAACTGGGCGGCTGCCTGCTCGGCCGCGACCTCACCCAGGTCATGGCGGATAAATACGGCCCGCCGGTTTTTCTCGGCACCCTCGGCGTGATCCTCGACCAATGCGAAGCGGCGACGCGGGAAAAAATTCGCGCCATCCCCGACGGCGTCTACCAACATGAGGCGTTTCTCGACAACGACGGCGTGCGTGACGAGAAGATTCCCATCAAAGTCAAAGTCATTGTCGCCGGTGACGAGCTGACGGTTGATTTCAGTGAAATGTCGCCGCAGGTGAAGGGCTGCATCAATTCCGGCTTTTATGGCGGCGGGCGCACCTGCGTGCGGGTCGCGTTTAAATATTTAATCGCCACCGACGAACCGGCCAACGAGGGAACCTTCCGGCCGGTGAAAATGATCCTGCCCGAAGGCAAGTTGATCAGCGCCGAGGCGACGGCGGCGATGGGCTTGTACAGTATTCCTTTTCCGACAGTCATCGATTGCATCATCAAAGCTTTGGAGCCGGCGTTGCCCAAGCGCGTGACCGGCGCTCATTTCGGCACTTTTTCGTCTTTAAGTTTCGCCGGCAGACGGCAGGACAGCGGTGCGGTGTTCAAAGCCAACGACAGCGGCCACGGTGGTTGGGGCGCCTGCGCGACTCATGATGGCGCTGGACCGTTTCGCACCATGGCGCACGGTGACACCCGGTTAATCCCCATCGAACTGCAAGAGTCCCTGTACCCTTTTCGCGTCGAGGAGTTTGGTTTGCGGCAGGATTCCGCTGGGCCGGGTCGATGGCGCGGCGGCCTGGGCTTCGACAAGCAATATGTGTTGCTTGCGCCCTGTGAGCTGTGGGCGAACTTCGACCGCATTGGCTGTCCACCCTGGGGCGTGCAAGGAGCGAAGCATGCCAAGTCAGGCCAGGTGCTGATCTTCAAGAACGGTACGGCCGACCCGGAGCTGCTTTACAAAACTGAAAATCGGCCGTTGCAGGCCGGCGACCGCGTGCGCATGTCGACGGGCGGTGGCGGCGGTTACGGCGATCCGCGCGAGCGGCCGGTTGAATTAGTCGAACGCGACGTGATTCGCGGCTTCGTGTCAGTCGACAGCGCGCGCGACGATTACGGCGTGGTGATCGGCGCGGACGGGAAAGCACGACGTCAATAACGTTCAAGGTTCAAGGGTTCAAAGTTCAAGGTCAGAACCCCCGAAGCTCTAAACCCGAAATCCGAAACGAAAGACCTTGAACCCTTAAACCTTTGAACTTTTGAACGGGAGTTTCGCATGTCTTACGCCATCGCCGTCGACATCGGCGGCACGTTTACCGATCTCGTCGCTTTCGATCACGAGACCCAGAAAGTTATCTATTCCAAAAGCCCGACGACCTACGACAATCTGGTTGACGGGATTCTCGATTGCTTCAACAAGGCTCAAATCAAGCCTGCGCAAGCTTCGCTGGTCAATCACGGCACGACGCTGGTGATAAATTCCCTCATCCAGCGCAAGGGCGCTAAAACCGCTCTGGTGACCAGCAAAGGCTTCCGCGACATTCTGGAAATCGCTCGCGCCAACCGTCCCGATCCCTTCGATCTGCATTACCAGCGCGATGAGCCGCTGATTCCGCGCGAGCTGCGCTTTGAAATAGCCGAACGCATGGGCAGCACGGGCGAAGTGGTGACGCCGCTCGACGTGGCTGGGTTGGAAAAGCTCGCCGGTGAAATTAACACGCTCGGCGTCGAAGCGGTGGCGGTTTTTTTCATGAACTCCCATATCAATGCCGGCCACGAAGAATCCGCCGCTGAGACCCTGCGAGCATTGTTACCCGATACTTACGTTACCTTTAGCACCGAGCTGACACGCGAATGGTATGAGTATGAACGCTGTTCCACGGTTGC
>Ga0326597_10014679_pt1 | contig 10265 bp, 9 predicted proteins | sample RVTome_12_FD_203789 | JGI IMG/M metagenome (GOLD analysis project Ga0326597, IMG submission 203789) | Soil microbial communities from uranium-contaminated site in the Upper Colorado River Basin, Wyoming, United States - RVT100D185 | ecosystem: Environmental > Terrestrial > Soil > Contaminated >...
GCAACGGCAAATCGCGTGCCGCGTGCCCGGCAGGCGGCCAGGACGCTGAGAAGGTGCCGCTCGATCGGCTTGCTCATGCACCGTTGGCTCTGCGGGCGAAGCGTCGGAAGTCTCCGGGTAGAAATCAGGTGCGGATTAGGTGCGGAGATTGGGTAAACTACCGTGATGCACGGCGAGCTATCGGGGTTGACGCTAGCATGTCTCTTTCGGCATACTTTGTCAATAAATCAATGCCTTAGACGACGCGATGAAGCACGAAGCTGCACCGCGCGACATCGCGCGCCGCTATTTCGCGCATATCGGCGAGGAGCGCTCCGCCACAGCCGACGCAGAGCCGGTCTGCCTCTATCTGGAAACAACCAACCGCTGCAATTTGTTGTGCACGACCTGCCCGCGCACCTTCGAGGCGCTGGAGCCGCCCGGCGATATGAGCTGGGCGCTGTTTACCGCGATCATTGACCAGTTCCCGAGCATCGCTCGCGTCGTTTTGCACGGGGTCGGCGAGCCGATGATGGTGCGTGCCCTGCCGCGTATGATCCGCTATCTGAAGGACCGCGGCACCTACGTGCTGTTCAACACCAACGGCACGCTCTTGACCGAGAAGAAGGGGCGCGAGTTGATCGACAGCGGGCTCGACGAGCTGCGCGTCTCGCTTGACGCCGCCGAGCCGGCGGCGTTCAAACTGGTGCGCGGACGCGACATGTTTGCCCGCATCGTGCGCAACGTCCGCGCCTTGCGCGCGTTGCAGCGCGAGCTCGGGGCCGAGACGCCGCGCGTCTCCTTGTGGCTGACGGGCTTGCAGGAAACCGTTGGCCAGCTCTCTGATTTTGTGCGCCTCGCGCATGACATCGACGTCCCCGAGGTGTATCTCCAGCGCCTCGTCTATTTCCCCGAGGGCCAGGGGCTGGCGCAGCCGCAATCGGCGCTGTTTGCCGGTGGCGACGACGAGGAGGGCAGGCTGATCCGCGGGGCGGAAGACCTCGCATCCCGCCTCGGCATCGCCTTCAATGCCTCGGGCGCGACCGACCCGGCGACCAGCCTCAAGCCTGAGGAGACGGCGCAGCCCTGGTCGTTGTGCCGCCGCCCGTGGACCTTGATGTATGTGACCGCGCAAGGCCGCGTGATCCCCTGCTGCATCGCACCGTTCTCGATGCGCGGCTATGACAGCTTCACCCTCGGCGATGCAACGCAACAGACGCTGCGGGAAATCTGGAACGGCGACAAATACCAGGCCTTCCGCAACGCGCTGTTGAGCGACCGGCCGCCCGCCGCCTGCGCCGGCTGCGGCTTGCGCTGGAGCCTGTGAGCCAGGCCGTGGCGGCGCCCGACAGCTTCCGGCCGCGTGTTGCCGCCGTCATCCCGACGCTTGACGAGGAGGCGGCAATCGCCGGGGTCATCGCCCTGATCCCGCCGGGCGTTGTCGATGACATCATCATCGCCGACAGCGGCAGCACCGATCACACAGTCGAGCGGGCAATGGCCGCCGGCGCCCGGATCGTCAGCCAAAGCAGACGCGGCTACGGCCGCGCCTGTGAGGCCGGCGCACGAGCGGCGCATGATTGCGCGATCATCGTCTTTCTCGACGGCGACGGCAGCGACTGCCCGGAACTGATTCCGCTCCTCATTGAGCCGATTGTCGGTGGCGAGGCCGATTTCGTGATCGGCTCGCGTACCCGCGGCATGCGCGAACCTCACAGCATGAGCGCGCACCAGATCCTTGCCGGCTACGCGATCGGCGCCGTGCTGCGGCTGCTCTACGGGGTGAGGTATAGCGATATGGGGCCGTTTCGGGCGATCCGCCGCGACGCGCTCTTGTCGCTCGGCATGCGCGAGATGAGTTATGGCTGGAACCTTGAAATGCAGATGCGGGCGGCGCGCATGGGCTTGCGCATCCTCGAGCTGCCGGTCGCCCACCGCCGCCGCGCCGGTGGCGTCTCCAAGGTTTCCGGCAGTTTGAGGGGCACGGTCAAGGCGAGCTGGCGGATCGCCCTGACCTTTATCCGCGTTGCCCTCGAAACACGGCGCCCGCGACCCGCCGCCGCGCCGGCCCGGAGATGATCCCGATGAACCCCAATCCGCTCGCCGATGCTGTTACCTTCCTGACAACGCCGGGCTGGTTGTCACTGACCTTCCTGACGATGCTGATCATCAGCATCGGGCTCGCGCTCTATGGCTTCGCGACGATGCGCGACCAGCGCGATCCCGGTCATATCGGCCGCTGGGTGTTCCGGCTTCTGGTCGGGGTGATGTGGTGGCAACAGAGCCTGTGGAAAGTGCCGCCGTTCTACACCGACCAGCCGAACGAGCCGTTCGGAACGACGGGGCTGGCCTATTGGATGGGGCTGATGGGCAAGCACGCCGCGATCCCGCTGCAGGCCGATATCGTCAACCAGATCATTCTGCCGAATTTCTACCTGTTCGCCCCGATGGTCTATGGCCTCGAAGTGTTGACCGCGGTGTCGCTGATCCTCGGCGTCTTCGTGCGCCTGTTCGGCTATATCGGAGCTTTGCAGATCCTCAATTTGTGGCTCGGCCTTTACAGCGCGCCGGGCGAATGGCCATGGACCTATTTCTTCCTGTTGCTGCTGCAACTGATTTTCGCAATCGGCCGATACGGCCAAAGCCTCGGCATCGACGCGATCATCGCGACCCGGCTGCGCTTTCGCGCCAGCCCCGGCATCTTCCGCCGTCTCATCGATGCGATGATCTGATCAGGCCGGCGCGGTGAGGGGAGGCGAGCGCAGCGCCGGCTTCAATCGCGGGGCGATCACCGCGTCGATCATGTTGGCGACCATCATGCAGGGGGTCGACAACACGATCGCCAACGTCGCGTTGCCGCACATCCAGGGCAGCCTGTCTGCCTCGCAAGACCAGGCCGCCTGGGTCCTGACCTCCTATATCGTGGCGGCGGCGATCATGATGCCGCTGACCGGGTGGCTCGCCGGGCATTTCGGCATCAAATACGTTTTTCTGATCTCGGTCGCCGGTTTCACCGTTGCCTCGGCCCTGTGCGGCAGCGCGACGAGCCTTCCCCAGCTGGTGTTCTACCGCGTCCTCCAAGGCATCTGTGGCGCTGCATTGGTGCCGCTGTCGCAATCGGTGCTGTTCCAGATCAACCCGCCGGAGCGGCACGGCCAGGCGATGGCGGTGTGGGGCAGCGGGGTCATCCTCGGCCCGATCATGGGGCCGACGCTCGGCGGCTGGCTGACCCAGGATTACAGCTGGCGCTGGGTGTTCTACATCAACCTGCCGTTTGGGATACTGGCCGCGCTCGGCATCCTCATTTTCATCACCGACACGCGGCGCGCCCACCGCGAGCTTTTTGATTTCTTCGGGTTCGCAACCCTCAGCGTCGGCATCGGCGCGCTGCAACTGACGCTCGATCGCGGCCAGCTCCTGGACTGGTTTCATTCCCGCGAAATCTGGGTCGAGGCGACGGTGTCCGCGGTCGCCTTCTACCTGTTTATCGTCCACACCGCGACCGCGACCGACCGCTCGTTCCTCAACCGCGAACTCCTCAAAAGCCCCAATTTCGTGACCGGGACCATCCTGATGTTCCTGATCGGCGGCATCCTCAGCGGGACCCTCGCCCTGCTGCCGACGATGCTGCAGCATTTGCTGAATATCCCGGTGCTGACGACGGGGCTGATCACCTCGCCGCGCGGCATCGGCACGATGATCGCTATGTTTTTTGTGGGGCGCCTGGTCGGCAAGGTCGATTCACGGCTGCTCATCATGGCCGGCCTCGCCATCACCGCGCTGTCGCTGTGGCAGATGACCGGCTTCTCGCTGGGCATGGGAATGAGCCTGGTGTTGGTGTCGGGCATGGTCCAGGGGTTCGGCCTCGGCTGCACCTTTGTGCCGCTCAACACGATCGCGCTGTCCAACCTGCCGCACAACATCATGACCCAGGGCACCGCGATCCGCAGCGTGATGCGCAATCTCGGCGGCAGCATCGGCATCTCGATCCTCGAGGCGCTGCTCGCCCAGAACACCCAGACCGTCCATTCGCGCCTCGTCGAGCATCTGCGCCCCGACAACCCGCTCGCTCAGGCGCCGTACCTCATCGCGCCGTTCAGCCTGACGAACCCCTCAGGAGTGGCCGCGCTCAACGCCGAAGTCACCCGCCAAGCGGCGATGGTCGCCTATATCGACGATTTCGCGCTGATGATGCTGGTCGTCCTCTTGTCGATGCCGCTCTTGCTGATGGTGCGCCGCCCGCGCCCGACCCCCGCGGCGGCCCCAGCCGGGGAGTGACAGGACTCCTGCCCGCGAAATACCCCTTGTCCGATGACAGTCATGATTTGGCCCCAGTCGGATTGATCCGACCGGAATCTGACCAGATCTGACCAGCCGGTAGTGCATAATGAGGCATTACCCGATAACGGGGTCTATCGGCGGAGGCCCCTACCGTCCGGTGAGAGTCCCTTTCCTCGGCCTCGCCCGAGCAGGAGAACGACGCGATGTCTCGACCGCGAGCCCTTGAAAACATTCGTGTGGTGGATTTCAGCTGGGTGCGGGCCGGGCCGTGGGCGACGCGCTGGCTCGGGGCGTTCGGGGCTGAGGTGATAAAAATCGAGTGGCCGGAGAGCGAGCGCGGCCGGCTGCCGAGCAGCACCACGCCGCAGGATCTCGAGGTCAACCTGAACACCTCGGGGAACTTCAACGACACCAACGTCAACAAGAAGAGCCTCAGCCTCAACGTCCGCAGCCCCAAGGGCCTGGAGGTCGCCCGGCGGTTGATCGCCGTCTCCGACATCGTGATCGAGAATTTCAGCTCCCGCGTGCTGCGCAACTGGGGCCTCGGTTATGACGAGCTGCGCCGGATCAAGCCCGATATCGTCTATGTGTCGATGTCGGGCTACGGCCACACCGGCCGGCATCACCACTACACGACGTTCGGCCCGGTGGCGCAGGCCGTGTCGGGGCTGACCCATCTCTCGGGCCTCCCCGACAAGCCGCCGGCCGGCTGGGGCTGGTCGTACATGGACGATACCGGCGGGATGTACGGGGCGATGTGCGCATTGACCGGCCTCTACCACCGCAACATGACCGGAGAGGGCCAGCATATCGACCTGTCGCAGATGGTGGCGAGCGTGCCGCTGGTGGGGCCGGCGCTGCTCGACTTCGCGGTGAACGGGCGCGGGTCGCAGCGGCCCGGCTTTCCGCCCGGCAACCGCGCGCACTGGCCCGGCACGCCGCCGGCCAGCAACTATCGCGGGCCGACGGTGGCGCCCCATAACGCCTATCGCACCGACCCCGGCGGGTATAACGACTGGTGCGTCATTGTCTGTCACTCGGACGACGAATGGCGGCGGCTGGTAGAGGTGATGGGCGCGCCGTCATGGGCCGCCTCGCCGAAGTTTGCCACGCTCTCCGGACGGTTGGAGCACCAGGAGGTGTTGGACGAGAACATCGAATCCTGGACGATGACACTGGGGAAATACGAGGTGACGGAGCGCTGCCAAGCGGCTGGGGTTCGCGCGCTGCCGGTCCAAAGCGCCGAAGATCGGGTGGAGCATGACCCTCAGCTGCGCCACCGTGAGATGTACCGGGAAATGGAGCATCCGGCGCTCGGGACGCGCAAGGTGCAGAATGCCCCGTTCAAAATGTCGGAAACCCCGGCGTCCAATCACCTGCCGAGCCCGCTGATCGGCCAGCACACACGGGAGGTTGTCGAAAGCCTGCTGGGTTACAGCCACGAAGAGCTGCGCGCCGGCTTCGCCGACGGCACGTTCTGGCCGACGAAGCGGGAGCGCTTTCCCTATATGGAGGAGATGCTTTCGTGAGCGACGCCCAGCCGCTTCCCGGCCCGTTGGCGGGCCTGAGGATCCTCGAACTGGCGGATGAAACCGGCCAGTTCTGCGGCAAGCTGCTCGGCGATCTCGGGGCCGACGTGGTCAAGATCGAACCGCCGGGCGGCGAGCCCTGCCGCCATGTCGGGCCATTCCTCGACGACATCCCCCACCCGGAGCGCAGCCTGTCGTTCTGGTACTACAACACGTCCAAGCGCGGCATCACCCTCGATCTGGAAACCGCCGACGGAAGGCAGCTTTTCCGGCGTTTGGCGGCGACGGCGGACGTCATCCTGGAAACCTTCCGGCCGGGCTTCCTCACGTCACTGGGGCTCGATTACGAGTCGCTGCACGAGCAGAACCCCGCGCTGATCCTGTGCAGCCTGACCCCGTTCGGCCAGACCGGCCCGTGGCGGGATTACCTCTCCAGCGACCTCCTCCATATGGCGGCGGGGGGCGAGATGGCCTCCTCGGGCTATGACGAAGCCGATGTGCCGAACGCGCCGCCGATCGCCCCTGGCGGCGGCAACGCCTGGCACATGGGCTGTCATTTCGCCTACATGGCGATCATGGCGGCGCTGGTCCACCGGACGGTCTCGGGACAGGGGCAGTACATCGACGCCTCGATCCACGAGGCCTGCGCCCTCACCACCGAGGCGGCGATCGCCAATTACATCTACCGGGGCGAGGTGCTGATCCGCCAGACGGGCCGCCATCACGCCGCCGGCCCGACACCCCGCACCCAGTTCCGTGCCAAGGACGGTGCCTATGTCTGCGCGCTGGTGGCGGGCCGTCTAAACCCCCGATATATCAAGGAACTGGCGGACCTGCTGGACACTAACGGCATGGCCGGGGACCTCAGGAATCCCAAATACCAGGACCCGGCAGTCATCGCGGCGAACACGTCGCACATCATCGATGATCTGGTCGCCGGCTTCATCGCCAGCCTGCCGGCGGAAGAGGTTTATCACGCCGCCCAGGAACGCGGCTTCACCTGGGGGGCGGTGCGCCCGCCGGAGGCGCTGCTCGGCGACGCCCACCTACATGATCGCGGTTTCTGGAAAGAGGTGGAGCACATGGAGCTCGGGCGCAGCTTCATTTACCCCGGCGAGGCGGCCATCTATAACGGCTCACCCTGGCGGATCTCTCGACGGGCGCCGCTGATCGGCGAACACAACACGGAAATCTTCTGCGACGAATTGGGATTGTCCCGCGGCGAGCTTTCCGTCCTCGCGGAAGGTCGCGTCATCTGATGATCGGTCTTCGTAGCGTCGGAGGCGATGAACGATGCTGGTAAGAATTGGTGACCGCATTTGTCTGGAGGCACCGGCAAAAGCGGAACCCGCCGATAATGTGGTGACCAGCGATTATCACACACAGCTGCCGCAGATCCGTCTGACCCCCAATTCGACCGGTCATCCCATGCAATCGAAAACGGGAACCGACGTAACGCTCGACGGCAATGACGTTGCCCGGCTGGTCGAATGCGCTCTGCGACACCCCACGCCCAATATGCGATATGGCGTGCTGGCGGCAATTTGGAATGACGCCGACTCATTCCGCGAGATTTTCAAATTCGGCCTCGATGCACCCCCCGGTTTTCCCGAAATACGCAAGATCGTCGCCGAGGAGCTTCGTAGGGGCTCGTTCTCCCCGGCATTTCCGGCTGCGGATGGGGCTGCGCCGGCCGCCGCGCCCTTGCTGCCTCGGATGCCGTTGCCGGCCCATCTGCGCGATCGCGAGGGGCAATAGGCAAGGCGCGGTGCTACGATGGCGCGAACAGCCACAGGGCGAACACCCAGAGGGCCAATAAAATGAGCGACTGGAGCAAGGTGACCCGGCCGATCCCGGTTCCCAACGAATGGACGAAACCGTTCTGGGACGCGGCGAAGCGCGGCGTTGTGGAACTGCAACGCTGCCAGAGCTGCGGGCATTTCCAGCACCCGCCCTACGCGACCTGCACGCAATGCGTCGCGACCGACCTTCGCTTCGAACCCGTGCGCGGTGTGGGAACGATCTACGCCTACACCATCATGTATCACACCGGCGACAAGCGCTTTGCCTCCGCGGTGCCCTACGCCAGCATCATCGTCGAACTCGACGATGCGCCGGGCGCGTTGATGGCCGGCAACCTGCTGGAGGCGGAATATACCGAGGCGAAGGTCGGGCGGCGCGTCGAAATCATTTTCGAGAAGCTCAACAACGACATCACGCTGCCGCAGTTCCGCCTCGCGCGCACCGCGCCGGCCGAGTGAGGGAGGGCGTCATGTGGGAGAAGCGGTGCAAGGTGGCGGTCAGCGGCGTGGGATTTTCCAAGGTCACGCGCTCGGCCGATATTCCATTGGCGGCGCATGCGCTGACGGCGGTCAAGGAGGCGGTCGCCGATTCCGGGCTCGAGATGTCTGATATCGACGGTCTGGCGACCTACCCCGAGCTGCCAGCCACCGGCCACGCGGAAGTCGACGGCATCTCGATCGTCTCGGTCAACTGCATGATGGCGATGCTGAAACTGCCCGATCTCGCCTGGCACATCCAGGTCGGCACGACCAACATTGGCGGCGCCGTGCAGCAAGCGGTCAACGCGCTGCTCGCCGGGGTGTGCAACTACGCCGTCGTGTGGCGGGCGATGCACAACCCGCGCGGCACCTACCAGAACCTGCCGAGCGGCATGGCGGCCGGCGCGGCGCAGTTCACCGCGCCCTACGGCTTCGGCGGGCCGGGCCAGGGCATGGCGGTCGCCTATACGCGCTGGCTCGAACGCAACAACCAGAACCGCGAGAAGATGGCGACCCTCGCCGTCACCCAGCGCAAGCACACCCAGCACAACCCGCATGCCTATTTCCACGGCACGCCCCTGTCGCGCGAGGATTACCTGGCCTCGCGGATGGTGGCCTATCCGTTCTGCCTTTTCGATTGCGACATCCCGGTGCAGGGGGCGGTCGCGATCGTCTTGACGACGGCGGAGCGGGCGCGCGACCTGAAGCCTCGCCCGGCCTACCTCGCCGGCTACGGTCAGCGCCTCCACTTCGAGGTGGCCGGCCGCATCGGCAGCCTGTCGAGCTACATGGCGGGCGGCAGCAGTTCCGCCAAGCTGACCTGGGAGCGCTCCGGTTTTTCGCCCAAGGATGTCGACGTGGCGCAGATCTACGACGGTTTCTCCGCCTCGGTGATCTACGGCCTCGAAAGCTACGGGTTCTGCGGCGAGGGCGAGGCGCTCGATTTCATCCAGGACGGCCGCATCGAACTCGACGGCGAGCTTCCCCTCAACACCTTCGGCGGCAGCCTCGGCACCGGGCGCATCCACGGCCTCTGGCACATCATCGAAGGCGCCCTCCAAGCCTCCGGCCGCGCCGGCTCCCGCCAGGTCAAGGACGCCAACGTAAGCTTCGTCGGCGCCAGCGCCCCGATCGTCACGGGGACGACGTTCATTTTCGTCAGGGAGCCGTATTGAACATCAGTTGCACACCGCATGGTGGAAAATGAGGATCGGAAGGGCGGATCTGCCCACCGATCTGAAATTTCCGAGGGTCTGAATCCGAGGCCCTTCGTAGGAATCGGTGCCCCGAGTAGCAACACGTTGCATTTAGAAGTTGGGAAGCGAGCAGCGCGTAGGATGGGATGAGCGGAGCGAAGCCCATCAACAAACTCGTGCTTCGGGCGATGGGCTTCGCTACGCTCGGCCCATCCTACACCTGCACCGCGGGGCTTAATCGGAAAGGAAACGGCAATGGCACAACTTGGTACGGGCAAATACACCTACGAGCTGATCCCCGATTTCTGCAAGCTGCCGGCGGGGCAGAATTTTGGGCTGGTCAGCCGGGTGGCGGCCGACGACCAGGACCGCATCTACGTGTTTCAGCGCAAGGACCCGCCGGTCGTCGTGTTCGACCGGGAGGGGAAATACCTCGGCGCCTGGGGCTCGGGCGAGGTCACCGACCCGCACGGCCTCAAGATCGTCGGCGACACCGTCTACACGACCGACCGCTCCGACTCGTGCGCCAAATCCTTTACGCTCGACGGCAAGGTGAAACTGGCGCTCGGCACGCCCGGCCGGCATTCCGACACCGGCAAGGTCGAGAACTGGCTGGTGGAGCGCGCGGCGGGGCCGTTCAACCACCCGACCGAGATGCTGCCCCACCCCAACGGCGACATCTACGTGACCGACGGCTACCGCAACGCCCGCGTCCACCGCTTTTCCGCCGATGGCAGGCTGAAGAATTCGTGGGGTGCGCCGGGTAGCGGGCCGGGCCAGTTCCACCTGCCGCACTCGATCGCCCTCGACGACGCGGGCAATCTCCTGGTCGCCGACCGCTCGAACAAGCGCATCCAGATCTTCACGCCGGATGGCGAGTTCCTGGGGCAGTGGACCGGGATGGGCGGCCCCAACGACATCAGCCGCGGCAAGGACGGCAACTACTACATCGCCGAGCAGGAAGATGACGGCAAGCCGGCGCAGGTCTGCGTCCGCGA
>Ga0326597_10014680_pt1 | contig 10265 bp, 12 predicted proteins | sample RVTome_12_FD_203789 | JGI IMG/M metagenome (GOLD analysis project Ga0326597, IMG submission 203789) | Soil microbial communities from uranium-contaminated site in the Upper Colorado River Basin, Wyoming, United States - RVT100D185 | ecosystem: Environmental > Terrestrial > Soil > Contaminated >...
CCATAAGCCCTACGCCTCGTTTGATATAGTCAAAAGGCTGCGCGCCCTTAGCTCAGTTGGATAGAGCGTCTGGCTACGAACCAGGAGGTCGCAGGTTCGAGTCCTGCAGGGCGCGCCAACCTTTCCGAATTCCCCAGCAAACCTTTAGGCGCATCTTAGGTCAGAAACCCGCAGAGGCCGTCAGAACCCGTCAAACTCCGCGTGGCAGACCGCGTGGCAGGGCGATTCGCGTGGCAGACCGCGTGGCACGCCAGAGGCGTATTCTTGGCTCACTGACGACCCCGGAGGTCAGGAGGTGTTTCGTGCGACGAGCGTCATGTCTGTCGGTAGCTTTGTCCCTAGCGTTGGTGCTCGGCGCCGCTTGCGCAGGCGGCAGGTCTGAGGAGCCTCCATCGCAGCCGTCACGAACGGAGACGTGGCTGCTCGCTCAGGCCCTTGGGGGTGAGGAAGCGTACACCTGCCGCATTCTCGGCGTCCAGGAACTGGGCAGCGAAGGCTCCTTGGGAGACAGCAGACTGCCGGCGATCGGAGAACGATTCGCGGTCGGCAAGCGGTCAGGCCGGATCGTAGGCTACTTGGACAACTCGACGTACGAGCGAACCGAGGTCGTCTTCACACCGCCTGACAACGCGTTCAGTCTCATAGAGATATCGCATGGACCTAACCGCGCTGCGAACTTCCTCCAAGTCATCGACTGGGAACCAACGAAGCCGTTCGTGTACGTGCAGGTTGGCTCAGTCCTTAGCGGTGTGTGTGACTGAATAGGCGGTCCACACGCGCCGTCCCCGAATCGCCAGAAATCGTGTGAGGAGGAGAGGACTTCGGAAACCTGACGAGGGTCGTTGGCTGGACACTGTTGGGGAACTGCAAGGGTTCGTTGAGTGCTGGTCTGGCACGTCGGCTCGATTTGGCCGTCATCTGCCCCGGGAACCGTGATCTAGCGGCCTGTCGGCCCGCCGACTACTGGCAGATCAGGTAGGTCTGACTTCCTGTCGGTGCTCCGTAGACCGGAAACGTTGCTCGCACCTTTGACCAAATCGCCAAGCCGTTCGACTTGTTGAGGACGAATGTATTCACCGAGCTGCCATTGAAGAAGGAGGCCACGAGTTGGTCCTGCGTGTCTTGCACGATTTCAAACGAGGAGCCTCGGGCCGTACCAGCTGAGAAGGCGGCCTGCGACAAGAAGGCCAAGGTTCTGGAATCTTCGATCTCTATCGAGACGGAGTTCACGCCGGCCGAGACCCTGCCCTCTAACCCCTTGGTCAAGGTCGTATCGTAGCTGCCCGTCATTTCAGATTCCATGAGCGCCCGGCAACTGAATGAGCGCCGCGCACCGATAGAGCTTGGGGCCGGAAGTTCCGCGACCATACTCCGCTGACCGGTGGCCGGGATGGATTCGCCACCGTCTTCAGCAGGTTGGGCCTGGCAACCTGCGGTGCCAGCCAGCGCCAGTGCCGAGGCAGCAAGAATTAACACTGGTCTCATGACGCTCCTCAAATTCGATTCATCCGATTGGACCCGCAGCGGTCCCTCTCGTATCCGTAGGACCGCCGAGGTCACCACCTTTACTGTTTATTCACGATTCGACGATCAGGGCTCGAATCCGAGTGCCCTGACCCGTTCCAACATTCTGTCCATCAAATCGTACCTGTCGCAGCCGGCCTCCTTGATTTCCTTTTCATTCGCCGAGTAGCTCAGGTGAACGGCCCGATTCTCGCATGTGATCACCTGTTGCCCATCAACGATTGTCCCGCTCGGATCGTCACTGTAGTAGAGAAGCGTCCTGTCACTCACCACGTCGATGACCATTGCGAAGTAGCGGCCTGTCTCATAGTTGAGGTGGATATTCAGAGCGAGACAGGTGTTCAGGGATTCGTTGAATGCGTACTTGTCGTTGCCGACCTCATCGCCCCAATACCTGGCCTTCTTGAGGTCGTACAGCTGCGCACACTGAAGCGTGGACTCCACGGTACCGCCCGCCTGCCTTGAGCAAGCGGAAAAGGCACTGCCAATGAAAGCGCCAACAACGATCAAATGCCTGCCCAAGTTGCCTGTCATGCGCGGCAAAGATGAATCTAACCCGAATCGTCGCAAGACCGTTCCGTCCGGTCGACGAGGCGAAAGAGAGGTCAGGTCGAGTCTTTCAGCGGCGGTGCCCGTAATAGGTCACCGAGCGGAGGCCAATCAGGAGGTGCTCGACGTAGTCGAACCGCCCTTCGGTGGGCCCCATTGCGGCAGCTGCCGTTCGGGCTTCTGGCAGCGTGACTCGCACGTAGCCAGAGCCGTTGAGGGCAATGAAAGTGACGAACGCGCCTGCGTCAACACGGAGAAGTTCGACGTTCTCACGGGATGCCCAGTAGTAGGAGTCCCCGATCCGGCTGATGACGCACGCGAGATTCACGGCCCGGTCACGCGGGAGATCTTCGACAAGCCTCTCGACCCCGCCCTCGCTCACCTTGACGGCGGGGTTGCCCGCGAACGCGGTGGTCCCGGATTGACCGGCTGCACTGGAGCCTAGGAGTGCGGCTAGAAGTGCCGTTGTGACAATACGCATCGGACCCCTTCCTTGTAGTCTCTGTCAATTCCAGACCCGACAAGTGCCGTGGTATTGAGAGGGCACCGGCGGCCCCATCATGCCCGCCGCGTGCCTGGAGTGAACTGCGATGAATCCGGCTTGAAGAGCCGGGGGTCGCGTCTCAAATACCGTGGTCACATTGACGCTCCCCAATGTCGTCTGCTCAATGAACGTCACGGCACCCAGCGTCCTGAGCACTGCAACATCAACGGCAGCCAGGTTGCCGATCATGCGGGCCGCTCCGGCGTTCTGGTCGATGGCATCGAATTGAAGGACTTGCGACCCCGCTTCGCCGAAAGTGGACCCCGCGACAATCGGCGAACCGCGCGTCCAATCGCCATGAGAACCTTCGGCAAACTCACATCGCAGACTGGTCGCCGAGAGAAGGCCGCTCAGATCTGTGGTCCAGGAATCTGGCGACGGTGCAGGCAGTCCACAGGCGGAGGCGGTGGCGACAGCGATCCAGTAGAGTGAAATGCGAATCAGGGACTCCGATCTTTGTCGAGACATTACTCGCCCCAACCTGACCGCGCGCGCATCCTACTCTGGGAAGAAGGCCCGCTTTCGAGCTGCGAAGTCGTCCTTCGAGAGTCCGAACGTGCCAGCGTCAGCCATGCGAATTGAGCTGGCCAATTCGCGATTGCCGAGGACGTCGATTAGAAACTCGCTTGTGTGAGTGGGTCCGAGGTACCCGGCGTAGAGCACGCAAGTGTTCAGTTCCTTCGAATACGTGAACATGGGGTTTGTCGAGACTTGGCCCGGCTGAGGGCTCTGGAACTCGGCTTCCCACAGCCGACGGCCCAGCTCGAAGCACCTCACCTTGAGGTCGAACTCCACCCGCGTCGCACACACGCCACTTGAGTCACGACCAAAACGAATGCAAGAGCGTGGCGCATGGAAATCAGCGCTTGGCCCCCGGCCTCGTTAGCATCCACGTTGTCAGGCCTGCCGCGACCAAGAACAGAGAAACCGGCTCCGGAATGGGCTCGGGCTCGACATCAACGTACGTTCGGAACGCCAGGTCCGCCAGGGGTGCAACTGTCGGCACGGACCACGCCAAAGTCTGGCTGGTGCGCCGTTCGTAGAATTGGCCCGCGGCGTATGGGTCGTTGTTCTGCCCGCCAAAGCCGTAGTTACCGGTACCCGACAACATGATGGCTAGGACATCGCCGGCCGTCACGACGAACCCAAATGCGCTGAGGTCGAGCGAATAGAATGCCGTCGGGTTCGGCGGATCGATTGGCACTGCTCCGTATGGAATCGTCACAGACAGCAAGTTCAGCGCTGTGGACTGTACCGGGACTCCACCGACGGTGGGCAGGAGCTTCACGAAGAGGTCACCGGCGATGACCGTCGCGTTGATGAACAGGTCGAGGCGAGCCAGTGTTCCCGTCAGGCCCACGGTGAAGGTCTGAGCGACCTCGTAGTCGTCCCCCCCGACGCCTCCGCCGAAGTTCACCGTCGTTCCGGGATCAAACCCCTGATCGAAGGCGATCGTCGCAGCCGTAGCCGGTCGGGCGAGGAGCAGCGCGCACGCCGTCGCGACAAGTGCTCTCCGCATGGCGCGAGCAGACCGCAGGTGCCTAGGCTTTGTCAATTCGATCTGGTGCGCCCCGGCTGGGGCGAGAGGAAGCCCAAGAATCAGATGTTTGATCGGGCCCCTCCCAGCCATCGAGAGGGGCCCGGATTCACGGGGCGAAAGTCAGCGTGCGGTCGGTGGGGTATTGCGGGACGTCTGCCGGCGAGCGAGCGCCCGCCAGCGCTGCACGGTGGACCGTGAGACGCCGAGCTGCCGGGCAGCGTCCCGCACGGACAGCCCTTCAACGGCAGCCAGCTTGTCCACGGGAACCGGCTCAGGCGGACGGCCCAGACGTTTGCCCGACGCACGCACGCGCGCCAGACCGGCCCGTACGCGTTCCTGGATACGGCTGCGCTCGAACTCGGCGAGGGCCGCCAGGATGTGGAGCTGCAGCCGGCCGGCCGGCGTGGCCAAGTCGATCCCTTCACCGAGGCTCACGAACCCGATTCCGAGGTCGCGCAGCTCTTCGAGCAGGATGACCAGATGCCGCAGGTTGCGCCCCAGCCGGTCCAGGCGCCAGCACACCAGCACATCGAACCGTCGGCGTCGGGCATCGCGCAGCAAGTCGTCCAGGGCGGGCCGCCGATCCTTCGAGCCCGAGACCCCGTTGTCCACGAACTCCCGGCGGACGTGCCAGCCGCGGGCCTCGCAGTACCGCCGGAGTTCCAGGAGCTGGTTCTCGCAGGTCTGGTCCATGGTGGACACACGAGCGTAGAGGGCGGCCGTCATGGCCGCCCCCTGTCGCTGTCGAACCGGCCAGCGTCGGCCTGATGGCCGGCCCGCAAGATCTGGTCGGCCACGCGGAGCACTCGCTGCGCTGAGCGTTCCGGGATCGGGTTCCCCTGGCCGTACCAGTGCTGGATGTATCCGCGGCATTCGTCGCCCCCAGGCAGGCCCAGCGCCTCGCAGCAGAGCAGGGCGACGGATTCGGCCTCAACCTCGCCGAGGCTGCGCGGAGTGGCCTCCGTGTCGGCTCGGTCCTCGCCCTCGGCCGTGTGACCGAGCAGGACGTGCGCCAGCTCATGGAAGAGCGTTTTGAACGGCCGCGGGTTCAGCGGCGAGACCGCGACCTGCCGATCGCGCGCGTAGCCCATCGTGTTGCCGTCAGGGCAGTCGAAGGGGACTTCGTCGATCTGCAACGCAGCCAGGGCCCGGGCCTTGTCCCAGCCCGGTAGCTCAGGCGCTAGCAGGTCCGCCCCGTCGGTCTGCGCCAGGACGAACCAGCGATTCCGATAGGTGAACCGGAGGAGGCACTCGGCCTCCTCGCCGGTCCCGGTATCAGCACGCTTGATCGTCACCGGCTGGCACAGCGTCAGGGCCTTTTCGCCCTTGCGGACCTGGCGCCCGAGTTCGCGCCAGTGGTTGTACGTGGCCATCGGGCCGAGCGGGATCCGCCGCTCATGGCACTGCACGAACGCCAAGAGCACGTTGCCGAGCGAGTAGTTGTGGAATTGCTGGTACGCCTGGCTGAGGATGCCGGGCTCATTGACGGCCTTCGCGAGGAGTTCAGCGAATGCGGCCGGGGTCGTACGGGGTTCCATGGTGCCTCCTGCCCGCGTCTGCGGGAGAAGGCTGACGAGCACCCGGGATCGGTCCGTGTGAGCGGCGGATTACAATCCTCGGAGCCAGGTCAGCCAGTTACGGTGGTTGCCTTGGTTAGGGGCGTTCGCACGTTCGCGCGTGCGGGCGTCCCGTACATTTCCTAACAGTGTCCTCTACTTGTGGTCGTTACCGTCCCCCCTTCTGACGGGTCCCGATCGGAATCTTCCGTCGCTTCAGGAATTCGGCCAGGGCCCGCCGGATGGCCTCGCTCTCCGAGATCCCGTCACGCTGCTTGAGCCGTTCGAGCCCGCGCTTCAGGTCGGCCGGCATGAACAGGCTGTAGCGCTCCATGACGTCTAGTATAGTGATGTATATACGTGTGTCAACGACGAAGTGTTGCATTCAGCGTCCGCGCTGACCGGACCGTCGCGGTCGCCGTGAGCGGAAACCACCTGCAGGTCGCGGGACGCAGAGCCGGGGACCCCTTGCCCCCGGGGGGTGGGGGGTGTGCGGGGTCGCAAGGTCGGTCAGATTTTCTGGGGGTCCCCGGAGGTTTCGGGTTGCCGCTTTACTGCATCCTCCCGACCGGTCTCCGGCTGGACAAACAAGGGACAGCTCGGGCAGTATTCGTCACTTCAGCGTCGGTGCGACAGCGGCGCCTGCGTGACATTTGTCGCCTTGAACGGATCGGGCTAGCGTCCTCAAGCCGGAGTTAAAGGCCGCCGCGGTGATGCTCGGGTCTCATTCGGGCGGGCAGCCTCGCCGCCGCCGGCAGCGGACTCTCTCCGTCAACTGGTGATGCAGTAGCCCAGGGCTTCGCCATGAATCAGCCAGCGCGTCGGAGCCGCCGCACGCCCGGGTCAAGGCTGCAGGAGTTTTTCGACGCTCAGCAGCCGAGGGTTCGTCGCATCCTGTTGTGTCGTGCCACGGCAGCCGACAGGGAGAGCTGGTCAACCGATCCATTGCTTCAGGCGGCCATTCAGCGAGCGTACCAGCGGTTCGCGGAGCTGGCCGCAGGCGACAGACATTCGTGGAAGAGGTTTCGGCGATTCCATTGCGGAGCTTGGCTGCAGTTCATCCGGCGGCAGGCTACCGCAACCGCGGCGCGACGTGGCCGCCGGCAGCAACCGGTATCGAAACTCATGATCGTTCAAGTGGCCCTTCTGGTGGCCCGCGCCGAACAGCGATTCCAAGCCGGAGCCGCTTGGTGTCGCCAGCGGCGGCGGGACATCGGCAGCCTCGCGGCGGACGACCTGACGACTAACACGCTGAAAGAGATGGGCTACGACTACGCCGAATGCCAGGCGATTCGCCAGCGATACACTGCTAGAGCCGCCGCGGAACAGTACATCTTCGTGACGGAGGGACGTGCTCGCACCGCAGGCGTGGTCAAGGCGATGGCGGCGCAAGGTCGGGCCCGGTTGGCGGCGCACGGTGTCACACTGCACGACGCATTGGATGGGAAGCAAAAATAGGCCCCGGTTGCCCGCTTACCACCTCCACGCTGAGGCTGGTGTCCTTGAAGGAGTTGATCCCGATGACACCAGCCGTTCATTCGTCAAGCTCGCCATTCGTCGTCAGTGACTTGCTACGTAGGAGACATCAGCGTCCCGGTGACCTGGTTGTCCCACCAGTTTCCGACCTGAATCCAATACAGGCACAGATAACACCACCGGGGAAGAGCACGTCACCCTCCGGGACGCCGGGACGCGCCGGGACAGCGCGCTTGGTCAGCAGTCAGGAGGGCGCATGAGCACGACCGCCGAGGCGCCAGCCCAGCCACTCGCGCTGACCAGACCAAAGGCACGTCCCGGTGCGACCACTGACCCGCATCACCTGGCCCAGCGCTATCTCGACCGGCACGCACGTCAAGCCGGACGCTACACCCTTCACTTCTGGAAGGGCGATTTCTGGCGATGGACTGGGCGCTGCTATGAGCGTCTAGACGAGAGCGAGTTCCGAGCCACGCTGAACCAGTTCGTCCGGCGGGACTTCGACAAGTACGCAACGACCGACGCCAAAGGCCGCCGGGCACACGTCACCAGCAGCCGCGTCACGAATGTCCAACGTGCTTTGGAGGGCATCGTCCTCCTGCCAAGTTCCAAGGATCAGCCCTTTGGCATCGGCCGAATGGAGCACGTGACCGATCTCCTCGCGCTGAACAACGGGCTTCTCGACCTCCGAGAGTTCGTGGCCAGCGGAACAGCTACCCTGCGTGCTCATACACCCGAGTGGTTCTCGTGCGCTGCGCTGCCGTTCGACTTCGACGTGACGGCCGGCTGCCCACGCTGGGAGGAGTTCATCGCGTGGATGTGCGTCAACGATCAGGCGAGGATTCACCTCCTGCAGGAGTGGTTCGGCTACTGCCTCACGTCCGATACGTCGTTCCACAAGTTCCTGATGCTGGTCGGTAGTGGTCGCAACGGCAAGAGCGTCCTGATGCGCATCCTGCGGGCGCTCCTGGGGGAGCACAACGTAGCCGCCTTGGGACCGGAGGCGTTTCGGGGCCGGTTCGGGCTCGAAGCTCTGATCGGCAAGCTGGCGAACATCTGTGGCGACGTAGACATCGCCGGGCTGGATGAGGGACGGCTGAAAGCGCTGACGGGCGAAGACACGATCACGGTTGACCGCAAGTACCGGAATTCGATCACATTCAAGTGCATTGCGAAGTTCACTTTTGCCACCAACAATCCGCCGCGGATTGCAGACCGGTCGGAAGGCATCTGGCGCCGGCTGCTGCTCTTTCCGTGCGAAGCGACGGTCGCCGAAGACAAGGTTGATCCTTGTCTCACGGAACGCCTGACGGAGGAACTACCCGGCATTCTCAATTGGGCGGTGGCCGGCCTCAGGCGCCTTTCCGATCAAGGCCACTTCACGGAGGCCGCCGCCGTCACAGCCAAGGGTGAGGAGCTTCGTGACGAGTCCGATCCGGCCCGGCGGTTCTTGCGCGAGAACTGTGTGGCAGATCCGTCCGCCGCGGTACTGACAAAGCAACTTCAGGACGAGGCAAAGGGCTGGGCTCACCTTAATGGGCTACCGGAGATCCGCGTGACCGATCTCGGGCGGGCAGTCAAGGCTCTGTACGGAATCGACAAGCAGAAGCGTCTGGCGACTCTTGACCAGAACCGTCCGTGGGAATATCGCGGCATTCGCCTGAGCGACGAAAGGGACCAGCCGCTGGCTGGCGTCGGCCAGGCCGTGTCCGGGGCCCCCGGCCAATGACCGCCCGCACCTACCCGCCGGAGGGGACTGCGGATCCCCTCCGGGCTTTTCCGGGACACGACAAGGTCGGGACAATGACAGCCGGCCAGTCAGAGCCGGCCCGAACCGAGCCGGATGTCTTGTTCATCGACGACCTTGCCCGTGTCTTGCGAACGTCGCGCTCGACGATCGAACGCCGCCGTCGTGCGGGAAGCTGGCCCATTCCCGAGCTGCCGCCGATCGATGGGCGGCCACGGTGGAGCCGCCCCAGCGTCGAGGCATACCTCCGCTCGACGGCCAGCGGGCGACGAGCGCGCAGCCCGCGTCGAAGGCACTGAGCCGCGATGAAGGTCCGCGAGGTCGTCGCACCGGGCATCTACCGCATGGACAACGGCAGTCACCGTGTCGTTGCCCGTGTGGGCGATCGGCGCACGGGCCCGCGACCGAGGGAGAAGCGGTTTCCGGCGGGGACGGCCCTTCGAGAGATGCGCCGATGGCAGGAGGACACCCGAGCCGAACTCCGACGCCAAGATCTCCGCCCCGCGAAGGGCACGCTCGCGAGCGACGTGGTTCACTATCTGAAGCTCGTCGAGCCGCGCCTTGTTTCCTTCAAGGATCGCGCGTACGACCTGAGCCGCTGGCTGTCTCGCTTCGGGCATCGCCATCGTCACACGCTGGAGCCGATTGAGCTGCAAGCGCAGTTGAACGACTGGAGGTCTCAGGGGCTCTCTGCGCAGACCTGCAACTTACGCCGGACAGCGCTGTCGCACCTCTTCACGACTCTGGACGGCAAACGCGCACGGAATCCGGTTTCCGATGTGCCGAAGTTCCAGCGGCCGGATCCGGAACCCCAGGCGCTTCCGTACGAGGTCATTCGCGCCACCTTCGACGTCATGCGGCCAAACGCGACGAAGGCCCGGCTGATGCTGATGGCGTTCGCCGGATTCCGGCCGTCCGAGGTCATGCGCTCCATGCCTGGGGACGTTGAGCCGTACCTCGACTTGTCGGAGCCGTTCTGCTTCAAGCGGACCGGCAAGAGGGGCAGGCCCGTCATGGTGCCCCTGCCGCCCGAAGGGGTCGCGGCTTGGAGGCTCCTGATTGAACGTGGCGGCTGGGGGTCGTTCGCGCGCGAGAACATCAACCGGGACTGGAAGGCCGCGATGCGGCGAGCCGGCCAGGCGCGCGTCGATGGGCTCGTCGAGGAAGGTGCGCCTCTCGCCGCAATCGACGCAACGAAGAGGGCATTCGCGCCGGTTCGTTGTTATTCGCTGCGGCATTCCTACGCCACGCACCTCCTGTTGAAGGGTGCCGACGACTTGGCGCTCGTGCAGGAAGCGCTCGGCCACCGAGATCCTCGCACGACTCGGA
>Ga0326597_10014682_pt1 | contig 10264 bp, 11 predicted proteins | sample RVTome_12_FD_203789 | JGI IMG/M metagenome (GOLD analysis project Ga0326597, IMG submission 203789) | Soil microbial communities from uranium-contaminated site in the Upper Colorado River Basin, Wyoming, United States - RVT100D185 | ecosystem: Environmental > Terrestrial > Soil > Contaminated >...
AAGGAAGCCGGCGCCCTGCGCCAGGAGGGCCGCGACTACGTCGTCCAGGACGGCGACGTGATGCTGTTCAAGTTCAACGTCTGAGGCGGGCGCCGTTGCCCAGCAGCGCACCTGGGTGCGCGACGGGCGCGGCTTCCTCGTCTCGGAATCGACCCCGGAGCTAGGTGCAGGTGCAGGTGCGGTGCAGGTGCTGCAGGTGTGCTGCCGGTGCAGGTGCCAGCCGTTTCTCTGGATTCGTTGGGATTCTTCGGCTGAGATTCGTGCTTGGGGTCAGCTAGGGCGGTAAGAGATTGCTCGAGAAGACGATTCGCTGCCGCCCGGGGTCGTTTCTGGCCGGCTTTTGGATCCGTTACGGTGCCGGAAGCGCGAATGAATCGGTCTTCGCCCTAGACAGAGCGGACCACCGCCCGTCCGTCGCGCTGAAGATCGGTTGTCGGATCGCTCGCGGCGGTGCTCGGTTCTAGCCGCTCAGTCGCTGCGGCTGGAACGGCAGCGGCGGTGGGAAGGAGCCGTCGGGGAAGAAGACGTCGAGAGCGCCCTGGCGCAGCCGTTCCGCGGCTCGGCGGTATCCCGCCGTGAAGAGCCTGTAAGCGTCACGCAGCGAGTCCCGCGCTGCCCGCGAGGCGGCGTGCGCCAGCGGAGCCGGGCCCTTCTTGATCCGATTCGGCTCGAGACGCGGATCCTGGCGGAAGATGAACTCTCGGCCGCGCGGGGGCTGACCGGTGCGCTTCGCCAGTCGGATCGCCTCCTGCTCAATCTCCGCGACGAGCCCGCGGACGAGTTCGCGGCGTCTTTCGGCGGACAGCTCTCGCCAGCAGGGAAGCGGCGCGAGATGGAGCTGCTCGAGCGTCACGAACGCCTCGGAATCGACCGGCAGCCGCCGGCGACAGGCGGCATGCTCGGCCGTGCGGTCGATCCAGCGGCCGGTCATCGGAACCGCCTCGGCGAGCGCTCGCGCGCAGTGAGCTCCCGGCCAGTCGAGAGGAGAGCGGACGAGGCCCTCCTTCGCGCCATGGGCGAGAACGTAGCGCAGTCGGGCGATCTGAGCCTCCTCCTCGTGCGAGACGAGAATCGCCTGGTAGCGGCGGCCCCAGAACTTCTCGCGCCAGCGGACGAGCCGGCCGGCCTCGCGGGCGAGGTTCGAGCTCAGGTAGTTCATGAAGCTCGCCAGACGCTGGGCGTCGGGAACGGTCAAGAGCAGGTGGAAGTGGTTCGAGAGGAAGGCGAAGGCGTGGACCTCGACCGGATAGAGCCGCGCCGCACGGGCGAGGACGCCCTGGGTCAGGTCACGGAGGACCGGCGTCGGGCGCAGGAGGAGCCGGCCCTGCACGGTGCGGCAGGTGATCTCGACGAGCGAGCTGGGCGGAACGAAGCGCAGGCGGCGAGGCATCGTCCACCTAAGACGGAATCGGCCTCCGGAATCTTCTGCGAATCGGCTGGCACCTCGAGAGACACGAAACGGCTGGCACCTCGAAAGCCTCGAAAAAAGGGAGCGGCTAGACTCGCGCGCTCCGGAGGATGGCGATGGAATGGATCACCGACCCGCAGATCTGGATCGCCTTCGTGACGCTGTTCGCGCTCGAGGTGGTCCTCGGCATCGACAACATCGTCTTCATCTCGATCCTGGCCGGCAAGCTGCCGGCCGCCGAGCAGCCGCGGGCGCGCACGCTGGGGCTCGGCCTGGCGATGGGCACGCGCATCCTGTTGCTGCTGTCGATCGCCTGGATGGCACGGCTCGTGGCGCCGATCGTCACCGTCGGCGACTACGCGCTCTCCGGCCGCGACCTCATCCTGCTCGTCGGCGGGCTCTTCCTGATCGCCAAGTCGACCTTCGAGATCCACGACAAGCTGGAGGGGGCGGAGGGCCACAAGTCGGCCAAGGTGCGCGCCCGCTTCGGCGCCGTGCTGGTGCAGATCGCGCTGCTCGACATCGTCTTCTCGCTCGATTCGGTAATCACCGCGGTCGGCATGGTGCAGCAGGTGGCGGTGATGGTGGCGGCGGTGATCGCGGCGATCGTGGTGATGATGCTGTTCGCCGGGCCCGTCTCGGCGTTCGTGGAGCGCCACCCGACGATCAAGGTGCTCGCGCTCTCGTTCCTCATCCTGATCGGCACCTCGCTCGTCGCCGAGGGCCTCCACTTCCACATCCCGAAGGGCTACGTCTATTTCGCGATGGCGTTCTCGGTTGGCGTCGAGATGCTCAACCTGCGGCTGCGGCCGCGCGCGCCAGAGCCCGTGCACCTGCACGCCCGGGTGAGCGAGACCGGCATCGGCCGTTAGCCGCGTCGAGGCGGCCGCCGGCTCGCTCAGCGGTGCCGCTCCCGCCAGCCGGCGAGCCGGTTGTAGACCGTGCCCATGGCGAGGCCGACGCCGACGCCGACCAGTACCCCATAGCCGAAGCCGATGGCCACGCCCGGCCAGGTCACCGAGTAGCCGGGGAAGTAGAAGCGCAGCAGGCCGAGGTGCTGGCCGACGTTCAGGCCGCCGCGCAGGGTGAGCCACGCCGTGGCGATGGCGAGCGCGGTGCCGCCGACGAGCCCCATCACGATCGCCAGGATGCCGGTGCGCAGGCGCGCCACCGCTTCGCCGACCCGTCGCCGCTCCTCGGCGGTCGCCGGCACGCGGCTCACCGCGTCACCCCCTGCAGGGAGTCGAGCTTCTGCTCCGCCTCGAGCTCGCGCTGCAGCGAGCGCTCGACCCAGTTGATGAGCGCGTTGATCGCCACCGCCAAGCCGCTGCCGAGCACGAATCCGAGCGCGCCGGCCTCGAGCACGCCGACCAGCGCGCCGCGCCAGCTGAGCTCGAAGCCGAAGAAGTAGTGGCCTAGCAGCGACAGCATCGGTCCCGGGTGATCGCCGTTGCCGACGAGGAGCACGGAAGCGGTGGCGGCGAAAAGGAGCAGGGCGAGAGTCACCGCCGTCGCGGCGCCGAGGGCCACGCCGTCGAAGCGCGCGAAGTGGGCGTGCAGCAGCTCCTCGAGCGTCGCTTCGCCCGCCGCCGCCGGCGTCAGCCGGTCGCCGCCGCGCGCGGCGCTCACCGCCTCGTGGTACTCCTCGTCGACGTTGACGTCCCAGACGTCGTGCGCTGGCTCGAGGACGTTGCGCGCGGCGTAGATCCCGGTGAGCATCGAGTGGTCTTGGTTGTTGTAGCGGTGCTGGCCGTTGCGGCCGATCATCTGCAGGTTGGCGAGCCCTTCGAGGCAGGCGCGGACGGCAGCAACGCGCTCGCGGTAGCCGGGATCGTAGACCGGATAAGCGTAGGGCACGCGGACGACGGTGCCGTCGGAGACGGCGGCGGCCTCGGCGAGGCCGAGCTGCTCGATCTCGCGCTTGGCGAGCGCGACGAGCTCGGCGTCCGGCAGGCTCCACACCTCGTCGCCCCGGTTGGCGAAGTACTCGAGCCCGAGCGCCGTGCGCCCGGGATCGGGCACCATCTCGGGGCTCCAGTTCTTGAAGTTCTGGATGCGGCCGACGCGCACCGCGGGCTCGTGGACGTAGATCCAGTTGTCCGGGAAGAGCTCGGCGCGATCGACGATCAACACGACGGTGAGGAAGTCGCGGTGGCGGAGGCCGCGCGCCGCGGCGAGCACCGGCGCGGTCGGCGGCGGCGAGAGCAGCTCGGCAGCGCGGCCGAGCGGAATCGAGCAGATGAGGTGCTCGACCGGCCGCTCGGCGACGCGGCCCTCGCCGTCGCGCACGGCGATGCCGGTGACGCGACCGTCGCGATGGTCGATGCGCACGAGCTCGTGCTCGAGCCGGGTCGGGGAGCCGGCGACGGCCAGTCGCTCGGCGCAGCGCTCCCACATCATGCCGGGGCCGTGGCGCGGATAGTGGAACTGGTGGATGAGCGTGGTGACGACGTCGCCGCCCGAGCGTCCGAACAGCGCTGCCGCGATCGCCCGCCCGAGATCGAGATTCTGGATGCGCTGCGCGGCCCAGTCGGCGCTGATCTCCTCGCAGGGCAGGCCCCACACCTTCTCGGTGTAGGTCTTGAAGAAGACCTCGAAGAGCCGGCGGCCGAAGCGGTTCGAGACCCACTGCTCGAAGTTGCGCTCTTCGCGCGAAGGCAGGAGCCGCGCCTTGGCGTAGCTCGCCACGATGCGCACGGCCTCGACCGGGCCGAGGCCGGCGAGCGCGTTGAGCGGCTTCAAGGGATAGTCGAAGAAGCGCTGGCGGTAGTAGATGCGCGACAGCCGCGGCCGGCTGAGGAAGTCGTCGCCGAGGATCTCCTCCCAGATTCCCTGCACCTCGCCCACCTTGGTGAAGAAGCGATGGCCGCCGAGATCGAAGCGGAATCCCTTGTACTCGGCCGTCTGGGCGATGCCGCCGACGCAGCGGTCCTTCTCGTAGAGCGTGGCGCGACGGCCGAGACGCGCGAGCTCCCACGCCGTGGTGAGCCCTGCGGGTCCGGCCCCGACGATGGCGATCGCCTCGTCTCGGGCCGCCTCCGGCGGCGCGAGGAGCCGCTCAGTCACGCCGGCGGGGGAAGACGAGGTGACGCGCGGCGCCGGCGGCGAAGGCTGCGGCGCAGCACCCGCAGTAGAGGACGTGCAGCGGCAGGGCGGCGAGCGCCGCCGCGGCGCCGCCGCGGCGGGCGACGAGCCGGTAGAAGCCCCAGCTCGCGGCGACGAGCGCGACGGCGGCGGCGGCGGCGACGCCGAGCGCGATCGGCACGAACGCGCCCGGCGCGACGACGGCGGCGGCGAGAGCGACGGGGACGACGAGCCCGGCGAGCACCAGCAGGCGATCCCGCGCTCCGACATTGAGCTCGCCGCCGCGCCCGCGCCGCTCGAGCAGGAGCTCGGTCCACGGCATGCCGCGCCGGACGAGATCGGTGCGCAGCCAGGAGCCGAGCGTCCAGCGCTTGAGATGGCGTACCGTCACCTCGGGCGCGAGCCGGATGCGGCCCCCGCGCTCGGTCAGGCGATAGCCGAGCTCAATGTCCTCGATGCTCGGCTCCGGGTAGCGCGCCGCATCGAAGCCGCCGAGCTCGAGGAAGGTGCGCCGCCGGATCGCCCCGCAGCCGGCCCAGAAGGTGCGCGCTTCGCCGGCGCCGCGCTGGTGGATCCAGTGGTGCAAGAGGTTCTTGAAGCGCGAGACGGCGCCGGGCGCCTCCGGGTGGTCGTCGTAAGAGCCGAAGAGCGCTTCGAGTCCGGGATCGGCGTCGAGCTCCTTCGCCGCCCGCGCCAGGGCGTCCGGATGCAGGATGCAGTCGGCGTCGAGGAAGAACAGGTACTCACCGCTCACCAGCCGTGCGCCGGCGTTGCGCGCCGCCGCCGGGCCGCCGCGCCGCTCGAGGCAGAGCACCCGCAGGCCGCGCGCTCGCGCGCGCCCGCCCGAGCCGTCGGTCGAGGCGTCGTCGACGACCACGATCTCGAGCTCGCCGGCCCGCTCCGGCGGCAACGCCGCGAGGCATCGCTCGAACGCATCGCCACCGTCGTGCACCGGCACGACGAGGGAAAAACGGGGCGCGGCCGCCGCGGCCGCCGCCGCCGCGGCGGGCGAGCCGGGCGCCGGGTCGAAGGCGACGCCGGCGGCTGCTGGCGACTGGCGGGTGGACGGTGCGGGAGAGGTCGTCATCGGTTCCGTCGGGGCGGCCGCCGCGGCCGGGAGCCCGCTCCCGCCCGCCGCCGCGCGAGCGGCGCCGAAGGGGGGCTCGAAGTCCGCGGATCGGCTTTGCCGACGAAACGATAGCTCAGTTCTCCCGCCGCGGCAGCGGACGGATGCGCACCGGGGGGAGGCGTCAGCGCGCGTAGCGGCTCGCGTAGACGCCTAGGCAGCGGTCCTGGACGACGTCGATGCCGGCGGCGAGCAGGCGCGCGGTGGCGGCATCGTGTCGGATCCCCGACTGCAGCCAGACGACGCGCGGCCGGCGGGCCGCCGGCAGCGCGAGGATCTGCTCGACGTGCCCGGGCACCGCGTCGGCGCGGCGGAAGAGATCGACCACGTCGAACGGCTCGGGCACGCTGGCGAGATCGGGATACGCCGTCTCGCCCAGCGAGCGCGCGATCGTCGGATTGACCGGGATGACGCGGAGGCCCCGCGCCTGCAGCATCGCCGGGATCGAGTACGCCGATTCGTCGAGCTGGTCCTCGCCCTTCATGCCGACGACCGCAATCGTGCGCAGCGAGCGCACCACCGCGGCCAGGTCCGCCTCGCTCTCCAGGCGCCGCCCGCGCGGCGTTCGCTTCTCGGTCACGCCATCGAGTGTATCGGCACTGTGCCGGCCGGGCCGCGGCGACGCGATAGCATGAGAATCCGGAGGCCGACGAGTGAACTTCGCACTGACTCCCGAGCAGCAAGCCATCCGCGCCGCCGCCCGCGACTTCGCCGAGAGAGAGATCTCGCCGATCGTCGAGACGCACGACGAGGCGCAGAAGTTCCCGCTCGCGGTGATGAAGAAGGCCGCCGAGCTCGGCTTCCTCGGCGTGCTCTTCCCCGAGGAGCTGGGCGGCGCCGGTCTCGGCTACGTCGAGTACGTGCTGGTGGTCACCGAGCTCTCCAAGGTCGACCCCTCGGTCGGCATCTCGGTGGCGGCCCACAACTCGCTGTGCACCAACCACATCTTCAAGTTCGGCAGCCCCGCCCAGCGCGAGCGGTGGATCCCCAGGCTGGCGAGCGGCGAGCACATCGGAGCCTGGGCACTGACCGAGGCCGGCTCGGGCTCCGACGCCGCCGCGGCGCGCACCCAGGCGAGGCGAGTCGACGGCGGCTGGGTGCTCGACGGCGCCAAGGTGTTCTGCACCCACGGATCGGTCGGCGACGTCTGCGTGGCGATGGCGGTGAGCGACCTCGAGGCCAAGCGCGGTCGCAACATGTCCGCCTTCGTCGTCGAGAAGGGCGCCGCGGGATTCCGGCCGGGCAAGAAGGAGAACAAGCTCGGCATCCGCGCCTCGGATACCGCCGAGGTGATCTTCGAGAGCTGCTTCGTCCCCGACGAGAACCTGCTCGGCGCGCCGGGAGAGGGCTTCCACCAGGCGATGGAAGTGCTCGACGGCGGCCGCATCTCGATCGCCGCGCTCGGCCTCGGCACGGCGATGGGCGCCTACGAGACCGCGCTCGGCTACGCCAAGGAGCGCCAGCAGTTCGGCCGCCCGATCGCCGAGTTCCAGGCCATCGGCTTCGCGCTCGCCGAGATGGCGACCCGCATCGCCGCCGCCGAGGCGCTCACCTTCGCCGCCGCGCTCGAGATGGACCGCACCGGCAGGGTGACGCTCAAGGCATCGGAGGCGAAGCTGATGACCGGCGAGGCGGCCGTCTTCTGCGCCGAGCGCGGCGTGCAGATCCACGGCGGCTACGGCTTCGTCAAGGACTACCGCGCCGAGAAGTACTACCGCGACGCCAAGATCTGCACCATCGGCGAAGGCACCAGCGAGATTCAGCGGCTGGTCATCGCCCGCGAGCTGCTCTCGGCATGACGCCGCGGGCCGCCGCCGGGCGCGCCGCGCGCGCGACCGACCTCGAGGCGCTCGTCGAGGAGCTGCGCGCGCGGTGGCCGCGGGCGCTCGGCCGGGCGATCTCGGTGGTCGAGGACGGCGGCCCGCAGCAGGCCGAGCTGGTGCGCCGGATCTACGCCGAGACTGGGCGCGCCCGCGTGGTCGGCGTCACCGGCCCCCCGGGGGCCGGCAAGTCGACCCTCGTCGACCGGCTGGCTCAGGCGGTGCGCGCGCGCGGCGAGTCGGTCGGCATCCTCTGCGTCGATCCCACCTCGCCGTTCTCGGGCGGCGCGCTCCTCGGCGACCGCATCCGCATGCAGGGCCTGGCCACCGACCCGCAGGTCTTCATCCGCTCGATGGCGACGCGCGGCGCGATGGGCGGCCTGGCGCGCGCCACCCGCGACGCTGTCGACGTGCTCGACGCCGCCGGCTTCGACTGGATCCTGGTCGAGACGGTCGGCGTCGGCCAGGACGAGGTCGACGTCGTCTCGAGCGTCGACACCGTCCTGGTCGTCGCCGTGCCCGGCCTGGGCGACGACATCCAGGCGATCAAGGCCGGCATCTTCGAGATCGCCGACGTTTTCGTCCTCAACAAGGCCGACCGCGAGGGCGCCGACCGCACCTATCGCGATCTCGCCACCATGCTGTCGCTCGCCGCGGCGCTCGACTGGACGCCGCCGATCGTGCGCACCGTGGCGTTGCGGGGCGAAGGCATCGCGGCGCTCGTCGCCGAGATCGAGCGCCACCGCGGCTGGATGGAGGAGGAGGGCCGCCTCGCCGGCCGCCGGCGCGAGCAGCTGCGGCTGCGGGTGGAGGGGATCCTCAAGGAACGCGTGCTGGCCGCGGCTCGCGACGAGGCCGGTCTCGACAACGAGCTCGAGCGCGCCTTCGCCGAGCACGTCGACCCCTACCGCGTCGCCGACGCGCTCTTCCGCGGCGTCGCGCGCGCGCAGGCCAGCCGCGGCTGAGCGTCTCGGCGGGCGCGGCGAGAACGAGAAGCGAGGAGCGAAGACGATGCGCAAGCTGGTCCATCTGGGAATCGCGGTCGCCTCGATCGCCGAGGCGCGCCGCTTCTGGGAGGCGCTCGGCCTCGCCGTCGAGCGCATCGAGGAGGTGCCGCACGAAGGCGTGCGCGTCGCTCTGCTGCCGCTCGGCGAGGCACGGCTCGAGCTGCTCGAGCCGACGGATGCCGACTCGCCGATCGCCCGGTTCCTCGCCAAGCGCGGGCCCGGCATCCACCACGTCTGCCTGGCGAGCGACGACCTCGCCGCCGACGACGCGGCGCTGCGCGCGGCCGGAGTCGAGCTCCTGCGCCCCGCCCCGACGGCCGGCGCCGGCGGTGCGCGCGTGCAGTTCGTGCATCCGACGAGCGCCGGCGGCGTGCTCGTCGAGCTCGCCGAGCCCGCGTCCCACGGCGCGGCGAGGCCGGGCGAGGAGAGCGCGAGATGAGCCTCGGCCCGGGCGCGATCGTCACCGTCCATCTCGTCAACCCGACCGAGAAGTTCTGGGGCCTGCTCGAGCGGCTCGAGCCGGTCGGCATCGTCTTCCGCGGCATCAGCCTCGACTTCTTCGAGGAGTGGGTCAACGAGCTGGCGAGCGGCGAGGGGAGCCCGCTCGGCAGCTCGACGATGTTCGTGCCGCTCTTCCGCGTCGAGCGCATCTTCCTCGACGAGCAGGTGGGCGAGGTGGAGAGCTACCGGCGGCGCTTCGAGCGCCGCACCGGCCTCTCGGCGACGGCTGCGCTCGGCGTCGCCGACGCCGACGAGCCGCAGCCGAGCTGAGGGGCGGTCGTCAGAAGCGGACGTTCTCGACGTAGAAGCGCGTGATCTCGTAGCGGCGCGAAACGACCTCCTCGGCCAGCTTGGGCGTGAGGTCGAACTTGCCGCCCGAGCTCCCGCCGGCGCTCTCGCAGAGGAACTCGAAGCCCTCGATCGCGCCGGGGCGCTTCGCCCGCACCTGCAGGAGCGTGTTGGCGCCCGCCAGGATGGCCTTGAACACCGCCGTCTCGCTCGCGGTCTCGAAGACGAGCAGCGGCCGCTGGGCGTCGCCGCTCGCGTGCACGCGCACCGCGGTCACGCCGCGGCCGGCGAGCGTCTGCAGGATCTCGGCGGCGAGCTGGGTGTCGGGAAAGGGCAGGCGGCGCTTTTCGGCCGATTCGCGCTGGCGCAACAGGGCGGCGGGCGTGGCCGGCGCGTCGGTTTCCGGCGCGGCGGCGGGGACGTCGTCGAGCCCGCGCAGCTCCCCCTCGCTGGCGCGCATCAGGTCCTGCAGCTTGGGCTTGGTCGGCGGCGGCGGAGTGGCCTTGAGCTCGCGCGCCTCGCCCCCCTCGATCACGATCGCCGTGCCGCCGAGCCGCGACTCGTTGGCCTTCTCGGTGCGCGGGACGTCGATCTCGCCGGCCGGGATCGAGCTCTCCGTTCCGGAAGGCAGGGTGATGATCGCGAGCCCGCCCCGCACCACGTACTTCTCCTTGGCGACGATGCGGGAGCCGTCTTTGAGGTAGATGGTGTAGGCGAGAGCCGGCGCGGCGGCGAGCGCGACGGCGAGCGCGACGGCGAGACGTGCGGGGCGCATGGCGAGTCCTTTCCGCATCGGGGTCGCTGTTAGTATAGCGGCCCGCCGATGAGCCTCACCGCCCGCGACGAAGCGCTGCTGGTCCTCGAGGACGGCGGCGTTTTCGCCGGCCGCGCCGTTGCCCCGGGGACGCGCTTCGGCGAGGTCGTCTTCAACACCGCCATGTCGGGCTATCAGGAGGTGCTCTCCGATCCCTCCTACCGCGGCCAGATCGTGGTCATGACGCAGCCGCACATCGGCAACTACGGCGTCGCC
>Ga0326597_10014684_pt1 | contig 10263 bp, 7 predicted proteins | sample RVTome_12_FD_203789 | JGI IMG/M metagenome (GOLD analysis project Ga0326597, IMG submission 203789) | Soil microbial communities from uranium-contaminated site in the Upper Colorado River Basin, Wyoming, United States - RVT100D185 | ecosystem: Environmental > Terrestrial > Soil > Contaminated >...
CGTTCTGCATCGGGAAATGACGGGATGGAAGCGCTGGCGGGTAGCGCTTCGCACGTGGCGCCGCCGGGACTTTAACCGAGCATTTTCCAATCCAAGAATGAGCCTGAAAATGGAGTTTGACTCCGCAGGCCAATTCCTCTAATCTCGCAGGCATCTGTGCATATCCTCGGGGAAGTATGTCTTCTGCCGCACAAACCGGGATGGAGCCTCCTGAGAACGCCGGCGGTATGCCCGCGGAAACCCAGGAGCAGGCGCTGCTGCAAGAGCCGCACCTGCGGGCGCTGGTGGACGCCAGCAAAATTCTCAATTCCACGCTCGATCTGGACCGGCTGCTGGAGCTGATCCTGGAAGTGGCGACGCGGGAGATGGGGGCGGACCGGGGCACGGTGTACCTGCTCGATCCGCGGGCCGGAGAGTTGCGGGCGCGGATCGCGCAGGGAGTGGAGACGCGGATTCTGCGCGTCAAGGTAGGCGAAGGCATCTCCGGGAAGGTGGCGGCGACGGGCGAGACCGTCCGGATTCCGGACGCCTACCAAGACCCCCGGTTTGCCCAGAATTTCGACGCCAAGTCCGGCTACCGCACGCGCAGCGTGCTCTGCGCTCCGATCCGCAACAAGACAGGCGGAATCATCGGCGTGATCCAGCTGCTCAACAAGATCCAGGGAACCTTCGAGATCGTGGACGAAGTATTCCTGCAGGCCCTGACGGTGCACGTGGCGATCGCGCTCGAGAACGCGAAGCTGCACGCGGAGGTCGTGGACCAGCAGCGCATCCGGACCGAGCTCGAGCTGGGGCGGCAGATCCAGCAGAACCTGCTGCGGCCGCCGCCGTCGAAGTGGCACCGCTACCGGATGGCGGCGCGGGCTGAAACCTGCTACGAAGTCGGAGGCGACTTCTACGATTTCCTCCCAATCTCGAGCTCGGCGCTCTGGGTGATCATTGCGGATGTTTCGGGAAAGGGCATCTCGGCGGCGCTGGTGATGTCGACGATCCAGGCTTCGCTGCGGGCGCTCCTGGTTGGGGTCCATTCCTTTGAGCGGCTGCTCGAACAGATGAACGAGATGATCCGCGACTTCACGGGCGGGAGCATCTACCTGACGCTGTTTCTGGCGCTGCTCGATAGCGAGAGCAAGCGAATGCACTACATCAACGCCGGGCACAACCCGCCGGCTCTGGTGCGGGCCAACGGCAAGGTGGAACTGCTCGAAGAGGGCGGCACGGTGTTGGGGCTGCTGCCGCGCGTCCGCTATAGCCGGGCGCAAGTGAATCTCCAAAAAGGCGACGTCCTGGTGCTCTATACTGACGGCGTCACCGAGGCCACCAACCCTGCCGGAGATATGTTCGGGCTGGAAGCGATGGCCGAAAGCGTCGAGGCGACCCGGCCCGATACCACCCCCGAAACGGTCCTGGCGCGTATCGTCGCCGACCTGCAGCAGTTCACCGAGGGCACGCCGCAAGGCGACGACCAGACGATGGTCATCATCTGCCCGGAGTAGCAAGAATTCTGTAAACCCTGCAAGGCGAAGATGCCTTCCTAGGCGCCGTTCCCGAACCCGAAAAAGGGCATAAAAGAGACCTTTCTTTCCCTTTTTCTTCCATCCTTAGCCTTCAAATCTCCAGGTTTTCCTTTTACAATCAACAGATAGCTAATGGCACAGGGATTGCTACTTCCTCCAGGATTTTCCTTATTTTCCTTGGAGGTGAGGGATGAGGGGACTTCTGAGTCTAGCATGCTTAATTGTTGGAACGGCCGGGGTCGCCATGGCGGGAACTGCGCCGAGTGTGCCTGAGATCAACCCAGCGACGGCTCTTGGCGCGCTGACTCTGCTGGGCGGGTCGGTACTCGTGATCCGCGCTCGTTTGAAGAGGTAACGATCAATATTTGGCTTGTTTTAGGAGGAAGAATGAAGAAATTGTTCGGGCTGTTTTTCGCGATTGCCAGCACAGCGGGAGTCGCCATGGCGGGCGGCTTTACCGCGCCTGAGATCAACTCGGCTTCGGCTTATAGCGCACTGGCATTGCTAGGAGGCGGAATTCTGGTAATCCGCGCGCGGCTGAAGAGGTAGAGCTTTTGCGGCTATTCCCTTCTTAACATCCGCGCAGGGAAGGGCTTGTGTCCTGACCCAACGGTTTGCCTCTTGTCCGCACAATCCGGGCCGATTCTCCGTTGAGTGGCATCTCTGGCAGGTGCGACCATGGCCGTTGGGGATTCAATTGAACTTTCGGACGGAGTCCTGAGATTGGATTGGACGGAAATCGAAAGCGGCGCGTACTGGCCGGTATTCATCGCATCGTTTCTCGTCGTGGCCGTTTGGGAGACCCTCCGCCCCCGGCCGGGGCTGACTCAAACCACGGCCCGGCGGTGGGGAAATCACACCGTGGTCACGATCCTCAACACTCTTATCTCAGGGGTGTTGTTCCGGGGCACGGCGGTGATGCTCGCCGTTTCCCTCGCGGGCAGCGGTTTCGGTCTCTTGAACAGACCCTCGTTGCCCTCGCCGGCAAGCTGGATTTTAGCCTTTCTCCTGCTCGATCTCGTCCGGTTCGCAAGCCACCGCATGCTCCACGCAGTTCCCCTCTTGTGGCGCGTGCATCAGGTACACCACTCGGACCCCGATTTTGATTTGTCCACCGCGCTAAGGGTTCATCCGCTTGAAGTGGTCATGACCCGCGGCGCGTATCTCGCCGCGGTCTTGGTCCTGGCTCCCCCGGCCGGGGCTGTTTTGGCTTACGAATTCGTCAGTGTCTTCCACAATTTCTTTGGGCACGCAAATGCTTCTCTGCCCAGATGGTTCCAAGAGTGGATTGGGACAGTTTTTTTCACACCGGACACGCATCGCATCCATCACTCCGAGGAAGTATGGGAACAGAATAGAAATTTCGGACAAGTCTTTACTTGGTGGGACCGCTTGCTCCACACGTATTCGGCCGAACCGGCCGCCGGGCAGGATGGGATGATTGTCGGACTGCGCGGATCCCAGAATGGAAACAGTCTCCGGATCGCGTTTATGCTGACCCAGCCCTTCCGGCCGGAACGCAGCGAACGGCCTTCGCCGGCGCAGTCGCCGGTGCACGCCCCATAGCCTCGACGGATCCCCAGCGAGCCGGATCCCCGCGCAGAAGAACACAACGATTCCTTACAATCCCCGCGAGCGCAGGATGCGGATGGCGCGGCTGGCTTCGAGCGCGACCTCCGCGTCGCGGTCCCGCAGCAGGTTGTCCAGTTGGACAATCGAGTTGCTGTCGCCGGAAGCGCCCAGGACCACGCAGATGTTCTTACGGACTTCGGTGTTTCGGGAATAGAGGTGCGCGTAGAGCGTATCGCGAACGGGGCTTTCGCGGGCAAGCTCGATCAGATAGGGGCGCGCCTCGCCGCGCCGGGCGCGGGATTCGAGCTCCGAAACGATCTCGTTCACATACTCCAGCCGTCCGTGCGAGACGAGGGCGAAATCGAGAGCGAGCCGCACGCTGGCGTCCCGCTCGCGTTCGCGCGCCTGCTCGATATGGGAAAGGTGCTCCGGGTTTTTGAGCCGGCCGAGCCCGAGCGCCGCCGGTATGCGCAGTTTCTTTTCGCGATCCATCAGATGGCGCATGAACAGCAGCGCCGTGCTTTCGTTGGGCATGAAGGCCAGGGCGTCCAGCGCGGCGGAGCGCACGTCGTCGTCCTCGCTGGTTTCGAGCGTGACGCGCAGGTCCCCGATGGCTTCCTCGACGCGCAACAGGCCCAACGTCAGCGCGGCCTGAATTTGGACATCCTTCTGCGGGTACATCAGCAGGAAAGCCACGCGCGGCCCGGCGGAAAGGTCCTTGATCTTCTGCAAAGATCGAAGCGCTTCCAGGATCAGGTCCGTGTTGTTGCTGAAGGCGGCCTCGACCAGGTCCGGAATCGCCTCCCTGACGCGAAGGATTCCCAAGGCCCGGGCGACCCGCGCGCGCGTCTGCATATCCGGGGCGCCCGTGACGGACTGGCGGAAAACTCGAAGCACCTCGGGGTCCACGTCGATGTCCGGGTCGGCGACCACCGTGTCCACGTCGGAAAACATGCCTTCCACGCGCTTGCTGACGGAACGAAAGAATCCGCCGAAACCGGTGTCGACGTAGCCCGGAAGATAGAAGTTGACGATCCCGTCGATCGCGAGGTAACGAACCTCGGGGATTCCGTCGCGCACCGCAAGCGAAAGCGGAGCCAGGCTGGCGGGGGAACCCAGGCGGATCAGGGACCGCACCACGGTCATCCGCACCCGCTCCTCGGAATCCTGCACGAGGGGCGCCAGCGTCGCGACATACGCTGGATTTCCTTGCTCTCCGATTTCCTTGACAGCGCGTTCCCGGACCTGCGCGTCGGGATCCTGGAGCTGCTGCTCGAGACCGGTTTGCAAACCCCAAGCGGCTGCCGGGAACAGGCAGCAAACAGCCGCACAGGCCTCCAGCCAAACCAGAATCGCCGTGCTCCTTCTTCCTCCTCCGCCGGCCTGCAACGGCCCACGCAAAGAACCCCGCACGGGGCTCGGCTCGGGACAAAAACGCATGCTCGCCTCCCGCTCTTGTAATCTCATTCCATTGTACATTGCGGCGGCCCGGCTACCGAAGAATACTTCGGATTTTCATGTTCAAGATTGTGAATCAGGCGGCAGCCGGAGCGGCTAGGGAGCGACCGGCAGCGTGAGCACGGGGCTTCGGACTCCGCCGGATTCGATGACGAACGGCACGCGGCCCGTGCGGGTTTCCGCAGGTACGACGAAGTTGACCTGATAGAGACCCACAAAACCAGGCGTGAGTCCGGAGAAGCGCACTGCTGCTTCGCGGCCGTCGATCCGGATGGTTGGCAGGAGAACGGTGTGAGCAAGAGGCTCGGACGGGGCCAGCGAGCCGGAGGGCACCTCGGGCTCGACCGCGCCGAGGCCGTTCGCAAACAAAACCAGTTCGTCGCCGGGATGCGCAGGCGAAAAATTCCACACTCGTGAACCGCTCCCATTGTACACGCTGGGATCTGTTCCGAAGAGAAAACTGGCCGGGCTGGCGGGAGTCTGCGGAACTTTCACGGTGGCTTCGCCCCGCTCGCTACGCAAAACCACTTCCCCCATCGGGCCGGAAATCCCGAACGGCACCAGAAAATTCACCTGCCCCGGACTGGCAAAAAACAGCGGAGCAGGAACGCCGTTGACCGTGATGCTCGTGCCCGCCAGGGAAACAGGCAATGAGCCGCCGCCCGCCGCAACAACGGTTTCGGCCGACAGGTTGGCGCCGAAGAGGGCCGCGCCCATGCCCGGAGCCAGGGGAGCGTTTCCAAAACCGGCCGCATTCACGATTGCGTTGATGCGCAAAGCGCTCGCCGACGGTTCGCCGAGAAACAGCGCGAAGGCTCCCCGCCCATGCGTGGCTGCCACGAGCAAACCGGTCGCGGGGTTTTGAGATAGTCCGAGCACAACGGCGTTCGGCAGTCCCTGCTGCAGCGGGGTCCACGAACCGTCCTCCGCCAGGACGAAGACGCCGATGTCGGTGCCGAGATAGACCGTGTCGGGCGAGACGGCGTCCAGCAGGACCGCATTGACCGGAATGTCCGGAAGGTTCGCGCTAATGTCCTGCCAACTGCCGCCCGCATCGTCGGTGCGAAAAACATGGCCGGTTCCGAATCCGGACAGGCCCACGAACGCGCGCGCGCCGATTGCGGGATGGACGGCGATCGAAGTCACGAAGCGCGCCGGCAGCGGAGCTGCGGGAAACCAGTTGATTCCACCGCTCGTTGAGACTTGCACCAGCCCATCGCTCGAGCCCGCATACACGACCACGGAGGAATTAGGCGCGACCGCCAATGCAGTCAAAGTGGCCGGCGCGCCGCCGGTGAGATCTTCGGAAACAGGCGCCCAGCTTTCGCCGCCGTCCTGGCTGCGCCACACGCGATGCGTGCCGAGATACAGGGTGTCGGGCTGATTCGGGTCGGCAAGAAAAGGAGGATAGAACTGGACGCGGTCGGTTGCGTCCAGTCCCTCGGAGATGACGCGGAATGTTTGCCCGCCGTCATCGGAGCGGCGCACGGAATGCCGGCGGGCTACCGTGTAGACCGTCTCCGGGTTCGCGCTGCTGTAAAACGCCGCGCCGGAGTCTCCCGGACGCCCCTGCTGCCAGGCGAATCCGCCGCGATACAGAATCGTTCCGTTGTCCTGCGTGCCTCCCACGGCGAGGGAGGGGTTGGAAGGATGCAGGCCCACGGACTGGAACTGCGTCACGGCGAGGCTGCTGTTCAGGCTGGTGAACGTCTCTCCGCCATTGGAGGTGCCCCACACGCCGCTATCCCCGATGAGGTAGAACGTCCGCGCGTCGGCGGGATCGAACACGATGTCGTGCTGGTCCTCGTGCAAGCGTGCCGATTCGCTCAGGTTCGTCCAGGTGTCGCCAAAATCCCCGGATCGCCAGAGGCCGATGGCCCCGGCGTAAACAATGGCGGCGTCTTCCGGGCTTACCCGCACGAAGAGGCTGAAGGCTCCCTGGCCTTGGCCGTCCTCGGAAAAAATGTCCGGGGGAAGATTGGGCATCTGGCCCCAGGTTGCGCCGCCGTCGAGCGAGCGATAGAGGCCGTTCAGCTCGAAATCCGTGGACCGGACGATCAGGGCATACAGGATGGAAGGATCGGTGGGTGTTGCTCCGAGAGCAATCCGCCCGATCGACTCCTGCTCCGGCAAACCTTCCGACACGTGCCCCCAGGTCTCGCCGCCGTCCGCGCTCCGATACACGCCGTTTTCGGGGCTTCCAGAGAAGTTTCCCACCGCGGCATAGGCGATCGAGCTGTCGGCGGAGTTGAAAGCGAAATCCGTGATCGCGCCCTGCAGCACCACGCGCCACGTTGCGCCGTCGTCGCTCGACTTCCAGAGCGCGGTGGAGCGGCCGAGGAAGAGCGTCCCCTGGTTTCGCGGATCAAACCGGATGAAAGACGTCGGAGAGGAAAGAAAATTCTCCGGGGCGACGCGCTCCCAGGTGGCGCCGCCGTCGCCGCTCCGGTAAACGCCCGCGCCGTAATAGCAGTCGCGGCAGAAGTTGAGCTCGCCGGTCCCGTACCAGACGGCGCCGGTAAACGGGTCCACGGCTACGGCGCCCGAAGCAAGAGACGGAAGGCTGTCGGTCAAGGGACGCCAGCTCGCGCCGCGATTCGTGGTCTTCCACACGCCGCCTCCCGCCGCCGCCACGTAGACGGTCGCGGAGTTGCGGGGATCGATCGCAATGCTCGTCAGCCGCCCGCTGATTATGTCATCCTGGAGCGAGCTGATTCCGCCGGGCCCCAGCGGCACCCAGGGGTCTCCGATCGCCGCCGCATGCGGGAGCGATTCGGACGGTTCCCCGGACAGATCCGAAGACAGTTTTCGGAAGCCGCCGGCGCTCGCCCCGCTACTCGCTGCGGAAATGCTGCGGTCGCGCTGCTCGACCGCCTGCGTCAATGCGCCTTCGGGGATGTAGCCCAAACCGTACGTGCGTTGCCCGTAGAACCACTGCTCCCACTCGAGCGCAGATGGGGCTTGGGCGGAGGATGCGGCGGGTAGCTCCTGCCGCAATTCCTGTGCTAGGGCCGCCGAAAAGGGAACTCCCCCCCAGGCGAGCATCGCCCCCAGCAGAACGGTTCCCCCGATGACACGGCTCCTTCCGCAGAGCCTGTGAAGAAAAACGCCCATCGATTCCGACTCTTCCAACAACAACTAACCTAAATGTAGGGGGAACACTTCCTAGATACGCGGGAACTACAGTGTAGCTGAATCGGGCGGCCAAAAACAAGGGGAAAGTGGGCCGGGCTTCCGCCGGTGCCGGAAACGATACCGCCGGGGCAGGATCGCCTGTTTTAGCTGGCCCCCCGCCCGGAGAGGACCCGCGGAATGGTGCGCAGCAGAATCTTGAAATCGAGGGCGAGCGACCAGTTGTCGATGTACTCCATGTCGAGCTGCATCCATTGGGCGAAATTGAGCTGGTTGCGCCCGGCAAGCGCCCAGAGGCACGTCAGGCCCGGCTTCATGCGCAGGCGGCGGCGCTGCCATTTCTCGTAGCGCGCCACCTCGTCCGGCAGCGGCGGGCGCGGTCCGACAAACGACATGTCGCCCTTCAGGATGTTCACGAGCTGCGGCAGCTCGTCGAGGCTGGTCTTGCGCAGAAAGCGCCCCACGGAAGTGACGCGCGGGTCGCGGGAGCTCTTGAAGACGGGGCCGTCCATTTCATTCAAGTGCTCGACCGACGGGCGCCTCTGTTCGGCATCCTGATACATGGACCGGAACTTATACAGCCGGAATCTTCTCCCGTTCAAGCCGCAACGAAGCTGCCGGTAGATGACGGGTCCCGGTGACGTGAGCCGGACCAGCACGGCGATCAGCAGCAGCAAAGGCGCGGTGAGAATCAACAGCACGGAGGCCAGCAGAAGATCGAGCGCGCGCTTGAGGAACAGAAGATACTCGTTTTCCGGAGCGTTGCTGAAGCTGAGCAGCGGCATGCTCTCCAGCCGGTCGAGCGTGATCTCCGAGCGCAGGTGCGGGAAGAAGTCCACCAGCACGCGGGTCTTCACCCCCTGCTCCTCGCAGGCCAGGAAGAACTCCTCCATGCGCTCGAGCTGCGCCTTCGAGACCGCGAAAATGATCTCGTCGACGATGTGCTCCTCGATCATCTGAGGAAGCTGATCGAGAGGCCAGACCGGGTAATCGCCCCGGAGCGCGCCCTGCGCCAGCACAGGTCCGCCCGTCTCCCGGATAAATCCCACCACGCCGTTGCCGTGCTCTTCGTGCTGCTCGATCAGCCGCGCCAGCTCGACCGCCTTGGGACCGGTCCCGACAATCAGGTAGTAATGGCGGCCGCCGAACCCTTCCAGCACGATGCGCCGCATGCGGCGCGCGGCGAGCCGGTAGGCGGTCTGCAGGAGCAAATTGCTGAGCACGAAAATGGCGATGAACAGTCGGCTGATGTCGCCGAGCTTCAAGAGATAAATGGCGGTGGCGAGCGCAACTCCAAACCAGAACGTCTGGGTCACCGTGAGGCGCAGCATGCCGAGCGTCTCAAAGCTCGCGGGACGGCGATAGGCGGCCAGACTGATGCCGATCGAGGTCCACAGCACGGCGGCGGTCACCAGCAGCGCAGCCGCCACGCCCGGCCTCAGAAAAAAAACGGACAGCTCGGGGAAATGCGCCCGCGCCAGGTAGGCGATCTCAAAGGACAGAAGAAGAGGAACGACGTCGGAGACGACGAGGAGAAGCCACAGGAGACGGGCGCGCCGTGCAAACATAGCCGTTTGAACTCACCCCGAGGGCCGGGAAGCGCCGTTGCGGATCAACCATCCCCGTTCATCCCCGAGCTTTACTCATCCTTCGGGCTTCAGGCGCCGGGAGTCAAACTCGCGGGAGTCAAACCTGTTTGCCCCCCCGGCTCGTGAAGCGGTTCAATCCCGGTCTTTCAGGAGCACGCTATTGCCGTACGGCCGCTGGTAGACGACGAAATAGCGGTCATCGAACACCCCGAATTTCTCGGCCGGGTAGAAGCTCAGAGCCGCCATCCAGGTGTCCACGTCCGATTGATTCAGCCACATCCAGCTGTTCGGAGAATCCACCCGATTCTTGTCGATCACCACGATCTTGCCGTCCGGTTTCAGGTACTTTGCCGTATTGGTCACATGCTCCTGCCGCTTTTCGATCATGTGCAGCACGCGATGGTAAAATGCAACGTCCACGTTCGTGACCGGCAGCTTGGGGTCGGTGTATTCGCCCAGCACCGTCCGGACGTTCGTCAGGCCCATCTCTTTCGCCTTACCGCCCACGTAATCGAGCATCTTCTGGTCGATGTCCACGGCGTATACGATCCCGTTGGGGGCGACCGCTTTCGCAAACGCGACGGTAAACGCTCCGGCGCCGGAGCCGACGTCGGCCACGATGTCGCCCGGCTTGAGCTGGAGCTTCTCCAGCACCTCGTCCACCTTCAGGGCGACGACGCGGTTGGGGCGCTCCATCCGGTCAATGTACTGGTCCGCCGGAAGCTGCTCCAACTGGGCCGATGCCACCGGCAAGCCGATCCCCGCCACCCACAGCATTGCAAACCCTAAAATTCCAAGCCTTGTCCTGTTGCTCATTCCAGGCCTCCTGTAGAAAGTGCTGTTTCGATTCTAACTCGTTTAGACCCAAATTTTACAATACTTGCGCGAAAGCCAACAAGGAAAAGACCGGGGGCCGTGTTGGACACGGCGGCGCCTCGGAGACTCCTCTTGTGATAGCGGGATCCAATCATTCGTCAAGGTTGAACTAAGGGGAC
>Ga0326597_10014685_pt1 | contig 10263 bp, 9 predicted proteins | sample RVTome_12_FD_203789 | JGI IMG/M metagenome (GOLD analysis project Ga0326597, IMG submission 203789) | Soil microbial communities from uranium-contaminated site in the Upper Colorado River Basin, Wyoming, United States - RVT100D185 | ecosystem: Environmental > Terrestrial > Soil > Contaminated >...
AGGGAGGGCGGGGCGTCTGCGGAGGTGTACCGTGAGGCGGTGGAGCGATGGAAAGCCCTGCGCGCTTCGTCCGGAGGGGCTTACGCGTGGATGCTCGAGGAGGACGTGGCCCGGGAAATCGCGCGCATCGACCTGCCGGTGTCGACGTATACGCAATGGTATTGGAAGATCGACCTCCACAACCTTCTCCACTTCCTGTCGCTGCGGGTCGACCCGCGAGCCCAGTGGGAGATCCAGGAGTTCGCGCGAGCGATCGCCGGCATGGTGAAACGCGTCGCCCCCCTCTCCTATGAGGCGTGGGTCGACTACGACCTCGAGTCCCGACCCCTCACCCGGGCAGAGCGGGTCGTGCTCTCGCGTCTGGTCGATACCTCCGCGGGGGTGATCACGGCGCGCGACGGCGCCTCGGTCTCCAGGGAGGAGATGAAGGAGGTGGGGCTCTCGCCTCGCGAGGTCCGCGAGTTCGTCGAGAAGGTTCAGGCTCCGGAACGTCCTGACTTCGACCTGGACCTGTCTCGCATGCGGTCGGCCGACGACGTCGCGGCCGAGATGTACGAGGCGCTTCCGAGCGACTTCGACTAGAACCCGCCGGGCCTTACTGTCTGCAGGGCTCCTCGCCCGGCACCGGCGCCGTTCCCGGTGGCAGAAACCGGCACGGATCCGCCTGTTCGAGCGTCACCCTTCCGCCGGCGCGAACGAGCGCCTGTGCGCTGGGCCCCTGGAAGAAGCCGTAGCCTTCGCGGCTGGTCATCCAGGCGAGCGGGCCTCCCAGGGTGCGGCCGGCTGCGAGAGTCGCTTCCTTGATGGTCGTCACGAGCGCCTCGTACTCGGGGTCGCCCTGGCTGCGGCCCGAAAAGCTTCCCAAGTCCGAGCTCGCTGCGAAGACCACATCGACACCCGGTGTGTTCGCGATCTCCCTCGCGATCCGCACACCCAAGGGGTCCTCGATCATCGCCACGATCATGATGTTCTCGTTCGCGGCCGCCCTGTAGTCCCGGCCCCACAGCGCCCCGTACTGTCCGCCGCCCTGACTTCTCCGCCCCATCGGAGGATAGTGTGCGAAGGTCACGGCGCTTCGGATCTCCTCCAGGTTGTCGACCATGGGGACGATGATGCCGAGCGCTCCGATGTCGACGGCCTTCTGGATGTCGCCTTCGGTCGCCGTCGGTACGCGGATGAACGGGATCGCGGGGGCGTCGCGGCATGCCCAGATCATGTCGGCCACCTCGCTGTAAGTGAGCGGGCTGTGCTGCATCTCGATCCAGGTGAAATCGAAGCCCGCGTTGGCCACCGCGCAGTAGATGTCGGGGTCGGCGGTGTCGACGGTTCCGCCCACGACCTGCTCCCCCCGATCCAACTTTTCCTTGACGGTGTTGAAGATCCGAACCTGTTGGCCGTCCACGGGAGTCGCGATGCCGAGCCCGAAGGAGGCGGCCGCTGCGAGGAGAATCGGAGTCTTCATGTCTGTGACCTCGGTGCGCGTGGAGCCGGCGGACTGGAGGATGACATTGCGGCTCGGAGCGCCCTCCCGCCAGGCTGCGGAGCCGATCAGTCGGGCGGGGACGCCGACAGAATGCGGAGGGACGTGTCGAAGCGCGCCCGCTGGATTCGCTCCTCGATATCACGGAAGCGCGGATCTCGACGGAGCGGATCCCACACGGGGTCGTTGGGCACTCCGAGCAGACGCGACTCGCTGTTCTCCAGGGCGGCCAAGAGCAGCTCGTACGCGCGATCTCGATCGCCCAGGACCGCGTACGCGGCCGCCAACTCGGTCTGAGAGATCTCGCGGCCCTCAGCCTGCTCGCTCAACAAGACGTCGCGCCGCCAGGTCCAGTAGCCCCGGCGCCCTTCGAGCACGACCGCGTTGCGTAGCCGCGTGGCGCGAGCCGCGCTGGGCGCATCCTCGGCACCGGACTCACTCCACCGATGAACCACCTCGGCAGCGGCCATCGGCTCGCCGAGAGCGACGTACGATCTCATGAGCTGATCCCACGCCACGGCCGTTCCCGGCGAGGCGGCGACCACGGGCGCGAGCAGCTGGACGGCTTCGGCGTATCGCCCCTGCGCCATGAGCAGACGACCCTCCGTCGTCCGGTCGACGGCGTTCGGGCCATCGATCACGTTCGGCCGAACCCGCTCCTCGATCCGCTGCGCGAGCGTGCTCATCGCGGCGACCCAGGCCGTGTCGAGGACGGCCATATCGAGCGAAATCGAATCCGCGGCCCCTGAGCGGTCCGCGAGCCGGCCGCGGCCGGACCGGCCCTCCGCACGTCGCATCTGAAAGAGGCTTCGCCGGATCACGTCGTAGAGGTCGCGCACCTCCAGGGACGTCGAGTCCAAGGCCATAGCGGCCTCCGCCTCCGCTCGGGCCTGCTCGAGAGCGTCGCGCCCCATGGCCGGATCCTGAAGCGCTACAAGGAAGCGAGCACCCGCCAGGCCCGCCATCGCCTCGGCGTAGTTGGGCGCGCTATCGACGGATAGCTGGAAGAGCTCCAGCGCCCGCCGGTATCCCTCTGGTGTGTTCCGGTCGTACTCGTATTTGCCGCGGAGGTAGGCATCCTGCGCGGCGGGCGAGACCCCGGCCGTGGCGCCCATGTCTCCCTGTGCGAAGCCGCTCCCGATCTCGGCGGCCACCGCCCGGGCCACGTCCGACTGGAGCGCCAGGAGGTCGTCGACGTTCCTGTCGAACTGGAGGGTGCCGATGTGCGTGTCGCTCGATGCATGAATGATCTGCAGCGTGATGCGGACCTGGTCACCGGACCGGTTGACCGAACCTTCGATGAGCGCGTCCACCCCCAGCTCTCGGCCTATGTCAGGAGAGGAGAGCATCGTGTTCGCGTAGCGCATGGAGGTCGTGCGGGAGACGACGCGGATCCCATCGAGCATACTGAGCTTCGCGATGATCTCGTCGTGCATGCCCGCCGCGAGATAGGCCTGTCCGCCCTCGGACGAGAAGTCGTCCAGAGGTAGCACGGCAAGCGACCGAATGGGCTGGGCGTTGGCCAGGGCCGGCCGGGAGATAGGACTCGGGACGTCATGTTCCAGGATGTACCATCCCACGCCGCCCGATACCCCGATCGTAGTGAGCGCGAGGGCCAGGAGCGTGACCACTCGCGGTGGCGGCCTGCCAGTCTCGTCCGAAGTCCGGCGGATGCCCTCCCTCGTGATGTCGTAGATCCATGCGAGCACGACCGCGGGGATGAAGCCGAGGGCGACCACCCCCACGAGGACGCGGAGGCCGCCCTCCCCCATTCCGAACACGGGAAAGACGATCTCGGCGAGCTGCAGCGCGACGAAGGCAGTGGCGGCGTATGCGACCGTGAAGCGCACGACGCGTCGGCGCCTCATTTCCGCGAGAAAGCGACCGGTGTCGGACAAGGGGTTGTCGTCGTTCATGTCTAAGAGAAGACCGCTTCCGCCGCGGCGCCGTTAGATACACGTCGTGGTGATGGTAGTTCGATCGAGGGCCCCCTACATTCTCGCGCACATGCAAATCCGCTACGCGGACGGCCCGCGACTCCGACGCACCCTCTTAGCCGCATGCGACCACGCTCGTTCGCAGCGCGCCGAGCTCAATCGCATCAATGTCTTCCCCGTTCCCGACGGGGATACGGGCACGAATCTCACACTCACCTTGAACGCGATTTCGGACCACCTGGGCCGCAGTCGGGACCGGAGGTTCGGGGCGGTGGCCTACGAAGCGGCCCAGGGTGCCGTCGTCGGAGCGCGCGGGAACTGCGGGATGATGCTCTCGCACTTCCTCCTCGGGTTCGCCGAGTCGGTGGGGTCACGGGCCAGGATCGACGCCCGCGAGTTCGGAACGGCGCTGGTCGCCGGCGCCGAGAAGCTCCGCTCGGCCCTGGAGCGTCCCGTGGAGGGAACGATCCTGACCGTGATGCGGGATGCGGCGCAGGCGGCGCGTCAGTCGGGCGCCGAAGACTTCGTTCCGTTGGTGACGCACATCGTCGCTGAGGCGCGTCGCTCCTTGGCCTCGACGCCCGAACTGCTGCCGGCACTCAAGGAGGCGGGCGTGGTCGATGCCGGGGCGAAGGGCTTCGTCGGATTGCTCGAGGGGGTTCTTCTGTTCGTGAACGGCGATCTGGCGGCTGCCGCCCCGGTCGAGCCGAGCGCATCTTCGCCCGATGCAGTCTCACTCGCGGAGTATCCCGGCGACGACGAGCAGTACCGTTTCTGTACGGAGGCACTCGCGAGGGGTCCGGCGCTGCCGACTCAGGACGAGGCCCGCGTGAATCTCAGAGAGTTGGGCGACTCGCTCATCGTGATTCGTGCCGGCGACGTCCTCAAGGTCCATATGCACACCGATGAGCCGGAGTCCGTCTTCGCCTATCTGCGTGGCGTCGGAACGCTCCTGACGCACAAGGCGGAGGACATGCGCGTGCAGCACTGGACCGTGGTGCGTGCCGCCGGGGGCCACGTGAGCCTCGCCCGCCGCCCCGTCACCGTCATGACTGACTCGGCGAGCGATCTCTCGGAGGAGATCATCCGGGCGCACGGCATTCACGTGACACCGCTGTCGCTGGTGGAGGGTGACCGCGTCTATCGCGACGGTCTCGACGTCACGGCCAGTGAGTTTCACGACCGCATGCGCGCTGGTGGGGCGTTGCCGACCACCAGCCAACCTGCGCCGGCGGAGTTCATCGAGACCTTCGGCCGTGCGCTGGAGGAAGGCGAGGCGGTCGTCGGGGTTCTGGCCGGCTCGACCCTTTCCGGCACTTTCCGCGCGGCCGCGTCCGCGGCGGCCCGGGTCGAGGGGGGCCCGATTCACCTGGTCGACTCGCTGGGGGTGTCCCTGTTGCAGGGGCTGCTGGTGCTCAAGGCCGCAGAGTTGGCCGAGCTCGGGCACGCCCCGGCGGACATCGTTGCGGAGCTTCGCCGCGAGCGGGCCAATTCCGGGCTTCTCTTCACCGTCGCGACGCTCGAGCGGCTTCTGGCCTCGGGCCGGGTCGGCCGCGGTCTGGCGCTCGTAGGACGACTCCTGGCGCTGAAGCCGATTCTGGGCCTGGGCCCGGACGGAACCGTGCTGCGCTTCGGCAAGGCTCTCGGCCGGAAGCGGGCGCGGGTCGAGCTCATGCGCGTCCTGCGGCGGCAGATTCCCTTTGATGTGCGGAAGGTCCGCTTCGGCATCGTCCAGGTCGGGATCCCCGAGATCGTCGAGGTGATCTCCAGGCAGCTCAGGGCGGAGTATGGCTCCGACGTCGAGCTTCTCTCGGCGCCGGCGACCCCGGTCATCGCCACGCACCTGGGTATCGGAGCGTGGGGCGTGGTCTACCTCGTCGAGGACTGAGCTAGCCGGCGGACTTCTGTCTCCCCTCGACGAGCACGTCGTACGTGGCTCGTTGCGCCGGGCTGAGCGTGGCGGGGAGGCCAACGAGGAGTGCGCGTGCGCCGTTCGTGGCGGGGAGGTGCAGCACGAGCCGGCCGCGCTCGGGCCCTCGGTACTCGTGGGCGAGGCCCGTGTCGTCTACGCTCACGGTGCGGCCCGGGGCCAGCGCCGACGCGAGCCGCCGGCCGTACTCGGTCCAGGCCGCGAGAGGGTCGCCGGCGCCCCCCGCGACCTCGGGGATGAGCGTGTCACGGTAGTACGCGACGGCCGCCTCGTACTCGACCGGGTTCGCCCGCTTCAGCTCCCTCAGGCGTTCGCGGTAGAACTCCCGGGGGTCGCGCGCTCCGGTCTCGGCCAGGGCGGCCTCCAGTGCCTTGTCGGCTGCGGCGGCTTGGGCGTCGGACATAGCGACAACAATCACCATGCGCACGAAAATCGTCAAACCACTCGAGCTGGTGTCGGGCGGGCGTCCGCGGGCTTACGTTCCTTTATGCACCAGCCTCAACTACAGCCCATGACTCCCGAGCCGTCTCCCGCCGAGTACCTCGCCATCGATTGGGCCATGTTCGGTGAGCTCTGCCGTGCCTTGGCGCTCAAGGTGGCACGCGACTACGACCCCGAAGTCATCATCGGTCTTACGCGCGCCGGTGTGATTCCTGCCGCGGTCGTGTCGTCGATCATGGGCGCCGACTTCTACGTCCTGAAAATCTCGCGAAAGATCGACGATTCCGTGCGTGACCGCCCGGCGATCTTCTCGGAGGTCCCGAGAGCGGTGGAGGGTAAGCGGGTGCTGATCGTCGACGAGATCACCACTTCGGGGGATACGCTCCGCCTGGCGCTCGCCGCGGTGAGGGACGCCCACCCGGCGGAGGTCCGCACCGCCACCAGCTTCTCGCGCAGGACGGGGTATCAGCCGGACTATTCGGCGCTCACGATGGACGCTTTCGTCGTCTTCCCCTGGGACCGCCATGTTCTCGACGGGGACGAGCTCGTCGTGAATCCCGACTACGAGGACGAGCTGGGCGACTGAGCCGGACCGAAGACGACGAAGCCCCGCCCACCCGGAGGGTGGACGGGGCACGAACCGTCCGTCGCGTGCCCTACGCGGAAATCGCGCGGGCGGTCGCGGATCTACTCAGTTGACGACGGCCGACACGCCGACGACGAACCGGATATCCCAGCTGGACGGAATCCCGTCGTCCTCGTTCTCCAACAGGCGGTCGACGCCCGCCTCGAGACGCAGGATCGCACCGCCCATACCGAGCGGCTGACGAATCCCGGCGGCGCCGCCGAACAGCAGCTGCGTCGACGACACGTCAGTCGTACCATTGTCGAACTTGGCGTACGACAGGCCCGCCTCCGGGCGCACATAGAACTGATCCCCGACGAGGATGTTGACGCCGGGCACCAACGCTAGGGTGGTGACCTTGTTGTCACCGAACTTGCTGTAGCCCAGGTCCAACATCGTCTCGACGATGATCGTCTCGCCGGCCGGGAAGCCAAGCCGCACACCCGAGACCGGGACGCCGAAGTCGATGCCCGTGCCATCCACGTCGGTGATCTTCTCGATGTGCAAGCCGGCATCTACGCCGATTTCCACCTGTGCCGCGACGAGCGAGGGCACAACCAGCAGGCCCAGCGCCAAAACCAGGATACGCTTCATTTGGAAGGCTCCTATCTGAAGCTGTGAAAAGAGGTACTCAGATGTTTAAGTGCGCAACAATTCGCATCGTCGCGGCCGCGGTGTCAATGACTATTTTGTCGCCGCACCGGCCACTCACTCCCCGCGCGTCATCGACTCCAAGAACTCCTCGTTGTCCTCGGTCTTTTGCATGCGAGACAGCAGGAACTCGATCGCCTCGGAAGGGGGCATGTCGGCCAAGAAGTTCCTCAGCAGGTAGACACGGTTGAGCTCCGTATCGTTAAGGAGTAGCTCCTCTTTTCGAGTGCTGGACCGATTGAGGTCGATCGCCGGGAAGATCCGCCGGTCCGCGATCTCGCGACTGAGGATGAGCTCCATGTTGCCCGTGCCCTTGAACTCCTCGAAGATCACCTCGTCCATCCGGCTGCCCGTGTCCACGAGCGCCGTCGCGATGATGGTGAGGGATCCGCCGTCCTCGATGTTGCGGGCCGCGCCGAAGAATCGCTTGGGCTTCTGGAGCGCGTTCGCGTCGACGCCACCCGAAAGGATGCGGCCGGAGTGGGGCATCGTCGTGTTGTAGGCCCTGGCCAGCCGAGTGATGGAGTCGAGCAGGATCACGACGTCCCTGCCTTGCTCGACGAGCCGTTTGGCCTTCTCCATCACCATCTCGGCCACCTGCACGTGTCGCTCCGCCGGCTCGTCGAACGTGGAGGAGATCACCTCGGCGTCCACGTGCGCCTCCATGTCGGTCACCTCTTCGGGCCTCTCGTCGATCAGCAGCACGATGAGGTGGATCTCCGGGGAGTTCGTGGAGATGGAGTTCGCCATCTGCTGGAGGATCGTCGTCTTGCCCGCCTTCGGAGGTGAGACGATCAGGCCGCGTTGTCCCTTCCCGATGGGAGCGATGAGGTCCACCACACGCATGGTGATGCTCGCCGTTTTGCCCTTGGCTTCCAGTACCAGCCGCTCGTCAGCGTAGCAAGGCCGCAGGTCGTCGAAGCCCACCCTCTCCTGGGCCTGCTCGGGCTCTTGCCCGTTGATGCTCTCGACCTTGAGCAGGGCCAGATAGCGCTCGCCGGTCTTGGGAGGGCGGACCTGTCCGTTCACCGTGTCACCGGTGCGCAGATTGAAGCGCTTGATCTGGGACGGACTGACATAGATGTCGTCGGGTCCGTAGAGGTAACTCCAGTCCTGAGACCGCAGGAATCCGTACCCCTCGGGTAGGATCTCCAGCACACCGTCCGCCCGCAGGACGACCTCCGACTCGAGCAGATTCTGCTCGATTCGGAAGATCAAATCTTGCTTGCGAAGGCCCGCGAAGTTGCTGATGTTCAGCTCCTCCGCCAGGTCGTGCAGCTCGCCGACGTTCTTGCTCTTGAGCTCTGCGATGTCCACGAGGACGCTCAGTAGGGGGCCGACGGACGTTGCCGGCGAAATGGCCGCTCCGGGGGCGGCAAAGGATGAACGACCTAAGTCGTAGAGTGCGGAATCGGTGCCGGTTTACGCGCATTCGGGTTAGCCGAACGGGCCGGCGTGCGGAGACTGCGGAATCCTTCGAAACGGGGCGATAGTAATGATGGGTCAAAAGGCGGTCAAGCCTGTCGACCCCACCCCATGGATTCCGCTCCTCGCAGAGTACCGACTCACCTCGCTGGCCGTGGACAGCGTGCTGGAGGGAACGCTACGCCCTGAGCTGACCGCCGTTTCGCCCGAGGTGGTCGCGGCGATGGCCAACTGGCCCGCTCCGGCGTATCTGCAGCACGAAGACGGGGTCACGCACGTCGTGCTCGTCTACCAGACGCGCGAGATCGCCGCGGCTCTGCCCTGGCTGCACGCCGCACTCTTCGCGGCGACCCTCCTGACGACGCTCGGGGCGGGAGCGCTCATGGCCGGTCTCGATCCGTTCTCGACCCGGGTCCTGCTGCTCGGGGACGTGGAGATTCCCTACCCATCCGGCATCGACTGGCCCGAACTCCTGCTGGGTGCCTCGTTCGCGCTGCCGTTCTTGGGGGTTCTGCTGGCACACGAGATGGGCCACTACGTGGCGGCCCGGGTGCACCGGGTCCGGGCCTCGCTGCCGTATTTCATCCCGTTCCCGCCCTATTTCTCCATCATCGGCACGATTGGGGCCTTCATTCGCCTGAAGGGTCCCACGGTACGCAGGGCCGTTCTCTTCGACGTGGGCTCGTCGGGCCCCATCGCCGGCTTCATTGTTTCCGTTCCACTCTTGGCCGTCGGTCTCGCTCTCTCGCACCGGGTTCCGGGGGCCGCTTCTCTGGCAACCCCGTTCGCCATTCAGTTCGCGGGGCAGACGGTCTGGCTGGGTAACGGCCTCGCGACCCATGGGATCGCTACGCTCTTCGCACCGGGTCCCGTCGGGGAGACGCTCATCGGGCTCCACCCGCTCGCGCTCGTCGGTTGGCTGGGGCTCTTCGTGACCGCGCTCAATCTTCTCCCGCTAGGACAGCTGGACGGGGGTCACATTCTGTATGCGCTCGCCCCCAGGCGGCACCGACTGGCGGCCCGAATTTTCCTCGTCTGCCTGATTCCGCTCGGCGCGATCTGGTGGGGCTGGTGGGCGTGGGGGCTCCTCGTCCTCCTTGTCAACAAAGGGAAGGTCGAGCACCCGTCGGTCATCCAGCAGCAGGAGGGTATCGGATCCTTCCGCAGGGGCCTCGGGTGGCTGCTAATCGCGATGTTTTTCCTCACGCTCGTTCCCGTACCACTTCGTCTATAGTTCGGGAAACCTCTCGAGGGCCATCCGCTGAACATCGCTTATTTAGGGGATATTCGAGGGGCGCGGTCCATGCTAAACTTGACTTTTAGCCCACTCACCCGAAACATTCGTTTTCTTCGATTTTCAGAAATTTCCAAGGCTCCGGGAGGGTCGGGGTTGGCACGACACAACCGAGAGGGAGCGGGCGCGGACCAGCGCGGTTTCGAGTACGGGGTCAGCTACCAACCGGATTGGCTGAAGCTCGTGAAGGTCACCCGTCAGCTCGAGACCGGTCGGCAGTCGACGAAGACGCTGTTTCGCAACCCTGCCACGCGTCCTGAAACCGAGCCCGGCGACCGAATTCGCACGCGCATCACGTCTGCGGACCAGTCCCTGGATTTCGAGGTCGCCCTCAGCGATCCGAGGTGCGCGGTGAAGCGGGTACGCATCGCCTATGAGGTGCCAGGGGCCAATGGCCGCACCGAGGAAGTCGAGTTCACGCTGGAGAGCGAAGACCTCCCGGACGAGTAGGGCGGGCGAGCCAAGGGCCTCTGCCCCGAT
>Ga0326597_10014688_pt1 | contig 10262 bp, 8 predicted proteins | sample RVTome_12_FD_203789 | JGI IMG/M metagenome (GOLD analysis project Ga0326597, IMG submission 203789) | Soil microbial communities from uranium-contaminated site in the Upper Colorado River Basin, Wyoming, United States - RVT100D185 | ecosystem: Environmental > Terrestrial > Soil > Contaminated >...
GGATCCTCGGTAACGGCGTACTGGCCCCGCTTTATCGCATCCTCCAGTTGAGCGAGATTTTCCACCGGTTGAATATTACCAATGCCCGCCTCGACATAGGCGCGTTTCGCGCCGTCTAGGTTGCGGTTGGAGATCGCTACCAGTTCCATCCCCTGCACGGCGGTAACTATCTGTAGTGCGATGCCCCGACCCATGAACCCCGCTCCGACCATTGCCACACGGATCGGTTTGCCTTCGTCTGCGCGCCGTTGCAGCGCCTTATCGATGATCATCATATTGAAAGCTCCGCGGTCAAATTGTGTTCAGGACGCCATAGCATGAGCGTTTGGGGAATAATCCGGCCAGCTTGCGTCTTTGGCGGATATAACCTCGACCTTCACCGGCCACTGAATCCCGAAGGCCGGGTCATTGTAGCGTATTCCTCGCTCTGCTTCGGGCGTAAAGAACTGCGACACCTGATAAGTCACCTCCGCATTGTCACTAAGTGTCTCGAACCCATGGGCAAAGCCTTCCGGCACGAAAACCATCTTGTAATTATCTGCTGTCAGATCCACTCCCACCCACTGACCGTAAGTAGTCGAATTCGGCCGCAGATCGATAATCACGTCATAGATCGCGCCTCGCGTGCAGCGGAGAAGCTTGGTCTCTTCGTAAGGTTTCATCTGGTAGTGCATGCCGCGCAAGGTCCCCCTTTTTCGGCTGAAAGAAACGTTGACTTGCGCCAGGGCCGAGACCATACGTTGTTCGGCAAACTCTCTCTGGCACCAAGACCGGGCAAAGAAACCCCGGTCATCTTCACGCCTCTCGATCTCGACTATGTACGCATCGCGCAACTTTGTTGGCGTAAAAATCACATTTGCCTCCAAAACAAACCGTCATCAATTTGCCTTGTTCTTATAAGGTGCTCCAGCTGCTTGAGACGCGTGTAGGCGCGAAATTCAAAAATCTCTCGGGTCATCTCGATGCGCTCGAAGACTCTAAGTAGCTGCTCGGCGCCTATAACGGTATTGCGTTGGCAGTGAAACCCCGGGAGCTGAGCGTAGATTTTATCGAAGCAGACCCGGTAACTCCGATTGTCCCCGTCGCTCTTGCCGAAAGTCACCTTGCATCCCGGGAAAGTCCGTGCCACGATTTGCGCGATATCCCTAACCTGATAGTTTTCACCGCTGTCCCCCACATTAAAAATCTGCTTGTGGACGGTCTCTCGCGGCGCCGCCAAACAACAGGCAACGGCTTCGCAAATATCGAGCACGTGCACCAACGGACGCCAAGGCGATCCGTCGCTGGTCATTTTGATTTCTTTGGTGGTCCACGCCAAGCCCGCGAGATTATTGAGCACCAAATCAAACCTCATCCTCGGCGAAGCTCCGTAGGCAGTCGCATTGCGCAAAAAAGTCGGTGAGAAATCGTCATCGGCCAACCGTGACACATCGTGTTCTACCATGACTTTGCACTTCGCATAGACGGTCTGCGGGTTGGTTGCGGATTCTTCATCCTTGAACTCGCCAGAGCCAGTGCCGTACACACTGCAAGACGACGTATAGACAAACCTCTTGATTCCCAATCTCTTGCACCTTTGTGCCAATTCCACGGTGCTCCTGTGGTTGATCTGGTACGTGATTTCCGGATTCAACTGGCCCAGAGGATCGTTGGAAAGCTCGGCTAAATGAACCACGGCGTCGAAACCATTCAAATCCGCTTCATCAATTCGGCGGACGTCTTTACTAAGCCAGGTAGGGAACTTGACAATGCCATTGTTATACAGCCATCCCTCTTTGTAGTACCCGGTATCGACTCCGGTGACCTCGTGTCCTCTTTCTATGAGTAGAGGCGCCAGTTGAGAACCGATATAACCGTCCGTGCCAGTGACCAGGACTTTCATCTTCTTCTCTTATTCTGATTTGAATTTCTTTGAGTTGCGCTCAACCCCATATGACCCAGGGCGCTTTGCCCGAATGCCACAAGGACTCGAGATGATTTTTCTCTTTCAGCGTATCCATGCAGGACCAGAAACCATAGTGCCGGTATCCCATCAACTGGCCATCTTGCGCCAAGCGCTCGACCGGCTCGCGCTCCAGGATCGCATCGTCGCCGTCTATGTAATCTATGACCTTGGCGTTTAAAACGAAAAACCCGCCGTTGATCCAACCCTCGGTCAACTCAGGCTTCTCGTAAAATGCCGCCACCTGGTCTCCTTTGAATCCGATTCGGCCGAACCGTTCTGGAGAGCGGACCGTCGTGACCGTGGCCAGTTTCCCGTGCGACTTATGGAATTCCAGAAGAGAGGCCACATTCAGATCGGCTACGCCATCACCGTAGGTCAGCATGAAGGTCTCATCGCCGTTCAGCCACTTGCGTAGCCGCTTGAGCCGCCCCGCCGTCTGCGTGTGAACTCCGGTATCGACGAGATGAATGGTCCACTTGGGCTGGTTGCCATCGTGGATGACAGTCTTGCCGCTGCTGAGATCGAGGGAAATATCGTTGTTGAGGGCATAAAAGTTCAGGAAATATTCCTTGATGACCTCGGCCTTGTAGCCGAGAGCGATGATAAACTCCTTGATTCCAAAAGCGCCGTAGATATTCATGATATGCCATAGCATGGGTTTGCCGCCGATTTCTACCATAGGCTTTGGCCGAAGCGTTGTCTCTTCCGAGAGACGGGAACCCAATCCTCCGGCTAATACGACTGCTTTCATAATGACCTCTCCTAACTCTTCACGACGTGCTCGTTACAGCAAGAAGGCTTCCATGGCAACCGCGCAACGGTCTGTTTACTCTGAGCAGGGTAACGTTGTTCCCTAGCGGACCATCTGCTCTCTGTTTCACGGCCGATAGCTCTCGTACAACCTTCCAAGCACCTCAGCGATACGCCTGTTCCCCTTTTCATTCCAATGCGTATCGTGTTCCTTGTAGTGTTCTTTCTTCAGATACTTCTTGCCAGCGACAAAAGGGAGGCCCCATCGGCGGCAAATCTCGCTGAGTCGTTTGTCTGGATAATCTGGGTCCAACCTGCGCCCATCGTTCAAATGGGACGCTAAGAAGATCAGACCGTGCTCAGTCAGTTGATTTTTATTGGGTATCGTGAAGACGACCAATTGGGCCCCGGCTCTGTTGCAGATATCCTTACCCTCTTTGATCAGAAACATGCAGGCGGAAAATGCCCGTTCCGAAAAAAACCCATCCGTGCAGAACTCGGCCAGCATTTTTTCGTAGGACGATCTATGGAGGGGGTACGTCCACATGGTGGGAGCAACGTGATTCGTCACGATCTCCCAATCACCTTTCCCATTGAAACTGCGGAGAAAAGGAGTCTTATAAAAGTTAGATTTATAGGGCCAGAGGTTATCGTAAAGATCATTTTCCAAACAAATAAACCAAACCACCATCTTGCTCTTTAATTCGGGAGCTAATTCCCGCATCAAGAGCAACTCCTGCACCATGTTGTAGCCCGGTGCTCCTACGCCTTTGGTCCTTACGTGCGAGTTCTGCTCGGCAAAGGAATCTTTTCCGTGGACCCCGTAACCGAAAGCGAAAGAATCTCCAAAAACCACCACGTGACTGTTAGCGATGCTCCGCGCTCCTGACCATCCTCTAAAATCGGTCTTCACGTGACAGATATCGCCGTCCCTAGAGACGTAGTGCGTATCGAGATTGGCCTTGGGTTTCCAGCCGATAATCGGCTCGTATTTGATTATCTCGCTCCAAGGAACGGCGCTTGCTTCCAAAAAACGCGCAATGAACATCGTGAGGGAAGAAACGATTATGAAAGGGATCAATAAAAAGAAAACGGGCAGCGCCAAAAGCAGTGCGACAAAGCTGGCGAAAGTTGCCAAAATAAAACGCGTAGTAGGCACAGTTATCTCCGAGAAATCAGACTCTCGACGGGAATGTCTCGATTCGGGTTGCTATGCCGCCATGATCCCTTTGACGTAGTCCGCAAGCCTTAATGTCAAAGCGGCATTGGTCAGTGTAGGGTTAGCGTAACCGCCGGTTGGAAAAACTGAAGGGCCTGCTATGAAGAGGTTGGAAATGCCGTGGACACGACAATTGTGATCGACAACGCCCTTCTTGGGATCCACGTGCATACGGGTGGTCCCCATATGATGATATCCACCATGGAGGCCAGGGGGCGCGACTGGTCCGCGGAGTTGAATGTACAAGCGGCCCAGACCAGCGCGACGAAGTTCGGCATCTATGATCTCTTGTGTCCGAACAACACTGAGGAAATCGATCTCGCTCGGCTGCCAATTCAGGCGGACGCAGTTCTGGCCAAGAGCATCACGTTCCGTGGAAAGAGCCACTCGGCTGTCAGGGTTAGGAGTTTGTTCGGACATATGGGCTAGCCTGAACCCCTGTATCTTTCTCTCGTTAAAAATCTCGCTCATTTGTCTTTTCACTTTTCTATAAGTGTTTCTCGCGATGTCGTCAGGCTCAGCCATAATGTTGGCTATGTGTCTCATCCAATGGTCAGGCATCTTGCCGGCAAAGACGGCCGAACGGAAAGCATCAAAAGATGCGATAGACTTGGACCGAACTCGCGGATAAAGGTGCGATATAGACAAGACATCCGGGATGAGTTGGATATTCTGGTTAAGTAATCTCTCGCGGCGGAGCACACTTTCGGAAAGCGCCAATTTGCCAATGACGGGAATTTCTCTGACCTTATGAATCCCTTTGTATAAGCCTGCGCGCTCCCATATACGACGATTCGAAGGGACATAGACCCCTGACCAGAAATGGAGATGCTCCATAAAGTACCTTCCGACGAGGTCCCGTTGATTCCCTAGCCCAGCAGCCTGCTGCCGGTTGGAAAGCAACAATAGCCGGGGGGCCTCAATGCCACCTACGGCTAGAATGAAGATTTTCGCGGAGACCCAGAACTTGTTGCCGTGAAGGCAGGCCACTCGCAGGCGCGTCGCCGCTTTCCGAGGCTCATTTGTTTCAATCTCTGTGACATTGGCGAACAAGAAAGTAAGAATATTCTCCGCGTATTGCGTGACTTCGTAGCGGTATTCTTGAGTAAAAAGCTCGCGCCAGCCAAATTTAAAAATCACAGTTTGCACTCGGCCATTCAAGGGCAGGCAGGGAGTTGCCGGATTCTCCCAATCCTTCACATCATAGGTGGAAGGCTCGACCTTGAAAAGTTTTTGGGCACGTTCATAAAAGGGTTCAAGCTCAGCTTTACCGAAGGGCCAGCCACTATAGGGCACACACTCACGCTCCTCGAAGTCAATAGCGTCCAGCGGACGTAGCCGGACTCCGATCCGTCCCTCACCAATGTCGATATCCCAGAAGTTAGCCGTTCCGCCAAAGAATCGAGCTCGAGCTCTATCTAAGGCGAAGTAGGGATGACCAATGTCCTCTCCAGCGCAAAGGGACTGAGTCTCTTCGCTGAACTTGAGGTGGCCGCTTTCGAGCAAGCAGACCTGAAACGGCTGACTTGCGAATTCGCGAGCCAGCGTGATTCCCGCCACCCCCGCCCCCACGATACAAACGTCCGTCTCAATCGTATCGTTTTCAGGCACTGAACGGGCATCAACGATCATTAGTCTGTCTTCCTGGTTGATTTCAACGACTCTCACTTAGATATCATAATTTACATTGCGTTTGATGAAAGAAGAGTTCTTTTCAACCTGATAAGATTACCATTAAGGTATTTTCGGTCGAATCCAGCCAACCTTTTTTTCCAACCAACTTCTACGCGATAAGGAGACAATTTGCGCTCAATACACCGCGCCAAATCAGCTCGGCCGATCTCTTGAAGGGGTAAGATCAGCTCCTGATAAAACGGATAAACCTTGTCGCTTAAACGGGTCTGGGAGAGCAGTTCCTCAGAAACATCTGTTTGCGGAAACGTGCACGCTCGTTTTAGCGCTCCGACGACTAGAAGCGCCAACATCGTTCGAACACACTTTTCGCACTCGCCGCAATTGAGCCTGTCGGAGCGATAGTATTCGCTCTTGTTGCAAACTCGCAGATTTTGCAGTGCAACATCCCAATCCGCCAGCAACCTCGTTTTAGCAAGTCGCGACAAGGTAATGCCCTCATAGCTAATTCTGACATCGTAGCTGCTAAAATTCGGCTCGATTAGCGGATGAGAGCCATGCGGTCTTAGATTGGGAAGGTCATAATCTGAAGCGATGGAGACTACCGAAAGCCGTCGCGCAAACACATGGGCAACCGCGCATAGAGCAGCACCCATAAACTGCCAGTACCAGAAAACCCAATCGTCATTGAGATACCGGATGTTCGTTTCTACGGGGATCAGTTTCACACCGGCATCTTGGGCAACAATTGAGAGAGAATTAAGAACATGTTGAAATGCTGCCGGTTGATCGACTTCCAGTCCGAATATGAGGATGGCGTCCTTCACGGATCCCGGATGTTCCAAGGGAAAACTCAAACGATTCACGCGGAGAGCGGCAAGGGAGTCTACTCCACCTGTCAGAAAAAGGCCTGCCCGCTCTGGCCTCGGCGTAGTCACGCTCCGTTTTTTTCCCCCTTCGATTCGCACCAAGTCTCGTTCCGTTCGGCTCCAGTACCGGATCGCGCTCATCACCTTAACCAGGCCACTGTGAAATTCTGGACAAATCTCCCCTTCTACAAAAATCCGCTTTTCGCCCGCATCCATAGCTGGCAACACAGCCGCTGCCAAGAAAGCTGCCGGGCTCGGAGTTAGTGCTTGAGCGAATTCCTCCCCTGTTTGGAAGTACAATTCCTGCACGGATCGATCGCAATCTTCCCATACAACATTTGCGCTGATTCTCGGATTTCCACTGCGATGATCTAATCTTATTCGTTCTATTCTCATCTCGAAAATCTCCAAGTAAGCTCAACAGTTTCGAGTCGACTTGTCTGGAAGAAGAATCAAAGGGTCAGCAAAGTATGGTAAAATCCGTATGATAGCCTGTCGTGGCTATACGTGCGTGCATTCCGAGGTGTAAGGCTCACAACTTCATCCAGCGGATCCATGCGGCAGTGCGCCTCATCCCGTCGCTAAAGGGAATCTCCGGTTCATATCCTAGTATGCGACGGGCCCTTTCGATGCTGAAGACCACATTGCAGGAGTAAAAGCGCACCTCATCTTTCGGAAGAGTAGATCGTACTGGTGTCTGTATCCCCTCTCCTTCTGAGCAGCCTACTTGCGAAGCCTGTGGGGCGATTGGAATGAGTCGGCGAGTGCCATTTGGCAAAGCACCGAAGATTGTCCTTGCAACTCTCGCAAGGCGCGCAAAAGCGGGGACGGTGTACAGGGCCTGGTGTACGCGCGGGTCTCCGATAAGCCGAACAATCATCTGAAAGGAGGAATCTGAGGAAGGTAAAGCTCGTCTTCTGGCGGCCTCAATTTCCTCGACGGTCATCTCAAGCAGTGGCAGTTGCGAACCATTCAGAACAACCGCGTGGGACTCGATCATCCGCTTCCATGTCACAGGTTGAGCGTCCGAAATGATGAAGACGTTCCCAGTAGCATTTTCGCGGTCAGTCGCAAGCCACATGGCCTTGATAAGGTTATCGACATAAAGGCTATTGCAAATACCATTACCACCGTTTACCAAGACCATCCGGTCTTTTCGAATAGAAGTAATGAGACGCTCGGCCCAAAGGGACTGGAAAGGGCCGTACACCAGGCTTGGTCGCAATATCACGACGGGCAAACCGGCCTCTCGGTGGTAACGAAGAGCGACTTTTTCGGCATCAATCTTGGCGTCGCAATACGGGTCCCCAGTGTACTGGCATGGAGTATCCTCAGTGACGGAAAGCTGCGAAGGCCAAAAACCATACACGGCTATGCTGCTGAGGTACACGACCCGTTTGACCTTCTGCTCCAGTGCCGCCTCCATGATATTGGCTGTTCCCTGGACGTTGATTTGTCGGTGATTGTCGGGGCGAGAGTCAACGGCGCAGTGAAATACCACATCGCAGCCCCTTACGGCTTCGCGCAACGAATGCTTGTCTAGCATGTTCCCGTGTACCATGCGGACCGGAAGGCGGGCTAGACGTGCGGCTTTGTGCCACGATCGCACGAGGCAGACGGCCGAAATCCCCCGCGCAACGGCTGTCTCGGCCAGACGGCATCCGATGAAACCAGTAGCCCCGGTGATCAATATTTGTCTCTGAGTCATATGTGGGCGCGAACCAAATCCTCTCCAGTTTCCCAGGGAAGCTTGAGCGGCCGCCGCACGCGATAGCAGCTCTCGATTAGGGCCAGGGTTGACAATGCACTCTCGCCGGGGACCGGCGAAACACCGCCTGTCGTGATCGCGGTTGCGAAGCTTCTCAATTGCTCGCGGAAAATATCCCTCCATGACTGCTGCGGAATCGTTTGCGAATCCGATACGAACGGAAGGCGCTCACCCGTGGCGGCGGACAAGAGATATAATTGTCCCATCATGGATTCGAGGCCGTAGACGATCGAAAGCCTCTCGCCATCGATGCGGGCGACATCTTTGCGTTTCCTTAAACGGCTCAAGATGACTCGTCCTGCCACGGGCCCATGCGGGGTCATTAACACGAGCGACAGCTCGCAGTCGCTCTCTACTCCTCCCAGGGAATCATCGCAATATTCGACTTCGACGGGGTCGCCCAGCCACCAAAGCAACGTGTCGAGAATCAGGCTTCCCACATCGACGAGGATTCCGCCGCCCGCCTGCTCCTTGCTCCAACAAAAGCCGGACGCCATGGGGTTTTTGTCTTCGAAATTCGCCGCGATCTCAAATCCGCGTAACCTTCCGAGCCATCCTTCGTCGATCGCTCGCTTTACCAGGCGCGCTTGGTTACAAAACCGAAACTTTTGCGCGACTTGCAGCATAGTCCCCTTTGCATGCGCGACATCTATTACCCGTCGGGCTTCTTCCACAGTCATGGCCAACGGCTTCTCGACCAACACGGGTATGCCTTCGCTAAGAAATTCGATCGCGACCGGCGCGTGCAGGTTATGAGGCAAAGCAATGAGAACGCCGTCCAGATCTTTCGGCACCCGACGGTAATCGTCGACGTGCACACCAATGTTGAATCGCTTTGCTAGGTTTTGCGCGCGATCAACGTTCTTGTCGACCAGTGCGACGACTTCAAGCTCTTGGAGCTTACTGGCCACGGGCAGATAAAAGAATTCGACGATAGCCCCGCAACCGATAATGCCGAGCCTAACGCGTTTGTTCGATGCAGCCACTTTGTTGTTGGCTCCTCATTTTTAATGGGAAAATGTTTTTGATTGCAGATATAAAGCTGCCGTCAAATTGGACCCATGTAAGGTGATCTTGAAGTTTGCGTACGCTATTCTCCTCCGGCAGATCGTTGAGGCATACGTCTACCCAAACATTCAGAAGGACAAGCCTCCACTTTGCCACCGCGTGGTAACCAATGATTGGATTTTGGCCGAGAGCAGTTGCGTGCAAATCATATTTGCACGGCCCTTAAAGAGACCGGCTATAGTCTGACATGGTCTTTTGAAAGCTGTTTCTCAATTTCTCGTCAAGGATCTCCCGACTTACTTCGTCACACAGTTCTTTCAATCGACTCTTAGGGAAAGTTTCGAGCGACTCGCCAAGTAGCGCAACTTGATCTTGGATGATAATAGGTGCCATGGGCCCGGCCGCTTCGATTAGCTTTAAAGTTATACGGTCAAAAAAGTGCTTCGGTACGCTGTCTGTCGGCTCCTGTGTTGGCCATGCCGTTTCAGTTTTGTTTTTTGAGTCAAGAGGATTTTCTATTAACTGCTTGGATCCACCCTCTTTCTCTGCCCCATTACTCGAGGCGTAATAAGAAGCATAGTAGTAACGATAACTAGCGTAATCAGGGCTACGAAGATCTACACCGTTAAGGACGACCCCCAGGACACGGGCATGGACGGCTTCCAGCCTTTCTAGAGCTTGGCGCGCAGAGAATCGACTTGTATTCTGTCCATGGATCACCAGAACGACCCCGTCACAATACTGAGAAAGCACTTCGGCGTCACTCACCCCGATGGCAGGCGAGGTGTCGATCAAGATAAACTCAAATCGTTTGCGCAATACATCAAGCACTTCCAGCATCTTGCGCGAGCCGAGAAGGTCCGCGGGATTGGGAGAAGTCACACCACGGGATAACAGTGAGAGCCCTGGCACGCCAGTTTCTTGCACACCTTCCTCTAGCGTTAAGTTGCCGGTGAGAATATTACTGAGACCGCGGTGGTTTTGCCTGCGCAGTAATTGATGACAACGGCCTCTACGCATGTCAGCGTCAATTACTAGAACGCTTTTCCCACTCTGCGCGAAGGTGATCGC
>Ga0326597_10014689_pt1 | contig 10261 bp, 9 predicted proteins | sample RVTome_12_FD_203789 | JGI IMG/M metagenome (GOLD analysis project Ga0326597, IMG submission 203789) | Soil microbial communities from uranium-contaminated site in the Upper Colorado River Basin, Wyoming, United States - RVT100D185 | ecosystem: Environmental > Terrestrial > Soil > Contaminated >...
ATCACGAACAGCTTGCCCATGCCGGAGCGGACTGGCGCCGGGAGAAGCGGCCGGATGCCCTCAGCCCCTCGCGCCGCGGAGCCGCGCGTTCGATTCCTCGAAGGCGCGCAGGGTGTGCCCCATGTCGTACGGCTGCTCCACGAGCGTCTTCGGGTCCCACTCGCTGCGCTGCGTCGCGAAGAAGTCGCCGCCGTAAACATGGATCGCCCCGGTGATTCGGTCGAGCGGGTTGGTGACCGCGTGGATGATCGAGGCTCCCAGCGGCGTCGTGTCTTTCGCTTCCATCACCTTCGTGCCGTGCTGCGTCAGTCCGTCCTTGCTGCGGCGGTAGAAAACGTTCTCCTCGCGTCCGCCGTAGATGCCGATGACCGCCCACATGTGGTGGTCGTGGGGCTTGAATACCATCTGCGGCCCCCAGCACAGGTTGAGGATCGTGAGATCGTCCGCCTTGTAGAAGGTCTCGACGCCCGCGCGCGTGGGCTCGCCGATCGCTTTGAGCAGCTGCGCCGGCTCGCTCACCGCTTTCGCCACCAGCTCGCGAATCGCGGCCTGCGCGTTCTTCTCCTTCAGCGCGGCGCGGCAGTCTTCGATAAAGCGCTCTTTCTCGAACATGGCTGTGACTCCACTGGGTTTCCCGAATCTCCGCACATTAAACACCCAATCCCGGCTGGTATGAATATTTACATATATTCAAACACTTACTCAAATCTACTCCAGGCCCAGGATTATTTTTCGACGGTGGCTTTCTCGATCGCGAGCAGCGCGTCGAGGCCGATGGTGTCGTGCAGCGCGGCCTGCTCCGCCTTGCGCGTGGTGTCCGCCATCACCGGGTTCGCCGTGCCTTCCGCGATCGCGCGATAGGTCTGCTGCATCGCCCGGTGATAGGCATAGATCGGCGTGGTGACCGTAAGGATGCGGTAGCCGAGCGCGCCGAGATCCTTCAGCGACACGCCGAATATGTGCGCGTCCTCCCCCGGCACCGAGAACATGAACGGCGGCGGCAGGCGCTGCGCGATGGCGCGGGCCTCCTCCGGGTTGCGCGGGGAGATGTACAGCATGTCGGCGCCCGCCTTGCGGTACGCCTCCGCGCGCTTGAGCGCGTCGTCCAGGCTGCTCGAGCGCACGCCGTTGGTGCGGGCGATGATCACGAATTCCGGGTCGCGGCGCGCGACCACCGCCTCCTTCACCTTCGCCACCATCAGCTCCTGCGGGATCATGTGCTCGACGCCGACGTGGTGATGCGCGCGCTTGGGCAGCAGCTGGTCCTCGATCTCGATCGCGCAGAATCCCGCCGCTTCCGCGAGCGTAATGGTGTGGTGCAGGTGCATCGGGTCGCCGAACCCGCACGCGCCGTCGAGAATCAGCGGCAATCCGCTCGCCGCGCGCATCTCCACCCCCGCCTGCACCAGCTCGGTCAGGCTCATGTTCGCCTCGAGGTTGCACTTCACGTAGCCGAGGACGCCGGCGCTCAGGTACAGCATCTCGAAGCCCGCCGCCCGCGCCAGCTTCGCCACGAGCGGGTTGAACACCGCCGGAGCGAGGAAAGTCTTCTTCTGCGCCAGCATTTCCCGGAATGTCATGATCCCTCCTGCTCGCCAGTCTAGAACCTATCTCAAAAATCAAAAACAGGACCTAGCCGCAGATAAACGCCGATTCACGCCGATATAAAGCAGAAACAATTCATGGAGTTAATCTTGATGTTATCCGCGTTCATCTGCGTTCATCGGCGGCTGAATGGCCTTTGAATCGCTTTTGAGACGACTTCTAGTAGCCGCCGCGCGCGCCTCCCGGCAGCCATGCCGTGGGCGCGAGCGCCTGCTCCTCGCTGATGCAGTCGAGGAGCACCGGCCGATTCATCGCGAACGCCTTCGGAATCAGCGTTTTCAGTTCCGCCGGCTTCTCCACGCGGAAAGCGGCGCAGCCCATCGCCTCCGCCATCTTCGCGAGGCTGGCCTCCTTCTGGAAACGCCAGATCTCGCCCGACAGGGTGTCGCGCTTCTCGCGGTAGGCGGTCTTCACCAGCGGGATCTCCTGGTTGAGCGAGCTGTTGTTGTTCACCACCACCACCAGATTGATGCCGTGGCGCGCCGCGGTCTCGAGTTCGGTCAGGTGGTAGTAGATGCCGCCGTCGCCGGTGAAGCACAGCACCGGGCGGTCGGGCAGCGCGCACTTGACGCCCATCGCGCCCGGCAGGCCCCAGCCGAGGGAGCCCTCGCAGCGGATGTAGCGCTGGCCGGGCTTCGTGATGTCGAACATCTGCCCCGTCCACATGCCGGCGTGGCCGGTGTCGGAGACCAGCACGCCGTCCGCCGGCAGCGCCTCGGTGATCTCGCGGCAGATGCGCTCCGGGCGCATCGGCACCGCGTCCGACTCGAGCATGGGCTTCACCTTTGCCCGCCACTCGGAAACCAGCTGCTGCACGCGCCCGGTCCAGGCTTTCGCGGCCGCGGGGCTCTTCTTCTGCGCGGCATCGGCCATCATGCGCAGCGCGACCTTCGCGTCGCCCTGCAGCGAGACCGCGTTCGGGTAGTTGCGGCCGAGCTGCTGGCCGTCGATGTCGAGCTGGATCACCGGCGTGCCCGGCGCCGGGATGCGCCACACGGTGGTCACCTGCCCGCCGGCGTGGGTGCCGACGAAGAACACGAGGTCGGCCTCCGATACCGCCTGGTTGGCGCAGGCGCGCGAATAGGTCCCGCACACGCCGGCCGAGAGCGGATGGGTGTCGAGGATGGCGCCCTTGGCGGTGAGCGAGGTCGCCACGGGAATCTGCAGCTTCTCCGCGAGCTCCACCAGCTCGGCCTGCCCGCCCGAGCTCATGACGCCGCCGCCCGCGACGATGATCGGCTGCTGCGCGGCCCCGAGCCGGGCCAGCGCCTCTTTCACTCGTTCCATCTCCGGCGCGGGGCGGAATGCCGGCAGGCGCGAGTACTGCGGCTCGGCCAGTACCTGCAGCTCCGCCTCGCCCTCGACGCCCTGGCCGTGGGAGCCGAGCAGGCGCAGGTGCACCGGTGCCGGCGCGCCCGAGGTCGCCGCGCGGAACGCCTGGCGCAGCAGGTCGGGAAAGCGCGCGAGGTCGTCCACGCGCACGCTCCACTTGGTGACCGGGTCGAACTGGGTGAGATCCTCGACCTCCTGGTAGGCGTGACGATAGCGGCCGGGAGTCGCCGGCCCGCCGGTAATGGCGATGACCGGCGAGCATGCCATGAACGGGTCGCGCAACCCGGCCGCCAGGTTGGAAGCGCCGATCTGCTGCGCGAGGCACACGCCGGGCCCGTTCCTGGCGCGCGCGTAGCCGTCGGCCATGTACGCCGCGGCCTTCTCGCCGTGGGTAAGGATCTTGCGGATGCCCAGCTCGTCCATCTCCGCCAGCGCCTCCAGCAGGATCGTTGGCACGAAGAACACATGCGTGATGCCGTAGCCCTTCATCATCTCGGCGAACAGACGCGAGCCGGTCATCCTGGGCATACAATTTTCTCCGAAAATTAGCCGCCAGTCGACAGCCGCCAGCGTTCAACAACAGTTTTCAGCTTCCTGCCGTAAAGCAATCCGGTTTTTGCTGACGGCTGACGGCTGGCAGCTGACAGCTTGATGTTAATCGGGGCGGGCGCCGGACTCCTTGACCGCCTTGCGCATTTTCTCCTGCTGCGCCGGGAGATAGGCCGCCAGCTCCTTCTGCGTCGAGCCGAGGGGCTCCGCGCCGAGCGAGGAGAAGCGATCCTTGAATTCCTGGGTCTTCAGGGCCTTGACCACAACGGCGTTGATCTTCGCCAGGATCGCCGGCGGCGTCTTCGCCGGCGCGACCAGGCTGTACCAGCCGATGAACTCGTAGCCGGGAACCGATTCCGCGATCGTCGGCAGGTCGGGCACTAGCGCCGAGCGCTTCGCGCTGGTGACACCGAGCGGCCGCAACCTTCCCGACCGGATCGTGGGCAGCACCGCGGGAATGACGGAAATCAGGAACTGCACCTGCCCCGCCACCGTGTCGATCATGGCCGGCGTGATGCCCTTGTACGGCACGTGCAGGACGTCGATTCCCGTCATGCTCCGGAACATTTCGGTGGACAGGTGCGGGGGCGAGCCGGAGCCGCCGGAGCCGTAGCGCAGCTGCCCCGGCTTCGACTTCGCGAGCGCGACCAGCTCCTTCACCGAGGCCGCCGGCACCGAGGGATTGACCGCCAGTATGAACGGGGTCGATGCCACGAGCGTGATCGGCGCGAAATCCCTGATCAGGTTGTACGGCAGCTTGTCGTACATCACGGAAACGATCACGGCCTGCGCCGTCACGATCATCAGCGTGTGGCCGTCGGGCGCGGCCCGCGCGGCGATTTCCGAGCCGACGATGCCGGTCGCGGCTGGCCGCGGGTCGACGATCACCTGCTGGCCCCAGGCCTCGGTCAGCTTGCTCCCGATCAGCCGTCCGACGATGTCCGGACCCGAGCCCGGAGAGCTCAACGCAATGAGGCGTATCGGCCGCGCCGGATAGTTTTGCGCCAGCACATTCTGTCCCGCCGCCAGACCTGCAAACGCAGCAGCGATGACTATCCCTGCGGTGCGCAAAACTACTAAAAAACGACAAGACGAATTTGGCTGGTTTTCACTCGACATAGGTCACCGCTCAATGGTCACTGGTCACTGGTCACCGCTCTCTAGCGCTGCAGCCCGGTGTTCTTCGAGCGGTACAGCCCGCCGTCGCCCGTGGTGACGTAGAGGCTGGCTAGGCCCGCGTCGCCGAACGCGCAGCGCATCGGCATGTCCGCCGGCGCCGGGTGCGATTCGAGGAGGGTGCCCGAGGGCGAAATGACGTAGAGCATCGGCCCGGCGCCGCCCCTCTTCCACCCCGCGCACGCGATGATGTTGCCTTCGCCGTCGAGACACATGCCCTCGATGCCGCGGTCCACCGCAGTGAAGGTGACCAGCGCCTTGGCGTGCCCCACCTCGCCGCCCGCGTGCACGGGGTAGGCGAAGAGCTGGCACACGTTGCCACGCTCCACGTCGCCGTCGGCGACGTACAACGTCTTCTCGTCGGCGGATAGCAGCACCGCGCGCGGCCCCAGGGTATCGCGCGTGACCCGCGTCAACCGCCAGCGGCGCGGCCCGGTGTTTTCCAGCAACAGCACGGAGGCGTGATCGAGGAACGGATACGCCGGCGGGCCGTACGGTGGCTGCGCGTTGTACGGGTCGGCGACCCATCCCCGCCCCTTGCTGTCCACGATGACGTCGGTCGGCTGGTTGTGATGATCCCTGCCGTCGAGCAGATCCTGTGTCGGCGCCGTCGAGCCGTCCTTCAGGAAGTGGACCACGCGCCGGCCGCCTTCCTGCGCGCCCAGCACCGAGCCGTCCTTCAGGACGGCGAGCCCGTTGGTGCGGCCGGTGTACTTGCGCCAGATCTCCGCCTTGCCGGAGCCAGGGTCGTAGCGATAGATGCATTCCTCCGCCACCGCGCTCACCAGCATCCCCTTGCCGTCCCACGCCAGGCCGCCGGTGCGGCCCTTGTACGGTCCGGCTACGAGTTCGAATTCCCAGGCCATGTCAGATTCCTTCTCTTAGAGGCGATACGCCCAATTCAGCCACGGAAACACACGAAAGCACACGGAAAGTGTCATAGTACAAAGTGGCGAATCTCCGCCAATGGATGCGCGAAATTCACGAGAAGCCCGACCCGTTTGCCGCTGGCTTTCAGATAGTTGAGAAGTTGCGCCTCATGCGCCTTTGTCAATGATTGCACTGCCTTCAATTCAAGGACGATACGGTCCTCCACAAGGATATCCGCCAGATATACGCCGACCGGCTTCCCCTTGTAGGTGACTTCCAGCGCCCGCTGGCCTTCCGCCCGCAGTCCCTGTACTTCCAGCTCGTGCAAGAGCGCTTGCTGGTACACCTGCTCCAGAAACCCGGCGCCGAGCACCCGGAAAACTTCAAAGACGCAGCCCCGGATTTTGAAGGTAATCTCTTCCTCTTCCATGTGTGTCGTCCGTGTGTTTCCGTGTGCTTCCGTGGCCAAAGTGTCCTTTCCTACGATTCCGTGTCCGATGTTTTCTTACCGCGAGGGGACGCCGGCGACGGCCACGCGCGTGCGCACCACCGAGCCGATCATCGTGATGTAGAGCGAGCGCCAGTCGTCGTCCCCGAACGCGATGTTGGTGGGATGATGGCCGGGTGTCTTGATGCGGGCCAGCACCCTGCCCGAAGTATCGTGCACGTAGATGCCGCCGGGCGCCGTGCAATAGACGTTGCCCTCGGAATCGCACTTGAGGCCGTCGGGCACGCCGCGCTCGGGACCGGTGTACTGGTAGAACAGCCTGCCCTTGCCCAGCGTGCCGTCCGGCTTCACGTCGTACGCGCGGATCAGCCGCTCGCGGCTGCAGTTGATGTACAGCAGCTTTTCGTCCGGCGAGAAGCACAGCCCATTGGGATAGACGAATTCGTCGGTCGCGACCGTCATCTGCTTGCCGTCCGGGGAGATCCGGAACACGGGCTGCTGGTCGTTGTAGCGCTGCAAGTCGTCTCCAACCATGCCGACGTTCAGCAGTCCGCCAACCGGATCGGTGAACCAGATTGCTCCGTCGGAGCTCACGACGATGTCGTTCGGGCTGCTCAACTTCTTGCCCTGCCAGCGCTCGGCGAGGGTCGTGCGCGAACCGTCCTTCTCGATGCGGAACACCGTGCGCCCGCCCCAGCCGGCGACGACCACCCGGTACTCGAGATCGAGCGCCAATCCGTCCGCCTTGACGGACGGCTTCATCACGATCTCCAGCCCGCCTTTCGGCTTCCATTTCCAGATCGTGTCGCCGATGATGTCGGTGAAGTAGAGTTGCTTCCCGCGCGCGTCCCACACCGGGCCTTCACCGAAAATGATGTCCCGGGCGATGATATCGAGCGGCGGGTTCTTGCCGACGATGCGCTCGCCCGCCGGGGTGAGCAAGTCGACCTCGACTTTGAGGTGTTCCAACGGTCCATGCATTTGCAACTCCCTCCGTTAGCTTTCAGCTCTCAGTTGTCAGCCGTCAGCTAAACCAGAAACGGCGATCTGGCTGAAAGCTGATGGCTGAAAGCTGACAGCCATAGTTTAGTGTCCATCGCCCGTTCCGCCGGTCCAGGTCTTCGGCGAGAACGCCCGGTGGTCGGTGACGGTGTCGATCACGACCGGCTTGCCCGCGGCGAGCGCTTTCTGGATCGCCGGGCCCATCTGCTCCGGACGCTCGACCCGGATGCCCATGCAGCCGAGCGCCTCCGCGACCTTGACGAAATTCATCTCGGTGAAGCCCCACATCTCGCGCCCGCGCTCGTCCGGGTCGCCGCCGTAGGCCTTGTCGAAGTGCGGGATCTCCTGGTTGAGCGAAGCGTTGTTGTTCACGATCACCACCAGGTTGATGCCGTAGCGCGCCGCGGTCTCCAGCTCTGACAGGTGATAGTAGAACCCTCCATCTCCCGCGAAGCACACCACCGGCGTGTCGGGCAGCGCGCATTTCACACCCATTGCGCCGGGGAAGCCCCAGCCGAGCGAGCCCGCGCAGCGGATCAGGCGCTGGCCGGGCCGCGTGAAGTTGACCAGCGCGCCGGTCCAGATGCCGGAGTGCCCGGTATCGGAGACCAGCACCGCGTTTTGCGGCAGCGCGCTGGAGAGTTCGCGGCAGACACGCTCGGGCCGCATCGGCACGGCGTCGGAGTTGGTATTGGCCGCGACCAGCGCGCGCCACTCCTCCACCAGCGTCTTCACGCGCGCGAGCCACGGCGCGCGCCTCGCGCCGCCGGCCGTGCCGGCGATCTCGAGCATCTGCCGCAGCACCGTGCGCACATCGCCCAGCAGCGCGTGCTTCACCGGGTAGTTGCGCCCGATCTCGCGCGCATCGATGTCGAGCTGGATGATCGTGGACTTGCCCGGCTTCGGGATCTGCCAGCGCGCGGTGACCTGGCTGCCGGTGTGGCTGCCGATGTAGAACACCAGGTCCGCTTCGGCCACCGCGCGGTTCGCGCAGGTCCGGGAATAGGTGCCGCTCACGCCCACCGCCAGCGGGTGCGTGTCGAGTATCGTGCCCTTGGCGTTCAGGCTGGTCACGACGGGAATCGAAAGCTTCTCGGCCAGGGCCAGCACTTCGGCCTGCGCGCCGGACCACGTCACTCCGCCGCCGGCGACGATGACGGGACGCTCGGCCGCGTCGAGCGCGCGCAACGCCTCTTTCACCTGCGCTTCGTCCGCGGCGGGGCGGAACGGCGGCACCTGCTGGTAGCGCTCCTCGACCACCAGCTCGAGGTCCGCCTCGGTCATGATGTTCTCTCCGTGATGGCCGCCGATCTGCAGGTGGACCGGGCCGGGCGAGCCGCTGGTCGCCTCGCGGAACGCCTGCCGCAGCATGTCGGGCAGGCGCGAGATGGTGTCCACGCGCGCGTTGAACTTGGTGGTGCGATCGAACTGGGTGAAGTCTTCGAGCTCCTGGTAAGCGTGGCGGTGGCGCGCCGCCGCCGGGCCCCCGGTCAGCGCGATCACCGGCGAGCACGCGAGATACGCATCGCGCAGCCCCGCCGCCAGGTTGGACGCGCCGACGTGCTGCGCCATGCAGATGCCCGGCCTGCCGCTCGCGCGCGCATAGCCGTCGGCCATGTACGCGGCGGCTTTCTCGCCGTGCGTCATGACGCGCCGGATGCCCATGCCCTCCATGCCGGTCAGCGTGTCGAGCAGCATCTGCGGCACGAAGAAGACGTGGGTGGCCCCGTACGCCTTGAGCGTGTCGGCGACGAACTTCGGGCCGGTCGTTTTCGGCATTGAATTCCCCTCTATGAAGAGCCTATAACACTGCGCAGCCGGCGGCAAAAGCCCATATCGTGACCACTTGCGCCGGACTGCGCGGTCATCCTTCCGCGCCCCGGGCCGGCGCCAGGTAGTCGGCGCCAAGCACGCTCACGTCGGGACAGCCGATCAACGCGAGCATGCGGTCGATCTCGTCCCGATAGATTTCGATGGCGCGAGCAGCGCCAGCCTGGCCCGCGACTGCGGTGCCGTACAGCGTCGCCCTGCCGATCAGTACCGCTTTCGCGCCGAGCGCGAGCCCCTTCACCACGTCCCCGCCGCGCCGAAAACCGCTATCCACGAGCACCGTCAGCCGGTTTCCCGCCGCCTCTACCACCTTCGGCAGCACGTCGATCGGGGCGGGCGTGCTGTCCACCGCCCGGCCGCCGTGGTTGGACACGATCACGCCGTCCGCTCCGCAATCGGCAGCCAGCACGGCATCCTGCGGGCGCAGTATCCCCTTCACCAGCAGCGCGTGCGGCCACAGCTTGCGCAACGCTTTCAGGTCCTCCCAGGTGAGCGAGTCGGTCGTCATCATCGAGCGCCCCATCGGCTGCGCGGTGATACGCGCCTTCACCTCGGTCGGGTAGTTCTCGTAGCGCGGCATGCCGGTGGTCGCGAGATAGCGCGCGAGGACACCCCACAGCCAGCGCTGATGCATCAGCACGTCGGTCACGTTCTTGCCCGTGAAGCGGAACGGGACCGTCATTCCGTTTCTCAGGTTGTACTCGCGTCCCGGCGGCACCGGCGTGTCCACCGTCACGAGGATTGCCTGGTAGCCGGCCGCTTTCGCGCGCTCGATCAGCTTGTGCGAAGCGGAGCGGTCCGGCCACATGTAGACCTGGAACCAGAGGGTGCCGCCTGCCTGCTCCGCCACCGTCTCGAGCGCGGTCATCGAGCCGGTCGCAAGCGTGAACGGAATCCCCGCCGCAGCCGCCGCCCGCGCGAGCTCGATCTCGCCGTGGTACCACGCCAGCCCCGCCGAGCCGGTGGGCGCGACGGCGATCGGCATCTTGTGGCGCTTGCCGAACAATGTCACTTCCTGGGTGCGCCGCGACGTGTCCACCAGCTGGTGCGGGGTGATCTTCCAGCGCTCGAATGCCGCGCGGTTCTCGATCAGCGCCGTCTCGTCGCCGTTGCCGCGATCAAAGAACTCGAACACGCCTTTCGGCAGCCGCCGGCGCGCCAGCTCGCGCAGATCGGCAACGTCGTAGGCGCCCAGGGAGGAATCGGCCATGCGGTCTATTGCAGAGTAACCGTGAGCAGCGTCGCACCGGCCGGGAAGTCGATCGCGCCATGCCTGGCGCCCGCCGGCGCGTAGAAGAAATCCCACGCACCCAGGATCTCGCCGCCGACGAACGCGCTGCCTTCTACCACGATCCCGGCGAGCAGCGGTCGCTCCACCGTCTGCTCGAAGCGGGCGCCCGGCGCGAAGCGCAGCGCCTGCAGCAGCACGCGGCCAACGCCGCGGTCCAC
>Ga0326597_10014690_pt1 | contig 10261 bp, 11 predicted proteins | sample RVTome_12_FD_203789 | JGI IMG/M metagenome (GOLD analysis project Ga0326597, IMG submission 203789) | Soil microbial communities from uranium-contaminated site in the Upper Colorado River Basin, Wyoming, United States - RVT100D185 | ecosystem: Environmental > Terrestrial > Soil > Contaminated >...
CGAGACACCCTCTAGCTCCGGCGTGCTCGCGATGTAGCCGCCGTCCTCGTCGCTCCAGAAGATCCTCGCCGAATAGTTCCCGCTCACGTCCTCTCCTCCATCCGATCGATCGCCCGCAGGAGCTGGCGTACCTGGTACGCCTTGGCGCGCCCCTTCACGTCCTGCACTACCAGGGGTCGAAGCGCCCCCTCCGCAGATAGCACCACATGGCTACCGCGCTGGCGCACCGGCGCGAACCCGTGACACGCGGCCAGGCGCAGCAATTCTCGAAAGCGGAGCCCGCCTGGAGTGTCTCGTGCGCGGTCCAAACAGCTCGTGGCAACGGCGATCCTCACGAGTCGATGGTACCATATATGGATCCATGCCGGAGGGCAAGGTGAGCCGGACTCGGAGTCCTTGGCGTAAGCTCCCCGCTCGACCGGGCCGCCCACATAGCCCGATGGGTCACCCCGACGATGGGCCGACGCGCCCCCGCATTCCGCTCATCGATGAGGCGGCGGACCTCGGCGGGGGAGTCGGCTCTCGGCCAGCGCCTTGGGACGTCACGGATCCGGTTCTTGCGCCTCATAAGCTGCACGGAGGATCTTCCTCGGTAGCACCTGCCCGCCCCGAGGCTCCGGACATTGCTTGTCGCACACGCCGAGAAGTCCGCGTACGAGCCTCCGCACGGTCGTCCGGATCGTCCTTTTCGGAAGTGTTTCCGTGGGCGCTCTCAGTTGTGTGGGCAAGGACAGCACCGCGCCGGAGTTCCCGTCGCTCTCGGTCACCACCATCTCGCTGGTCAGCGGCATCCTCGGCGGGAGCTACAGACAGGCGCTGGTGGCCACCGGTGGGGGCGGCAGCCATACGTGGTCTGTTCCGGCGGGCCGGCTGCCGACGGGCCTCGGGCTCTTCGGCGACGAGATCTCCGGGACCCCGTCGGCCGTAGAGATCCAGGAATTCACGGTCGAGGTGCAGAGCCTCGACGGCCAAACGGCGCGGAAGACGCTGAGCATCGACGTCTTCATGCCCCTTCTCGTGGAGACGGACACGCTCCCCGCGGCGACCACCGACTCGGTGTACAGTCAGGTTCTGAGCACTTCCGGTGGGGGAGGCGAGAACCAGTGGTCGCTGCAGTCAGGATCGCTGCCTCCAGGTTTGAATCTGTCGGAAAGCGGCGGAGTCATCTCGGGCACCTCGACGGCGCCCGGCGTCTACGATTTCACGGTCGCCGTAGAGAGCTCGGATGGGCAGAGCGCCGAGAAAGCGCTCTCGCTCATGGTGGAGGATGCGCTCGTGCTGAGCACGGGGTCGTTACCGAGCGGGATCACCGGCGAGGCATACTCCTCCGGCCTGGATGCGAGCGGAGGGGACGGCACGTTCGCCTGGTCCGTGACGGCCGGGAGCCTGCCCGGGGGGCTTTCATTGGATGAGGGGACCGGGCAGATCTCGGGAACGCCGACGTCGGCCGGGGGACAGGACTTCACGATCGAGGTATCGAGCTCGGGTCGCGTCGCGAGTGGCGCGCTCCGCATCGACGTGTTCGAACCGATCGCGCTCGGAGGTGACTCGAGCTTCAGCGGTGTGGTCGACGTCGCGTTCGAGGTGTCGCTGACGGTGAGCGGCGGGAACGGCCCCTACGCGTGGAGCATAGATGGCGGCGTGCTACCCGACGGTCTGGCGATCTCCCCGACGAACGGGATCATCTCGGGTACGCCCACGACGGGGGGCTCGTCCTCGCTCACCATTTTGGTCGAGAGCGCCGACGGCCAGACCGCATCCAGACCGGTGAGCTTCACCATCATCGAAGGCCTGGCGGTGACGACGACCGAGTTGCCGACCGGCGTGGTGGACGAGGCATACGCCGAAACGCTGGGCGTGCTCGGCGGGGACGGGACGTACGAGTGGTCCGTCCTGTCGGGGACGTTGCCGACGGGGCTCATCCTGAACGCGACGACGGGTGCGATCAGCGGATCCCCGGGCTCGGTCGAGGACCGGGACTTCACCGTCCAAGTCGTCAGTGCGGGAGATACCGCGGCGGCTGACCTGTCCATCCAGGTGTACGGACTCCTGCAGATCGACGAGCCCGTCTCGTTCATCGCGGTATCCGGGGAGCCCTTCATTGGGTCGCTCGCCGCGTCTGGCGGGACCGCTCCGTACAGCTGGAGTGTCGCGAGTGGTGTCTTCCCGGATGGCCTGTCGCTGGCGTCCACCACCGGACTGATTTCGGGAGCTCCGACGGCCGCGGGTATCGCCGAGGTGACCGTCGAACTGCTCAGCGGCGACGGTCAGACGACACAGCGCGTGGTCATCGTGCAGGTCGTCGATCCGCTCGAGATCACCACGACCTCCCTCGAGCCCGCTATGGCCGGTGAGGATTATTCGGCCGAGTTGGCCGCCAGCGGGGGGGACGGGAGCTACACATGGACGATCGCGGCGGGCGCGCTGCCCGACGGCCTCGGGCTCCTCGGGGACGGGTCTATCGGCGGTATTCCCGCGACAGCGGGCTCGAGCGACTTCACGGTGCAGGTCACGAGCGGCGACGGGCAGGCGGAGACGCGCGCGCTTTCGCTCGAGGTGCTCGCTCCGGTCTACCTCAACACGTCCTACCTCGTGGGAGGATATCCGAACACCTCCTACGCGGACGCCATCGAGCCCGCCATCGGGGGCGACGGCTCCTACGCGTATGCGGTGACTGACGGAGCGCTGCCCTCCGGACTGACCCTGGATCCTGCGACCGGCGCGATCAGTGGCGTCACGACCGGTACCGGCATCTCGTTCTTCGAGATCACCGTGACGAGCGATGACCAGACGGCGTCGGCGGTCTACGGCCTCACGGTCTCGACCGCGCCGCCGAGCGGCTTCAATCTGTGGGTGACGTATGAGGGTGGGGCGATGCCGCCAGTGACGGCCGAAGGCGCGATCAGCGACGCAGTGGCTCGGTGGGAAACGGTCGTCACGGGTGACAAGACGCCTTCGGTGCTGCCCGGCGGCGCGCTGACGACATGCGCCCTGGTCGATGCCACGCTGCTCGAAGGGGCGTTCGTGGACGACGTGGTGCTCGTGGTGGGATTCGGGCCCTGGGATGGACTCAGCGGAACGCTCGCGGTCGCCGGTCCCTGTGCTTACGTGTCCACCACCGCTCCACTCACCATCATGGGCCAGATCCTGGTCGACGAAGCCGATGCGGCCGTCGCGAGCCCCACCTACCTGCAGGACATCGTCTGGCACGAAATCGGCCATACCATGGGCATCGGGACCCTCTGGTCTTCCCTCCTCACCGGATCGGGCACGGTCGCTCCGCGATTCGCCGGGACCGCGGCGACGGCCGAATGGCTCGCGCTCAGCGGACTGACGGACGGCGTACCCGTCCAACCCGCCGTGCAGGGCCACTGGGACGAGGCCTGGCTCGACAGCGAAATCATGACCCCGTTTACGGAGGGGTCGGCCGTCCGCCTAGCCATCAGTCGAGTGACCATTGCGGCCCTGGCGGACCTCGCATGGACCGTCGACCTCGCCACCGCCGATGCCTACGCCCTTCCGGGCTGCACATCGGCATGCACGCTGGCCGCGCCCTCCTGGGACGAGGCATTCGACGTGGTGATCGCAGGCCCGTTGACCCCGCTGCCCGTGGACCTTCCACCGATTGACCTCGGTGGGAGCAGATGACCAGAGCCGGCGAAACGCCTCCTCCACGACATCATCGAGGCTCGATTGACCGAGGACGGCGGCGCGCAACGGGCTCGTCGAACACCTTCACGGACGCCATCCCTGAGCCGGCTTCCAGCGGGTAGGTCCTACGTTGCCTTCCCATGCCCAAGCCACCGCCCCGAGAAATCCTCGGATTTGCTCCAGCGCCTCTCCCAGATCCAGTCGGAGCTCAAGCTCGTTCCGCTCCAGGAACGCGTGCCATTGCCGTTGGCGGTCCGGGTCAGCGTGCTCATCCGTTAGCCCCGGCGGCACCAACGCCGGACCGGCCGTCGATCAGCAGCCAAAGCCCGTGCTGGGAGACGTTGGTCAACTCAACGTCCATCAGGCAGCGATGCCCTCCAAGACGAGCCGGTTCACGTCCGTGCGCCTGCTCGCATGCTCCAGCGTTAGGGCCAAGACGTTCCCCGCGGCGTCGAGGTCCATCGTGGTGTTCTCGTCGAGATCCCGGGTGTCGACAATGCCCTGCTCGCGGAACTCGATGTAGAGCGTATCAGTGCCCGCGAAGTACCGGATCTTCATGGCTTGAACCCGCGATCGAAGAAGGCGTTATGAACTGTCTCCCCGTCGGGGAGCAACACCACACGTAGATACCTCCCCTCAGCCTCGGGGATCCGTGCCCACCGCCGAATGCGGCCGTCCTCCTGAATGTGCTCGTGCTCAGGCGCATCCACGGCCCGTAGGATCCACTCAACCGTAATCATGGCGCGGTCGGGGCGCGAGCGAATGGCCCGGAAGTAGTCGGTACTCTTCAGGTCGCTTCCTCACGTCCCGCGGTGGCTCTGTCGCCGAGATGGCGCTGCCCCAACGCAAACAGCTGGACTGGGACGCAGACATGGTCCGATGGGTCATGGCGAGGATGGCGGTGACAAGGAGGTTGATTGCCATGACCCAGCGGTCAGCGTGTGAGAGACCTCGCGCGATTCCTCTTTCAGAGCGACATCGTCGAGTTAGCCGAGGACGACATCAGGAACATCGGTGCCGAGGTCGGAACGGCGCGGAGCAAGCCACCGAAAGGACGGGGCGAGTTCAGGTACGCCGACGTCTCCGACGTGGGGTTGCGATTTGAGCGCGACGACCGTCCTCCTCGGCACGGCAACCTGGTCGGATGGCCGCTAGAAGGTCCGGAGGTCAAGGCGAGGCAGAAGGCGATTGCGGTTGAGCTGTCCATCCGAGCAGTTCTCGTCCTCCCTGGGCCTCGGTCGTAGACACATTGACCAGGTAATGAGGAGACGGCACGCCGCGCCTTCAATTCGCGGGCGGCCGGCGAAGCGCTTCACTCCAGTTCGAGACGACTACGAGACGTGCCTGTTCCGCCGGTAGGGGGTCCTGCGGCTCGATGTGGACCAGGAAGCGGCCGTCCGGATGCTGGTCCCATATGGGGCCTGGGAAGTCCGTGCCAGTGTCGCGCACTTCGAAGGTCACGTCGTCTCCTCCTTCGAGCGTGGCGGTCCACAGACGAGTCCCGCGCTGGAAGAAGAGGGTCCGACTGTCCTTCGACCAGACCATCTTTCGGGCGCCGTCACTGGACAACGAGTCTCCGAACGTAAGCCGCTCCCTTGCGCTCAGGCTCGGCCAGCCGCGTACGAAGAGGTGCCTGACTCCGCCATCCCGAAATCCCACTGCGGGCCGCGCTGCACGCTCGTCGCTGAGATAGGCGAGCCATCGTCCGTCGGGCGAGACCTTGGGATAACTCTCGAGCCAGTCCCCATTCAGTAAGAGTTCCGGCGGCGAGTGGCCATCTGCGGAGATGCGGTAGACGTCGGGATCGGGGAAGTCGGTGGAAGCCACGATCGTGCCGTCCGCCAACCACTGAGCTGCTGGAGCTGGCCGCGCGACGCGAAGAACGTGGCTTCTCCGCGCTCGTCGAGGAGGCCGTCGAGCGCTACCTGGAGGACGAGGAGCGTCGTCGCCATCAGGCCGAACAGGCGAAGGCCGTCATCGGGACCTTGAGGGAGAGCGAGGCTGACGAGCTCGAAGCTTCCGTCCGCACCCTGAGGGAGCGCTGGCGTTGATCGTCGCCGACACGGACGTCCTCATCGATGCGATGAGGGGGCGCGCGCCCTCCGCACGGCGCATCGAGCTCGAGCTCCGGGGGCCTGGCGACGACCGCAGTCATGGCGTTCGAGCTACGAAGTGGCGCGAGGTCCGCGGAGGCCGCCGGAGCCATCGAGACGCTGCTCGGGGCGACAACGATCCTGCCCTTCGACGAGCGAGCGGCCGAGCGGGCCGCCTCGGTGCGCCGCGAGCTCGAGTCGGCGGGGAATCCCATCGGCATGGCCGACTACATGATCGCCGGCACCTGTCTGGCCCACTCCGCCATTCTCCTCACGCGCAACCGGAGGCGCTTCGAGCACGTGCCGGGGCTGACTCTGGGTCGGGACTCCGCTCGCGAGTAAGTCGAAGGGGGCGGTCGCTACGGACCGTCGTGCCCATGGCCCGGCATTGCCACGCCACGCTGCATCATGGGCCCGCCCTCGCCCATCCCCATGCTGCGCATCATCGCGGCCATTCCCTCACGGGCCAGCTCGCTGACCTCCTCCGCGTGCGCCTGCAGCACCGGAACGAGCGCGGGATCCTCGGTCGTCTGGGTGAAGACGATCCCGGTCGGCGTTTCGTCGATCACCGTCTTGATCGGCATTGTCGAAGATCACTGGGATGGCGGAGCTGGTCATGTTGAAGACCTCGCCGTCGTCGAGGCGCTGATTCATGCTCAGGACGTGTTGTGGCGAGGCGCCGCGCCCTGCGCCCACACCGCCTGTGGAGCCAGCAGGGCCCCGATCAATGCCGCGAGGGCGACCCGAATTGGTCCAGTCATGATCCGTTCCTCGTTTGGACGGGGTGCCGGGCCGTCTCGGCCTGCGAACCCGTCGGTGATTCCTCAACCCCGTGCAACACCGGATGGCGAGCCGCTGAACGCGAGGCTCTCCTCGGACGTCGCCAGCCCACTTCCCGTGCCGCCGTAGAACTTCCTGCGGAAGTAGAGCGACAGGTTCACCAGCAGAATCAGAACCGGCACCTCGACCAGCGGCCCGATCACCGCGGCGAAGGCGGCCCCGGAATGGATGCCGAAGACCCCGATCGCCACGGCGATGGCCAGCTCGAAGTCGTTGCTGGCCGCCGTGAGGGACACCGTGGTGTTCTGCGGATACGCCGCGCCGATCCACCTGGAGCGCGCAACGAAGAACGTGATCAGGAACATCGCCGCGAAGTAGATCGCGAGCGGCACCGCGATGCGCACCACGTCCAGCGGCAGGGTGACGATCAGGTCGCCCTTGAGCGAGAACATCACGACGATGGTGACGAGGAGCGCGACGAGCGTGAGGGGCGCAATGCGCGGGATGAACGTGCGCTCGTACCACTCGCGTCCCCTCGTACGAAGCATGGCGAAGCGCGTCAGGACGCCCGCGGCGAACGGAATCCCCAAATAGATGGCGACGGTTCTGGCGATCTCCCCCATGCCCACCTGCACCGTCACGCCCTCGAGCCCGAAGAGGGGTGGCAGCCAGGTCAGGAAGAGCCAAGCGTACACGCCGTAGAAGAGCACCTGGAAGATGGCGTTGAACGCCACGAGGCCGGCGGCCAGGTCGCGGTCGCCCTCGGCCAGGTCGTTCCATACGAGCACCATGGCGATGCAGCGGGCGAGCCCCACCAGGATGATCCCGACCGCGTACTCCGGCAGATCCGAGAGGAAGAGCACCGCCAGCACGAACATGACAATGGGCCCGACGATCCAGTTCTGGACCAGCGAGAGCGCCAGCACGCGCCGGTGGCGGAACACGGTCCCGAGCGCCTCGTAGCGGACCTTTGCCAGCGGTGGATGCATCATGAAGATGAGCCCGACCGCAATCGGGAGCGACGTCGTGCCGACCTGCGTGCGCTCGTTCATGGCATAGACGGCGTCGGGCCAGACGTACCCCAACAGTCCGCCGTCCATCGGGCTCGCATTGAAGCGACCGCTTGGCATCCTCTTATATGACCATTATAGTCAGATCATGAAGGCCTCGATTTCCATCCTGAAGGCTCGCTTGAGCCAGTACCTTGCGGCCGTGAAAGCCGGCGAGGAGGTGATCGTGACCGACCGAGGGCGTCCCGTGGCGCGCATCACGGCCGTGGGCGCCGACGGTGTCCCGCAGGGCCGGCTCGCGAAGCTCGTGCGGGAGGGCCGGGTGCGGCCACCGACTCACGCTGCCCCGCGAGACGAGCCGGCGGGCGCGCAGCCACCGGATCCCGAGGGGCGCTCACTCCAGTCGCTTCTGGACGAGCGGGCCGAGGGTCGCTGAGTTGAGGTTCTGGGACTCCTCGGCCATCGTGCCGCTGCTCCTCGAGCAGCCCTCGAGCGCGCGGGCGCGCGCGCTCCTCGACGAGGATCCCGACGTCGTGGCGTGGTGGGGAAGCTCCGTGGAGTGCGCGTCCGCGCTGGCGAGGCTGCGCCGGGAGGGCCGGCTCGATGCCTCGGACGAGGCGGCGGCGCTCCGTATTCTCGAGCGCCTGCGGCGCGGGTGGTACGAGGTGCTCCCGGGCGAGTCGGTCCGCGCGCTTGCGCTCCGGATCCTCCGCCTCCACCCGCTCCGCTCGGCAGACTCGCTCCAGCTCGCCGCGGCGCTCGAGTGGTCCGGTACGCCGGCGAGCGGCTTCGTGGTGACGTTCGACGACCGGCTCGCGAGGTCGGCGGAGCTGGAGGGCTTTCAGCTCGTGTGAGGCGGACGCCCGACAGCACCCGGGCTCGCCACTCTATCGTTGCCCCTTGCTTCGGCTTTTCTTCGGTAGCAGATTGGCGATCCCGGAGCCCATGCTCCGAGGCTCCCCTCCGTCGGGGAGACCGCGAATCACCCGAGCCGAGTAGAGGAATCATGGCCACACCCGCGTTTCCGCTTTCGGAGTTCGACAAGGAGATGGCGTCCACCCGCCGGCTGCTGGAGCGCGTGCCGGACGACAAGGGCACGTGGAAGCCCCACGAGAAGTCGTTCCCGCTCGGGCACCTCGCGCAACTGGTGGCGCGCATGCCGGGGTGGTTCCCGCTGATCCTCGACCACTCCGAGCTCGACCTCTCGAGTGGAGGAGGCTACAGCTTCCAGCCGACGAGCGTCCTGCTCGAGGAGTTCGACGCCGGCGTGAAGAAGGCCCGCGAGGCGCTCGGCCGCGTGACCGGGAAGGACCTCGATGCGCCGTGGTCGCTGAAGCTGGGCGCACAGGTACTCTCGACGCAGCCGAAGGGAGAGGTGGCGCGGGAGTCGCTGCGACACCTGAGCCACCACCGGGGGCAGCTCACCGTCTACCTGAGGCTGCTCGACGTCCCCATCCCATCGATCTACGGGCCGACGGCGGACGAGGGATGGGGCGGCTAGATTGAGACATGGGCGGAAGTCGATGATGTAGGGCTCCGGGCCCTGTTCGGAGGGTCACTCACGGTCCCACTGCTTCAACGCCCGCGCGATCCGGCCCGGATCCTTGTTGGGGGCCGCAGCAGGGCGTCTCACATCCTGGCCCACAGCTCCCGCACCTCTCGGTGCGGATCCTCCACCACCCCGGAGGCATCATCGAACACCATCGTAGCACGCTCCGGCGGTGCATACGCGTCCCACCGCGGCAGCTTCGCCGTGTTCGGGTTCCCGCTGCGGGCGAACGCGATCCAGGCCTCGCTCATCTTGTCCGCCAGCGCCGCGGCCTCGGGGCCGCCGCCGGACATCGCCGGCACCTTCACCACGTTGTCGAACGCGAACGTGATCTCCAGCGCGTGGTGCGCGAGCGTCCGCCCTCCGTTCACGGGCGTCTCCCACGCGAAGAGGTACATCCACACGGGTGCCCTGCCCTGCGCCGCCTTCCTCTGTGCGAGCTGAATGGAGTCGAACCGGTAGGTGCGGTCGCTCCGCACGAGCACGTCGATCACCGCGGGGTGGACGTCCGCACCGTAGACGCGCCGGTACGTCTCCAGCACCCGGTCCGTCTCCTCGCCGGCGATGAGCCGGAGCCGCTCGCGCAGGCCCTCCTCGGTGAGGGTGCGCTCCATGAACGCCGGGTCGCTCCGGGACTGGTAGGCGAGCTCGTGCTGGTTGCTGCCGATGAGGATGGGCACCTCGGCCGACACCTCGGTGGCGACTGGATCGAACGCGTAGCCGGGCAGCGAAGGGACTCCGACGGTCGGGACGAAGCCGTGCTGCTCGAACACGCCCTTGGCGCGGGCGTCGTCGTCGAGCGCGCCCTCCACGGTGTTGTACGCGGCGAGGAGGGTCTCCATGGGCAGCTCGTGCAGCCGGCCCACCTGCGAGCGCGAGAGCCCGAGCTCGCCGAGCAGCGCCAGCGCCATCTCCGTCGAACGGTCTCGCGGCTGGAGCTTGATGCCGGGCCCGCTCTGGATGATGGCGCGGTGGAAGAGGCCGCGCGCGCCGGGCATCGCGAGTAGCGTGCTGACCTTCCTGCCGCCGCCCGACTCGCCGAAGATCGTCAGGTTGCCTGGATCCCCGCCGAAGCGCTCGATGTTGTCCTGGATCCAGTGCAGCGCGTGGACGATGTCGAGCATGCCGACGTTGCCGGAGTCCCGGTAGCGCTCCCCTGCGACGTCGCCCAGGTGCAG
>Ga0326597_10014691_pt1 | contig 10259 bp, 10 predicted proteins | sample RVTome_12_FD_203789 | JGI IMG/M metagenome (GOLD analysis project Ga0326597, IMG submission 203789) | Soil microbial communities from uranium-contaminated site in the Upper Colorado River Basin, Wyoming, United States - RVT100D185 | ecosystem: Environmental > Terrestrial > Soil > Contaminated >...
GTGAAGCGCGACCGGTCGATTCCTCGGCGGGCTCCGTGTCAGGTTCTAGGATTGGGCGTGACCGCGATAGAATCGAGATCCTTACACGCGCTCTGACACAGGATTTACCAGGAGGTTTCCACGATGAGTCTTCGTATTGGCGATTCGGCGCCCGACTTCGAGGCCGAGACAACCCAGGGCCGGATAAAGTTTCACGATTGGATCGGTGATTCGTGGGCGGTGCTGTTCTCGCACCCGAAGGACTTCACGCCGGTGTGCACGACCGAGCTGGGGTACATGGCCAAACTCAAGCCCGAGTTCGACAAACGCAACACGAAGATCATCGGCTTGAGTGTCGACCCTGTGGACAATCACAAGCGCTGGGCGAGCGACATCAAGGAGACCCAGGGGTACGAGCCGAACTACCCGATGATTGGCGACACCGAACTCGAGATCTCCAAGAAATACGGGATGCTGCCGGCGGATCTCGTCGGCGGCTGCGACGGCCGGACGGCCGCCGACAATCAGACCGTGCGCAATGTGTTCGTCATCGGTCCCGACAAGAAGATCAAGCTCATCATCGCGTATCCGATGAGCACGGGGCGCAACTTCGACGAGGTGCTGCGCGTGATCGACTCGATGCAGCTCACGGCCAAGCACAAGGTGGGGACGCCGGTGAACTGGAAGCAGGGCGACGACGTGATTATTCTCCCGTCGGTCTCGGATGACGACGCGAAGAAGGTCTATCCCCAGGGATGGAAGACGCTCAAGCCGTATCTCCGGGTCGTCCCGCAGCCGAAAGGGTAGGATCTCAATCAGTAGCAATCTTGATCATCTGACTTCGACAGGAGAGTGATGCAATGGCGACAGCGACAGCAACCAAATGGGCCCTTCGCGGCCGCGGCTACGAATACTGCAACTGCGATTTCGGCTGCGGGTGCAACTTTGGCGGTTTTCCCAACTCAAAGGACGGCAGTTGCCGGGCACTCGTCGGGTTCGAGATCGCCAAGGGATCGGCGGGCGATGTCGACCTCTCGGGCGTGAAATGCGCGGCGGTCGTGGACTGGCCGAAAGCGATCCACGAGGGCAACGGCAAGTGCGCCTTCGTGGTGGACCCTGCCACCACGGACGCGCAGGTCGAGATGCTGGCTCAGATCTTCACCGGGAAGCTCGGTGGCATGCCGTGGGAGCTCATTGGCCCGACGTTCCAGGTCGTGGGTCTCGCCAAGGCGAAAATCACCATCGAAGGCCAGGGCCGGAAGCGGACCTTCCGCGTAGAAGGCGTCGGCGAGGGACGCGGCGACACGTTCAAGAACCCGGTGACGGGTGAAGAGCATCTGGCCAACGTCGATCTTCCCGACGGCTTCTGGTGGAAGAAGGGCGAGTGCGGCCAGGGAACGTTTCGCGCCAGCTCGAACGGTGTGTCGGTGGCGGCGGAAAAATCGAACTGGATCCTCTACGAGTTCGACTGGTCGAACGCCTAACGCACTGTTCACGGCGCGCAGCCGAGAGCTGCGCTCTACAATCCTCCTGCGAGCATCCACACGCCGGCGCCGATCAAGACGGCGCCGGTCACGCGGCTGCTCTGCGCGCCGAACGGGGCCACCTTCTCGACCAGGACGAGCGCGGTGAGGGCGGTGATGACCCAGAGGTTCATCACGCCGCCGACGAAGAGCAGGAGCATCAGCGCCCAGCAACAGCCAAGGCAATAGACGCCGTGGCCCAATCCCATCCGGAACGCGCCGGTCATGCCGGCACGCCAGTGCTGCGTGAGGAAGGAGAGCGGCGAGCGGCAGGCCCGCAGACACCGTTCTTTGAGCGGCGTCCACTGGTAGATCCCGGCCGTCAGCAGCACGGCGGCCCCAACGCGCGGGCTGGCCATCTCCATCATTGGCGTCAGGAGCAGGAGTCCGCTCAGCAGGCGCTGCAGCGCGGTGACGGCAACGCTGAACAGCACCCAGACCGCCAGATAGCCGGCAGCCATGACGGCGACGCGCGCGGTTGGCGATCGCGGGTCTGGCGCACGACGGAGCACGCCGTCGTAGAAAAGGAGTACCGGGAAGGCCGACGGCAGCATCATCCCGGCCATCATGACCGCCCACATGGCCCAGAGCAGCGCCAGGTAGCGGGCGTCCCACGTGGCGGCCATCATCCAGGCAGACGGTCCCGTCATCGGCCCGTACATATCGCGGGCCATCGGGACGATCCACAACCAGCAGAGCAGCGTGAGGAGGGAAAGTCCGGCGATCAGGCGAAATACGTGAATTGACACAGGATGTCGAAGGGATGACAATGACGGCTCAAGAGGAGATGTACTCATGAAAAAGAGCTTGATTACGCTCGGTGTGGCTATTGTAGCGGTCTGGGCTGTGACGATGCCGGCGCTTGCGCATCACGGCGGCGCGGCCTTCGATCAGACGGACCGGATCACCTTTTCAGGGACGGTGACCGAGTTGCGGTTCGCCAATCCGCACGTGCTCATCTTCTTTGACGTGAAGACCGAAGCGGGCGCGACGGAGCAGTGGTCAGGCTGGCTCACGGCGCCGAACAAGCTGGCGCGGGCCGGTTGGACCAAGCGCACGCTCAATCCCGGGGACGAGATCACGATTGCCGGGAGCCGCCACAAGGGGGGAAGCCACATCCTGCAGATCGAGATGCTGGTGGGTCCGGACGGCAAGGAACTCCCGCGGTTCGAGGATTGAATTGATGTGTGATCGGAGGCTCGCAATGCGGATCGGCACGATTCGCTCACTGCTCACGGTGCCCGCGGTGTTCGCCGTGGTCCTCTGCGTTCACACGGCGCAGCCGGCCGCGCAAGGCACTCGGGGGGGCGGAGCGGCCGAGGCGACTCCACCGTCGCGCCCGGCGCCGGCGCGCGACTTGACCGGGGTGTGGATGAAGGCCACGCCTCCAGGCGTCCAGTCGTTCAACGGGGCCACCTGGACCCCCGGTGTGCCCCCGCCGCTCACGGCGTGGGGGTTGGAGCAGCTCAAAGGGAACAGGTCGAACAACACAGGCGACTACACTCTGGATCAGACCAATGACCCGGTGCTGATAAAGTGCTTTCCCCCGGGCGTGCCGCGCGTCTACTTCCACCCGTATCCGTTCGAGATCATCCAGACTCCCAAGGCGGTTCTGCAGGTCTTCGAATACGACCACTTCCTGCGCCGGTTCTGGGTCGATGGACGCGAGCTTCCGACGGACCCCGATCTGCTCTGGATGGGCAATTCAGTCGGCCGGTGGGCCGACGACAGCACCTTCGTGGTGGAAACGGTCGGGTTCGACTTGAGAACCTGGATCGATCGGGCAGGCACACCCCACAGCGACCAGCTGAAGGTCACGGAGCGCTTTCGCCGCGTGTCTTTCGATCGGCTCGAGCTCGACTTCATCATGGAAGACCCCATCGCGCTGGCGAAACCGTGGACTGCCACGGGCTACTTCGAGTTGCGGACGGACTGGGAACTCGGAGAGATCTCGTGCTCGGGCGATTACCTCGAGTGGCCTGGAGCCTAACGGACCGTCCGAGCAGAAGAACAAGAACAAGAACAAGAGGGCGTCGCGCCAGCTCAGGCTGCCGCAAGCCTTTGGCGTGCTGTTGCGCCGCCACCACTGGTGGCGCCGCAGCACATCCAGTCTCCAGCAGCAGGACGATCGAGGGCGCCGTGTATCGGCGATGCTGAAGTGACGGAACTTCGCGGGGGAGAGTGGTAAGCCAATGGCAAAAGAAAAATCGGCCTACGACGAAGCGCAGATCGCCGAGCGCCTCGGCAGTCTCCCCGGGTGGTACTACGAGGACGCGGCCATCCGGCGTGCCTACGACACCAACGGCTGGCCGATCACGCTGATGCTAGTCAACGCGATCGGCTTCTGTGCGGAGGCGGCGAACCACCATCCGGAACTGACCGTGTCATGGGGGCGGGTCACGGTCGCCCTGTCGACCCACAGCGCCAAAGGCATCACCGACAAGGACTTCGAGCTCGCCCGGAAGTGTGACGAGGTGGCGCTGTGGCGCCCAGCGGGGACGCCGGAGTCGCTAGTCCGCAGCGGTTCGCGCCATCCGTAGCGCCGGGTCGCCGGCCCACTCGGGCAGATACTGCGATACAACACAGGCCTCCGCCGGAGTCTGACCAAGAATTCAGAGACTCTTCAGGTTCCGCGATGTTGGGCCGGGCTACGATAGCCACGTCGCACGTCCATGATGACATTGCTTTTCCACGCGTTGGCGATGCTGTGCGCCCTCGGTGCGGTGGTGTTTGCCACCGCGTCGGACGCCTCGAGGCGGAGCAGTGTCTCGGCCGCGGCGCTGTTCTGCGTCGGCCTGGCGTGGACCCTCGGCGTTGCGATTCCCGCGCTCGAGGTCGTCGGGGGTCTGGCGGCAGTTGGGTCGGCGGCGTTGCTGTTACGGCCCGCCTGGAAGACGTCGGCCGCGGGCGTCGGTGGAGCGCTTGCTGGTGTCTGGAGTGGCGTCCTGACCCTGCAGGGCATGGCCTGGTGGGTCGCGGTTCCCCTTGCGATCGCCGCGCCTGCGGCGGGCGCGTTCGCGCAGCGCCGCCCGGAGTTTGCGCCTCCCCATATTCTTGACGAGGCGCTCGTGTTTATCTGCGCCCTGGGCCTCGGCGTGGCGATGCTGCCTGGCGTGCTCGACGGCTGGGGTGCCGCGCAGAGTCTGACGATCCAGCCGGTCGACATGCAGGGTCAGGTTGTCCCGGCCTGGACGGTGGCCATGACTGGCACGGCGCTCGGCCTGGGCGCGGGCTATGCCCTCTGGAGTCGGCGATGAGCCTGCTTCCGCTCCTGGAGAACGGACTCTTCGCCCTTGGGCAGGTGCTGCGATTCCCCATCATGGTCCTGCTCTGGGTGTGCGTAGGGGCCGCGCTCTTCATGGCCGGGCACGCGGCCGTGGAACTAGTGGCGCGCCAGCGAGAGCGCCGAAGCTTCGACATCAAAGGCTGGCTGCAGTCCGGGCCTGTACTAGAGGCCAGCGATGCCAGGCTGGGTGAACTGCCGGCACTGCTGCGGCGTCTGGCGGCCGACGTCAAGACAGGTCGGCGCGCAGGGGCGCTGGATCACGGCGGCCTCGAACACCTCTTACTCGAGCGCGAAGAGCAGGTACGCCATACGCTCCTCGCACCCCGTGTGCTCGTCAAAGTCGGCCCGAGTATCGGGCTGATCGGCACGCTCATCCCGATGGGCGCCTCGCTGGCATCGCTGGCCTCCGGGAACCTCGAGGTGATGGCCGGCCAGATGGTGGTGGCCTTCACCAGCACGATCGTTGGTCTGACCACCGGGACGCTCGCCTACGTGGTGGCGTCGACCCGGCAGGCCTGGGCCACCGAAGCCGTCAGAGAACAGCGCTTTCTTGTCGAGCGCATCGCGACTGAACTGGAGACGCAGCCCGCCGGCCCTCATAGCGCGCTGAGGGTCGACTGAGATGGCGCGTTTCCTTCATCTGCCGTCACCGGAAGAACCAATGGAGGAGGATCCGCTCGCGGGAATCGCCAATCTCTTCGACGTGTCCATCGTGTTCATCGTCGGGCTGATGGTCACGCTCTTCAGTGTGTACCGCATCGGTGACCTCCTCGACCCCACCAGTAACGTGACGATGGTCAAGACGAACGCCGCGGGTGAGCGCGAGATTATCGTCAAGGAAGGGACAACGATCGAGGCGTATCGTGTGAGCGGAGAGACCGCCGAGGGAGACGGCGAGCGACTCGGCACGGCGTACCGCCTTGCCGACGGGCAGATCATCTACGTGCCGGAGGACGATGTCGACCAGACGCGGTAACCTCACCGGCCTTGCGCTGGTGCTGGTTGTCGGCGCGGTTGAGATTCGCGCACAGGAACCCGGTCAGAAACCAGGACAGGAGCCGGTGCGGATCGGGTTCGTGTATTCCGACGGCAACCTCCCGGGCACGCTCAGGGCATACAAGGCCATCCTGGAGGAGCGCCCGGAGCTTGCTGGCCAGGTCAGCCTGACCTTCCTCACCGAGTCGATGTTCGACGACATCGATGCCGAGGAGATTGCGGCATCGAACGTCGTGGTGTTGGACACGATGAACCAGCAAATGCTGGAGCGGTTCAATGCCGAACACGATATCGACCTGGTCGACACCGTGCGACAGCGAGGACACGTGTACGCGGTCGGCGAAGGGTTGCTCCCGCGAGAGCAGTACGTCAGCCATGGTGCGCTCTACGACGAAACCCCGCGTGCGTTCTGGGCGAACTCGGGATTCAACAACCAGGTGGGCCTGTTGAAATTCGTCCTGACGCGGGCCGGTATTTCTGGCTTGACGGTCCCGGATCCGGAACCCAGCCTGAGCTTCGGCTACTACTATCCCGACAGTGAGAACGGCCAGGTCTTCGCCACCTGGGACGCATTCACAGCCCGACGCCAGCAGCTCGGCAAGGCGCGTCCGGGCGCGCCGCGCGTCGCGGTCGGTTTCTACAAGTCGTCCTACTACACCGGTGAAACTGAGCTTATCGACGCGGTGATCGCCGAGGTGGAGCGGCAGGGCGCTGAGGCCGTTCCCTTCTTCGGCTACCCGGACGCCACGGCGGCGGCGCGCATGCTTCTCGACGAGGGTGGGCAATCGCGCGCGGACGTCGTGCTGTCGCTGCTGTTCCGGTTCGCCGGACCGGAAGCGTCACCGATCCTCGAGGGGGTGGATGTCCCCGTCATCAACCTGATCAGCCTGTACGGGCGCACCGAACAGGAGTGGCGCGCTTCGTCGACCGGGCTCTCTATGTTCGAGGGCACGTTCCAGGTAGCGGTGCCGGAGGTGGCCGGTCTGGTGGCTCCAACGGTCGTGGGTAGCCAGGAAAAGGTCACGGACCCCGACACCGGGCTCTCGGTCGTGGTGCGCACCCCCATTCCGGATCGCGTACGGATGGCGGTGCAGCGCGGGCTCCGGTATGCGGCCCTCGGGTCCAAGGCCAACCGCGACAAGCGGGTGGCCATCGTGTTCTACAACTATCCGGCGGGCAAGGCGAACATCGGCGCCAGCTATCTCAACGTTGCCGAATCGCTTGCGGCCATCCTGCAGCGGCTGGCCGAAGAGGGCTACGACGTCGGTGACAGCCCCATGGATGGGGACGAGATTCTCAACGAACTTCTCGCGAAATCAACCAACGTGGGAAGCTACGCTCCAGGCGAACTCGAGGGACTGGTCTCACACGGTTCTACGGTGCAGATCGGCATGGCCGACTACAGCCGCTGGCTAACCGGTTTCTCGCCCACCCTCCGTGAGAAGGTCTTGAAGGACTGGAGCGCGCCCGAGTCGTCGCGGCTGATGATGGTGCAGGGTGACGAGGGCCCCAGTTTTGTGATTCCCGCCCTGCAGTACGGCAACATCGCCCTCCTGCCGCAGCCCGCCAGAGGTGCTGGAGAGAACCTGGAGCAGCTATACCACGCGAATGATCTGGCGCCGCCGCACCAGTACATGGCGACGTACGCGTGGCTGCGCGACGGCTTCCGGGCTGATGCGGTGATCCATGTCGGCACGCACGGGACACTCGAATGGCTCGACGGCAAGGATATCGGCCTGTCGGCCGATGACGCCTCCGACGCCCTGATGGCGGACCTTCCAGACATCTACATCTACAACGTCGATGTTGTTGGCGAGGGCCTCGTCGCACGCCGGCGCGGGATGGCGACGCTCGTGGACCACATGGTCCCGCCGTTCAAGAAGGGCGGTCTCTATCCAGAGCTGTCGCTCCTCAGCGAAACGATCAGCGACTACGGCGAGCGGCAGGCTGATAACCCCGAACTCACGCGCGCCTATGCGGAGCGGATCCGGGAGCAGCTCATTGCGCTCGGGATCGCCGCCGATCTGAGCCTTGAGATCGATGCACCCCATAGCCTGACGGAAGAGACAGTCCACGAGGTTGAGGAGCACTTGTTGCTTCTCCGGGGACAGAACATTCCCTATGGCCTCCACACCTTCGGACGCACGCCCGACAAGGAGATGCGCGACTCGACCATCGACGCGATCGTTAGCGTGGACCGCAGTCTGCTGCCGAACACCGCGAACGTGCTGGCAGACGACATGGAGCAGCGGATCGTCGAGTCTGGCCCACGTGAGCTCGACAGCCTGATGCGCGCCCTCCGCGGTGGGTTCGTCGGTACCGGCGGGGGCGGCGAACCGCTTCGCAATCCCGACTCGTATCCGACCGGACGCAACTTCTTCGGCATCGACCCAGACAAGGTGCCGAAGCCCGCGTCATGGGACCTGGGGGTGACGCTTGCGAAGCAGATGCTGGACGACCACGTTGAGCAGCACGGGAAATACCCCGAGAAGGTGTCGTTCGTCATCTGGGGTGATGAGACGATGCGCCACGAGGGAGTTCTCGAGTCACAGATCTTCTATTTGCTCGGCACCCGTCCAGTCTGGGATGTCCGGGGCAAGGTGGTGGGTGTCGACGTCATTCCCCAGGCGCAGCTGAACCGGCCGCGCGTGGACATCGTGATCGCCAGCGCCGCCGAAGGCATGTTCAGTAATGTCACGCGCCTGATGGACGAGGCAGTGCAGAAGGTCAAGGCACTCGACGAAGTCGACAACTACGTGCGCCGGCACTACCTGAGCACGAAGGCGGCGCTCATGGAGCGCGGCTATGCCGAGCGGGATGCCGACCGGCGTGCCGGCGTCAGGATCTTTGATGAAGCACCCGGTCATTTCAATCTGAATACGTCGACGATTGCGGCAGCCAGTGGTACCTGGGACACCGACGCCGGCATGGCCGACGATTATCTTCGCAAGCTCGGCCACGCGTACGGCAACGGGTTCTGGGGCGATCCGATGGAGGATGTGTTCCGGCTGGCGCTGTCGGGCACCGAGAAGATCGTCCACAGCAGTTCGACAATGCTCTACGGCGCGCTCGACAACGACGACTTTTACATGTACATGGGCGGGTTGGCCACGGCGGTCCGGAACATGGACGGCGTCACCCCGGAGATGGTCGTCACCAATACCCGCGATCCCGGTCGTCCGGAGATGACCTCAATCGAGAAGTTCATCGGGACCGAGTTCCGTTCACGCTACGTGAACCCGACCTGGATCGAGGGCATGCAGGAGGAAGGCTACGCCGGCGCCGGCGAGATGCGCGCGTTTGTCGAGTATCTCTGGGGATGGGATGCCACGGCGCCCGAGGTCATTGACGACGCGAAGTGGAAGGAAACGTTCGACGTCTATGTGGAGGACAAGCACAATCTCGGCATGGAGCAGTTTTTCGAGTCCAACTCTCCCTTTGCGTACCAGGACATGACCGCCCGGATGGTGGAGACGATCCGGAAGGGCTACTGGGCGGCTGACAGCGCGACCGAGAAGAAGCTGCTCGAGGAGTACGTCGCCAGCGTGAACCGAAACGGTGTGGGGTGCGCGGAGTTCACGTGTGGCAACCCGCGGCTCCAGAAATACGTGCTCGAGGAGGGTCTCAAGGCGGGCATTCCCGTGCCGGCGCTCGATGGATTCCGGCGAGCGATGGAGGCGGCCACCGGTGCGGGCATTGAGTCTGGCGCCGAGGACGCCGAAAACTTCGCGGAGGAGAACGACGCGGAGATGGCGCAGAACCTCGAGACCGTCCCTGCCAGGAGTCGCATCGCCCGTCAGCTCGAGGGCTACGTCATGGAGCAACAGGCCGACAACGAGCAGTCCCCCTCTCGGCCGAACAGCGGCGCGTCGCGACCCGAGTTCGTCGTGCTGCTCACCGGCGCGCCCATCCTGCTGCTACTCTTCGCCTGGCGAAGGCGTCACCGTGGCGGCGCGCGATAAGCGTGCGTTCGTTAGACGTGCCGTCGGTCTTGTAGCCATCACGGCTCTCGTCGGCTGCGGGTCCACCGCTCCCGCGCTGCTCGATGTCAGCGATACCCCGGCTGCGTTCGGCGCGCACGAAGCCAGCCTGAGCGTCCTGACCGACGGGTACGCGGTCGCCTGGTACGACACGCGCGACGGGCACCCTGAAATCTACGCGCGCACCCTCGATACGTCCGGCCAACCCTCCGGTCCGGCACGTCGTCTCACGGTAGGCACCGACGCCGCGTACGAAGCCGACCTGGTCTCCGACGGAGACCGGCTGATCGTCGGCTGGTACGAGAAGTCGGATTCGGACATGCTCACGCCGAAGCTGGGGGTCTGGAGTCGCGATGGAGAGTTGCAGTGGGCTGCGACGCTCGCCTCGTCTGGACGGAACACGGTGGTGGATGTCCGCGGCGACACGATCTTCGCGGCGTGGATTCAGGACGACACCGCGACCGCGTCGTCGGTGTGGGCCGGCTGGTGGAGCAG
>Ga0326597_10014693_pt1 | contig 10257 bp, 7 predicted proteins | sample RVTome_12_FD_203789 | JGI IMG/M metagenome (GOLD analysis project Ga0326597, IMG submission 203789) | Soil microbial communities from uranium-contaminated site in the Upper Colorado River Basin, Wyoming, United States - RVT100D185 | ecosystem: Environmental > Terrestrial > Soil > Contaminated >...
ATACCTGTTTCAATCCGCCCCGCGGCGATCGCCGCGGGGAAACGGACCGCCCGCGAAGTTCTCACTGATGAGAAACTCGTTTCAATCCGCCCCGCGGCGATCGCCGCGGGGAAACCCCATCTTCTGTGGGGCAATCCCGCTTATTATGATGTTTCAATCCGCCCCGCGGCGATCGCCGCGGGGAAACCCGCGCCCCAGGACTCGCCGCGACTTCATCGAGCTGTTTCAATCCGCCCCGCGGCGATCGCCGCGGGGAAACAGCGTACCACCTTGCATGGCTCGATACGCAGGTTGTTTCAATCCGCCCCGCGGCGATCGCCGCGGGGAAACCAGAGGTCTTTATAGACCGCCACTTCCCCCCACAGTTTCAATCCGCCCCGCGGCGATCGCCGCGGGGAAACGCCGCCTCTGCAACTCTCGCTGCCAGAGGGGCTTGCGCGGCCGCAAACGCGAACCGCGCCTCTATGGCGACTAGACCGCTCCTCCGACTTGTCAAAGAGCGACACAACTGCTGATCATACCGCGAGTTGGTGGACGCCGCGAACCTGCCGGGTCCGAGCGTGCGCTCCACGTTCGCGTCGCCCGTGGCGGGCCGAGGATTGACCGACGTGGATGGAGCGGCGTGGAGCATGATGCGCCTCAGGCGAAGAGCGGGCCGGAAAGGTCCGTCGGTTTCTTGGCGCCGTGGTGCTCGACCCGGTCGACGGCCGCGCGGTCCAGGAAGTAGAACCGCAGCGAGTCCTCTTCGGGCTTGATCTCATGGAGTAGCCGGTCGCGCAATGTTGCCCACTCCCTCCCCGTTCAGGACGCTCCTCATAACTCCGCGCGCGAGAGAAGCAAAAGAGAACGGGCGCAAGTGCCGCAAAATCAGGTGTTTATGTGAATGTGGCCGCGCGAAAGTGGACGCGCGAGGTGTCTCTCGTCGATGCCCAAAAGAGACGCCGAGACATCTCAAACTCTTTTGACCTGTTAACCGGTGGGTTCATTTGGTTCGAAGCGCGGGACAAACTCGCTCTCCGGTTAACAGGTCAAAAGAGTTTCTGGGGCATTTCACCCAGCTCGCAGCGGTCGATCGAGCGGCAAGCGGGCTCCTGCGCTGTACAAAAACTGTGTTCCATCCCAGAGTGCCATGCTGGCGCGCACCATATAGAGGATGGTGACCCTCTTCAACCGGCTCGTCTACCACCTCGCCGGCGCCGACGAGAACCAGCTCCGCCGGCAGATCGAGTTCCTCCGGGCGGAGAACCAGATGCTGCGGAGCCGGCTGCCCCGAACGATCAAGGTGACGCCGAACGAGAAGGCCCGACTGATCAAGTTAGGCCGACCGCTGGGGAAGGCGGTTTGGACCCTGATTACGATCGTTCACCCACATTCATTCTCGCGATGGCTCAGGCAGGCGGATGGGACCAGCGATGTGAAGCGGCGGAAGCCTAGGTCCGGGCGGCCTCGAACCCCGGATGAGGTGCGGGATCTGGTGCTTCGGATCGCAGGCGAGACCGGCTGGGGCTACACCCGAATCCTGGGAGAGCTCAAGAAGCTCGGGATCACCACCATCTCGAGGAGCACGGTGGTCAACATTCTTCGCGCCGCCGGTCTAGATCCCGGACCGAAGCGCGGTGAAGGGACATGGGACGACTTCCTGAAGCGTCATGCCCAGACTTTGTGGCAGTGCGATTTCATCGGGAAGCGGGTATTGACCTGGCGTGGCTGGCGGGAGGCCTTCTTCATCATCTTCATCAACGTCAAGACCCGACGTGCCTGGGCATCGCCCTGCTCGTTCAAGCCCAACGGGCTCTGGACCGCCCGCCAGGGAGCCGCGTTCATTGAAGAGCATCGCGCCGACCCCAACGCCCCCACCATCGTGATTCATGACCGGGACACCAAGTTCATGGGGCGGTTCCGCACTCTGATCCGCAAGCGGGGGGTCACGCCGCTGGCGACCCAGCACACCTCGCCGAACATGAACGCCTACGCCGAGCGGATGGTTCAGACGCTCAAGCAGGAGTGCTTGGACCACTTTGTGTTCCTCGGCAGGAAGCACCTCGATCACGTGGTGAAGGAGTTCCTGATCCATTACCATACCGAGCGGCCGCACCAGGCGATCGGGAACAGGCGGATCATGGACACACGCTCGGCACCAGCCGCGCGGGCTTCGCCGTATCGACTCCGCCATCTCGACTGCGAAGAGCGGCTGGGTGGGCTGCTGAAGCACTATCGGTGGAGGAAGGCGGCGTGACGAAGGCTGGAATCGCCGCACGGAACTGCGCGACCTGACCTTGGAAGGCCCGTTGTGCATGCACTTCTCGTTGTGAAGTGTGCGGAGTCGCGATATGATCTGACCAATGGACGCTCGGTTCCATCCCGGAGTGGCAATGCTCCTTTCGGCAATGGTGTTTCTCCAGGGGCTCATTGGGCGCACAGGACTCTTGTGTATTGGACTGGATCATGTAGGACTTCCGGGGGAACACGGGCATGGGTGCTGTGAACATGAAGATGGAGACGGGTGGGTCGATCCAGTCGTGCATATTTCGCACGACGAATGCGAATGCATCGACGTTGGTATGCCCCGCGGCCCCATGCAACTGAAGCGCGGCAGCATAGCTGCCGATGTCGCTGCGCCCCTCCGCGCACTTTCTCCGTTTGGCTCCTTCATTCAATCGGTGAGGTTGGAGATTAGGGCGCGAGACAAGACGACCAACAGCCGCCACCTGCGGACTGTCGTGCTGCTCATCTAGACGAGTCTCTCTGTCGTTGCTGCATGGTGCGCTGCTGCGCTTGGTCGCTGCAGCAATTGCCTCTCTTCTGCAACAGGGAGACTTCGATTGATCATACGGATTCTCTGCGCGTGCAACCTGGTCTGTGTGCTTGCTGCGTGCCAGCCATATACTCCCGCGCCGCTCGACCCCGAAGCGCACGAGGTCGAGTGGTCGATGCGCGGTCCCGACCATCCAATGGTCACGGAGTTTCTGAGCGAACTTCGCGCCGGCCGTGATCAAACTGGTCCCTTCGACCCGGTTGACGGACTGACGCTCGACGAAGCAGAGATTGTCGCTCTTGTCTTCAATCCCGATCTGCGCCTCGCCCGCGCAGAGGCGGGCATCGCCGCGGCCGGCGCGGAATTCGCGGGGCTGCGCGACGATCCCACTTTCAGCCTCGAGCTCCTCCGCATCGCGGAGAGCGTGCCCGATCCGTGGATCATGGGGGCCGGCATCGAGTTCACGGTCCCGCTCACCAACCGTCTCGAGGTGGAAAGGAGGCAGGCGCAGGCAGGATACCGGGCTGCGGCGGCGCAGGTGGCGCTGCGCTCGTGGGAGTTGCTCGGCGAGCTGCGCGCCGTTTGGGTGGAGTGGTCGGCGGTCAACGTCCGCATGGAGCGGATCACCGCTACCCTTGCGGAGATCGACAGCATCATCGAGGTTGTGGATCGCGCCGCAGCGGGCGGCCAACTGACGCAAATGGAATCGCGTCTGTTCCACATCGAGCGCGCCACGAGGTCCGCCGAATGGCGCGCTCTCGAAGCGCAGAGCCAGTTGCTCGCCTTGCGCATCAATCAGCAACTGGGACTGCGGCCGGAAGCGAACATCAATCCGCAACCGTCTTTGGCCATCACCACACCACAGGCGTCGGGATCAGATGCGACCGCCCGGCTCGAAGAGGCAAGCCCGCGCATCGCGGCGGCCCGCGCGGACTTCGAGGTTGCTGAGGAAGCACTTCATCTGGAAATCCTGCGTCAATACCCCGACCTATCGATCGGGCCGGTCGTTGAGGATGAAGAAGGCCAGTCGAAAATTGGTTTCGCCGGCGGGATTCCTGTGCCGATCTGGAATCGGAACCGCCGCGCCATCGCGGAGGCGAAGGCATCGCGCGAGGCGGCCCGCGCGGGTTTCGAGTCGGCGGTCGAACTGACGGTCCATGAGTTCGCTGCGGCGCAGACCGTGCTCGACCTCCAGCGCCTCCGGCGCGAGAGTCTCGAAGGGACGCTGATTCCTCTCGTGGATGAACAATTGAACCAGGCCAACCGCCTCGCGCAGCAGGGCGAGATCAATACGTTTCTTCAACTGGAGAGCGTCACGCGCCGGCTCGAGGCGCAACTCTCGTTGATCGACGCCATGGCCGCGGAAGCGGATGCCGCCAACCGCGTCCGGCTGCTTCTGGGTTCCCCCATCATCTCAATCAACTTTGGAGGTCGCGCACCGGAGCCCGAACCGGCGACGGGTGAATCTTCATCCTCAACCACAGGAGTACGCGAGTGAGACATGTTCTGACGGCATCGGCTCTGTTCTCAATGATGGTGCTGTGCTCGTGCGACAACTTTGGCGCAGGCGATGACCAGGCCGCCGATGATCATGCGGACGAGAGTGAGAACGACCATGAGTCGGAAGGCGGGGGCGATGTTCAAGATCAACACGGAGCAGAAGTCACGCTGAGCGCCGCGGCGGTGGAGCGCGCAGGAATCATGGTCGCTCCGGTCGAAAGCCGATCGCTCCAGCCGACACTGATGGCTCCAGCGCGCGTGTCGTTCGACCTGGAGCGGATGGCGCATGTCGGTACGCTCGTCGCCGGCCGGGTTACCGAAGTTCGGGCCCGCCTGGGCGATCAAGTAGGTGAAGGCGATGTGCTTCTCGTGGTCGAAAGTCCGGCCCTGGGTGAAGCCCAGATCAATCTTCTCCACAAGCGCGCGCTGCTGGATGCCGCCGGGCCCGCCCTGCAGGTCGCTCAGCAGGCCCACGAGCGTGCCAGGATGCTTCACGAAACCGAAAGCGGCGTCACCCTGACGGAGGTGCAGGAGCACGAGGCCGCCCTTCGCGCCGCGGAAGCGGCCCAGCGCGTGGCGGAGGCGGATGTCCGAGCGGCGACGGATTCCCTTCGACTTCTCGGATTTGACCAGCAGCGCGTCGACGCGCTCCTGGAGACCGGCGAGGTGGATCCCATCCACCGCGTGCTCGCACCGCTGGCGGGCGAAGTGATCGAGCGCGAAGTGACCGTGGGTGAATTTGTGGACAACGGCCGCGATTCCCTGCTGGTGATCGCCGACCTTTCCACCCTCTGGGTGCTCGCCGACGTGCCGGAAGTGCATCTGCAACGGATCGCCATCGGAGCGCGGGTGAGAGTTTCCGTCGCGGGAAGCACGGATTCGTTTGAAGGGGAGGTCTCATACATCGCGCCGTCGATCGATCCTCATACGCGGGCCGGCCACGTTCGCGTGGCGCTGCCGCGCGATGCGGCCGCCTTGAGGCCAGGCATCTTCGCGCAGGCGGAGATCGATGTCCTCGATTCGATTTCGCTGGAACCGGTGCTCGCGGTGCCGGATGCAGCAGTGCAGACTATTGAGGGGGACACCGTGGTCTTTGTCCCTGTGGCGGGCGAAGACAATACCTTCGCACCTCGTCACGTTGAAGTCGGACCGCCGGTTGGGGGGATGGTTCCCATCATTGATGGATTGACCGAAGGTGAATTCGTGGTCACCTCCGGATCGTTCATCCTCAAGGCCGAACTGGGCAAGGGCGCGGCCGAGCACGAACACTGAGCACTTCGAAACGCAAGGAGCCATGCGCGATGTTGGCGGCCGTACTCCATTTCTCGATCAAGAACCGTTGGTTCGTCGTGATCCTCACCCTGATGGCGGCGGCATTGGGCGTCTATTCGCTGCGACAGTTACCGATCGACGCGGTGCCCGACATCACGAACAACCAGGTGCAGATCAATGCGCTTGCGCCGTCGCTGTCTCCGCTTGAAGTCGAGAAGCTGGTGACCTTCCCGATCGAGAGTGCCCTTGCGGGAATTCCCGGCCTGCAATCGACGCGCTCGCTGTCGCGCAACGACTTTGCGCAGGTCACTGCGGTGTTCGAAGATGATGTGAACATTTACTTCGCGCGACAGCAGGTATCGGAACGTCTGGGAGAGGCAAGCGAGGGACTTCCGCCCGAGGTCGAACCGATGATGGGGCCCATTGCGACGGGGCTCGGCGAAGTGTACATGTGGACGGTGGCCTATGAACATCCGGACGGGACGGGCACTCCTGCTCAGGACGGCGAGCCGGGATGGCAGAGCGACGGGTCGTATCTCACACCCGAGGGTGACCGGCTGACCAACAATCTCGAACGTGCGGCATACCTGCGCACCGTGCAGGATTGGATCATTCGGCCGCAGCTCAAGGGCGTGAAGGATGTCGCAGGCGTCGATTCGATCGGCGGGTACGTCAAGCAATATCACGTCCATGCTGACCCGATGAAACTGGTCAGTTTCGGCCTGACCTTCAGTGACGTCATCGAAGGCCTGGAGCGCAACAACGTCAGTACGGGAGCGGGCTACGTGGAACGCCACGGCGAGGCGTACATCGTCCGCGCCACGGGGCGCATTGAGACCAAAGAGCAGATTGCCGAAGTCGTCCTGGGAACCCGGCACGGGTTCCCCATCCGGGTGCGGGATGTGGCCGAGGTGGACATCGGCCGCGAACTACGCACGGGCAGCGCCAGTGAGAACGGTGAGGAGGTGGTGGTCGGCACCGCCATCATGCTCATCGGCGCCAACAGTCGCACGGTGGCGGCTGCAGTCGAAGCAAGAATGGCGGAGATACGCGCGACGTTGCCGCCGGGCGTTGTCGCCAAGACTGTGCTCAACCGGACCAAGCTGGTGGATGCCACCATTCACACCGTCCAGAAAAACCTTGCCGAAGGGGCCGTGCTGGTCATCCTCTTTCTGTTTCTTCTTCTCGGGAATGTGCGCGCCGCGATCATTACCGCGCTCATCATTCCAATCGCAATGTTGATGACGTTCACGGGCATGGTTCAGACGAAAGTCAGCGGCAATCTGATGTCGCTGGGAGCGATCGATTTCGGAATGCTGGTTGATGGCGGCGTCATCATGGTGGAGAACAGCCTTCGACGACTGTCGGACCGGCAGCATCGCGAGAGCCGGCGGCTCACCCACGATGAGCGACTGCACGAAATCAACCTGGCGTGTCGCGAGATGGCGCGGCCGGCGGCCTACGGGCGCGCCATCATCCTCGTGGTGTTCGTCCAAGTGCTGTTTCTGACAGGAATCGAAGGGAAGATGTTTCGGCCCATGGCGCTGACGGTGATCTACGCCCTCATTGCTTCCTTCATCCTTGCGGTGACGTTCATTCCAGCGCTGTTCTCAATTGTCATGTCCGGCCGCGTCCGTGAAAAGGAAGTCTGGCTGATTCGGATGTGCAAGCGACTGTATGAGCCGACAGTGCGTACCGCAATCACCTGGCGATATCCCGTTGTCGTGACGGGGGTGTTGATCTTCGTGGCATCACTGCTGCTCTTCCTGCGCCTGGGTCAGGAGTTCGTGCCCACTCTTGATGAAAAGGACCTTGCGTTACAAGCGCTGCGGATGCCGAGTACCTCGCTTTCGATGTCCACGGAAATGCAGTTCGAGTTGGAGCGCATGCTGGCATCCTTTCCCGAAGTGGAGTTCGTCTTTTCCAAAACTGGCACAGCGGAGATGGCCTCCGATCCCATGCCGCCCAACATCTCCGACACCTTCGTGATTCTAAAACCGAGCGAGGATTGGCGGAGCGAGGCCGAACTGCGGCGGCTCGCTGCGGAGAAGAAGGAAGAGATCGAGAGGCTCGGCCTGGGAGAACAACACGAAGAGGGTGAAGGAGCGCACGAAGAAGAAGGGCCAGGTCTGGAAGGCCACAAGGGCGCGTTGCTTGACCTCATCCGAGCGGAAGCCTCACTCTTGCCCGGCCAGAACTATGAGTTCACCCAGCCGATCCAGATGCGCTTCAACGAATTGATCGCGGGTGTACGCGGCGATGTCGCCATCAAGGTGTACGGGAATGACTTCGACGAAATGCGTCGAACCGCTGATGAAATCCTTGCAGTCCTTCAGGACATATCGGGCGTGGCCGACGCCAAGGTGGAACAGACCACCGGGCTGCCGGTGATGACCATCGACACTGATCGATCTGCGATCGCGCGCTATGGGATCGACGTGGCCGATGTTCAGGACGTCGTTGCCATCGCCATCGGCGGGCGCGAGGCGGGGCAGGTGTTCGAGGGTGATCGACGGATCGATCTCGTCGTGCGACTGCCTGAAGAGGTCCGCGAGGATATCGCGGGGCTGGCGGTCCTTCCAGTCCCGTTGCCAGGCATGGACGAGGACACCGCGACTGATCAATTCCAGTTGACTTCCATCTCTGCTGCGCAGGATCTTGAGACGGGACCCGGTTTCGTGCCGCTGGAATCGGTGGCGCAAATCGACATCGCCGACGGTCCCAACCAGATCAGCCGCGAGAATGGCAAACGTCGCATCGTGGTTCAATGCAACGTGCGGGGCCGCGACCTCGGGTCATTTGTGCACGAGGCCCAGCAGCGAATCCGATCCGTTTCGCTTCCGGCCGGCGGCTGGCTTGATTGGGGAGGACAATTTGAGAACCTCATCGCGGCACGTGAGCGCCTCACGATCATTGTGCCCCTTTGCCTTGGCTTCATTCTCTTGCTTTTGATCGGCCTGTTCAAGTCCCTGCGGTATTCGTTGATCGTCTTCACGGGTGTGCCGCTGGCGCTGTCGGGGGGAATCCTCGCGCTCTATCTGCGAAACATGCCGTTCTCGATCTCTGCGGCGATCGGCTTCATCGCGCTTTCTGGCATCGCTGTGCTGAATGGAGTCGTGATGACTTCATACATCAACCAACTTCGCGAGGAAGGCGCCCGTCTGGATGATGCTCTGCTTCGAGGGTCTCTCACTCGCCTACGACCGGTTTTGATGACCGCCCTCGTGGCGTCGTTTGGATTCCTCCCGATGGCGATTTCGACGGGCACGGGCGCTGAAGTCCAGAAACCGCTGGCAACCGTCGTCATTGGCGGCATCATCTCCAGCACGCTCTTGACACTTGTCGTCCTGCCGGCCCTTTACCGGATCTTCGCTGCCCGGGATGCCATAGCGCCAGCCGAACCATGGGAGCGCGAGGATCCATCGCCAAGACAACTGAAATCGGTCAATCCATGATTCATCGGGACATGATCGGGCGGTGTTTACCTGGCCCGCCCGAATCGCGTTCCCTATCTGTATTCGCCTTGATTCCATGCTCGCCGTGGAGGTACCTCTTGTCCATCCGGGGGAGAGGAGTACCACGCATGTCATGCCTGCAAATCGAGTCGAGCATCAATCACCCCGCATCTTCCACGTTGCGGAAGCATCCACCGAAGCGACGACCGAAGCCGCAGCGCCGCTTTCCACCCGAGGTGCTGAGCGATCGCGAGATCGCAGCCCTCATCGACGCCTGCAAGGCCAACACACCCGCCGGCCTGCGCAACCGTGCTCTGATCGCCATCCTCTATAGAGCTGGTCTCCGTATCACCGAGGCGCTGGCGCTGCGTCCAATCGACCTCGACCCTCGCAACGGCGCCATCCGTATCCTGCACGCCAAGGGCGGCCGGTCACGCACCGTCGGTATGGACGCCGTGGGGTTCGAGATCCTCGACCGGTGGCTCCAGGCGCGAACGTCGCTGCCCGTAGGCAACGATGGCCCACTGTTCTGCCTGGTGAACGGCAAGCCGATGGCGTCGTGCTACGTGCGGGTGTTCCTGCCGCGGATCGCGAAGAAGGCGGGCATCCTCCGACGGGTCCACGCCCACGGTTTCCGCCACACCCATGCGGCGGAACTGCGGGGCGAGGGTGTGGACATCGGCGTGATCTCCAAGCAGCTCGGGCATCGCTCGATCGCGACGACGGCACGTTACCTCGATCACATCGCGCCGTGGGATGTGGTGAAGGCGATGAGGAGGAGGGAGTGGCGGTGACAGGCTCGCACGTCATTTCGCCGTGTACTGCCCCCGGCTCACACGCTTGAACATGTTCCTGTGGTTAGTCAGCGTGATTCCGACCACATTGGGGAAGTTCTTGCTCTTCGTCTTGTGGCCTGCCTTCTTTGCTGCTTTGGCCATCGCCGGCACGCTCATCGTGTTGCCCTGGAGCAGTTCGTGCAGCACATCTGCCAAGCCCCCGCGCCGACCACGTCGTGTGCCCTTGCCGGCCGCGGTGCCGCTGGCCTTGTTCTTCGATCCGCGTGGGCGGCCGCGACGCTTCCTCGACCCCAGTTCGCCGCCGAGGTTGACGATCTGCCTGTCCAGCTCCGCGACCTGGCGTGCGATGGCATCGCGCTGGCTGCTGATCGCCGCAGCCTGGGCCTGGCGGCGCTCGATCTCTGCAAGGAGTTCGCTCGTCGAGAGGCGTGAGAGCTTGGTGGTACGTCGATGGCGCTTTGGCATGCGGTTCTCGTCA
>Ga0326597_10014697_pt1 | contig 10256 bp, 10 predicted proteins | sample RVTome_12_FD_203789 | JGI IMG/M metagenome (GOLD analysis project Ga0326597, IMG submission 203789) | Soil microbial communities from uranium-contaminated site in the Upper Colorado River Basin, Wyoming, United States - RVT100D185 | ecosystem: Environmental > Terrestrial > Soil > Contaminated >...
CCGCTGGGGTTCGTGGGCCATTCCGGCCCTGACCCTGGTCGGCCTCGGCGTGGCCGGGTACCTGGCGTACGTCGAGGTCTCGCAAGTAACCGCCGTGTGTGGCCCAGTGGGCGACTGCAACGCAGTGCAACAGAGCCAGTACGCCCGGTTGTTCGGCCGGCTTCCCGTGGGGTTGCTAGGCGTCATTGGCTATGTGCTCATCGGGCTGGCATGGTCCGTTGCCAGCTCGGGGCGTGGTCGCCCCGCCGCTCTGGCAGCACGGGCGCTCGTCGGCCTGACGCTGACCGGCACCCTGTTCTCGATATATCTGACCTTTCTGGAGCCGTTTGTCATCGGAGCGACCTGCGCCTGGTGTCTGAGCTCGGCAGTGATCCTCACCCTGCTGATGCTGCTCAGCGCCCGCCTGCCATCCCGTCCCCTCGCGGCAATGCCTCGATAGTCCAGCGGGCGCGCTGCCGGCGGTAGCCGCCCATCCCCCGCTCATCAAGCTGCTTGACGATTCGGTACCGCACAAGTAGCCTATCTTCACCTCACACCCGGGCGTGGGAATGGCCCACAGAATGATGGCTCGCTTGAGAGTCCTCTCCGGCAAAGTCTGGCATCTACCCCTCGGTTTCGCCCTGGGACTGATGGCTATTGCAGTGCTGGCCGGCCTGCGGCAGGCACCCCAGGTCGAAGGACAGCTATCGGTCTTCGCCACCGTCTTCCTGGGCATCTTCATCGAAGCGGTGCCGTTCCTGTTTCTGGGGACGCTGGCCTCCGGCCTGGTGGAGGTCTTCGTGCGGCGAGAAGTCCTGCTCCGGCTGCTGCCCTCCGGCGCCTTTGCCGGGGCTCTGACCGGGAGCCTGCTGGGGATGATCTTTCCGGTTTGCGAGTGCGGTGTCATTCCGCTCGCCCGGCGGTTGATCCGCAAAGGGGTCCGGCTCCCGGTGGGGATCGCCTTCATGCTGGCGGCGCCGGTGGTCAACCCGGTGGTCATCGCCAGCACCATCGCCGCCTTCGGACTCGGTCCGATGGCCCTGTGGCGGTTTGCGCTCAGCGGGCTGATCGCAGTGGCCGTGGGACTGGTGTTTTCCGTCGAACGCCAACCGCAGCGGCTGCTGCAGCCCGCGCCCATCCAGGGCGGGTCGAGGGCGGCGGACGTGGCGATCCTGACAAAGCCGCTGCGTGCTCGAGTGCAGCGGGCGCTGCAGATCGCCGCGGAGGAGTTCTTTGAAATGGGACGCTTCCTCATCCTGGGAGCGGCCCTGGCGGCACTGATGCAGGCCCTGGTCCCGCAGTCCTTGCTCCTCGGATTGGGCTCCGGTCCGGTGCTCTCGGTGCTCGTGCTGATGCTGCTGGCGGCGGTGCTCTCCATCTGCTCGACGGTCGATTCCTTCGTGGCCCTGGCTTTCGCCCGGGCCTTTACCGGAGGTTCCGTGTTGGCCTTTTTGGTCTTCGGCCCCATGGTGGACATCAAGAGCACCCTGCTGTACCTGAACGTGTTTCGCCGCCGCACCGTGCTCTACATACTGCTGCTCACCTTCATGCTCACTCTGGTCGGGGCGGTTTTCGTCAACCTGTACCTGGCGTGGGCATGATCGAGGGATAGGATGCCCCCCAGGCTTTACCGCAGTCTCCAGGCGCTGCTGCTTCTGCTGCTGGGGCTCTTCATCGGATCGCGCCTCTGGTCCGGGCAGATCACCTGGTACATCAATACCCGCTTCCTGCCTCTGACGCTGCTGGGCACGGTCGGCCTGCTGGTCCTGGCCCGGGCGTTGTTCGTCGACCGAGAGCTGCCACTGAATGTCCCGCACGACAACGCGCTGGGGCATGGTCATTCGGATGGAGTGGGCGAACCGCGCGGCCCTCTGGCGGGCGCGACCCCCTGGGGATTGCTGGTCTTTCTGCTGCCGCTGGTCATCGGGCTGGTCGTGCCTCACCGTCCGCTCGGCAGCGAAGCATTGGCCAATCGAGGCCTGAGCGCGATCGCCCCGCTGCGCGCCGGCGGCGGCGACCAACCGCTCCAGCTGGCGCTGGCCCCCTCCGAACGGTCCATCCTGGATTGGATTCGGGCCTTCAACCTGGCCGAGGACCCCTCGGCCGAAGAAGGTTTGCCGGCCGACGTGGTGGGCTTCGCTTACCATGATCCACGCCTCCCGGCCGGACAGGTGCTGCTTGGGCGTTTCGCGCTCACCTGCTGTGTGGCGGATGCGATGGCCATTGGGCTGATCGTGGAAGGGGAAGGACTGGACCAGATGGTCGACAACGCCTGGTATCGCGTGCAGGGGCCGATCTACCTGGCCAGCCTGGACGGTCAGCCCATTCCGCTCATCCTGGCTGAAAAGGTCGAGGAGGTCCCGATGCCGGAGCAGCCGTATCTCTACAACTAGGGCTCCATCCCGGCCAGCTCTAAGCCCGCCCGCCTCTCCCGGCACGCCGGGCCGGGCCCGCGTAGCTGGCCTCAACCGGCTGGATGCTGTGGTCTGGGCCGTCTTGTTCACCTGCGGCACGGCGATCGCGGTGATGTTGGTCCTTGGCCCGGATGCCAAGCCGCTCCTGAGTGCGGCAGGAGCGCGGGCCCCGGCCGGGATCCTCTATCTCTCGCCGGCCAGCGACACTCCAGAACTCTGGCGCGCGCCCCTTCCGGGAGAGCCGGCGGCGCCCGAGCAGCTCACGCGAACCGGGGGCAGAATCTTCGACTACTCAGTCGCGCCGGATGGGTCACGCATCGTCTATTCTCAAATCAACGACCAGGCCGGCATCGATCTGTGGCTGATGGGCAGTGCCGGGGGAGATCCGCAGTTGCTCGTGCTGTGCGGTCAGGACCGCTGCACCGGATCCGATTGGTCTCCGGATGGGGACCGGGTGGCTTACGGCCGGGAGGAGGTCGGGGCCGGGGCCAACCCCCGGCCTGGTCCGTCGCGCATCTGGACCGTGGCGGTCGGCAGCGGCCAGACCGCGCCCCTCTTCCAGGATTCTCAGATCCTGGGCCACTCCCCCAGCTGGTCGCCGGACGGGCAGCGGCTGGCGGCCTTCGACGGGAACGCCGGAGGTATCCGGGTGCTGGATGTCGAGACCGGCGAACAGCAGGTCTTGAACAGCCAGCTCGGGCAGGTTGGAGAGTGGTCACCCGACGGGCAGCGCATGTTGTTCACCGCAATGCAGTTGGTGGGCGAGGGCGCTTTCACCGAAGTCCTGCTCGCCGACTTCACAACCCGGGGACTGAATCCGGTCATCGGCCCCGAGGCGGGCTACGTGGATGCCGGGGTCCCGGCCTGGTCGCCTACCGGCGATTGGATGGTGCTGGGCGTGCGCCGGGCGACGGGCAGCTCGGCCCGCGAGCTGTGGCTGATGCGGCCGGACGCCCGCGAGGCCGTGCCCATCGCAGGCGACCCGGGGTTCACCTATGGCGGATATAGCTGGGATCCGGCCGGTTCTGCGATAGTATTCCAGCGCTTCCCGCTGGCCACCCCCGACGCCCGTCCGGACGTTCTCGTCTGGGACATGGACCAGCAGTCCGTTGACGTGATTGCGCAGGACGCCTGGCTGGCTCGCTGGCTGCCCTGAACGCCGCAGAGCGATCGAGATAATTCGGCAGGCAAGGAGGCGGAGATGACCGTCGGACTTCGTCGTGCCCTGCAAGGGGTAGGGGCGCTGGTCTGGATAGTCGCCCTGCTCGGCTGCGGGCCGGCGCCCGATGGCCAGCCTGCGGGTGAGGCCGAATTCGCCGATGCCGACTACGTATCGGCCATCGCCGACCTGGTTCCGGCCGAAACGAGCCAGGGAGTGCGGCTGCAAGTGGTGGCTACCACCAACATCGTCGGCGATGTGGTCGTCAACGTGGGCGGCGATGCGATTGAGCTGACCGTCCTGCTGCCCTCCGGAGCCGACCCCCACGGCTACGTAGCGACCCCGCGCGAGCTGGCCGAGGCCTCCGAAGCGAGCCTGCTGTTTCTCAGCGGGTTTGGCTTGGAGGAGGGCATGGGCGGGACCCTGGAACTGCTGGCAGTCGACGTCCCGGTTGTCTCTATCTCCGAGGGCGTGCAGGGGATCCCCCTGGCCGAGGGCGCCGAGGAGCTTGCCCACGAAGGTGAGGAGCCGGGCGGCGAGGAACCAATCGCGGGGGAGGAGCCGCACGAGGAAGGTGGCGTCGATCCGCACGTCTGGTTCGATCCCACGATTGTCATGCAGTGGACGCAGAATGCTGCGGCGGCCTTGAGCGCGCGGGACCCGGCTAACCGGGAGACTTTTCAGGCCAACGCCGACGCTTATGTGGAGTCGCTGAGAAGCCTGGACGCCCGGATCAGGGAGAGCGTGGCGGCAATCCCGACAGCTCAGCGCGTGCTGGTCACCGACCATTTCGTCTTCGGGTACTTCGCCCGGCGCTATGGATTTGAAGTCGTCGGAGCCGTAATTCCGGCCTACAGCTCGAGCGCCTCCCCCTCACCGCGGGACCTGGCCGACCTGCTGGGGGCCATCGAGGAGCACGGCGTCAAGGCGGTGTTCGTGGGATTGAGCGCCAATGCCGACGCGGCCCAGGCGGTGGCCCAGGACGCTGGAATCCAAATCGTGCCGCTGTACACCGAGTCGCTCAGCGAAGCGGGGGGACCGGCCGACAGCTACCTCGGCATGCTGGAATACAACGTGAACGCCATCGTGGAGGCGTTGCGGAAGTGAGTGATCTCGGGCGCGGCGCGATCTGAGGCTAGAATCTCGATCAAACTGCGCTGCCCTTCCGTGATGGGCTGCAGGGAGCGAGGAATATCGTGCGAGCGCGGAAGAGCCTCTCCTTATTGGGCTCGTGGTCCGTGCCGTGGGTCTGGTCTGCACTGGCTATTCTGCTCGCCGGGTGCACGGGCCGTCCGGTCCCGGGGACACCGGGCGGCCAGGCGGACGCTGCGCCTTCGGTAACACCGCCCGAGCCGATCATTCCGACTCCCTCCGAGCCGAAAGCCACCCGAACGGCCAGTCCACAGCCTGCGACTCCGGCGCCCACGCCGACCCCGGACGCGCTGGGGACCGTAGTCGCCTCCCAGCAGCCCAGCGTGGAATCGCACCCATCGCCGGATGGCCGCTGGATCGCCGAGATCCTGGTGTACGACTGCGTCCAGGTCAGCGAGGAGCAGGAGAACGCCTATCAGGAGCTGCGGCTCACCGAGGTGGAGACCGGGGAGCCGGTGACGGTGGATTCGCAGTTTCTGTTCTGCGGTGGGCTGGGGGCCAGCGGCCTGGGCGGGCGGTTCTGGTCGGCCGACTCCAGGTTCTTCTACTACACCAATGCCCGCACCGGCGTGCCGGACGGCTGCGGATACTTCACCAGCCCTTACCTGCGGGTGGACACCCAGGACTTCGCAGCAGAGTACCTGGGCATGGGGTCGGTCTCTCCGGACGAACGCAAGCTGGCGGTCTGGTGGGAGGGGGACTCCGAAGTGCGGCAAAACGGGAGGCTGGCCATCTGGGACATCCAGGGCGAGCTGTTGGGCATCGCAGTGCTCCCCCCGCCCATCGTCCTTGCAGGGCCGATCGCCTGGTCGCCGGATAGCCGCTCGGTGGCCTTCCTGACCAGCGAGGGCTCCTGCCCGCTGGGTTTGACGGCCCTTGGGCGCATGCAGCTGGACATGATGATCCCGGTCGTCATCCTGCAGTCCGCTGATCCGAGCTTCGGGGAGCTCAGCTGGGATGCGCCCAGCCTCGTCACCCTGACCGACGAACAAGGGGGCTCGTGGACCTACAACTTCGCCAGTCGGGAACTGCTGGCTGAGACCCCCTAGGGCATGTAGACCGGCATATCCAGGATGCGAAAACGGCCATCCCCGCCTTTGCTCACCGTGTACGTGAAGGCCGACACGGGCGGAAAATCCGTCTCCGAACCCCCGCAGCATGGGCCCTGCACGAAGACCGCCCCGTCCTCCAGTTGGAATTCCACCTCGAAGCGGAACTCCTGAGCCGCCACGGTCGGGAGTAGTTCGGCCGAGCGTACTTCCAGGCACTGGGCCCCGTTGATCGTGCAGGCGTTGCGGAACAACGCGGCATGGTCGGCCGGATCCAAGCTGGGGTTGTGGTCGATCATGGTCTCATAGGTGCCGGCATAGGCCTCCGCCGCCTGGGCGTAGCGGCCGGCCTGCAAGTCGGCGAAGAAGGCCACCAGCGCTTCCTCGGCCAGCTGGGCGTCGTCGGGCTGCGAGAGCCGCGGCCCCGCGCATCCTGCCAGGGCGGCGGCCAGGGCCAGCAGCCCCACCGCACGCCATCGCCGCAGTATGTCACTCCCTCTGATCCGCTTCATGGGTCTCCCCCGGCGGCAGCGGCTTTCCCTCGCAGCCCACGATGTCTGCAAACAAGCCCCCGGCCAGGCGCCGCCTCGGATGAGATTCTACGCCTTCTCCACCGGATGGCGCAGCACGGTCTTGAGCTTCTCCGGCTGGGCTCGGCGCGGATCGCCCAGGTAGATCTCGTGGTGGCGGCCGCGAAAGCGGTAGCCGTGTTCGGCCAGGTAGGCCTCCATCTTGGCCAGCGTGCGCGGCTCTTCGGAGTAGGGACCGATGTGCATGATCTGAATGGACAGCCCTTCGTGGAAGCGCTCGAAACGCATCTTGTCCAGGGCCGGATTGGGGCGCTTGCGCTTGAGCTCCCCCAGCCCCGCCAGGAAATCCGCCTCCGTCAGATGCTCGGGCTGCATGATCATGGAGGTGAAGTACATCGGTTCCTTGTCTTTCGAGGCGAAGTCGAACTGGGCCGACTGGTTCCACCACAACCCTTCCAGCGCCATCACCGGGTAGTCAATGGAGTCCTCCGCCCTGAGCTTGGAGCGGAATTTGAGGGTATAGGCGATCCCGTACAGCGCCTCCAGCGACTGGCGGTATTCCTCCGAGTCGCCGGGTGAGGTACCGGCCGGGACCACGCCGTCCAGCATGGTGAAGTTGAAGGCGGGGACCTCCACCAGGGTGACCTGCTTGGCGGTGGGCTGGTAAAGGTGTTTCAGGTCCTTCTTGAGATCAAGTTTCTGCATGGGATTCTCCCTTACGCAATGGCGGCCGCGGGCGGCCGCTCGGTATCTGCTTCCAGTCGCTCGATGAAACCCTCCACCCACTCGATCTCCGCCCCGGCCAGCGCCAGGCTGTAATCGAAGATGCCTTCCAGGAAGAGCGGGAGGTTCGGACCGGCCGCATCCTTGCGCGCCGCCACGCGCCCGTTGCGCTCGACCAGGCGGTCCCGATAGCTCCGCAGAGCGGCGAGGGCCTCCTGCGCCGGGATGGCCGGCAAGCCCACCAGCCCGAGCAGGAACGGCAGGCCGCCTTCGCTGGGCAGGGAGAGGGCTTCCAGGGTGGCGCGCTTCCAGGCGGCCCGGCCGGAGCGGGTGATCCGATAGACCTTGCGGGCCGGGCCGCGCCCCTGCGGCGCCTTCAGGCTCGCCTGAAGGTAGCCCTGCTTTTGCAGCCGACTGAGGATGGCGTAGATGGAGGAAAAGCCGATCTCGGTCCAGTCGCGCATGTTGCGCTCCTGGATCACTTGCTCGATCTGGTAGCCGTGACGCGGCTGCTCCATCAACAATCCGAGCACGGCCAAGTCGGCGCTGCGCATGCTATTAGTCCTCACTAGGAATATTCTTAGTCGAGAATACACCCGACGACCGAAGTTGTCAAGCACGGGCCGCAGGCTGTCCGCCGCGGAAGTGAAGTATCCTCTAGCCCACGCGGAGGAGGAGTCCGATGACCGACTATCGGTATCTGATCGTCGGGGGAGGTATGACGGCGGCGGCTGCGCTGGAGGGCATCCGGGAGGTCGATGCCCAGGGTGAGATCGGAGTCATCACCGCCGAACCGCACAAACCCTATAACCGGCCGCCGCTTTCCAAGTCGCTGTGGACCGGGAAGAAGACCGAGGATCAGATCTGGCGCCCGACGCCGCAGGGCGTGGATTTCCATCTGGGCTGCATGGCCCGGGAGCTGGACCTGGCCAAGAAGCAGGTTGTGGACGATCAGGGCCAGGCCTACCGGTTTGACAAGCTGTTGTTGGCCACCGGCGGCGCACCCCGGCGCCTGCCTTTTGGCGGCGACCAGGTCATTTACTTCCGCACGCTGGACAGCTATCACCAGCTGCAGCAGCTGGCGGCGGGGCAGGAACACTTCGGGGTGTTGGGCGGGGGTTTCATCGGCTCGGAGATCGCGGCCGCCTTGGCGATGCAGGGCAAGCAGGTCAGCATGATCTTTCCGGGACCGGGTATCGGCCATGTGGTCTTTCCGCCCGACCTCTCGGGCTTCCTCAACGACTTCTTCCGGGAGAAGGGGGTGCAGGTGGTCTCCGGGGAGCTGGTGGCCGGACTCTCCGGGTCCGGGACCAGCCTGACCCTGCAGACCGACAAGGGCCGCTCCCTCGAAATCGCCGGGGTGGTCGCCGGGCTGGGTATCCGGCCCAACACCCAGCTGGCCGAGCAGGCCGGGCTGGCGGTGGAAGACGGCATCCTGGTGAATGATCGGTTGCAGTCCAGCCACCCGGATGTTTTTGCCGCCGGCGATGTGGCCCGCTATCCAGATGCGCTGCTGGGCGTTCCGCGGCGGGTGGAACACGAGGACGCGGCCAATGCGCAGGGCAAGATCGCCGGACGGGCAATGGCCGGGGCCGACGACCGCTATCAGACCTCGCCCTACTTCTACTCCGACCTGTTCGAGCTGGGGTACGAGGCGGTGGGCGAGGTGGATGCGCGCCTGGAAACCGTCCCCGACTGGCAGGAGCCGTTCCGCAAGGGGGTGGTGTATTACCTGCGCGATGGGCGGGTGCGGGGGGTGCTGCTGTGGGACGTCTGGGGTCAGGTGGAGGCCGCCCGAGAGCTCATCGGGGCGGGCAAGAAACTCAAACCCAAGGACCTGAAGGGACGAATAGGAGCAGCGTAAGGGCAGGGCGGCCCGGCTCAGGGCTTGACTCTCGGCCCGGCGCCGCCTACAATGATCACTGAATACCTGAACATCTGCTCAGATATTGAAAGCATCATGCCGAGATCGCCGCGCCCGTTGGACGCCCGCTCCGCCGGCCACCTGGCCGACCTGTTCGGCGCGCTGAGCGATGCCAGCCGGGTGCGCATGCTCACCGCCTTGATGCAGGGCGAGCAGAGCGTCTCCGAGCTGGCGAAACTGGTCGGCATCTCCGAATCGGCCATCTCGCATCACCTGCGCGGACTGCGCCAGATGCGCCTGGTGCGGGCGCGCAAGGCCGGGCGGCAGGTGTTCTACAGCCTGGACGACGACCACATCCAGGACCTGCTTCAGCGCGGATTGGATCACGTGCTGCATGGCTGAACCCGAGACCACCCTGCAGATCGAGCTGCCGGTACTGCTGCCCCAGGTGGCGGACGAGCGGGATCAGTGCGTGGCTCGGCTCGAAGAGCGCGTGCGCAGTTCCCGGGGCATCCAGCGGGCGCACGTCGCCAGCCGCGACGGACAGGCCTTCCTGTGCATCCACTACGTCTCCAATCAGGTTTCCCTGCGCCAGGTGCAGCGGCTGGCGGAGCAATCGGGGGCCGCCATCGCTGACCGCTTCCGCCATGAAACCCTGCGGATCCTTGGCCTGGACTGCGCAGCTTGTGCCGAGAGCCTGGAGCACATCCTGGCGCGGCTGGAGGGCATGCTGTCGGTTTCGGTCAGTTACGCCGCCGAGCGCATTCAGCTGGAGTACGACACCGACCAGCTCACCCACGCCCAGATCCTCAAGCGCATCGGCTGGATGGGATACCAGCTCGAGCAGCGGCCCGTCCGGAGCTGGCTGCAGGAGCATGCGGAGTTGGTCCGCTCGCTGCTGGCCGGGCTGCTGTTGGGGCTGGGCCTGGTGGCGGAACGGCTGCCGCTGCCCCACGCAGCTGCCCTGGCCCTGTATGCTGCGGCGATACTCGCCGGTGGGTTCGACGCCGCCCGCCACGGGCTGGCGGCTGCCTGGAATCGGCGCTTTGACGTGGACCTGCTCATGGCCCTGGCCGCGGCCGGGGCCGCCGCTGTAGGCCGTTGGGCCGAGGGCGCCTTCCTGCTGTTCCTCTTCAGCCTGGGGCACTCGCTGGAGCGGCATGCGATGCAGCGCGCCCGCAGCGCCATTCAGACGCTGGGCGAACTCTCACCCCGCACCGCCCGTGTGCGCCGGGAGGGGCAGGAGCGCGAGCTCCCGGTCGAGCAGCTGCTGCGCGGGGATACGGTGATCGTGCGGCCGGGCGACCGCATTCCAGCCGATGGGGTGCTGCTGGCCGGCCGCTCGGCGGTGGATCAGAGCCCGGTCACCGGTGAGAGCCTGCCGGT
>Ga0326597_10014698_pt1 | contig 10256 bp, 8 predicted proteins | sample RVTome_12_FD_203789 | JGI IMG/M metagenome (GOLD analysis project Ga0326597, IMG submission 203789) | Soil microbial communities from uranium-contaminated site in the Upper Colorado River Basin, Wyoming, United States - RVT100D185 | ecosystem: Environmental > Terrestrial > Soil > Contaminated >...
GGCGCCGGCCTGGCCGGGATCGTCGGCGAGCTGCTCGGCAATTTTCTTCTCCCAGGCATCGGATCTCTCCTGGGTCTAATCTTTAGCGGCCTCTTCTCCCAGCCGATAAACCCCACCGTCTCGGTGCGCTCCAAGCTCGAGGGCATTCTCTACGACGAGCTGCAAAATAAGTTTCTCCCTGGCGACGTGATCAGCAAAGGGACCGGCAAGGATATCCCCGGCTCAGTGGTGAAGTCGGTGACCAACGACGTGCAGAGAATGCTCAAGGGGTGGTCTGAGCAGTGGGCGGATCTGTTAAATATCTTTCCCGTGTTCGCTCACGACAAAATGATCCCGGCGCTCGACGATGCTAATAAATTACTCAATCACTTTTTTGGCCGATTGAAATTCAGCGAAGGTGGCTCGCGCACTATAGCGGAAGAGATGAAAGCCCTCCAGGAGAGATTCGGCCCGAGCGGTTTTTTCTTGTCGCTGCGCGAGGTGATTGGTATAGGTCTCAACGAGACGCTTACCCGCGCCGGGTTTGATTTTTCCGATTTGATCGCCAAGCAGTTTGCGCCGATCGTCCCCGGCGCAGGGGGAAAGTGGCAGGACGCGCTTAAACAGGGAGGACTCCAGCCGCCGACAAAAGGCGAAGATGTCGAAAAATTCGTCACGGCTCTGACTAACTTTTTCGCCATCGCCAGCGGCCTGGCCAACATCAGCCCGCGCGGCGTCGGGCAGTTTCTGGGCACAAGCGATAATGCCCTGCTCGATGAGCAAATTAGAAAAGTCTTGTCGATCACCGACGGCAACCAATTCACCGCCGCCGTCGACAAGTTGCAGCGGGACTTAAAACCGATCCTCGATTTTTTGGAAGCGTCTGTCCGCCAGGCGGCGGAAGCTTTCGCTCAGGCGATGGGCGCGGCCTTTCAGGCGGCCTCAGCAGACGACGCCAAGACGGCCTTTATAGATTCGCTCAAACAAAGCACTGCGCAGGCCGTGCAAGCGGGATTCGTCCAGGCGTTTTTAGCGACGACCGAATTCAACGATTTGTTGGCGCCACTGCAAAAGGCGATCAAAGAGGCGATGGACGCGGCGACGCTCGACGGCGAATTCGATCCGGCGAGTTTTGGATTTATCCTGGGGCCGATCATCGACGAGATAATAAAAAAGTTCGAAGAGTTGGGGCCAATCGCCGAATCGACATGGGAAGTGCTCCGGCCGCTGCTCGACGCGCTTGGGATGACCGGCGGCGCAAATCAATTTAGCGGCATCGAGCAAAACATCGAGGCGCTCAATTTGCAATTGAGACTGGTCGGACAGACCGCCACCGAGCAGCTCCGCATCCAGCGCGAGGCGGCGCTTAGCGCATTTGGGGAGCAGTCCGGACTGCCACCCGAGATCCTGGCGATCCTACAGAGCGGCGGCGGCTTGGACGACGTAATGGCAGGTCTGTCGTCGGGCTTTGGCAATACGCGACAACCGATTCCCATCACCGCGGCGATCCTCGAAGCGATCGAGAAATATTTAGAACTCAGAGGACTGCTCGAAGAGCAGGATCAATTGACGATCCAACTCCAGGCCGCGCAAATATTCTCTCAGACGACGCAGGGCTTGGAGCAGCAGCTCGCTCTTATTGGCAAGACTGGCCCCGAGCTCGAAGCGCTCCAGCAGCAATTCTACCTCGCGGCGCTCGCCGCTCAGGGATTGAGCGATAGCCAGATTGCTGCGATCGCATCTCTCCTCGACCAGATCAGTGCCGCCACCGCGGCGGCCAATGCCCAGGCGGAGGCTGAGCGCCAGGCCGAAGAGGCGGCCCGCGCCGCGCAGCAAAGGGCGCAAGAGGCGGCCAGGGCGGCCGAACAGCGCAACAAACTTGCCAAAGACACAGAGGCATCGCTCAAGCAGCAGATCGCGCTCCTCGGTCTCTCTGGCGAGCAAGCGGCGGCGCTGCAAAGACAGTTCGCGCTAGACGATCTCGGTTTGCAGGGGTTACTCGCTGGACAGATAGACCGCATTCAGGATTTACTTGAGACCCGCGACCGCACGTCATTTGCCCTTAACCTCGTCCAGGGCATCAACGAGCTTTCCCCCGAGGCGGCGTTCCCGGACTTTCTGCGTCGGCTATCGGGCTCCGTCGAGGAGTCGCTCGCCGCGGGGATCACTAACGCATTCGTCGCGCAGCAAGTGCTGCCGCTCATCGCCGGCGATGCGTTCCAAAACATCCTCGGCAATCTCGGCATGATCGGCCGCGGCCTGACCGCCGAAGAGGCGCTGGCGCTCTCGCAAGGAGACCTGACAGTACTGCGCGGCGATCTCGAAGCGATGCGCCCGGTCTTCGAGGCGATGACCGAGTTGATCCGCGACCTGCGCGGTCAGATCCGCGAGGGGATCGGAGTACCGAGCGTCGGCTCGATCGTGATCAACATTCAGGACGTGGGCGACCGTGACGCCAGAGACCTCGCGGACGAAATCTTCGGCGAGATATCCGGTCGTCTCCGGCCGGCGGTGTAATGAGCAAACAAAGAAAGAAAATAACCGCGGCAGAATGGCGCGCGGCCTTGCGCCGCGGGCGGAGCAAGCCGCGAGAGGTGCGCCAAAAGATCGCGCGCGAGATTGGGGCTTCCTTCTCCTCGTTCGAGCGCAATCGCCGCGGAGTAAAAAAGGAAGGCTGGTCTTTTTTGAAGAGACAGTCTCGCAGCGATCGCGGCTCGACGCGCAGGCTTTCGCCGCGGTGGGTAAGGCTTATCTGTGCAGCCTATTTTATCGAGGCACCGACGACATTTCGGGAAGTCCATCGCCGCCTCGTTCGAACCTGCGCTCGACGCAACAGGTTTCCGGGGAGCTATAGCTGGGTCCGACGTCAAATCAACGGAATGTTCGTCCGGGCTCTCGCATCGAACCGGCGTCTGGCCCACCTCGGAGATTTTGTGCGGACACGCCCGGTGCGAGCGGCGGAGGCGGGGCCGATCACGCCTACGACGGAGCGGGGTAAAGAGACTAGAGCGGTTTAAATGATGATGGACCTTGACTTCCGCAAGGGAAAGGAGATGAGGCGGTTTTTGTTACCTCCTTTCCGTTTTCGCCGCGCGATTTGCGAAAGATTCGGAAAGGTTTTTTCTTCGTCGGAAATTCGCCGCCTCGGAGATTTCAAAAGAGTCCAGGAAACAAAATGAAAGGATTTATATCATGTTAAATAACAGTAGCAGAGCGGTCTGCGTCGAGGTTGCCGAAGAGGCGGTCGATCGGGTTCAAATCGCTCTGGACAAAACGCTTGGCGTCAAGTCGGCCGGAATGTCGCATATAAAGCCCTTTAATGGGCTTCGCGACGCTTACGTGAAGATCACGGGAGATCAGCACATTCGCCAGCTCCGCGCCTCAGAGGCCAGGGCCGAGGAGGCGTTGACGAGCACGGACTTTCCAGGGCTACTCGGCAGATCCATGACACGCAGGCTCGTCCAAGAGTACAGGCGGACGGACTTTCACGAAAATATTTTCATCTCAAATGTCGGCTCGGCGGCGGATTTCGCAGACCAAGAAGCCGTGCATGCGGGATACTGGAAAGACGTCCCCGAGGTGGACCCGGAGGCCGGAGACTGGGTCGAGCCGGAAAAGCCAGGAGAAGAGGTATCCAAATACAGAGTGAAGTGGCGCGGCGAACTGATCAAAGTGACAGAGATGGTGGTCCGGAACGACGACCTTGGCTGGCTCGAGAGAAACATCCGCGGCCGCGCGCGCGCGTATCGGAGAACTTTTGCCCGTTACATCTGGGCGTTCTGGAATAATAATGCCACATTTCAGCCCGATGGCGCGGCCTGGTTCGCCGCCGGCCATCAGAACCTCTTCACGGACCCGATCAGCTCGAGCGCAATTGTTACGATGATCGACAGGATCTGGGAAATGGCAGAGCCAGTCTCGGGGGAGGAGGTCGCCTACGCCGATGATCGCGGCGAGAGGCTCAAGTTGATTGTCGGGCGGAATCTGTTCTGGACGGCCAAGACGATCAATGAGGGTCGATATCTCAACCAGGCTCTCGATCCGAACCCGGTCTATCGGCAGTTTGGCGAGAAAAACGAGCGCATTATCGTTTCGCCGGCACCGTCGGACGCGAATAATTGGGGGATAATCTGCGACCCCAGCCAGCGAGAGATCATCGAAGTCAAGTTCCTTGACGGCAGAGAAGATCCGGAATTCGTCATCGCAAATTCTCAGGTGTACGCGCAGGAAATGCTTACGCGCGACACCATCGTCTTTAAGGACCGGCACGCCTACGGCGCTACGTTGGTCGACTGGAGAAACGCGGCGAAGTCGATTGTGCCTTAGGGTGATGTATTTCCGATAGGGGCGCGGAGGTGCGAAACGGGCGCGTGGCGTTATCCTTTCCCCACGCGGCCGGCGGACGGCGATGCACGCAAAACATCGCCTCCGCCGCCTCCGCATTGAGAGCGGGCGGCAGTAAGGCAAGGAAGGTTTCACTATGAATTTTTATCTCAGATTCGGGAGGCGGTTTCTGCTTTCATGGGAAAAACAGAGCAGGCCAAAGCCCGAGAGGCGGCCATCCCGCCCGCCGGCATCAGCCGCGACCCCGGCGAGGGCTTCCGGCCGATGACTAAAGAGCCAATTCGCCAGATCGATGAGCTAGTGAGAACTTAAAAAAAATTCCACTTAAGAAAGAAGGGACAAACCCATGAACGATGCACTCGCTATCCTAAAACAAGACCTACTGAGGATCGCTCTTCGGCGCCGCGAGTGGCACGGACAGTCCGCCACGGCCGCACTCGAAGCGTTAAAAGCGTTTCGGGTCGAGATGCTCGCATTACAACAGAAAACTTCCGAAAGTATGCAGAGGGCGATCGAGACCGCAGGTCCTCAAGGGAAAATCTATAAAGTCGTCGGCCACGGGGTCCCAGTGGATCCCGGCGCCATCGTCTATTCAAACATGAAGTCCCGCCAGGAACGGGTCGTAAAAATTCGGCTCGTCGTCGAAGCCGTAGATGAGGCGATCTCCGACATGGAAGCAGGAGCGGCCATCCCGGCTGATTTCAAGAAGCACCTCGAAGATGTGCGGGCGGACATCCCGGATCGAAACGAGATGGAGCCAATCAGCGCGCCGAAGGACTAGCGTTGCCACCCTTGTGTTGCTTACCGCCTTATCGGCTCAGGCGTTGGGGCGCGCGGCGGCGATCTCCGGCGCTCGTCGTTCCCAGGGCCGTACCGCGAGCATGGGCGCGGCACGGCCCTCCCGGGTCGCGGGGTTCTACCGGCTCCACATGGTCGGCTCCTTTCCCCGCGATCCGGGACGACGAGCTTCAATGGAAAAAATATGAGCAGGTCGGGCGGCGGGGGGCCGAATTCGGCGTAGGGGCATGGTAGGGCTGTGAATTTCGGGAATCGAAATTAGCGGGCGCCTAATGCGCGAATACGGGGGGTTTGAACGTGATCTGCGAGCACTGTAACGGCGAAATTCCGGTCAGGGCCAAGGGCCGGGGTCGTAGGCGCACCAAATGGTGCAATGACGACTGCAAGAAAGCCCGCAAGGCCGAAGCTCTCAAGGTGGGCAGGCAAGCCCTGCGCAAAACGGGCGCGAGAAAAGCGCGCCGGCCGCGAATCGATTATTTAAGAAGGATAGAGCGCGAGACTTTCGGCTTCTGCGCCTTTTAACCCTCATGTGGAACGAATACGGAATCCCCGAACCCGAGCGCGACGAGGATGCCCTGCGGCCGGCGCCGGGGCTGGACTAGGCCGGAGGCTTGGGGATTCAACGCAGATAGAGAGAGGGCGGCGATTTGTGGTATGAAGATTGCCAGTGGCAAAGAAACAGATAATGTCCTGGCAGGTCTTGCGGTATGTTGAGACCCTCCGGGGCGTAAAAATGCTCACCATTCCTCAGACCGCAAAACTTCTTGGTACCAGTAGGCAGGCCGTCTGGCATGCCATTCGGAAGAAGAGACTTGAAGCGGTGCGGTTTGGCCACATCGCCCTCATTCCGGAGCCCGTCGCAGCCGCCTATAAAAAAAGCCGCCGCCCGGGTGGACCGCGCCCTAAAAGACGATCGCCCAAGCGGTGACTTGACATTGTCAAGTCATGTGCGCTAAGGTGGGCCATCCCTCCCGGAGGTAGGCCCTGATGGAAACTCTTTATGAGCTGGAGTTGGAAACCTTTACGGTTAAGCTCGCGGTCGCAGAGCGCGACCTGGAACATTGCTATAGCTCGGAGAGCGCCGTGGAGATTTCGCGACCAATCTACGCCAAGCTCGACGTCGACCAGGAGCATTTCTCTTTGCTGCTCTTGAACAACAAAAACAAAATCCGCGCCTACAAGGTTATGTTTTCGGGTTCCTTAACCGCGTCTTTGGTTCACCCTCGTGAGGTGTACCGCGCGGTCTGCCTCTATGGAGCCGCCGCGGTGATCTTCGTCCACAATCATCCGAGCGGCGACCCGGCTCCGAGCCCGGAGGATGTCGACATCACGCACCGACTTAAAACCGTTGGCGATGTGATGGGCGTTGGAGTGCTGGATCATGTCATCCTGGGCGATAGGCGGTACTTCAGTTTTTCCGACAAGGGGATAATGGGAACGTCGGGCGTCTCTCGCGCCGAAGACCTGGAGAATATCCGTCTCTACCTTTGGCGGAGACACATCAAGCGAAAAACCATCGCCTCCGCGCTGAATTGTTCATATGCTTATCTTTGCAAAACCCTCCAGGGCTATCGAAAGGTCGAGACGGAACTCGACGCGATCGCGGCCTATCTCAAAATTGGCCGTGAGCAGCTGAACCTGTTGATCGCGGGTAAAGCCCCACGAACAGAACCTCTATGACCTGGATCTCGATAGGGCGAGCAATGGAACTCCTCGGCGTGAAGCGGTGCCGCCTCCGCGGTCCATATAAAAATCGTAAGGAACGCGAAGCCGCCGCAGGATAGAGATGGACGCAGTCAAAAATCCGATTTGGATTTCCCAGGAAGTCGCGAAGGAGCGGCTGGGAATAAGGCGCCGGCAGTTTTTTGAATGGCTTAAGCGGGGAAAAGTCAAAAATCGGGATATCGTTATCCGCGTCGCCGGCAAGGCCGCCCACGGATTAAAACGGGAGATCCGGCTCGACTCGTTGCCCGCAAAATACCAAGCGCGATATCTCGCATCCGTGCAAGCGGCGGCAGAGGGTGTAGGCTTGGCCTGTTCGCAACCCGCGGAGATCGCCCCTCCGCCGGCGACGGCGGCCACCTCCACGCTTATCAGTCGGAGCGAGGAAGAGCTGACGGAGGCAACCCAGCTCGCCGAGGATATCGACGCAATCTTAAGGGCTGACGACATCGGGGAAGCGAGGCGATCGCTGGCGGCAAAGCTCGGCATAACTGAGCGGACGATTAGAAACTACCTGGCCGCTTACAAGAAGAATCACCTCGGCGGTCTCGTGCGAAAAAAGAGGCGCGATCACGGCAAGGCGCGGGCGGCGAATCGGAAAGCCGCAGAATGGGTCAAAGCGGAATATATAAAACCGCATCAGCCGAGCGTCAAAGAAATTCACGAGGCGCTCTCCCGTCAGTACGTTCAGAGTAATATCGACGCCCCCTCGTATTCCTTCGTTCGAAGCGTGTGCAACTCCATCGATCCCGACCTCGTCGCGCGCTGCCGGATCGGCGAGCGCGAGTACCAAAACAAATTCGCCTACTATGCCCAGCGAAAGAAGCCGCCACTACCACGCATGTGGGTAGACGGCGACCATCATCAATGCGACCGCCCGGTCATTTTCCGCGACGGGTCGATTGGCCGGCCCTGGCTCACGGCGATCCGCGACAACTGCACCCTTGAGATACTCGGCTTTTCGGTTAACGCCAATCAGACGGCAGGGAAATACTCCAACAGTCGCACCATCGCCTCCGTCCTTCGCCAAGGAATTTTGCGGAAGCAGGACGAGCGCTGGCCGAGCTTTGGGCTGTTCGATCATTTTTATACCGACCTGGGGAAAGACTTTCGCTCGAAGTACATCCGCGCCATTTGCCACGATCTTGGTATTTCCTGGGTATCCGCGCGGGGATATCACGGGCAATCGAAGCCGATCGAGAGATGGTTCCGCACGATGGAAGGTCAACTCCGCGGTCTGCCGGGCTACATCGGAAACAAGCCGGACAATAACCCAGAGAGGCAGCGCATCGGCGCGCCGCGCACTTGGGAAGAAATGCGCAAGGACCTGATGACGATCGATCAGCTAGAGAAAGAGCTGCTCGACTGGATCCTGGATCGGTACCATCACGCCGACTCCAAGGCGTTAAAAGGCATCTCGCCGATGGCCGCGCTGGAGGCGCACAACAAAAAGGGCTGGACCGTGCGCGAAGTTAGCGACGAGCGCGCATTGGACCTGCTCTTGATGGAGCGCATCGAGCGGGGCGGCGAAAATCCGACCGTGCGCCGGGGCAAAATCCAGGCATTTGGCACAACCCTGGAGCCACGTTTCTTTGAGGCGCCGGAGCTGTGCGAGCTAAGTGGGCAAGATGCCCAAGTTTATTACGACCCGGATAAGATCGGCGAGCTGATTGTTTACAAAGACAACCGCTTCGTTTGCGTTGCCAAAAACGCCGAGCTGCTAAGCTTCGGCGCGACCAAGGATGACATGAAGCGGCGGCTGGAGATCGAGCGGCATCAAAAGCGCCGGCTCCAGGAGCGTATCGATGAAATGCAGGCCCGGGCGCAGTACGGCGGTACCACAGAGCAGGCGTCTGCTGAGCGCAAATACAAGGAGGCGGAAGGCGAGCTGCGCCAGGAGCTGGTAGCTAACGCCGAGCCCAGGCGGCGAGTCTATAAGCTCTTGCCCAAGCATCAGATGGCGGCGAAGGCGCTGAAGGCAGTTCCGAAAGGGTTGGTTGCAGAGAACGCGAAGGAGGCAAAGGAAGAGACAAATCCTCACCTGACAGAGGAAGATCTGCCATCGGTATTTGTGAAGCGAGAGAAAAATCCGTGGGTGGAAGACGACGACACGCCGGAGGTTTGCCACGCTTGCGACAAAGGTGGCGTCTCGCTTTTCTACTGTGATAGGTGCGCTGGGAACCTCTACTGTCCGAAGTGTCACGCATCTAGCAAGCACCGATTCTGTAGCGACTGCATCAACGCCCACACACACATCGAAGCCCGTTCAAAACCGCCGCGATCGCGGCCGGCGGATGACGGATTGAAGACCTCAGAAGAGCTATTTCCCGAGCAGGAGCCGGCGCCGGAGTGCGGCGAGCTGCTCAGTTCGGAGGATCTGTTCTGTCCCAAGGAATAAGGCGTGGAGGCGATTAAATGGCTCAAGAAAATTTGGCGTTTGATTTGCCGCAAGTGTCGCACTCCGCTGCTGCCGTGGGAGAAGGGAATCCGTTCCGCGAGCAGTACGGAATTTGCAGGCGCTGCGGCTCCGGTTCCGATACGAGCCACGAGCACGAGCAATGAACACGTCTCTTCTGGTGCCGGCAGTGCCGCCTTACCGGCTGCTGGGAATGCTACGCCCATCACCGGCGCTAGAGCGGTTCGGCGCGGCTCACCGCAGATGGCAGATGTTTTCAGGACTGAACTTTGAACCCGGAACTTTGAACTAACGACGAGCGAAGCGAGGAGGGACGATGGCTGAGACCGCAAACGCGCCAGAGGCCGCAACGCAGCCGGCGCAACTATCCGACGCGCTCAATAAAAGGCGAGTCGAAAACGCCCGCTCGTGGTTTATTTGGTGGATCGACGGCGGGGAGCGGGAATTCACCTCTGCCGCCCGCACGCTTGCGTTGGGGGAAGGTGGCCGGACCGTCTGCTCGAAGTTTTACCATGACACGCTCGACAGCGATCCGACGCGGATCGTCCTCGCGGTGGAAGCCCTGCGCGCCCAACTCGAAGGGCCGGAGGGAGTTAGCAGGCATATCGGCTTTCGAGAGACGCGCTGCGCCAGGGCTGTGCTCAAGTACGCGGCCGCCGCACGCGACGGGCATGCGATCGGCCTGCTCGTCGGGTCGATGGGCTTCGGCAAGACCGAAGCTCTCCGCGAGTTTCAGAGGCGCACCGAAGACGACGGCAAACCGCCCGTGCAATATTTCTACTGCCGGATCAGCACTAATCTTCCGTCCCTCATCAATGACATCGCCGAAAGAATCGGCCTGATCGGCCCGGATCGAGGCGGCGATCCCGCCCGCCTCCACGGGCGGATCGCGCAACGGCTCAAGTCGCGCCCGCTGTTTTTGATCTTCGACGAGGCCGACTATCTGAATCGGCGCTGCCTCGATTTCATCCGCAATCTGAACGACGAAAGCGGCGCC
>Ga0326597_10014699_pt1 | contig 10256 bp, 11 predicted proteins | sample RVTome_12_FD_203789 | JGI IMG/M metagenome (GOLD analysis project Ga0326597, IMG submission 203789) | Soil microbial communities from uranium-contaminated site in the Upper Colorado River Basin, Wyoming, United States - RVT100D185 | ecosystem: Environmental > Terrestrial > Soil > Contaminated >...
GGCGTAGAACTGTCGTAAATCCAATGCACTACGGCAACCTTGCCGCCGGGCGCCAGGGTACGGAAAACTCCTCGCAGCAAAACCAATGGCTGTTCCGCGTGCAGGATATTGAAAAGCATGGCGTAGGCGAGAGTCGCGTCGGCCAGACCGGAGCCAAGTTCTATAACGTCGCGATGCACCGCGCAAACGTTGTGCATGCCCAGAGACTGTGCTTTGTGTGCGGTGGCCTCGATCATTTCGCGCTCGATATCAAAGGCAAAGACAGTCGCGGTCGTGAGACTGGCCGCAGCGATCGTGAAGGTGCCATATCCGCAGCCGAAGTCCGCCACATTACCCTTTATGCCGGTGAAGCCGAGCGCAGCAAGCATGCGGGGAGCGTCGAAAAAAGACGCCCACATCTGTTCCTCGGGCATACCGCTGTCGCGCGCTTTCATGGATAGCTGTATGACCTTTTTCCCGCCTGGGGCACGAGCACCTTGCCGGCCCGTTCAGAACCACCTGAACAGCCAGTATTTTTCGTATAGCACTTTGCCCAGATGCAGGATGATGCCCGGTTTCCTGAGCCGGATCTGCGGCGCCGGATCGGCGTAGAAGTTGCCGCTGCCAAAACCGGCGCGGCCGTCGCCGGTTTCCACAAAACACTCCCCGTTGCCGGTAAACTGCCGCCGCTCTCCCTTGCCCGTGATCGCCTGGACAATGTTGTGCGCTACCACCTCCGCTTCGTTGTGCGCGAGCACGCCCGCCTTGGGCAGCGGTTTACCGATAGAGGTAAGCATGATTCCGGCCACGTCACCGATTGCATGGACGCCGGGGAACCTGGTTTCGAGCGTGCCCCGGTCTACGGGGATCCAGCCGCTTTCACCGCACATCCCTGCCTCGCGGACCACCTTGGGGGCGCGATGCGGCGGCACGTACGCGAGCAAATCGAAATCAGCCTCGGCACCGTTGGCGAAAGCGACCCGGCGTCTGGCGGGATCCACGCTCGTCACCGCGTGGCCGGGGTGATAGCCGATGCCTTTTGCTTCGACCATTTGCCGCAACGCCGCGGACACCTCCGGTCCGGCCACGGGCATGGGTCCAGGCTCAGGCGTGTAGAGGTCCACTGAGACGTCCCTGCGGACGCCGCGCCGGCGGCAATCGTATTCGAGCAGCATCGCTGCTTCGTTAGGGGCAGCCGGACATTTGAAGGGCATGGCTGCGACCAAAACGATGAGGCGGCCCTTGCTCAGCTTCGGCAGCGCCGAACATAGCGATTGGGACCCGGCGAGCGAGTAGAAGTTATACCCTGCCTCCGCAAGACCGGGAATGAGTTCCGGAGCGAGTTCTGCGCCGAGCGCAACGACCATGTAATCGCCCGCGATGTCCGCGCCGTTCACGCGGATCGCCCGCGCAGCCGGGTCGATGCGCTCGATTGAGCCCCGGATCAGCTCGATCCCGCGCCTGGTGAGCGCATCTATCGGGCGGGAGATCTGCCCGGGGCTGCGCTCGCCGAGCATCAACCAGAGCAACGATGGCGAAAAGACGTGATCGGCTTCCTTTTCCACGAGCACCACCCGGTGCTCGGCAGCCAGCAATCGTCGTAGCCGTGTCGCGGCAACAATTCCACCGACACCGCCACCCAGAATCAGAACGGTTTTGCGGGATATCATGGCCATCTCAGAATACCAGTAATTTGTCAGCCCACTGCGTCCACGTGGTGAGTTCATCCATGGTGCTACGATGGGCGCTCTGCACCAGATCGGATTCAGCGATGCCGCGCGCGTCGATGCAGGTTCCGCAGACGCCGACCTCGGCGCCGGCACGCAGCGTCATGCCCAGCATATCACCGATGTTGTAAAAACCCTGCGGCACTTTTTGCCCGGCCTTGGCGCAGGCGGCGGCATCGCCGATCAGGAACACCTTGACCTCCTCGCCGCCCGCTTTCGACAGCGACCGCGCGAGACGCAGCGCGTTATAGCTGCGCTCGCTGCCGTAGGGCGCGTCGTTCAGAATGAACAATGTTTTCATCGTGTAATCTCCTGCGCTCCGTTGGGGGTTAAACTAAGTTCAATAATGTGATAGCATTATTCAATTGATTACTTGAATAGTCAAGCGCAAGGAGGCTGACGTGATGCCGGAACAGAACTTCAAGAGCGACTTGTTTGCGCAGTTCGCGCGTATCGGCAAGGCGTTATCCAGCGGGAAGCGCCTGGAAATGCTGGAGTTTCTGGCACAGGGCGAGCGCAGCGTCGAGCAGCTCGCGCACCTGACAAGGCTTACCGTTGCCAACACCTCGCAACATCTCCAGCAGTTGCGCCAGGTGGGGCTGGTGACTGCGCGCAAGGAAGGCCTTTACGTTTACTACCGGGTCGCCGGGGACGGCATCGTCCGGTTGCTCGCCGCGCTGCGTTTGGTGGGGGAAGAACACGTTGCTGACGTGGATCGGCTGGTCAAGCTTTTTCGCGACAGCAAAGACGACCTGGAGCCCGTTCCGGCGAAGGAACTGTGGCAGCGGGTCAAGCAGGGACTGGTGACGGTGCTGGACGTGCGTCCGCCCGAGGAATACGCCCAGGGACATATCCGCGGCGCGATCAACGTGCCGGTGGCGGAACTGAAGAAAAGGCTGCACCAGATCCCCGCCGGTCAGGAGGTGGTCGCCTACTGCCGTGGCCCCTATTGCCTGTTGGCTTACGAGGCGGTCCAGGTTCTGCGTAAGAAGGGAATCAGGGCGCGCCGTCTTGAAGACGGTTATCCGGAGTGGAAAAGCGCGGGTTTGCCGGTGGACGATCCTTCCCGCGCGTAACAATTATCTATATTTCAGCATCGGCGCGAGTTGCTTCCAGACATTTTCGAGGACGACCGGCTGGGCCTGCGCGTTGGGATGCAGATTGTCCTCCAAAAATAATTCGCGCTTGCCGGCCACGCCGTCGAGCAGAAATGGCACCAGTGCGCATTTGAACTGGCGGGCGAGCGCGACGTATGCCTGTTCGAAGTCCCGCGTATATTGCGGCCCGTAATTGGGCGGCATTTTCATGCCCGTGAGCAGCACGCGGCTGCCGGACTTTTGCGCGGCGCGCAAAATGACCGCAAGGTTTTCCCGCATTTGCGCAAGCGGCAGGCCGCGCAGGCCGTCGTTGGCGCCCAGTGCCACGACCATGATGGCCGGCTTGTGGGCGGCGAGCGCCGCAGCGATTCGCGCCGCGCCGCCGCTCGTGGTCTCGCCGCTGACGCTGGCATTGATTACGGTATAATCCAGCCGCTTCTGGCGCAGGCGCTCCTGCAGCAACGCGACCCAGCCGGCTTGCTGGCCGATGCCATACGCGGCCGAGAGGCTGTCGCCGAAGACGAGCAGAGTCGGGCTGGCATGCGCCAGTCCGCAACCCAGCAGCGCGAGCATTATTACTAATATCTTTCCCATGGAGACCAGAATTCCGATTGTCAGGGCGAGGGGTCTGTCAAAAATCGTACCAAACGGTGCGGAGACGCTCGCTATTTTGCAGGATATCGATCTGGACGTCATGCCCGGCGAAGCGGTTGCCGTGGTCGGCGCCTCGGGCTCGGGCAAGTCGACGCTGCTGGGTTTGCTCGGCGGTCTGGATAACCCCAGCACGGGCAGCGTGGCGCTCGACGGGCGCGACCTGTTCAGCCTCGATGAGGACGGCCGCGCGGCGCTGCGTTCGAAACTGCTCGGATTCGTGTTTCAGTCGTTCCATCTGCTGCCGGCGCTCAACGCAATGGAGAACGTAATGCTGCCGCTCGAGCTCGCAGGCGACCGCGATGCAGCCGACCACGCCGTGGCGTTGCTCGGGCGCGTCGGCCTCGGCGCGCGCCTGCGGCATTACCCGAGGACCCTCTCGGGGGGCGAGCAACAGCGCGTCGCGCTGGCGCGCGCGTTCGTAACCGGACCTAAGCTTCTGCTCGCCGATGAGCCGACGGGAAATCTCGACCCCGCTACGGGTGCCGCCATCATCGATCTCATGTTCGAGCTCAATGCGGAGCGGGGCACGACACTGGTTCTCGTCACTCACGACGAAATGCTTGCGCGCCGCTGCATGCGGCTGATACGCCTCGCCGGCGGCCGGATCGAAAATGCCTGAGCAAACGTAGGATGGGTTGAGCGTAGCGATACCCATCATGGATTCGTCGCGATGGGTATCGGCCTTGACGGCCTCAACCCATCCTACGAACTTAATCCGCGCGTCCTCTGCGGTGGGAGCTTGAATTGTTCCTTGTGATCTCTGTGGTTGAGTTGGTAGGGTGGATGCAGGCGCTTTTCGCGCCGAAATCCACCACCCGCTAGATCCACGCGTCGCACCGCAGCGTTTGGTGGATTACACTGCGCTCCATCCACCCTACGATAAGCCGTTGCATCGATGATGATCTTTTCTCTGTGTTCTCTGTGACAAATTGAATCTGCATTTGATGAATATGCTTTCACTCAAAATGCTGCTGCGCGACTGGCGCGCGGGGGAGTTGCGTATCCTCGCGCTCGCGCTGGTGGTGGCGGTCGCGAGCGTGACCAGCGTGGGTTTCTTCGCCGACCGCGTGCGGCAGTCGCTGACCCGCGAGGCGCACCAATTGCTCGGCGCCGACCTCGCGATGATCGCCGATCACCCGTGGCCCCAGTCCGTGCGCGACGAGATCGCGCGGCAGGGTTTGCGGCTGGCGGAAAGCACCGGCTTTATCAGCATGGCGCGGACGCGCGAACAGGCCCGGCTCGTCGCCGTCAAAGCGGTGTCGAGCGGCTATCCGTTGCGGGGCAAGCTGCGCGTTGCGGCCGGGCTCAATCTGCCCGATGCGGAGACTGACGCGGTACCGCAGCCGGGGACGATATGGATCGACGAGCGGCTCGCGCTGGCGCTGGCGCTGGCGGTCGGCGACACGCTCGAGCTGGGCGCCATCAAACTCAGCGTAGGAGCGATCCTGACGCTCGAACCCGACCGCGGCGTGTCATTTTTTAACATTGCACCGCGCTTGATGATGCACCTGGCCGATGTCCCGGCGACGGGGCTGGTGCAGACCGGCAGCCGCGTGTGGTATCAACTGCTCGCTGCCGGGCCACGCGCAAGGGTCGAGGCATTCGAGCTATGGGTTACGCCCAGGCTCGAACGTGGGGAGTCGCTGCAGAGTCTTGCCAATGCGCGTCCGGAAATCCGGGCCACTCTGGAGCGCGCGCAGAAGTTTATCGGTCTGACCTCGTTGCTCGCCGTGGTGCTGGCAGCCGTGGCGATTTCGCTTGGCACGCGCCGCTACACGCAGCGGCATCTCGATGGCTGCGCTGTGATGCGTTGCGCGGGTGCCTCGCAACGCCAGTTGCTCGGGTTGTTCGCAGGCGAGTTCGCGGCGCTCGGCGCGCTTGCCGGCGTCGCCGGCTGCATTGCGGGTTACCTCGCCCAGCTCGCGATCGCGTGGCTGGTGGCAGAGCTCGTCGCAATGCCGCTGCCACAGCCGACGCTGCTGCCGGCACTGCAGGGTTTCCTGATCGGTATTGCACTGCTGCTTGGATTCGCGCTCCCGCCGCTGCTGCAACTCAAGCATGTGCCGGCGTTGCGGGTGATCCGGCGCGACCTCGGTCCGCCGCGCGAGCGCGCGCTTGCAGCCTATGGTGCGGGTTTGATAGTTATCGCGGCGCTGCTCATCTGGCAGGCGGGAGAGGCGAGGCTCGGGCTCATCGTGCTCGGCGGATTCGGCGCTGCGTTTGTCGTGTTCGGCGGCATCGCCTTCGGCGCGCTGCATGTGCTGGGGGGCGCGACTCGCGTGGCGGGACTGACCTGGCGCTATGGCCTCGCCAACCTGAGGCGCCGTGCCGCGGCCAACACGGTGCAGGTCCTGGCGCTTGCGTTGGGCCTCACGGCAATCCTGCTGCTGAGCTTTACCCGCGGCGATTTGCTCGCCACCTGGAAAGCAAAGATTCCCACTGATGCGCCGAACCGTTTCATCGTCAACATTCAGCCGGAGCAGCGTGCTCTGCTGTTGGAGTTCTTCCGCGACCACGGCATCGCGCTGCCGCAGACCTATCCCATGGTGCGCGGCCGCTACGTGGCGGTGAACGGCGCAGCGGTCGACGCGCAGAAGTTCGATGGACGCGAACAGCGCCTGGTCGAGCGCGAGTTCAACCTGTCTTACATGGATACAATGCCCGGCCACAACCGGATAATTGCAGGTCGCGAGTTCTCGCGGGACGATCTGGTCCAGGGCGCATTGTCGGTCGAGGAGGGGATTGCCCGTTCGCTCGGCTGGAAGCTCGGCGACCATTTGTCCTGGCAGGTGGCGGGCCAGATCTTCAGCGCGCCGATAGTGAACGTCCGCAAGCTCGACTGGGATTCGATGCGGGTGAATTTTTTCGTCATCGCGACTCCGGGGTTGCTCGCGGGCGCGGCCACCAGCTACCTCACGAGTTTTCATCTGCCGCAGGCGCGGGCGGAGTTTACCAACCGCCTGTCGCAGCGCTTCCCTAACCTGACGTTAGTCGACATGAGCGCGATCCTGCGCCAGGCGCAAAGCGTGCTGGAACAGGTGGTCCGCGCGGTGCAGCTCGTATTCCTGTTCGCGGTCGGTGCCGGCGTTCTGGTGCTGTACTCGGCATTGCTCGCGACCCGGGACGAGCGGGTGCAGGAAGCGGCGGTGATGCGCGCGCTCGGAGCCTCGCGCTCACAGGTGCTCGCGGCGCAGCGCGCCGAGTTCGTCGCGCTGGGCCTGCTTGCGGGAGTGCTGGCGGCGGCGGGTGCCACTGCAATCGGTTTTCTGATCGCCCGGCAGGTGTTCGACTTGGCGCCTCAGGTCAACCACTGGGTCTGGCTGGCAGGGCCGCTGCTTGGCGTTGTCTGCGTAGCGGTAAACGTGATTGCCGGCGCACGCGCTGCGCTCAATCAGCCGCCGCTGATCGCCTTGCGGGAAGTGTGAGTCCGCCCGCCGCACCGGCACCCGCGGCTATTCAAACAGCGTTATCAGGCGACCAATCGCGTCGTCGATAACCTCCCGCGGGACACGCTCAACCTTTTTGGCATTGCGCGCAGAAAGGTCCAGCATGCGAATCTTGTTCACCAGCGCCACGCCCTGCGTCCTGCAACCCGTGCCCGTCAGCGAGACGGCGAAGCCGGCAAACCGGGCGTAGTCCCCGCCTTGGGTAATCGGCGCTACCAGAACATCGCCGAGTCGATTGAATTCGCTGGTAGTGAGCACCAGAGCCGGACGAGACTCGCCGCGCATTTCACGGCCGCGCACCGGTTCCAGGCTTACGCGCACGATGTCCCCGCGATCGAAAATTGCCATTACCAGACTTCCCGACCGGCCGGACGCGCGTTTTCCCATAGCACCAAATCAGCTGGCGGCGCGGCCTTCAAGTCACACTGCGCCAACAGATCGGCGAGTCTGAACTTGCGCTTGGGCGACAACATGATTTTGCCGTCCGCAGTTGTGTGCAGCGACATGGACTGCCCCGCCTTGATACCTAAATCCTTCAGTACGGCTGGCGGGAGAACGGCCACGGTACTGTTGCCGTACTTCCGAAGAGTTACTTGCATCATTGCACCTGGGGGTTGAATTTCGTTGAACGTAGGCTACGTGACAGCACTCGCGCTGTCAAGCAATGTTAAACCCCAGCGCACGGTGTCCCGTGAAAATCTGCGCTCTCATTAAAACGGCGGATCGGTGGATGCAGGTGCGATGTTGAGATTGCGCTTAGAGATCTCGTTTGCTTTCAACATTGATGTTGAGCGTTGCGTGTGTGGCGGCAAGCTCAGGATCATCGCTGCGATCGAAGAGCCCGCGGTGATCGAGCGCATTCTCACGCATCTGGGGTTGTTGGCGCAGCCGCCGCCGCAGACACCGGCACGGCGCGTCGATATTTTTTCAGGCGGCTTGATTCGCAAACCCGCACGGGTCTTGGCCAGAGCCGATGGGCGGGCTCGGCTTGCGTTCGTGCAGGCGTGCGGATTGAGGAAAATCGGATGCTGCGAAGGGCGAAATTTCAGGGAAAACAGCGGGGCTTGCGTGAATCGTCACGCCGTTGATGATGCACCGGGCGGGGGATAGAGTGCCGTTGGGTGAAAAATGGTGTTTGAAATCCTTATCGGCCGGCATGGTGCTATCGACAGCCATCGCCTCGGTGGTTATCATAGCATCATTAGTGTAATCGCTGGAGGTCTTATGGTCAGAACACAAATCCAAATCACAGAGGAACAGGCAAAAGCAGTTAAGAGAATCGCTCTCGCGCGCCACGTATCCGTCGCTGAGCTGATACGGCGCGCCGTTGATATCATGGTCAAGTCAAGCCCGGTCGCCGATCCTGAGGAGAGAGTGAAGAGGGCGATCGAAATCGTCGGAAAATTCCGCTCCGGAAAGCAAGAGATCGCCAAAAGACACGATAAATATCTTGCGGATGCATACAGGAAATGAGAATTTTCATCGATACATCCGCCTTCTATGCCCTGCTCGACAGGGATGATGCCTATCATCCGAGGGCAAAGAGGGCATGGACTGATCTGCTGAAGGCTGAGCATGCGCTGGTGACGAGCAATTACATTCTGGTGGAAACTTTCGCGCTTTTGCAAAATCGCCTCGGCATGGAAGCGATACGAGCATTTCATGATGATATTCTCCCGCTGATCCACATTGAGTTTGTTGGCTCGGGAACGCATCGATCCGGGGTCGCGGCACTTCTGTCTGCATCAAGAAGAGATCTTAGCCTGGTGGATTGCGTGAGTTTCGAGGTAATGCGCACCTCGGGGATCAACACCGTCTTTGTTTTTGATAAGCATTTTAAAGAGCAAGGGTTCACGCTTATAGCCTGAGTCTCGTTACCCCTGCCGGATCAGACTGCTTCGAGATGACGTATGCCACTGCGATTTCCCCTTTCACCCGGTCCGTCACGCCGACGACGGCGGCAAGACTGACCTTCGGATGCTTTACCAGTACCACTTCCACCTCGGCGGGATAAATGTTCGCGCCGCCTGTGATGATCATATCCTTGGCGCGGTCCAGTATCCGGAGGAAGCCTTCCTCCAACACGCCGATGTCTCCGGTGTGAAACCAGCCGTCCGGCAGAGACTGATTGTCCACTTGTCCGCCCCGCCAGTAGCCGCGGATAACGGTCAAGCCCCTCACCGCACGGCATTGCGCCGCCGCAGACCTATCCCATGGTGCGCGGCCGCTATGTGGCGGTGAACGGCGTGCCGAGTTCGTCGCGCTGGGCCTGCTGGCGGCGGCCGGCGCCACTGCGATCGGTTTTCTGATCGCCCGGCAGGTGTTTGAATTGACGCCCCAGGTCAATCACTGGGTCTGGCTGGCGGGACCGCTGCTCGGCGTTGTCTGCGTGGCGGTAAACGTGATTGCCGGCGCACGCGCTGCGCTCAATCAGCCGCCGCTGATTGCGCTGCGTGAAGTGTGAGTCCGCCCGCAGCAGGGTAGAATAGCGCTGCCTGACTTTCGTCGCCGCATGTCCGAAGCCGCACTCATCCTGGTCCTGATTGCCGTTGCGCTCATCGCGTGGCTCGCGGTTCGCGCGTGGGCGCTGCAGCGCCGTTTCGACGAACTGCCGGCGGTGCTGGAGCAGCAGCACCGCGCCATGCTCGGCGACCTGCATACGGGGCTCGCGCAGCAGGGCGACCGCCTCGGGGGACACCTCACCGAATCGAGCGAGCGGCTGCGCGCCGTGGTCGCGGAGGAGTTGAAGCAGACTCGTGACACTTTGCACGCGCTGCAGCTTGCCCTGTCCGAAAGTCTTGGGCAAAGCCGCGAGGCGATGTCGGAAAAACTGGCCGCAACCACGCAGGCGCTGACGGGCAAGATCGAGGAGCGCCTGGAGCAGATCTCCGGCCGCGTCAGCGAGCGCCTGGACGAGGGTTTCAAGAAAACCAACGAGACCTTTACCAACGTGATGACGCGGCTCGCCACCATCGATGAGGCGCAAAAAAAGATCGAAACTCTGACGGGCAGCGTCGTCAGCCTGCAGGAACTGCTCGGCGACAAGCGCTCGCGCGGCGCATTCGGTGAAGTGCAGCTCGAGGCGCTGGTGCGCAACATGCTGCCGCCGCAAGCCTATGCCATGCAGGCGACGCTGCCGAACGGCAGCCGCGTCGATTGTTTGCTCACGCTGCCGGAGCCGACCGGCAATGTCGCGGTCGATTCCAAGTTTCCGCTCGAGAATTATCATCGCATGCTGGACAATGCGCTGTCCGACGCCGAGCGCGCGCAGGCGCAGCGTCAGTTCAAGGCCGACGTCAGAAAGCACATCGAGGATATCGCGGCCAAATACATCGTTCCCGGCGCGACTTCGG
>Ga0326597_10014700_pt1 | contig 10256 bp, 11 predicted proteins | sample RVTome_12_FD_203789 | JGI IMG/M metagenome (GOLD analysis project Ga0326597, IMG submission 203789) | Soil microbial communities from uranium-contaminated site in the Upper Colorado River Basin, Wyoming, United States - RVT100D185 | ecosystem: Environmental > Terrestrial > Soil > Contaminated >...
TCTGGTCGTAGCCTGCGGTGGAGGTGCGGCCACAACGACGACGACTGTTGAAATCACTACCACCGTTACGAACGCTCCCACCAGCACCACCGCTCGCTCGAATGAAGCCGTGACTCTCGAGGTGCCGGCCGAGGTAGGAGCCGGGACCGAGTTCGCAGTCACGTGGACCGGTCCCAACAATAAGGGTGATTACGTCACGATCGTCCCGATTGCGGCAGAGGAAGGGTTCTACGAGTCGTATTTCGACACGGCCCGTGGAGCCACAGGCACACTGCTGGCTCCCACCACCACCGGTGAATACGAAGTGCGCTACGTCGATGGCGAGTCCGACGCAACGGTTCATCAGGTGACCATCACGGTCTTGCCGTTCTTGGTCGAATTGACTCCACCCGAGACCGTTGAAGGTGGGAGCGAATTCGAAGTGGCATGGTCGGGTCCCGATGGCCCCAGCGACTACGTGACCGTCGTCCCGGTCGGATCTCCCGAAGGCTTCTACGAGTCCTACTTCTATACCGAGCCTGGGAGCCCAGGGATCCTGGTTGCTCCCGTTGTCGTCGACACCTACGAAATTCGATATGTGACCGGTCAAGGGGAAACACTCGGCTCCGTCGAGATCTCGGTCACTCAGTTCGTGGTCACCCTCGATGCCCCCGCCGGGGTCGAGGCGGGAGAGAGCTTCGAGGTCACCTGGACAGGACCAGATGGGCCGGGCGACTACATCACCATCGCCCCCGCAGGATCGGTGGTAGGTACCTATCTCGACTACAAGTACGTGAACAGCGGAAACCCGCTCTCGCTGACCGCCCCCGACGACCCGGGCGACTACGAGATCCGGTATGTGTCTGAGCGGGTGCCGGATCTGATCTTCGAGGCGATCCCGCTCGTCGTCGGGTAGACGCCTCAACTTAGAATCGGCCTCCCGGTCGCCTCAGGCGACGCTATATGGAGGCGTCGATTGGCCGTTGAACCGATCGAGATCGTCCTACTGCGCCAGTGGGCGAGTTACATCGCCGCCCCCACTTGGATCACCGATAGCGAGGGGCGCCTGCTCTATTACAACGAGTCGCTCGAGCCGATAATCGGACTGCGCTTCGAAGAGGCTGGCGAACTACCGGCCGAGGACCTGGCCGACCGCTTCGCCATGACCGAGGTGGACGGCACCCCCATCTCCAACCACGACCGTCCGCTCATCATCGCTCTCACCAAACAGATGCCCGCCCATCGCCGGATCGGCCTCCGCAACAGTGACCAGACGATGCGCGAACTGGAAGTCACCGCCATCCCGATCCTCAGCACCGGCGACCGCCATCTGGGGGCGATGGCCACCATATGGGACCCCAACTATCAACCCGACCCAAAGGGGCACATCGCCAAGCTGAGAAGGGGCCAATATCCGATCGAGTTGATCCTCACCCGCCACTGGGTCTCATATCTGGCGGTACCGATCTGGGTGACCGACCTGGCCGGCAAATTGGTGTACAGCAACCAACTGGCCGAGGCCCTCACCGGGGCTCGATACGAGGCAGGGGACTTTCCGGCGGCAGTCCACGCTGACCTTTTCAAGGTGTGCGATCTCGACGGCTCACCGATTCCCAATGAGGACATGCCGTTAACAATCGCACTGACCAGGCGGGTTGCCTCTCACAGGCCGTTGCGATTCCGTGGCCTCGATGGGACCTGGCGCACCATTGAAGTCACTGCGCTTCCGTTGCTAGGTCAGGGCGAGCGGCTGCTCGGCTCGGTGGCCATGTTCTGGGAGATCGACCCGTGAGAATCACTCTCTGCGGTACCCGCGGTTCGGTGGGGAGAGCCGGCGGAAGAACGGTCCGCTACGGCGGCGACACCTCCTCGGTGGCGGTGCAGGGACAGAGTGGCGACTTGCTGATCCTCGACGCCGGGTCGGGCATCGCCAATGCCCACGATCTCATCGACCCCGGAGTTGACCGCATCGACATCCTTCTGACCCATCTGCACATGGACCACATCCAGGGTCTCGGGTTCTTTCGTCCTCTCTACAACCCCGCGATCGAAACCCACATCTGGGGCCCGGTCTCCACCACGGCAGGTCTCGCCACTCGGTTGAGCCGGTACCTTTCCCCGCCACTGTTCCCAGTCCGCCTCCGCGACCTTGCATCGGTTTACCTCCACGATGTTCACCCCGGTCTGTTTGAGGTTCCGGGATTCTCCGTGAGCGCCGATCTGGTCATCCACCCGGGGCCTACCCTGGGCTACCGGGTGGAGGAGAACGGACACAGCCTCGCCTACCTGCCCGATCACGAACCAGCCTTGGGTTCACCCAACCTGGCCGAGCCCAATTGGTTGTCGGGGTATTCGATCATCGCGGACGTTGACCTGCTGATCCACGACGCCCAGTACTTCGACGACGAGTATCGGGCCAAGATTGGTTGGGGGCACAGCAGTCACCGGCAAACCATCGCTGTGGCTCGGATGGCCCGGGTTCGAACCCTGGTGACTTTTCACCATGACCCCGAGCACAGCGACGAGGAACTCGACCGGCTCCACGATCAGATGCGGGCTGACGACCCCGAACTCAATATCGTGGCCGGGTTAGCCGGAGCGGTCCTGGAGGTCTGAAAGGACCGAGACGAAGTTGCCGGCCGGGTCTTTGAACCAGGCGATGGCGGGTCCCTGGTCGTCGCGATGGATGCCCCTGTCATCGGCACCCTCGTATCGCTCAAACATGACACCCTTGGCGGCGAGGGCATCGACCGCCCTCTCGAGGTCGTTCACAGTGAAGTTGAGCACCGTGTAAGTAGCTGGCACGTGATCTTCTTTGGGGTAAATGAAGACACGGTGGCCGTTGGCGAAGTGAAGAGCGAGGCCCATCATCTCATCACTCACCTTGATCCCAAGGTCGTCGCCGTAGAACTTCTTGGCGGCGGCGATGTCGTTGGTGGAGAAGCTGCTGAACGCAGCGACGTCTCCGAACATACAAGATCCTTTCGATCGTCTCCTTCAAGGTATCGGCGCTGCACCGCTAAGCGACTCGATCGCGTACCGGAGATAGACGGTTCCGTTGCGGAAGGGGTGCTCGTCCATGAGCTCGAGGTTGACGAAGACAACATCGGGAAACGCCCTTTTGCCTCCGCCCACCAAAACTGGCGTCACGAAGAGGTGGCACTCGTCGACCAGGCCCGCGGTAATGGCGGCGGCAGCGAGACCGGGACCGCCCACCGAGAGGTCAGCGTTGGCAGTCGTCTTCAGCCGTCGAACCGTCTCGGGTTCGAAGGTCCGCTCGATTCTTGTGCGATGACTCGAAACGCTCTCCAGAGTCGTCGAGTAGACAACCTTGTCGGCCCCTTGCCAGATCGCAGCGAAGTCATGCTCGAGGGGGTGATCGGCGAGGGTGTCGGCGGTTTCCCAGTAGACCATCGTCTCGTACATTCGACGCCCATAGAGGTAGGTTCCGACCGGGCGCTCAAGGTCGTTGACAAAGGCGTGCACCTCCTCGTCAGGCTCGGCCCAATCGAAGCGTCCTGCCTCGTCTTCGATGTAGCCGTCGAGGGAGGTAATAACCCCATAGATCAGCTTCGCCATCAGCGCCAGCTGATCGGGACCACAGCGACGGGCTTGGCCACGCCCTTCAGGGTTGCCTCCCGGGCTTCACCCACGTCTACCTGTCCGGCTTCGGCAACTGTCTCGGCGCTAGCCACGATTTCTTCGCCGCCCGCCAGGGCCGAGACCCGGGCGGCGATGTGGACGCCGACCCCGCTGTAATCGGAACCGACCTGGTTGGCCTCAGCGGTGTGAAGACCGATCCGGACCATGGGTGCGAAGCCCGTGCTGATGCGATGGTCGCGCAGTCGCCGCTGAATGCTGATGGCGCATTCGATCGCCTGCTGTGCCGACTCGAAGGCGACGAAAAAGCCATCACCGGTGGAGTTGGCGACCTCTCCTCCTTTGCGGCTGAATTCGTTTCGGAGAGTTTCGTCGTGCCAACGAAGCAATTGGTCCCATGCCTGGTCACCGAGCATTTCGGCCAAGTTGGTGGAGCCGACGATGTCGGTGAACATGAAGGTCTTGCGAGTCGTGGCCGGTCCCTCACGGCGGTCGGCTGCGGCCTGCACCTCGCGCCGCACTGCCTCGAGGTCGCGTTTGGCTCCGAGGGTGGTCAAGTCGCTGAGCGCAGCCTCTAGTTCCAGATCTGCCTCGTCGACCTCGTGTAGCGAACGCAGCGCCTGCGAAAGAAGCCACCGCGAAATGGCGGTCTCGTAGGGGGCGGGAACCCGACTCCACATGTCGATGGCGCGGCGAAGGCGGGGACTAGCTTGAGCTGCTTGGTTGTCTGCTACCAGCAACCGCCCCCAGCCCAGCTCGCGTTCGGCCTGCATGGCATTGGAGTCATATGTCTCGACGAGGGTGGTCAGCTGTTCAGCGGCGGTGCGTGCTGCTCCCAGCTCTCCGGCGGCGACAGCGATCTCGATGAAGGCGGGCAGGAGGCGGACGGTCATCCAGGAGTCGGCCGCCTTCTCCTCGAGGGCGGACTTGATCCCGCCGAAGGCCGTCCGGAGATTTCCTTTGGCAAGACGAATCAGCGAAAGCACAGGTTGGGGGTAATGGCCGAGACGATGAGATTCCTTCAGAGCCTCCTCGGCCGTGTCCAGATCGCCCCGCCGCAACCGCAGCTGGGCGAGGGCGTAAAACCCGTCGGCCATGGGCGGGGTGGCGTTGAATGCAGCCAGTTCGCGGGTGGCCTTGAGCAGTTCTTCCTCCGCCCGTTCCCAAGCTCCGCCCTGAGCGACGATCTCTGCGCGGTGGACCCGACAGATCCCCGGGAACCCTGAAATCGACTGCTTCTCGCACCATCGTTCGGTGGCCTCGGTCCACTCACCGGCCCGCTGGTAGTCCGCCAGGTCCCGACAGACCGAGATCACCTCGCAGTAGGTGACCCCGGTGATGAAAGGCGACAGCTCGCCGTTGAGGGCGGCGACCGTCGCTTCCTCCAACCGGCCGAAGCCTTCCTCCACCTCGCCGCCGGCGATCTTGACCGACCCGAGCCGGATCAATCCAAGAGCCTCGAGATCGGCGTCACCCGTCTGATTGCCGATCCGGATTGCGGATTCGGCCAATTGGCGAGCCCCCTCCAGGTCACCGGCGGCACGGGCCATCGAGGAGTGGGCCAAGGCGAGATGACCATGGGCGTAGCTCTCGGGCTCCCCTTCCAACAGTCGCTCTCCACGTCGAAGCCACGCAGCGCCGATCGAACCTTTGCCCTTGAAGATGTACTCCCGGCACAAGTCGATAGCCACATACGCCGCCCGCACCCGGTCACCGGTGGCGAGGTGTGCCTTGAAAGCACGCTCCTTCGACTCGATGACGAGGTCGGACTGCCCTGCGAAGAAAGCGGCGTCACCTTGTAGCTCGAGGTCGGCCCCCGACAGGTCCTGACGAGCGTCGGCCTCGTGGAAGAAGTCGAGCGCCTCCTGCCAGGCATGGCGTTCGATGGCCTCGCGGGCGGTTATCAACAAGTCGGCTGTTGCAGTGTCCACCAGATCCCCTTCGCAGGGGATTCTGACAGATTGAGCCAAAGCACGAACCCTGGGTTCCACAGTCCGCTAGCGGACGCCTGAACCCTGGGTTCGCGGATGGGTTACTTGCTGGCCGCCTTCTTGTAGAGCCGCACCGAGAGGGGGACGAATATCGCCAGGATGACTACCGCCCAGATGAGGGTGTAGATCTCCGGGTTCTGCATCGACCACGCTTCGGAGGGTGGCGCCAACTTGTTGACGTTTCCGAACAAGTTTCGGGCCGCCTGGGTCACCGCCGACACCGGGTTCCATTCGGCAAAGATCCGCAACGGTGTTGGCAGATTCTCGCTAGGCACAAAGGCGTTCGATACGAACGTCAGAGGCATGATCACCATGAACGACGCGTTGTTGACTACTTCCGGGCTCGGCACCAGCAGGCCCACACTCGCCATCACCCACGAGAACGCGTACGAGAACAGCAACAGGAGGCCGAAACCCGCCAACGCCTCCCACACCGAAGTGCGGATCCGCCATCCGACCAGCAACCCGGTGAGGGCCATGATGGTGATCGACAGCAGGTTGTAGATGATGTCGCTCGAAGTCCGTCCTACCAACACCGCCGAGCGTGACATCGGCAGGGAGCGGAAGCGATCGATGATTCCCTTCTGCATGTCCTCGGCCAGACCAGCGCCTGTGTAGGTAGCGCCAAACACCACCGTCTGGGCGAAGATCCCGGCGATGAGGAATTCGCGGTAGTTCACCCCCGGCACCTCAATCGATCCGCCGAAGACGTAGGCGAACAGCAGCACGAACATGATCGGGGACATGAGCACCCAGATCAGGAGTTCGGGTACCCGCTTGATTTTGATGAGGTTGCGCTGGGCGACGGCGAGACCGTCGGCCGCGACCCACATGAGTTGAGACATCAGGCAATCTCCTTCAGTTTCTCGGCCTGGCCGTTGGCTTCGACCGTGGTGTGACCGGTAAGGGTGAGGAACACGTCATCGAGGGTGGGACGACGGAGTCCAACATCGAGCACTGTCACCGAGCTGGTGTCGAGGCCACGCAAGACCTCCATCAACACCCCGCTACCTCCCGAGACAGGCGCCGTGAGGGTGCGATTCTGCACGTCCACCACGATCTCTCCCACCGCAAACATGCTCAGCGTTTCCCGGGCGACCGAGAGATGGGCCGTCGACTCGACCACCAGCTCGACCCGCTCTCCGCCGATCTGTCGCTTGAGATGATCGGCAGTGCCGTGGGCGATCGCTTTGCCATGGTCGATGACGACGATGTTGTCGGCGAGGCGGTCGGCCTCTTCGAGGTATTGAGTGGTGAGGAGGAGGGTGGTTCCCTCCGCCACCATCTGGCGGATGACCTCCCACATATCGGCCCGACCACGCGGGTCGAGACCGGTGGTGGGCTCGTCGAGAAAGAGGACGGATGGTTCGGCAACTAAAGCTCCGGCCAGGTCGAGTCGACGGCGCATACCGCCGGAGTAGGTCTTGACCGGGCGATCGGCAGCTTCGTCCAGACCGAACCGCTCCAACAACTCGCGAGCTCGCACCCGAGCCTTGAGACGTCCGAGCCGGTAAAGCTTGCCAAAGAGATAGAGGTTCTCGAACCCGGTCAGGTGTTCGTCGACGGCGGCATATTGACCAGACAGCCCGATCCGCGCCCGGACCTCGTTGGGATTGGCGGCGACGTCGATCCCGGCGACGGTGGCATGACCGGCGTCGGCCTTCAACAGAGTGGTGAGAATCCGGACGGCTGTGGTCTTGCCGGCGCCGTTGGGGCCGAGCAAACCGAGCACGTGTCCCTCCGGAACGCTGAGGTCGAGACCGTCAAGTGCCTTCACCTCCTTGTAGTGCTTGACGAGCCCTTCGGCCCGTATCACCTCGTTCATATCGTCTCCTTTCCATATTCCATCAGCTTCATCGTATCGAAGATTCATGCCAGTTTCTGACCGGAATCGGTAAGATCATAATTCTCATGGCCGCTACCACCACCCGGGCTCTGCGCCTCTTGTCGCTACTGCAGGCCCGGCGCACCTGGACAGGTCAGGAACTGATGAAGCGTCTCGAAGTGAGCGAGCGAACCCTGCGCCGTGACATCGATGGCCTCCGCCAATTGGGCTACCCGGTCCACGCCACCACGGGTCCGGCCGGTGGATACCAACTCGAGGCCGGGGCCGACATCCCTCCCCTCTTGCTCGACGATGACGAGGCGGTGGCCATCGCCATGGGGCTCTTGACGGCCGCCGGTGGCACCATCACCGGGATCGAAGAAACCTCGGTGAGGGCTCTGGCCAAACTCGAAAAGGTGCTGCCACCCCGGATCCGCAAACGGGTCAGCATGTTGCAGACCGCGGTGGTTCCGATCATCCGTGCCTGGGTGACCGTCGACGCGGAGATCCTGACGATCGTGGCCGCGGCGTGCCGCGATCGGGAACGTCTCCGCTTCGAGTATCGGGCTCGGGAAGGCGCGGTCACCGAGCGTCATGTCGAGCCGCATCAATTGGTTTCTCTCCATCAACGTTGGTATCTCCTCGCCTTCGATCGCGACCGCGACGACTGGCGGACCTTCCGACTCGATCGGCTGGTGGCGCCCCGGGCGACCCGCTTCACCTTCACCCCTCGGGCCATCCCCGGTGGTGACGCCGCCGAATACGTTATGAGATCACTTCGTTCGAGGCCGATGAATTTCCAGGTGTCGGTGATCCTCGAGGCTGCCGCAGAGACCATCCTCGGTCGGTGCCGACCCGGTGAAGCCGAGGTCGAGCCTATCGGAAAGAACCGCTGCCGGCTGCGTACCCAGGGCGACTATCTCGAGTGGCTGGCATTCATGATCATCTTCTTCAACGTCGGCTTCGAGGTAGAGGAGCCTCCCGAATTGATTCGATATCTGACCGAACTGTCGGGTCGGCTCGCCAAAACCGTCAGTCCGACTTCCTGACGGGTTTGCTCCTCTGGGCGATCCGCTTGAGGGCGGCTTCCCAGCCAGCGTCGAAGGACAACCCGGGCTCATCGAGATCGATCACAACCGGGGCGTGATCGGACGGAGTAGGTGGCCCCTTGCGAGCTTCTCGATCGATCTCCGCCCACACCGTCCTGGCGGCGACGGGGGACGAGACGTAGAGGAGGTCGATCCTCATCCCTTTGTTCTTGTGGAACATGCCGGCCCGATAGTCCCACCACGTGAAGCGGCCGCTCCCCTGGTGGTGGAGCCGGAAGGCGTCGACCAGACCCCAGTCCCGCAGTCGGGCGAGGGCGGCCCGTTCCGGTGCTGAGACATGGGTGCCGCCATGGGCAGCAGCTGCATCCCACACATCGGCGTCCGAAGGAGTGGCGTTGAGGTCACCGCCAAGGACTATGGATTCGTCGGGAGAGCGAGTCTCGACCAGCCAACGGTGGACTCGTTCGAACCAGCGGAGCTTGCCCTCGTAGAAAGGCGAACCGACCGCGCGACCGTTGGGGGCGTAAAGGCATGCCAAACGGATTCCTCCGCAAACCGCGCTGAGCATCCGGGCTTCGTCGAAAGGGTCAAAGTCGTCTTCGGCCACAGACTGAGCCGACCCCATCCGGCTGTCCCGAACCGGGCCATCGTCGAAGTTGGTGACGACATCGGCGATACCGACCTTGCTGGCGATGGCTACCCCGTTCCACCGGCCCTCCCCATGATGAACGACCTCGTAACCGGCTATCTGAAAAGGAAGGACCGGCACCCCTTCGTCGGCGACCTTGGTTTCCTGCATCAAAAGCACATCGGGAGCGGCTCGGGTCAACCATTGCTCCACGGCAGGAATTCGCGCCTTGAGCGAGTTGACGTTCCAGGTGGCGATCCGCACGGCGGGTGATCTATCTGCTTGGTGTTTGCTGGCGGCGATCCTTCCAGCGAGCGAGGAGGAGGGTGGCGAGCCCGAGCAGGATCTCGTCGATGAAAGGGATGAGGTCGGGGACGATCAGGTCGAGGACGAAAAGCCCGCCGGTGATCAGGAGGAGGGTGGGGAACCGGCGCCGCCGGGCCCAACCAAGAAAGCCCCCCACCGCCGCCCGCTGAGGTGTGGTCACTGCCTCACGGTAGGCCGGCCGGCATTGCTATGCCCCCCTCCCGGCTTCGCCGACTTTCCCCCCAACGGTCGCTTCACTCACTGGGGGGAGAACCCGCGTATCACCTGGTCGACCCATACCTTGACTTCAGCCAGGCCATCAACAACCAGGTCGGCCTCAGGCATCACCTGTCGCCTTTGCTCCAGGTACACCGGCCGCAACACCGTTTCGTAGATATCGAGCAAGACCGTGATTTCATCGATGGAAGTGTCCTCTCCCAACCGTCGCCGCACCCAACGCGCCAGGGCAACTTCCAGTGGCGTGTCGATGAACACCAGGAAGTCGATAAAACGGCCGGTGGCAGTGTGGGCTCGACCGAGCGGCGCCTCGAAAACGACGGGAACCCTTCGCTCTCGCAGCGAGGCGAGCTCGGCTTCGAGCGAGTCCGACTTCCATTCGTTGAAGTCGGCACCCTCAGACAACCATTGCAGAGGATTGCTTGGCATCGTGACGGGATGGTCGTCAAAGAACACTGTCACGGCGCCGTCGATGCGCTCGCCAAGCGCACGCACGAGTGTCGACTTGCCGCCGCCGGCGGCGGCACTGACTCCGATCGATAGTGGCATTGACTTACTCATCGGCGTCGAAGTCTCTCACCAGCGCCTTGGGCGCCTGGATCCGCCAGGCCTCGGTGATCAACTCTGTCAGGAGGTCTCGG
>Ga0326597_10014701_pt1 | contig 10255 bp, 12 predicted proteins | sample RVTome_12_FD_203789 | JGI IMG/M metagenome (GOLD analysis project Ga0326597, IMG submission 203789) | Soil microbial communities from uranium-contaminated site in the Upper Colorado River Basin, Wyoming, United States - RVT100D185 | ecosystem: Environmental > Terrestrial > Soil > Contaminated >...
GACGTTGACTCCAAGGTCCTCCAGGCGACTACGGGCGGCGGCGGCCTTCCCCGATGCCACTGCGTGTGACTCACCTTCGGTCCATGCGCCGAGATGACTCACCGGGGTCGCCGGGACCAGGAGCACGAACTCGGCCTGAGAGTCCCGAGCCGCGGCAGCCCGTACCACCTCTACGAACTCCTCGGACTCTGATGTCTGGTGGGCAACAGCAAGGAACCGAGCCACACGCGATCACCTCGATGCGTGGCGGCGACCCGTCGCACCGTTGGTGCCGGTCGTAACCAAGATCTGACCGGAGTGTACCCAAGGTGCCGGAGTCCGGTTTGAGATCAGCCGAGGCTCTCGTGGACGGAGGCTGAACGCCCGGTTGTCTAGGGGGATTGGCCTTGGGTGATGTTGCCCGTCGACTGGATTTCGCAAATGACACGAATGCCGGCAGTGCTCATGCCGGCATCGCCATCGTACCCTGCTACTCGGTCGCCATCCCGGCGAAGAAATCGATGATGGCAGCCGTGTCATCGGAGAATGCCCACCGCTCGCTTATCTTCCCGTCTGTCACATGGGCAATCTCGGCTGTGCGATAGGTGAATTCCTGATCACCGGCGCGAACCGTGGCTGTCACGAGCCCGACGACGTGATCGTCACTGGCGGTCACATCGTGGAGATCGAGGTCGAAATCGATCCCCTCGAGCATGGACATCGATTCCATCAACTTGTCCTTGCCACGGATGGGCTCGGCCGAACCGATCTGCCACCAGACGACGTCGTCGGCGACGAAGTCGGCTGCGGACCCATCGTCACTCACAAGTGCCTCAAACGCTTTGCGATATACGGTCGCATTGGGATGCTCGCTCACGAGGTCCTCCTTTGAAGCCCCGAATCTACACCACGCCTTGGGCGAGGGTGACGGGCAGGTCGAACCGGAATCAGCCTAATGAGCGTCAGTCGTCGGATTCGATGCCGAGCTCGACGAATATCCGCTGTCGCTCGGTGTTGTAATGCGCGGAGCTGATCTGATTGGTCTCATGTAGCTCGCTGAGCTGCGCGAACTCTTCCATGAGTGCTTGTTCATCCGTGGCGTCCTCGGCGGCGCCTTCGGACTGCTTCGCCTGTCGACGGTCCAGCTTGGCCTCTCGTTTCTCCTGCCGGGCCTTCTCGCGAGCCCGCTTCAGAGCGGCTTCGCGTCCACGCTTAGCCACGGTTCGAGCCAGTCAGCTGGGCCAAGACCTGTTCTTGGCAACGAGCAATGGCGTCGGGAAACGGCCCCGACGCCACAATGCTCGCACAATTGATTGGTCGCCCGATCAGCGTGAACGCGGCTTGGCGATGTTTACTTTCAGCGAACGACCGTTGACGTCCCTGCCATCGAGAGCGGAGATCGCCTTCTGGGCGGCCTCGCTCGATCCCATCTCGACGAAACCGAACCCGCGCGAGCGGCCGGTCTCCCGATCTGTGATTACTTGAGCGTCGGTCACTTCCCCATACTGGGAAAAAAGGGACTGAAGCTCGCTCGTGTTCGTCTGGAACGTGAGGTTGCCAACGTAGAGGTTGGTGGACATTGTTCTGCTCCTTGGAGCTCTGCACCGTCATTTGACAAGACACCAAGCAGACCAGACATCTCGACCTCAGCTGATCACAGAGAGGGGGAGGGGTCTTGTCGCGACATCCGACGGGCGAAAGAAGCAAGCAAGGCGTTAGCGCACCTTTGCGCTAGTCACAGTGTAACTCATGTGCGTCCTATCGGGTCAATCGGCCGAGACAATCGAATCTCGGGGGCGAGCTCGTACCAGACGACACCGAGCACTCGCCTGTCTCGACCGTCGGCGGGTAGGCTCTCCGCGGCCTAACGACCGAGAGCAACATGACCCACAATCGCATCCTCTGGGTTCTGCAATGGGTGTTCGGGATCTACTTCATCGGCGTGGGGATGACCCACCTGGTCGTCCCTGAGGGTTTGCCCGATACGCTTTCCTGGTTATACGACCTCGGCGATGCGCAACACCTCTTCGCCGGCGTGGCCGAGATCCTCGGGGGACTGGGGTTGATCCTCCCCAGCGTCACTCGGATTCGCCCCGAGCTCACACCACTCGCGGGCATCGGCTTGATCGTGGTGATGATCGCCGCCGCCGTGTGGCACATAGGGCGTGACGAGCTGTCCAACGTGGGGATCAACCTGCTCAATGCGGCGGTACTCGCCTATATCGCGTACGGGCGGTGGAGGCTCGTACCGGTCACCCGTTGACCGTTGGACGGCCTACAGACCGCTGACCGCTGCGACCACCTCTTCAGCCGTCAGACCGGCGAGGTCCAACATGACGTCGGGTGTCACCCCGCCGCCACCAAAGTCGAGACCGCCCGGCGTCAGCCACCGCGCGATCGTCAGTCGCATGGCGCCACCGTTGGAGAGCGTGAACCGCTGCTGCACCGTGTTCTTGCCGAACGTGTTCTCACCGACCACAGTCACCCGGCCTCGCTCCTGAAGGGTGGCTGAGACCACCTCGGACGCCGAGGCGCTCCCCTTGTTGACGACGAAGATGACGTTCATGCCATCGGGGACGATGGCCGAGCCGCTCACGGGATAGCTGATTCTCTCGTCAGGGCCCTGTGTGACCACGACATCGCCTTCACCGACGAAAACCGACGTCACATCGATGGCCGTGTCCAAGAACCCGCCAGGGTTGTCTCGAAGATCGATCACCAGCTCGCTGACACCGGCGGACAGGACATCGACGATCGCAGTCTCGAACTGACCCCCAGCGGTCCCGGTGAAACTATTGAGACGCACGTACCCGACGTCCCCAATGATGTCCTGCTCGATGACGGGAATGGCCACGGCTGCCCGGGTGATGGTGACGTCGAACTCGATGCCGTCACGCTCGATGGTGAGTGTCACCTCAGTCCCGGCCGGCCCGCGGACCGATGAGGTGACCTCGTCCACCGACCACCCGAGGATCGACTCCCCATCGACTCCGACGATGACGTCGTCGCGTTGCAGCCCGACGCCCTCGGCAGGTGATCCGCCGATGGTGGAGACGACGAGTATCCGGCACGTTTCCGAGATCGCCGAGCATTGCTTGTCATCTCCGGGGATCGTCTGGTCTTCGGGTGACACCAATGCGCCGATGCCCTGGATCTCTCCCTCTTGCTCCTCACGAAGCAGGGTGAGCGCTTCGGCGTCCAGGTATCCGGAGTTCGGGTCGAGCGCGAATGCGGCGAAACCGTTGACGATCGCCACGGCGGCTTCTTCGCTGTCATCGGCCTCTCCGGCCGCCACCTCGCACAGCGGGCCGAATTCGTCGGTCGGTATGGCGCATACCAGCGGCTCACCCGAGGCGGCGCCGTCCAGTGCCGACAAGCCTTGTGATGCCGCATCTACGAGAGTGGCGTCGTCGACATCGTCGACGTAGCGGATTTTGATCAGGTCGTAGATCTCGCAGACGATTGCCACCTCCGTCGGAGCGTCCTCGCAGCCGACCAGACTCAGCTCCCGTTCGGTGCCCACGAGCGAGGTACTGCTTCCGGCCAGGGTGGAGGAGGACGAGGCGGTGGCGGTCTCCGTGGTGCTCGTACTGATTGCGGTCTCGCCATTGGTGCATGCCGCGAGAAGGAGGCAGAGGCCCGCCAGGGCGGAGACGTATTTGGTTCGGGTCATGGAAGGGTTTCCAGCGCCAGTTCTACGATCACTTCGACGGTGGCACCAGCCGGCCAGGCCACCTGGTGGTCCGGTGATAGACCACCACTTCCGGCCGTGGCACCACCTGGTGTCGACCAGCGGGCCACGGCCACATGGAACTCGCCGCCGTTGCGCAGGGTGAAGGGTATCTGCACGGCATCCTTACCAAACGTGTCGGTCCCGACGACCACGGCATCACGCCGGTCACGCAGGGCACCCGTGAGGATCTCGGCAGCCGAAGCCGTCCCTTGGTTCACCAGCACCACCAAACGTTGACTCGTGGCGAGACCACCTGCCGTTGCCTGGTATTCGAAATGCTCGTCAGGCGCGTCGCTGATCATCACCACGCCACCGCTGATGAATTGATCGGCCACGTCGACAACGACATCGATGAAGCCGCCCGGGTTATCCCTCAGATCGACGACGATGGTGCCCGGATCGGCTCCAGCGAGCTCGTCGAGGGCGCTGGAGACGAGGCCGGGGATATCGAATTCGAAGTCGGGTATCCGGATGTAGCCGACATTCGAGCCGAGCAGCTCGATCTGGACCGTCGGGACCGACAGCTCGGAGCGCTCGATGGTGAAATCGATGCTCTCGCCGCCGCGCTCCACGGTGATAGCAACTGTCCCTGCCTCATCTCCCGCGATCAGCGCCACCACCGACGCGAAGCCCCTTCCATCGACCGGCTGATCATCGACGCTGATGACGATGTCACCCGGGGCGAGACCTGCTTCGAAGCCCGGGTTGTCCTCCAGCACGGCCACCACCTCGAGCCGGCAAGGAGAGGTGATCTGTGTGCATTTCGATCCGGCCGCATCACGAGCGTCGAGGAGCACGCCGATCCCCCCGACGATCCCGTTGAGACGAAACGAGCCAACCTGCTCGGGTGGCAGGTAGTAGGTGAACGGGTCCAGCCCCAGATCGATCATGTGGGCCATGGCGGCCTCGACGGCCTGGCCGACCGGTATGTGGTCGGCGAGAACCCGCTCGGCCACCGCGTGGCACAGGTCCGTGAAGGCCTCATCGGGAATGGCGCAGAACAGCGTGCGTGGCGGGTCCTCAGTATCGAGGGTTGTGAAGTCGGTCAGACCTCTGACCGCCAGGTCGGCGAGGGGGACGGGATCGACCGGGGCATCGACGTACCACGTCTCCAAGAGGTCGTAGATCTCACAGAGAGGGGCAAAGGTGACCGGAGGGCTGGAGCAATCCTGGATCTCCACTTCCTGGACCGGGATCGTGGTGGTGAGGCTCGGCAAGGGGCCCTGGTCGGTCGAGGTGGAGGTGCTGGTGACGGTCTCGCTCCGGGCACAGGCCGAGAAGATGAGCAGTGCGGCTACCAGGATCCGAGTCATCGAAGTCATTATGCGGAATAGTCGGCAATTACCGTCGACCACGTGAGTGTTCGCATCGTCCTCAGGTCTCCGTTTGGGGAGCGGTCTGTGCGCGACATCGTGGACGGCCGGTGGGCGGAGCCATCGGGTGAGGTGGAGACAACCATCGGTGACGGATCATGGGCTCTTCCCGGGTTGGCAGACGCGCATGCTCATCTCGCCGCCGAAGAGCTGACCTTCCAGCCCGGAGTGTTCGAGGATGCCTTGCGGCGAGCCAGGGCATCGCTGGGCGCGGGAGTGACGCTGATCCTCGACAAGGGATGGTCCGATGACGTCACCATCCAGGTGATCGACGCGCTCGGGCCCGATCAACGCCCGGAGATAGAGGCCGCCGCTCGTCTCTTGACCGCACCAGGCGGCTATTACCCGGACTTCGCCCACGAGATCGATCCGTCGGACATCGGAGAGGCCGTTGCCGAGGAGGCCAAGGCAGGCGCCGGTTGGGTCAAGCTGGTCGGTGACTGGCCACGCCGCGGTGTGGGTCCCGTGTCCAACTTCAGCGAGACGGAGCTGCGACGAGCAGTCGAAGTGGCCGAGTCGGTCGGCGCCAAGGTCGCGATTCACACAATGGCGCGGGAAGTGCCTTCGATGGCAGTGGCCGCAGGAGCCCACTCCATCGAGCACGGTCTGTTCCTCACCGAATCCGACATCGGCGCACTCGGGGCGAGGGGAGGGATGTGGGTCCCCACGCTGTTGAGGAACGAGGTCACCTTGGCCCAGCTCGGTGCCGAGTCGAGCGGCGGGAAGTTGTTTGTCGAAGGTCTGGAGCGGATCAAGAGACTGCTTCCTCTGGCGATCGAATCCGGGGTCCATGTCCTCGCAGGGACCGATCTGGTTGGCTCACCTGTGGATGTGGCGGCAGAGGCAAGAAGGCTCGGCGACTACGGGTTGAGCAGTGCCCAGGTGGTCTCCGCCGTGTCCACCGCGGTCTTCGTTGCCACCGGCCGCGATGCGAGTTTTGCCGAAGGCACCTACGCCGACGCCGTTCTCTTCCCGGAGAACCCGATCGACGACCTCGCCGTGCTCACCCACCCGTCCCACGTGGTCCGGAGGGGACGGCTCCTATGAAGCTCGTCCTCGCGTCGGGCTCGCCACGGCGGGCGGAATTGCTGGAGCGCCTCGGTTTGGAGTTCACGGTCATCTCGCCAGAGGTCGACGAGACCCGGCGTCCCGACGAGCCGCCGTCGGCCTATGTGGAGAGACTGGCTCGTGCCAAGGCACGGGCTTTCTCCGGCCCGGGCTCGGTGGTGATCGGCGCCGACACCGCAGTGGTTCACAGTGGTCACATCCTGGGCAAACCCGCTCATCCACAGGAGGCGCGGTCGATGCTGGCTCGCCTTCAGGACGACGGGCATGAGGTCTTCACCGGTGTGGCGGTCGCAGTCGATGTCGAGGTGCGATCTCTGGTCGACGTCGCGGAGGTCAGGATGCTGCCGATGACCGATGATGAGATCGCCGCCTATGTCGACAGCGGGGAGCCAATGGGCAAGGCTGGGGCATATGCGTTGCAGGGCCGTGGCGGGTTGTATGTCGCGGCCGTCCGTGGCAGCCCCTTCACCGTGATCGGTCTCCCTATCCATCTCCTGGCGCGCCTGATGACCCAGTGCGGCGCCGATCTCCGTCATTTCAACCGGACTGACCCGGTCTAGTTGCCCACCACTAGCTTGTCTGAGCAATGAGACGAGCCCTGCTGTCCGCCCTCCTCGTCCTGGCCGCTTGCAGCCCCGGCGACACCGCCGATTCGTCGACCACGTCTTCATCCTCGACCTCGACCTCGGTGAGCACATCCACGACGCAAGCCACCACCACGACCTTGGCCACCACCACCACCTTGGCCACCACCACCACTTCGCAAGAAACGACTACCACACCTTCCGTCGCCGGAGACTGGGCCGATGAGCCGCTGGTCACAACCGATTTCGGTGCTCTCGGGTGGTGGGATGGCACCGATTGGCTGAGCGCCGAGGACGAGGGGGCGCTACCGGTCGTCGGAGGCGAGGACTATCAGGTCATACGCATCGGTGTGCTGGCAACGACTTCAGGGGGCCCGCAAGTAACGGTTTGTGAGCCTCTCAACCTGATCGGGGTGGAGCTCGAGTCGCCCGAGCTGTTGGGTGCCTTTCCCGGGCCCTATGGTGTTGCCATCTCGGCATCCTGGGAGCTTCAGCCACATCTCTTCGAGCCCGTGGTCGACGACGGTACCTACGCCGGGTTCGCCAAAGACTTCCTGGCCAGCCGGGGCATGAATGTGCCCAACCCGGTGATCAAGCAGCTCTTCCGCACCGACCTTGAGGGTGACGGCGTCAATGAGGTGGTCTTCGTCGCCGAGGACGTCTCACCGGGCTACCTCCTGGAGGTCGGGGACTACTCGGTTGCCCTGATGAGGAAGGTGGTCCAGGCTGAGGTGCAGACAGCCGTTCTCGGGGAGACGGTCGTGCTGGGTGATGATCAGCAGTTCGAGGGTGGCTTCACGATTGGAGCAGTGGCCGACCTCAACGGCGACCAGAAGATGGAGTTAGTCACCAACGGTGCCTTCTTCGAGGGGTTTGCCGTCACCATCTGGGAGTACGTCAACGACGACCTCGGCCTGGTCACCGTTCTCGAGATCGGCTGCGGAAGCTGATGGAGAATCCATTCGAGAACCGGCCCACGTACGTCGGGCTCACCGGCATCGAGCTCACCGATGCGTCAGCCGATCACTGTGACGGCCGACTCGTCGTCAACGAGAACCACCACCAGCCCTATGGCGTCGTGCACGGCGGGGTCTACTGCACGATGATCGAGACGCTGGCTTCGACGGGAGCCGCTCTGTGGGCAATCTCCCAAGGCATGGCGGGAGCGGTCGGCTTGACCAACAAGACGGATTTCATAAGGGCCACCAGCGACGGTGTGCTCATCGGGAAGGCAACGCCGATCCACCGGGGCCGGACACAACAATTGTGGCAGGTCGACATCACGAGAGAGTCGGACGGCAAGCTGGCGGCCCAGGGTCAGGTCCGTCTCCAGAACGTCAGCGACACGAGCTTCTGATGCCAGCCTGACCAGCTATACCCTTCACAGGCGATGACTCTCCGCATCGGCCCTATCGAAGTCGATCCGCCCGTTGTCCTCGCCCCGATGGCGGGCGTGACCAACGCGCCTTTCCGTCGTCTCTGTCGTGAGTTCGGAGCAGGCCTGTACGTGTCGGAGATGATCGGGGCCAGGGGACTGGTCGAGGGGAACGAGAAGACCATTGCCCTGGCCCGTTTCGACGACGACGAGATTCCCCGCTCGATTCAGCTCTATGGGACCGATCCGGGGGCGATGGGTGAGGCGGTGTCGTGTCTCGTCGCCGATCGGGGTGTCGACCACATCGACATGAACTTTGGCTGTCCGATGGCCAAGGTCACCCGACATGGCGGTGGGGCGGCTCTGCCCTGGAAGGTGGGCTTGCTTCGATCGATCGTGCGGGCCGCCGTCTCGAGTGCGGGTGAGGTACCGGTGACCGTCAAGTTCCGCAAGGGCATCGACGACGGTCACCTCACCTACGTCGAGACTGGGCTCATCGCCGAGGACCAGGGAGCAGCTGCCGTGGCACTTCATGCCCGCACCGCCCGTCAGCTCTACTCGGGCGACGCCGACTGGGATGCGATTCGGACGCTGAAAGAGTCAGTGAGCACCATCCCGGTGCTGGGCAATGGTGATATCTGGACCGCAGACGACGCGGTTCGGATGATGGAATCGACCGGCAGCGACGGTGTCGTGGTCGGCCGAGGTTGTATGGGGCGGCCGTGGCTGTTCGGTGACCTGGCCGATGTCTTCGCCGGTCGACAGCCCCGCGACCCACCCAACCTCGGTGAGGTGGGCCGGATCATGATCCGTCACTCCGAGCTCCTGGTTGACCATTTTGGCGACCCGTTTGGAGTGAACGCCTTTCGCCGGCACGCGTCGTGGTACCTGAAGGGCTTTCCTGTGGGACCCCTGCTGCGTGACGCCTTTGCCCGGGTCGGGTCGGTGGATGAGTTGCGTCACCTCGTCGGCATGCTCGACCCGGAGGTGCCTTTTCCCGAGGACGCCCACCGAATGTTCCGTGGTCACAGCCAAGGGCCGCGGCCGGTCCGTCTCCCACACGATTTCCTGGCCGATCGTGAAGGCGACCATCTCGGGCGTGATGCAGATCAGGTCATCAGCGGGGGCTGACCGTCAGGCGGCGACCTCGGCGACCCGCCGCGTGAGGTAGTAGCGCAAGAGCATGAGGGTCGATCCCACGATGCCGACCACACCGAACGTGACGATTCCGGCGTCGGCGTTGTAGAGCCCGTAATACCCCCAAAGCGTTGCCTCGGCCGTCCCGATCCACCAGGTCCCCGGTGACACCCCGGAGGGGACCACGGTGCGGAATGCGGTCCAGAGGGAGGGGCTCAGCATCACGCCATAGGACAGCCCGAGCACGACACCCAGGACATCCCAACCGCCGAAAATAGTCGTGGCAATGAGAAGACCGGCCCAGGCCAGACCTCGTCTGTAGCCCGCCGACAGGTCACGGCCGGTCCTGGCGAGGGCCCACAGCGTCACCCCATAGGAGATGAATGTGACGAACGGCGCCAAGATCGCCGCCCACAGCGATTGTGCGATCACATAGGCGAACCAGCCCACGTTGGTGACGAAGCCGAGCGCCGGCCATGTCGTCGACACCCCTGCGGAGTCGCGTGTGCGTAACAGCTTGAGGATCTGAGGGATCAAGAAGGTGACAGTGCCGATCGTGGCGGCGATGACGGCGATATTGGCCAGGATCTGGCTCATCGGTCCCTACAACACCGGGAATCGTGACGTGGTTGCATCAGCGGGTGGCGAATCCTGCGACGGCGGTGAGTAGCAGATGGGCGGTCAGGTCGAGGGTCAGGAACCCGACGTCGGCCTCGGAGTCGACCTCGACGAAGTCGATCGCCGTCACCGAGCGATGTGCGGCGCATCGAGCGACGCCTTCGGAGAGCTGACGCACCGTCAGCCCACCCGGTCGGGCTCCGGGGCAGGCAGGGGCGAAGGCCCTGTCGACGACATCTATATCGACATCGACGTATATCGCATCGCACGTGGCGGCGAGCTGGCTCAAGGCAACGTCGACGGCCGCGGCCATGCCGATACGACTCACCTGGTCGACCGTGACGGTCGTTATCCCGACCTGGTCACAGTATGCGCGGTAGGTCGCCGA